>Ga0207700_10001496_pt1 | contig 13220 bp, 12 predicted proteins | sample LARL82metaG_FD_184348 | JGI IMG/M metagenome (GOLD analysis project Ga0207700, IMG submission 184348) | Corn, switchgrass and miscanthus rhizosphere microbial communities from Kellogg Biological Station, Michigan, USA - LAR L8-2 metaG... | ecosystem: Host-associated > Plants > Roots >...
CCAGCAGGAGATCGAGCGGGCCGTCATAAACCTGGCCGACGCTCACCGAAAACGGAAATTCATTCGTCTGCGGCTTTGCGGATTGTGAAGTTTCTGCCATCAAAAAAAAACCAAAATCTTTGAAACACGGAGGAACGGAGGATGCGGAGGATTTTATTTTCTGATCTGCTCCATTGCTCTCTTCACGGGATGCGGATCCGGGCGCTTCCACTGGAACTCGTGGACCGCAGCTGCCCTCGGCTGCATCCGCGAAGCTACTCAATTCTAAATGTTATTGACCGCTCTTGCCGATGGCAGAGCTGTGGATTACACGTCTTTTTTGCAAAACCTTTCGAGATGAATGATGGGCAGTCATTTGAGGAAGTTCCATTTATCTCCGGCGTCCTGAGCAAACTCGAATGAACCTTGATCAATGCGATGCTCTCTCCATCTATCATCGTGAGCAAGCCCGGACGACCGCGGGGAGCGAGGGAGCGTCGAAGGATCCTGAGAAAGGGTGCTTTGCCATGCCGATTTCGGGAATTCTCACAAGAATAATTCAGAATTACTGCAGGGCGCTGTAATCACCTCGGTATTGTCCAATCGAAACTTCTTCGCCATCAGGCAATATTAAGGCGGCTCTGTTCGCTGCGTTTTTTAATGTTATTTCAATCAGATCGTCAACCCGCTGAAATTTCTTCCAAAAATCCTGGACAAGTTTTGGCGGGAGAACGTAGTCGTGCAAGAACCGTTCTTTATCTTGAGCAAGTAAAACCAAAACATTTATAGGGCGATCTGGAAGTTCAAACCGCCAAATTCCGTCATGTTGTTCAGAAGCAGTGCGTATTCCAACCTTTCTGCCTTTGCGAGTGATAAACGTTCGCGGCCGGTCTTTCTTGAGTGGATACGTCACGGAAATTCGCTCCAGCCAATCTGCAGTCCGTATCATCCATCGTTCTTCATCGTTTGCAGCATTCACTATGGATTCAGGTACACGCAATAAGCCTGGGCCTTCATCAATCACCGCCAGTTTTTCTACCGCGTCGATTCGCAGCAGTCCTATCGCATCGCGCACTGCCGCCATGGTTTCTTCAGCCGCTGCAACCGCTTTTTGCGCTCCGTGCTGAATCGTCTGCCGCAATTTTGCCGGATCCTGTGCCAGCGCGTGCCGCCGTTCACGAATGGGAGCCAGATGCGCGTTCACGCTTTCCACCGCCAGCGCTTTGCATTCCACGCAGGTGATCGTCGCTTGCGTGCAGCCCTGGGTGATGAAGATGAGACGTTCTTTGTCACTGAAGATTTGGTGCAGATTGCCCACGGGACAACGGTCGGGACTGCCATGATCGGCCAACTTGGGCCGGTCCGTAACGCTATTCTTGATCTTCTGCTCGACGGCCGCCGCCTCGTCGCTCAGCAGAATTGAATTGCCGTACGACTTTGACATCTTCCGCTTGTCAGTTCCCAGCAATTTGGGTGAAGGCGTAAGCAATGTCTGCGGCTCAGGGAAGACCGGCTTTTCGTTCAGCTTGTAAAACTGATTAAAGCGGCGCGCCACTTCGCGGGTGAGCTCGATATGAGCTGACTGGTCCTCTCCCACCGGCACAAAGTCCGGTCTGTATAGAAGGATGTCGGCGGCCTGGAGGAGCGGGTAGCCGAGGAATCCGTACATGTGCAGATCTTTATTCGGCATCTGCTGCTGCTGTTCCTTGAAAGAGGGGACGCGCTCCAGCCATCCCAGCGGTGTGATCATTGAAAAGAGCAGGTGCAACTCAGCATGTTCGCGCACATGCGACTGTACAAAGATGGCGCACCTTTCCGGATCGAGCCCCGCAGCTAGAAAATCCAGCACTACTTCCAGTGAGTTATCAGCAAGTCGCGTCGTATTGTCGTAATCGGTGGTAAGTGCGTGCCAGTCCGCCACAAAGAAAAAACAATCATGCGTATCTTGCAGCTTTACCCAGTTCTGCAACGCGCCAACGTAGTTGCCCAGATGAAGCTTGCCGGTTGGGCGCATGCCACTCAGGGCTCTGGGCCGAGATTTTTGTGGTGGTTGATCTGTCATCTGTATGGGGATCGGCGACGTTCATCCGCCGACAATTAGCAGTTTAGCAAATAGCAGTCAGAGGGCGAGCAGCTAGCAGCTTAGGAGCGTTTCTGCTCAGTGTGTGAATCCGCCTTCTTTTTGTTGGCATGGCGCTGCCTTCAAAGCAACTGCTCTCCTCACATTCCCTGGTGGTACACGGATTGCTCTTTAAATCCAGAACAGCCCCCTGGTTATAAGGAGCAATTATGTCTGTAAGTCAACGCCTCTGTGGGCTGCTGACCGTTCTTTGTCTGTCCGGCGCGGGCTGGGCGCAACTCACTTATAAAACAACTTCGGACACCAGTTTCTCTGGCAATCCTAGCGGGCTGGCTGTGGCCGATATTAACCGCGACGGGCTGCCTGACGTCGCGGTGATCGAAGACGCAACTCTTTCCGTCATGTTCAACCACGGCTCGGGCACCTTTGGCCCGCCGCACAACACGGCGCTGCCGGCGGGATCGGGCTCCATACAAATGCTGGCGGCCGACATGAATAATGACGGCAAGATCGACTTGGTGATTGCCCAGCTACAGCCTATGCAGGTGCTGGTGCTGCTCGGCAATGGCGATGGCACCTTCCGTGCTCCGCTGGTGCTCTCGCTGGTAAATCCTCCGCATGGGATCGCTCTGGGTGACTTCAACCGCGACGGCAAGATTGACTTGGCGGTGCAAGAGTGCCAGTCCAATACAGGCAACTGCGATATCGCGATCTTCCTGGGCAACGGCACCGGCACATTCACGCCGGGCAGCATCCTGCCTATCGCCGGCGCCACGTCGCTCAGTCATACCATGGTGGCCACCGACCTGAATAGGGACAGCAAGATCGACCTGGCAGTCGCCAGCCTGACCGGAGCGAGCACCGCGCCGGCGGCACAATTCATGGTCTTCTTCGGCAACGGCGATGGCACCTTCCGCACTCCCGTTACCGTTCCCGTACCGTTTACGATTCCCGCAAACTCCGCCGCCATGCCGCCCACCATTGTGGCGGGTGACTTTACGGGTGACGCAACGCCGGACATTGGTGTGGAGACCGGTACCATCTGCGGCGGCTCCGCTTGTGGGCAGGCGGAGATGAATCTCTTCATCAATAACGGCGCAGGCGGTTTTACTCTCAAGCAGACATTCGCCACCTCCACCGATGAAGGCCCTGACGCCTGGGTGGCTGCCGATCTTAATAACGACCGCAAGATCGACTTGATCCGTTTCAGTGGAAATATCAGGACCGGCGGCGTCCAGACCTGGCTGAACAACGGAAGCGGCTTCTTCACCTCGGTTTCCAATTCCATCGCGGGCATGGAAGCCGCGTTCGTCGAAATACGCGACATCGACTTGGGTGGCCGGCATGACTTTGTCACCAATGCAGGTGGTCTGGGCATGAGCGCCGCAATCATGGCACTCAATTCCAATGGAACCGTGAATTGTCCGCCGCCGCCCTCAGGTGCGATCCACGCCAAGCTCTGCACCCCGGGAACTTCCACCAGCTCTACCACTTTCACTGTGAGAGCTTCAGGGAACTCGCCGGTGGGAATCCAGCGGCTGGAACTGTGGGTGGACGGCACCAAGCGGGCGCAGGTGCTCAATGATCAACTACTCACGACACTCACTTTGTCTGTGGGCACGCACCAGATAACTATTGTTGCAGTGGACCGGTATATTGGGATTTCCAAAACCACACGGACAGTGACAGTGCAGTAAGTCTTTGCTGCAGAGATCGGCGAGAAGCCGGTCTCTGCTGCGCGATTCAGATTGCGCTGCCTACCCTGGCGCTCACGCGTTGGTACAACTTCGCAGGGCGCCTGCGGCGGCGCGGACACCCGGTCGCGCGCTGGTTGCTGAGTTGTTTTATCCTCACGTTCCCGTCTTATCGCTCGCCGCTTTTTGCTGTGGCGCTATTGTTTTCACCTTGACAGGTTTTGCCGGAATTCCGACGGAGATCGTATAGGGATCAATGTCCTTGGTCGCCACGCCCATCGATCCCAGCAGGCCGTGTTCGTGCACCCTGACTCCGCTCATGACGGTTGCGTGATATGTGATGCGGGCGCGCGGGCCAATCTCCGTCTTACGGTTGGTTACGATCATGCCGTCATTCAGGTCATGGTCATGGGAATAGATATTGGCGTAATCGGAAACCGAGCTGCCTTCATGGATCACGATTTCGCCTCGGTCGTCCAGCAAGACATATTTGTGGATCACGCAATTGTCTTCGATGGTGAGGTTGTAACCGTAAGAGACTTCCACGCCGTGAAAGATTTTCACGTTCTTGCCGATATGCTTGAGCACGTGCTTTGCAATCATGGCGCGCATACGAAATCCCAGCCAGTGGTCAAGTCCAACGGGTGAGCGATCAAACATCATCCAAAACCAGATCAGGGGCTTGCGCTCGGCATATTTCTGCGCGTCCACGTCGCCATAGTATTCGGGTTCCAGGGAAGCATTGCGCGGATCAAAGCTGTGCACCAGCGCCTGCTCGGCTAACGAAGCGCTGGGATTCGGATCGGCGTAGGGTCTGCCCAGGTAGAGTTCATGCAGCGTGTCGCGAATGACCAGACAGCGATGCTCGACATTGCGGTTGGCAAACTGCTCGTCGAGCTTCTGTATCCAGTCCATGAACGCTTTTTCAGCCGCCGGCAGCGGCTGAATGTTGCGGTATTCGTAACGCGGCATGCAAGCCCCTCAAATCTCAATATTTACGAGTTCAATGATATAACGGCGGTTGGATTTCGCCCCGCACCGCCTCGATCTTCGACAGGAATTCGATTTTCCAGGCGCCGCCCCAGACGCAATTTTTTGCAGGCACTGCTTGCATGAGCCGAGTTCCGGTTCTGCGCCATTTATCAGGAGATTGAGAAGCGGGAATCACGCCTACCTTAGATTGCTTTATAAAGTGAGCCCTAACCCGAAATGGCATAGCGGTTACCTCAGTACCGTTGTTCTCTAATCACAATTAGCGATATAAACAGCCCATTCCGGGATTAGTTTGTAGCTGCATTCAAGGAAAGCAGAACGTTTATGTGCAGTCGTGTTCGATGGCCCAGGAAAGTCGCGCAAGCGGGTCTTCTCGGTCTCTTTATCTTAATTTCGCTCGCGGTCCATGCCCAGGATGATGAATTCAGGGTCGACAGCTTCAAGGCTGTCCCCATCCTGACCGGCTCAACCGCTTATTTCACCCGTGTCACTGCAGGGCAATACCAGGACGCACCGTCTGTGAGTCCGCTACTGCTCCTGCCGATGGGAGACAAGTGGCTGCTTGAAGCGAAGGGTTCCTACTCTGACACCTTCAGCAAGAATGCGCAGGGTGATTACAACGGGACAATTTCCTACGGGATGGCTTACGGGCAGATTGATTACATCGCCAATCGCTACATGACGTTTGTCGCCGGCCGTTTTACCACGCCCTTCAATATTTATGGCGAGCGGCTTGCACCCAACTGGATACGCGCACTGCAGACGAGCCCGCTCACTTCACCCGTTACAAGTGGTTCCGCGCTGGGCGGCATGGTGCGCGGCGGTTTTCCTGGGACGGAAAGCCTGAACGTAACCTACGCGGCTTATTTTTCGGCCAATAATACGCATCACTTGCTGGCGACCGATCGCTCGACGGGCGGCAGGCTCGGATTTTTCCTGCCGCACCAGAGACTTGAAGTAGGCGCTTCATTCCAGCAGGTTTTGCAGGCGGACCGGCCACATTCCTCCGGTGTGTTTCTGGAGTGGCAGCCCAACCGCGCGCCGCTAACAGTACGGTCGGAGTACGTGCGCTCCTCCGGCACCAAGGGAAGCGCGTATTGGATTGAATCAGTTTATCGGTTGAGCCAAATTCCTTCTCTGCGGCGACTGGAACTGGTTGGTCGCGGAGAGCAGTTCTTTGCCGCGGGAAACCTTTCTGCCGCCACCGTAAAAAAGCTGGGTGCGCTAGGCAAAGATACAAATGAAGGTGATTTCGGGCTGAACTATTACCTGCGCAGCGATGTCCGGGCGTCCGCCAGCTATGGCCGCCAGTTTGTGCTTGGCCGCGATGCCAACCTTTGGACGATTGGTATGACGTACCGCTTCATTATGCCGATGCTGCCGCAAGGAGGCGCGCGATGAAGATCAAATTCCTTTTGGCCGCGTTTCTGGTCGCAAGTGCACTATCACTAGGCTCAATGGCTAATGCCGGCAGCGGCGGCAAGGATACCGCGAAAGATTCTCCCACTCCAACGGCTTCCGCGGAGCAGAGCGCGCAGAATGAAAACATGCATGTTGAGGGCGAGAAGCGTTTTCGCTCCAACTGCGGACGCTGCCACGCCGCACCTCCTAAATTCGCGCCGCGCATGATGGCCACCATTGTGCGCCACATGCGTGTTCGCGCCACCATCACCGACCAGGATATGCGTTTGATCCTGCGCTACATGACGGAGTAGTGATGCAGCGCTTACGTTTCATGCAGCTTTCCGTACTGAAGATGTTAGCGATCTTCGCAATATTTGTTTTGTCGTCGATTGCATCCTTCGGTCAAGCTCGTGTGATTGAAGTTCTGGCCGATAAAGACAGCCATTTCAAAATATCCGGTATGAGCCGCCCGGAAATCACGGTCAAGGCCGGTGAACCGATTTTGCTGCGCATCAACGCCCGGAAGGGAAAAACCATGAACCGTGATGGCACCGTTCACGGCTTTACTTTGCTGCGGGCCAAAGACCACAGCAAGGTGAGCGGATGGAATCTGGAATTAAAGCCAGGCACGCACGAGTTTTCTCTTACCGCTCCAGCTGAGCCCGGCGATTATGAGGTTTTATGTACGGTCATCTGCAGTGAAGAGCATGAAGGCATGCGGATGAAGTTCGTGGTTTTACCATAAAAGTTCTGTTGTGACTGGAAACGCTCGCGTATGCTCCCCAGCAAAACTGAACACTTTAGGAGATTTTCCAATGAACAAATCGATTCTCAAAATGCGCGTGGCGTTGATCTTTACAACCTTGACGCTCTTATCGTTCTATTCCGTTGCCAAAGACAAGCCTAAAGATTCCACTGTGAGCCTGCATGGCGCCATCATGGACAGCCAGTGCGCCTACAACGTTCACTCTGACGCGCATTCACACGACTGGATGACCAAGCGCGGCGTCCAGGGCGCCACCGATGAAGAGAGCTGCACTCACCATTGCGTGAAAGATATGGGAGGCAGTTACGTACTGGTGGTGAAGAAGGATGTCTATAAACTTGACGATCAGGTTAAAGCCGAGCAATTTGCGGGAAAGAAAGTAAAGATCAACGGAACTTTGGATGCGGACACCCATACCCTGCATGTCTTCGACATGGAAGAAGATAAGTAGCCGTTCAACTTCTTTTAACGAGATCGCGAAAAATAAACGGCTGCGCTTAAGCGCAGCCGTTTTTGTTAACATCAGAAGAAAAACTGTGTCAGGCAGTCTTCTCCATGGTTAATGGTCGATACATCGCGGCGGCTTCCGCATTGCGGGCCACCGCCATCGTCGCTTGTTCAATTGAAGCCAGAGACTCCTTTAAGGGACACGCTGAATGGTGAAGAAGCCGTAGCATCTCCGTGACCTGACCCAGGCGAAGGCTTTGCTGTGCATAATCAGTCCCTTCCTCATTGATTCGGGCGGCAGCGGATTCGATATAGCACCACAAAAACTGGCTAAGGAGGTCAACAGCTTTCTTCAAGTCCTGGCCTAATCCGGCATTCAACAAATTGTTCAAGATGCGGTCTTGATCGCCGGAATCGGCGTCCTGGAACGTGGACCAACGCAACTTCGCATGTAGGGCCTTCAGTTCTTGAGTAAGGTTTTCAATCTGATCTGAGAGATCTTCCATTGTCTAATCCTTGCACTGCAAGTATTTTGGGTACCCTAGACATCGGAAGAAGTGGCAAACAGCTCTGCAGACGACCGGAAGGTTGTGGCTAACAACAATTAGCTTAAATCGTGAGATGCTGGATGTCTTCTCCGCGTTCAGTTACTGAGGTACATGTTTGCTCGTCCAATGGGTCGTAATACCCACTAGACACGCTAAGTCACTGATATGGAACAGGAAATTTGATCGCGGGAAAACCACCCATGATCTTTTACGTTGGGCTCATCCTGTGAAGACGGGCGGTCATGGATAAAAGGCCGGCCTGCAAGCTCCCGAATATTCGGGCATCAAGAGAATTACCTGGGCTCGATTACCTCCGTTACGTTGTGGCCGCAGTGCAACTGGGCTCCAATACACCAGGGACTCCTATGCGATTGCCACGCTTGATGTTTGCGTTCATTCTGGCTGCGGCTGTAACCGCGGCATATCCCCAAACCGCCAAGACCACGGCCAGCAGCGGCAAAGCCCAAAAATTTCCTGTTACCACATCGTCAGCGGCCGCAGCGCGATACTTTGAGACCGGCATGGTGCACTATGAAAACCATCGCTGGAATTTTGCCCTGCGTGACTGGCGTGAAGCTGTGGCGCTTGATCCGAAATTCGGCTTGGCCTACACATGGATTTGCTTTACCACCACCGACCCTGCCGAGGAGAGCCAGGACCGCGCCAAAGCCAAGGCCCTGTTGAACAACATCACACCGGCAGAGCAGTCGATGGTCCGCTGGATGGCCGGTGTGCATGAGAACAATTATGTTGAAGGCATCCAGGCCATGAACGACCTGGCGCTGGCATATCCGCATGACAAGCGGTTGAATTTTCTGATCGGGTACTGGCTTTACAAACTAGACGAATACGAGCGCTCCAAGACTTTTACCTTGCAGGCGCTGGAAGATGATCCGGCTTACGCGACTGCGTACAACCAGTTGGGATATCTGTATTCGCGCGGCCGCGAGTATGACAAGGCGATTGAGGCCATGGAGAAGTACGTAAAGCTTCTTCCCAACGAACCTAATCCGCATGATTCTTATGGTGAGATGCTGCGCCTCTCAGGACGCTTTGACGATGCGCTGGAGCAATATCACATCGCCCTGAAGATCGACCCGACTTTTTACATATCCCAGAAAGAACTGGGTGAGACCTACGCCGTGATGGGCCAGGAAGAGCGGGCGCGCGCGGAATACGCCAAGGCGATACAGGAAGCGCCCGGCAACGGGCTGAAAGCTGAATATCTGCAGAAATCCGCCATGACCTACCTGCGCGACCAGAAATATGACGACGCTGACAAAGCCTATCGCCAGGCGGCTGAGAGTGCTCACGCCATGGGACAGTGGGTATGGGAAGCGCGCGCCTATCGCATCATGGCCATGTATCAAACCGACCACGATACGGCTGCGAAGGAACTGGACCAGGCAGAGTCAGTGCTGGCCGCCAACAAAGATGCAGTCGCCCAAGCTGATCTCGATGAGGAGCGTGCGCGTATTTTGCGCGTTCGGCTGGAACACTCCGTGGCTCGCAAGGACATCGCTAGCGCGCAGAAGCTGCTGGCTGAACTGCAAAAGATGGCCGGCTCAGGCTCGATAAGTATCCAAAGAACGTACAGCGGAGCTGCCGGCACGTTGCTGCTGGCGCAGAAGAAATATCGTGACGCCGCCGCAGAGCTTGAACAGGATTTCATGAACCCTGTCTCAATCCGGCTGCTCATAACTGCGGAGCAAAAAGCCAATGCCAAAGCCGCAGCCGAGGAATGGCACGTGAAGCTGCTTGACTGGAAGATACCTACGGTGGAAGAAGCGCTGACGGTATTCGCATTCCGCACCCAGCAGAAGGCCGTCGCGGCGAAAAAGTAAGCTATCACATCGGGAATTAACACGAAATCATTTTCCAAAGATCCGGCAGCGGTACAGTTTCGATTGCGGAAAATCAACCAATCCTAACCTCTCGTCATCCTGAGGGCCTCGCGCGCTTTCAGCTCCCGTTCACGCCCGACTTTGGCGTGAATGGGCAGAGCGTCGTACGGCGCTGCCGGAGCAACGAACCCCACGCCTCTGCTCGTGGTTAGAACAGGCTGGAACAGAATCCCTTAAACAATCCGTGTACCTCCGAGTTTTCAAAGAATGCGAGGATGTTATCGAACTTATTCACGGTCAAAATTTGCGCGTCCTGCCCGCCGGGGAAGTCGATGGTTGAGAAACGCCCGGCATCCAATGCGAAGCCATGTTCAAACTGGGCGGAATCGACATATGTCCCAACCACGTCGCCATTGTTGCTGATCTTTGTTGGCTGCGTGCCAACTGCTCCGGGAAACTCTATGTTGGTGAAAGCGCCATTCTTCCACATAAAGCCGTGAGCTCCGCTTCTCTGCTCATTGAGGAAATATGTGCCCACAATTACGCCCTGATTGTTGATGCTCTGAGGAAACGTTCCTCCGGTAGCACCGGGAAAGGAAATGATGGTGAGCTTGCCGTTGTGCAGGAGGAAGCCAAAATCGGAACCATTGCCATTAAAGCTGCCGGTAATGTCGCCGAAGTCATTTATGCCCATAGCAATGGCGAGTGCGCTGGGAAACCCGGGAATATTCACGCGTTGAAAGACACCGGCATGCACCATGAACGCGTGTTGTCCACTGACCCCGGTCTGGTCAAACGAACCTACGATGGTTCCATGCGTGTTGATGCTATGCGGGAAGGTATCAGCCGAGCCCGGAAACCTGAAATGGGTAAAATTGCCGCCGCTAAAGAGAAATCCCGTGCTATGAAAAGTGGCGCCGGAGCCGCTAAAAAGAAATCCGACGATGGCCCCATTGTCATTGAGGTCAGTGGGTGAGGTGGTGGTGCCCGCGGGCGAGGGAATGGTCAAGTTCTGAAACGCGCATTTCCCGGTCGGGCTTCCATCCTGCGCCGCCAGAGCACTGTTCAGGCTGAGAATGCTGCAAAAAACAAACGCTGCAAATAGTGCTTTCCCACAAAGTGGCATAAAGAGACCTTTCGCTTGAATTGTGGGGAACGCTCGTTGAGATGAGCTGCTGCCGTAAAAGGTGGGCTGCTGATCTGAAACTCAAAGGCGACTGAATGTGGATTGAAACCCGATTGTCGGCAAAAAATGAGCCGGCCATGGCCAATCCGGAATCCAATCAAAAAAACCAGGGCTTTCCAGCGAAAATTTAACGAATCATCGGTTAGAATTAGAAGATGCACTCTCCCGTTCCCGAATCCCTGGCCTGGGGCTCATCCCCTGGTGCAGGAATGGTTCATCAACAAATTCGGTACGCCCACTGAACCACAGGAGCAGGGCTGGCCGCACATCCTTGCCGGCCGCACCACGCTGATCTCCGCCCCGACCGGTTCCGGCAAGACTCTGGCGGCGTTCCTGATCTGCATTGATCGTCTGGTGCGTAAGGCGTTAAGCGGCGATCTGACTGACCGTACTGAAATTCTTTATATCTCTCCATTGAAGGCCCTGGGTAACGATATCCAGAAAAACTTGGAAGGCCCGTTGGGTGAGATCACAACGCTGGCCGGCGAAAAAGGGCTGCTGATGCCGGAGATTCGGGCGGCCGTTCGCACTGGAGATACGCTGACACAGGACCGAGTGCGGATGCTCAAGCGGCCTCCGCATATTCTGGTGACCACGCCGGAATCTTTATATATTTTGCTTACGGCGCAGAAGAGCCGCGGCATTCTTACCGATGTAAACACGATCATCGTGGACGAAATCCACGCCGTGGCCGACGACAAACGCGGAGCTCACCTGGCTCTTTCGCTTGAGCGGCTGGATGCGTTGACGGTGAATCGAGCCGTGCGCATCGGCCTTTCCGCCACGCAGAAACCCATTGAAACCGTTGCCCACTTTTTGACCGGCAATCACCGCCCGGATCCGGTGGTGGTCAACGTTGGTCACAAGCGTCAGATGGATCTTGCCATCGAAGTCCCGGGTCAGGAGCTTGGGCCTGTTGCCAGCAATGAATTGTGGGATGAGATTTATGACCGCATCTGTGAATTGGTCCAGCAGCACCGTTCAACGCTGGTTTTTGTGAACACCCGTCGATTGGCTGAGCGCGTTTCTTTCAACTTGGCCGAGCGGATGGGTGAAGACGTGGTGGGCGCGCACCATGGCAGCCTGGCCCGCAAGCTTCGTCTGGATGCGGAGAGCAAACTCAAGAACGGCGAACTGAAAGTTCTAGTGGCGACCGCTTCACTGGAGCTGGGAATCGATATCGGCCACGTTGATCTGGCTCTGCACATTGGGTCGCCGCGCTCCATTGGCGTGTCACTCCAGCGCTTTGGGCGGGCCGGCCACTGGCGCGGCGCCGTTCCCAAAGGCCGCTTCTTTCCCACTACGCGCGACGAGCTGATCGAATGTGCCGCGCTGGTTCGTTCTATTCATCATGGCGAACTGGATAGGCTGATGATTCCGGAAAGTCCGCTCGATATTTTGGCGCAACAGATTGTGGCGATTTGCGCGGCTGAAGAATGGGGTGAGGATGAACTCTTTGCGCTGGTCAAGCGGGCTTATCCTTATCGCGAACTTGAGCGCAAGGAATTTGACGATCTTCTAACGATGCTGGGCGACGGCATCGCGTCGCAGCGTGGCCGCTTCGGCGCATATCTCTATCGCGATCGCGTAAACAAGCGGCTGAAGGCACGCCGCGGCGCGCGCATGATCGCCATTATGAATGGCGGCGCGATTCCTGAAAGTGCGCTTTATACCGTTGTCGCCGAACCGGAAGGAACTGTTGTTGGCACGCTGCATGAGGATTTCGCCGTAGAAAGCCTGAAGGGCGATATTGTCCTCTTGGGAAACATGAGCTGGCGCATTCGTCGCGTAGAAGCTGCGGGACGCATTCTGGTGGAAGATGCGCACGGTGCGCCGCCCTCCATCCCGTTCTGGCTGGGCGAAGCTCCCGGACGCACGGAAGAACTTTCTCGACAGATCGGCGAGCTGCGCCAGGAGATCAGCGACCTCACGCCCCATACAGTGCCCGGCTTCGTCAATCAGAAATCTCCTGAAGTGTTGAATGCGGTGGAATGGCTCAAGAGCGAGTGCGGGCTGGACGATTCAGGGGCTGAGCAGGCCATTGAATATATTGTTACTGGCCGCACAGTGCTGGGCGCTGTGCCCACCACCAACACTGTCATCGCCGAGCGTTTCTTTGATGAAGGCGGCGGCATGCAGTTGGTTGTCCATGCGCCGTTTGGCGCGCGCATCAACAAAGCCTGGGGGCTCTCGCTGCGCAAGCGTTTCTGCGTCTCTTTCAACTTTGAGTTGCAGGCGGCCGCCACGGATAATGGCGTAAATATTTCATTGGCAGAGCA
>Ga0207700_10001497_pt1 | contig 13217 bp, 9 predicted proteins | sample LARL82metaG_FD_184348 | JGI IMG/M metagenome (GOLD analysis project Ga0207700, IMG submission 184348) | Corn, switchgrass and miscanthus rhizosphere microbial communities from Kellogg Biological Station, Michigan, USA - LAR L8-2 metaG... | ecosystem: Host-associated > Plants > Roots >...
CGCTGTTGGCCGGCTGCAATTTTTCCAGGAAATTTTTTGAGTTGAGCAGCGGACGGGCCAAACTGGCGTTGTAGGTTGTCCATTCTGCCCCCGGCTCGCGCTGGAAGTGCGCGCGCATGCTTTCCATCTTGGAATCCAGATCGTCCAGGTAGTGCAGCATCAGCGCTTCAGGAAACATCGGCATCTTGGGGCTGCCAAACTCATACTTCCCATGATGGCTGATGATAAGGTGCTCGATCAGCGTTTTGTATTCCGGCGGGAACCCCGGCACCTGCGCGATCTTTTGCTGCAGCATTTCCAGTTCGATAATCATGTGCCCTAGAAGCTGCCCGCGCGTGGTGTAAGTAAATGACCGGGCAAACGTCAGCTCATGGATCTTGCCGATGTCATGCAGGAATGCGCCGGTCAGGAGCAGGTCGCGGTTGATCGTTTCAGGGTAATTGCGGCAGGCCAGGTCACAGAGTTTGAACAATGAGACCACATGATCCAGCAGCCCCCCGATGAAAGCGTGGTGCAAGGTCTTGGCTGCGGGAGCATTTTTGTAAGCGCGTTCAATTTCCGGATCGGCAATGAATGCACGCACCAGCGCCTGCAAATGCGGATCGCGGAAGCCATCCACAAAATCCTTTACGGTCTGCCACAACTCGCCGATATCTTTGGTGGTGCGGGGCAGATAGTCAGAATAATCAACTTCTGATTCCTGCATGGAACGCACTTTGTGGACCGTAAGCTGAAAGCGTCCATTGAATTTGTTGAGCAGTCCGCGGACTTTTACGAAATCATCCTGCTCAAAGCAGTTGATGTGGTCAGCAACGTTGTCCCACATCTTGGCGTCAAGATGGCCGCTGCGGTCCGCCAAGGTGAGCGCCAGATAAAGCTCGCCGCTCTTTTTGGGCTTGGCTTGTTTTGAGACCACCAGAAATGAAGTGGTGACCACCTGGTTTTCAAAACGAACGCAATCAGAAATGTAAAACTCTTTCATGGGTATTGGTGAGTTTACTTCAATTTTGTTGCCACGGGTAAGCGAAACTCAGTAGGCGCGCGGCTCGACTTTCCAGCGGTCAAAGATTTTGGCGGAAACAAAAATTTCAAACAGGCCGGGATCCAGTTCGCCATCGTGAACGGAAAGGTCCAGGATTTCCAGAGCGCGCTCAACCGAAACGGCTTTTTTGTAAGGACGGTCGGCGGCTGCAAGCGCGTCAAAAATATCTGAGATCGTCATCATGCGGGTCTGCACGGGAATTTCCGGGGCAGACAATTTGTAAGGATAACCAGTGCCATTCAGCTTTTCATGATGGCCGCGGGCGATCTCGGGAACATTGCGCAGCTCGCTGGTCCAGGGAATCTGCTGCAAAAAGCTGACGGTATGGACCACGTGCGACTCTATCTGAAGACGCTCTTCTTCATCGAGCGAGCCCTTACGGATGGAAAGCATCTGCACTTCATCCATGGTCAGGATTGGCCGTTTTTTCCCGTCCATGTCTTCATAGTGAAGGTTGGCGATGTCCACTAGCCTTTCAAAATTGCCTTCGGGCAGCACGGTCGGCTCATTGGCCCAGATAATTGCTTCCTCGTACTCACTCAGTTCCCGTAGCCGCTCAGCCAGTCGCGCGTCAAAATCTTTTTGCGCCGCCAGGAACTTTTCAGTTCCGTGCTTTGCAAGAAAATCCATACGCGCTTTGAGATTCTCATTTTCCAGCGTGCGACGGACAAGCCCAAAGCGTTGCTGGATAACTTCAAGCTGCGCAGGATAAAGCTTTTTGGCTTTCACCAGGACTTCTTCGCGAACGCCTACTTTCCCAAAGTCGTGGAGCAGGCTGGCGTAGCGCAGTTCACGCATCTGGTCACGGGTAAAGCGCACTGCGGAATACGGGCCGCTGTCCGCGCGGTCCACGGCTTCCGCCAGCGCTACTGTTAGGTTGGCCACGCGGAAAGAGTGGCCGGAAGTTGCAGGATCGCGTGTTTCAATGGCAGTTACTGCGGCGCGGACAAAACCTTCAAACAGGCGCTGTATGGAGTCATACAACTGGCTGTTCTCAAGCGCCACGGCAGCCTGCCCAGCCAATGATTGCACGATCTCCTGCTGCCGAGGCGTGTAAGGAAGAACTTCGTGCTCCACGGCGTCATGCGAATTCAAACGGGCGGAAAAATCACGCTTGGGATTGATCAGCTGCAGCACCGCAATGATCTTTTCTTTCTGGTTGCGGATGGGCACAGCGAGAATCGACTTGGTGCGATAGCCGGAATCTTCGTCGAACTTGCGGTTGATGGAATAAGGAACGTCCGGCGGGAGATGATAGGCGTCTTCAATATTGACGATCTCGCCTGTCAGCGCCACGTAGCCCGCAATCGATTTTTCATTGATGCTGATAACGGCTTCACGGAACGGCACGGCGACGGTGTCATTCTGCGCCAGCTTAAAGCGCAACTGCTCCTGCGCGGCCTGCGGAGGCACGGGCGTTCCTGGTTCGCCTGGCGGATACAGCAACGATTGGCTCTTGCCGCCTTCTCCAGTGCTTTCCACCAGGTAAACGGAGCCGGCGTCACTGCTGGTGAATTCGCGCGATTTGGTAAGAATCAATTCCAGAAGCTTGGCCGGATCATGCTCGGCGGAAAGCGCCATCCCGATCTGGTTCAGCTCATGGATTTCCCGGCTGGCGCCCGCCAGCTTCTGGTTCACTTCATGTCGTGTGTGAACAAGATGAATATGATCAAGCGCGTTATCCGCCATGCGCTCCAGCAGCGTTTCAGGAATTCCATGCGGAAGATAGGCGTAAACAATGCCATCATTGCGCGGATCGCGAAAGCGCGAGTTAGCCAGCGCCAGAACACGCGTATTAGGAACGCGAAGCTGGTTGTAATGCTGCTCCACCAAATCTTCATTGGAAACCAGGACAATCTTTTCCGCTTCAGTGTGCTCGGCTGAAAGCTGATTGAACAGCATGCGGCGAAACCGCTGCACTCCGACAAAATACTTTGCCGCAAGCGCGTCAGACTCAAAATATGTGAGGATCGGCAAGGCCCTGTTGCCGGGGGTTTCGCGTCGCTTTGGAAAAACGGCGGAGCTCATTTGAGTGGCGAGGCCGCGGAAAAACAGGCCCAAAATCAGTGAATTGTGGAGAGATATTACCAAATAGTTACGCTTTGGAACAGACGGTGTGGCGCGGTACGCAAGTAATCGTCCTTTTGGGTATTGATAATGCTTAATTTTGAGAGGAACACCCTAGCGATGTTGGCCCTGCGGAAGGCAATTTCAGTTGCGGAGCGATGGCAAAAGCCTTCCGGCAGAAAAGTCGCCTTTTGCGGCGCCAATTATTCTTTGCCCAGAGCTTTCTTGATTTGCGCAATAATTTCTTTGACTGAAGGAGCAAGACTTCCTTCGGGATCAAGGCGCAAACACTCCTGAAATTCCGCCAGAGCCGCTTCTGCATCCTCTTGCTGGAGATAGATATTGCCCATCAGGGCGTGCGGCCCGGCATAGTCTTTATTCAGTGCGATGGCCTGGCGCACGTGCGGTTCGGCGGCCTGCCATTTGCCCAGTCCCCACAAGCTGCGCGCCAGTTCATAATGCGCTTCGGGTGAGTCAGGACGGATCTCCAGGCTGTGTTGCAACGCTTTCTGCGCTTCCAGATAATTCTTTTGCTCGTTTAATGCGGAGCCCGCGCCAAGATAGGCTTTGGCATTGCCGGGCTCGACTTTGGTGGCTTCTTCAAACGCCCACTGCGCGTCACTCCACTGCTGAAGCTGCATTTGCGCCAGGCCCAGCAGCATGTAAGCTTGCCCATACCAGGGATCGAGCTTGGCCGCGCGCTTGAATTCATCAATGCTGGCGCGAGCGTCATGCTTCTTAAAAAGCAGGTCTTCGCCTTTGGCCATCGCATCTTCAACGTCAGGGATAGACCGTCGCTTGTGGACTTCAGACGCGGGAGTGGGACTCGGGGTCGGAGCGGGTTGAGTAGCTTGAGCAGGTTGTGCTGCGCGTGTGGCGGCGCTGGAGCTTTCCTGGGCGAAAAGGGCGGACGAAAACAGCACTGTAAAGACGACGAGAGCCAATGATGGAGGGGCGTTCTGCATTATTACGATTGTATGTGCTTTGTGAACCAGATTCTATGTGCCGCGTTTCTTACGTTTTCCGATATCCGAACCCTAGAACGAAAAACCGCTGTGTTCTTGCGAACACAGCGGAGGAATGCAACGACCTACTTTTGGTTTGACTAGAAGCTTAATCTCAAGCCGAATTCAACCACGCGAGGAGCACCCAGGTCGAATACACCCGATCCGGGCAGGACGCGGTTTAAATTGTGTTCCAGCTTCGTAGTGCTGTTCACAGTGCCATTGCAGTTGGGATGTTTAGGATCAGTAATATCGCACGGACTGTTCGCCAGGTTGAGTGTCGGGCCGATGGTGCTGCTCGGCAGGTCAAAGTTGGCATTGTTGAAAGCATTGAACACGGAAACGCTCGGCTCGAGCGTAAAGTTCTCACCGAATTTCCGTGGGTAGCTCAGCTTTAAATCGAACGTCTTGAGCCAGCCCAGTCCCTGCTGACCTTGCGGCGCCAGAGCGACTTGCGGCAGCACGCCGCCGAGGGCCTGCAGTTGCTGCAGACTGAAGAGTCCGTTATTAATCAATGTTTGTCCGGCCGGGGTCACGCCCCCAGCCACAGTGCTGTTGTAATTACTCAGGAAGCCGTTCAGGTCATTCGTCTTGACTTTGCGGCCGAAGGCTCCCAGCGTGGTGCCGGGAAGCGGATCGCCATCCGGATAGACGCCGCTGCCGTCGCCTGATCCATCACCCGTGATGTCTGTCTGGAAAATGCCGCCAGTGCCTCCGCCGGGCAGGAGCAGCGTCTGCGGCAACGGGCTGTAAACATGTCCCACAACGCCGAAGCGGAATCCTGCGGGGATGTCCATGGTTCCACCGAACGAGAACTGGTGGGTACGATCGAGCCCGTTGGGACCAAAGAAAGCAGTTGGATGGTTGTTGTCAATGGCGGTATTTACAAAGTCAAGGTCAAGAGCTGATCCATCTGTGCGCGAGAGCGCGTACGAGACGATCCAGTTAAGCGCCTTGACGCCTGCAAAAGGATTGTGCACGTTCGCGCGCAACGAAGTCTGGAAAGCGTTGTATAGTGAACGCCCAGATGGGAAGAGCATCTGGTTCACGCCAAGGTTGGGATTCTGCCCGGGGAATGCAGCAGTCGGACAGGGGCCGCCGCCGCAGACATTGGTTCCAGAATCGAGGCCCAGTGAAGCAAAATCGGCCATCGTAGCGCCGTTCGTAGGATTGGTCGGGCTTATTGGACCATGAATGCCGGGGCAACCAGAGATGGCCGCATCAACGGTAGAGACGCCACAAGCAGCGAGCGTCGCCGCGATCGCAGCCTGAGCATTTGCTTTGTTGAAGAAGCGTACGTCGCCCACGTGATTTACATCAACCGCCAGCAGCGTGTGCGTACCTACGTTCCTTATATAGTCGGCATTCCACACCACGCCTTTGCCGAATTGGTGTTCTATACCAATGTTCATCTGCACCGAGCGCGGCGTCTGGTAATTGGGAGCAAACATGTTGATGCCTGTGATGTTCGCGCCTGCCGTCAGCGTATTGCCAATAAACGAGGAATTGCTTTGCGGTCCCACTGCGGCAGTAGCTTGCTGATAGAGCGCCTGCAGCTGTCCTAGTTGGGTTGCCACTTGACCGATCGGCTGCCCACAAAGAACGGCAGGATCAAGATTAGCCGGAATGGCTCCGCCGCCAGGGAGAGTAAAACCGGCGGGAGCGCCGCCGGCACAGGCCACGGCTTCAGAGAGGAAAAGGCCCTGGGCGAGGCGTCCGGGGCGGTTGAACAGGTTGTTGTTGAAAATTGAGTTTTCGTAATACAGTCCTGCGCCGGCGCGTATTACCGTCTTGCCGCTGCCCGTGGGATCCCACACAAATCCAGCCGTAGGACCGAAATTATGTCCGGGCACGCGTACCCGGTTGCCTAAACCGGCGCCCCAGAGGTCGAGGATATTTCCGTTGCATGGCGTCCCGGCGGCTGCTAATGGAGCGGCTAGCGCTGGATCCAATTGAGAGCAGGGAATCGGCCCTATGTCGCTATCTGTACGTCCGGTATCACGCACATAACGCACGCCATAGTTGAGCGTGAGATTGGAGCGGACCTTCCACGTATCGCCTACGTACCACTGGATGCGGTTGTCAGGCCCAAGGCCGCCGCCTGGAAGCCCGAAGGCCGGTTTTTCCGAGGAGAAACCCTGCCCATTGCCCATGAAGACGAAGTTCGCCAGATAGTTCAGCGGGTTGGAGGCCCCTCCGGGGAAAGGAGGTGAAGCCGGCAGGACCGGCGCCGAAGGATCCGTCGGATCGACATTCACTGTAGGCGCCAGCCCAAAGAACTTGGCAAATCCGCCGCCCTGAATATGGTTATACCCAAAACCGTAGCGCAGAACGTGTGAGTGGATCGTCTTACTTCCGTCATATTTGATCTGCGAGTTCTGCTGATAGGTCTGCTGTGGGGCCAGCAGGTTGGGGCCGGAGCAGAACTGGTCAACGCCGCCAGCCAGACACGTTAGGCTCGGACCGATCGTGAGGCTGACCTGCGGCGCCGGATTGAATACTCCGGATTGCGTAGCGTCAGTGATGGCATTACGGAACTTTGTGAATCCGAAACGGATCGCGTGAGTAAACGTTCCGGTATTGAAGTCAAGCCCAGCCGCATGCACCGGCGTGTGGTTCACATTCTCAAAGGGCTGGAAGCTGTTGGGAATAAAACCTTTGATGCTGCTGTTCTGCTCGTAGGAGAAGCGATAAAAAGCCTTGTAGTTATCGCTGATACGCCAATCGAGCTTGGCGACGCCGTTGGTATCGCGGAAAGGTGAATTGAAGCCTCCATTCAGGGGGGCAAAGGGGCCGCCATTGGCCACTGTCTCAATCAGGTCCTGCTTGAGCCGTTCAGCATCCACAAAAAAGAACAGTTTGTCTTTCAATATCGGGCCACCAAGCTGACCGCCGAAGTTATTCCGCTGGAACGGAACATCCGCATTAGCGATGTTTGCGGCAATAGAGTGGTCACGGAACAGGTAAAACGCCTGGCCATGCCATTTATTACTGCCGGATCGCGTGACGACATTGACCGCGCCCGAAGAGGTCAGCTCAGTAGAAAGATCGAGCGAAGATTGACTGACCTGGAATTCCTGAATGGAGCTTGCGGGGAGGTTCTGCGTGGTGGTGCCTACGGTCTCATCGCTGATATCGATGCCATCGACTTCGATGCGGGCAGTGCGGCCGAAGCGCCCGCCGAAAGAAATAGACGAGAAACCGTTTTTGGTCGGGTCGAAGTTGCCGCCATCCTGAATCTGCACACCAGGCTCGAGTTGGGCCAGATCAAGGAAGTTGCGGCCGTTGATGGGGAGGTTCTCAATCTGTTCCGTGCTAAGCACACCTTGCACGGTCGCTTGCTCGGTGTTCACTGCCACCGCGGATCCTGTGACTTCCACCACTTCCGTTGACTGTCCTAATGTCAGCTTGGTGTTTCCGGAGGCTACATTGCCCACTTGAACCGGCACGTTGAGCACCTGGGTCTGAAATCCCTTGGCTTCAATACGGACCGTATATGTGCCCGGGATCAGCGCGCCGGATGCGTAATTGCCGGATGAAGAACTCGTGAGCTTGCTTGTTTGTCCGGTGGATTGATTGGTGATAGTGATGGACGCGTTTGGGACAACGGCGCCGTTTGGATCTGTGACCGTGCCCTGAATGCTTCCGGTGGCTACGGTGGATTGTGCGCCTGCAGGTAGCAGCGCAAAAGTGGTCAAACTAATACATAGGATAAAAACGAACCAGAACCTTAGATTTCTCATTCTTCTTCCTCCTCACTGTTAGGCTCGAATTGACTGGGCCGGGGAATAACAAAGGACAGGGAGTACATCCGGAACGAACAAAGGAATGATGGTGTTCAGCAATCATGTACGCGTTTTTGCAAAGCATGAGGCTTGCCATATTCGCGAACCTGTAACTACAGAGAAACAAGGGACAAAACCCGTTTCGGGAACGATATACATCTTATCAAGATTTAAAAACTCATAGCCAGAGCTCCGGAATCCTTCCGATTCCCATAATCAGAGAACCCGCTGGTTATTACTGTCCAGCGATTTGCGCCACAGTGATTCAGTGTGATAACTTCCGCTTCAACAATTCTTTACAGAGGATTTACCAGGAGCAAACGATGATGCCACTGATTGTGATCGGGATACTGGTGCTGGGCGCAATCTTCATTCTGGCCGGCATGTACAACAGCCTGGTGCAGTTGCGCGTTCGCGCGGATTCAGCCTGGTCAGATATCGATATTCAACTCAAGCGCCGCCATGACCTGATTCCCAACCTGGTGGAAACCGTAAAAGGCTACGCCGCGCATGAAAAAGGAACATTTGAGAACATTGCCAAATTCCGTTCCCAGGCCATGCAGGCTACAACGCCTGCTGATAAAGCCCAGGCGGAAGGCCAGCTCACCGGCGCGTTGAAGAGCTTGTTTGCCGTGGCGGAAAATTATCCTGAACTGAAAGCGTCAGAGCAGTTCACTGGACTCCAGAGCTCGCTCAATTCGATTGAAGACAACATCCAGAACGCGCGACGTTACTACAACGCCGTGGTGCGCGACTTCAACACGCGCGTCCAATCTTTTCCAACCAACATCATCGCGGGCATGTTCGGCTTCCACACGCGGCAATTCTTTGAAATGGAAACTCCCGCGGATCGCGAAAACGTGGCCGTAAAGTTCTAAGCCTGGTGAAACTCACTGGCCATTCCCGAAGCTGGGCCTTTTCTGCCGCCAAAATTCTGGCGGTGCTGTTGCTCGCTCTCAGCCTGCCGGCGTGGGCGCGCAACTATCACATTGCCAAATTCAACAGCACGATTCATGTGGAAGATGATGGCTCCGCGCGCGTGGAAGAGCAGATCACATTTGTATTCAATGGCGAGTATCACGGAATTTATCGCGACCTTCCCGTGGATTATCCCGGCCCCGGCGGGTCGAATTACACGCTGTTCGTGAAAGTGCTCTCGGTCACGGATGACAACGGCGATAAACTGAAAGTGGAGAAGAAGACCAGCAACGGTTTTCTCCATTTAAAAGTTTTTGTGCCGGGCGCGGTGGATGCGACGCGCACGGTGAACATCGAGTATTCGGTGGCCAATGGCACGCGATTTTTTGAAGACCACGACGAGTTTTACTGGAACGTGACCGGCAATGATTGGCCGGTGCCGATTCAACAGGCGTCGGCGACGATTTATTTTCCGGCGGAGGCAAGCGGCAAGCTGCGGGCGCAGGCCTTTGAAGGAATTTACGGATCTTCAGAGCACGCTTCTGCCTCCATCATGGCATCCAGCGCTACGGTTGAAACCAAAGATTCTTTGCCGATGCGTGGCGGGTTGACGGCCGACATCTACATTGAAAAAGGCGTACTGCATCAACCCGGAGCGATTGCAAGGTTCTTCAGGTTTGTGCGCAGCAATCCCGTACTTACGCTTCCGCTCTGGGCTTTTGCCGTAATGTTTCCCATGTGGTGGCTCAAGGGCCGCGATCCCGATCCGGGAATCTCCGTTGCGCCTATGTATGAACCGCCGGAACAGATGGGGCCGGCGGAAGTGGGTACCTTGATTGATGGCAGCGTGGATCCACGCGACATCACTTCTGTCCTGGTGGATATGGCCGTGCGCGGCTACGTGAAGATCGTGGAGACGCAGCACAAGGGCTTTCTATCGACGACCAAAGATTATGAGTTCCACCTGCTGAAAGGCCCCGGCGAATGGAAAGGTCTGACAGATTACGAGCGCGCGATGTTGCAACAGGTTTTTGCCGGCGGCGAGGTCACGCTGCTTTCCAGCCTGCGCAATCACTTTTACACCGCGCTGCCCATGATCAAAACGGAAATCATGACCGCGCTGAAAGCTAAGGGCATGTACACGGTTGATCCAGACTCAGCCGCGGGATACCTGGGGCTTGGATTTCTTCTAGTGGCGCTGCCATACGCCGCGCTCCAGGTCATGGGCGTTGCCGATTTCCTGAATTCGATTCCCATGGCCGTTGGCTGCGGCCTGATTGCCGTGGGGATCATCCTCATTATCGGCAAGCAGCTTACGGCGACGAGCCTGAAAGGCGCGCGCACGCAAGTACAGATCAAAGGCTTCCAGGAATTTATGAATCGCGTGGATTCCGACCGGTTGAAGCGCATGCCGCCGGACACGTTTGAAAAATTTCTGCCGTATGCCATGGCCCTGGGCGTGGAACATCGCTGGGCCAAGGCTTTTGAAGGCATCATCCAGAACCCGCCCACGTGGTACCAGGGATATGGCCCCAGCCCGAGTTTCAGCACGTTCTACTTCGTCAACAGCCTGGGCTCCATGGCGACCACGGCAAGCTCGACATTTGTCTCGGCTCCGCGGGCCAGTTCCAGCGGTTCAGGTTGGGGCGGCGGTGGTGGAGGCGGGGGCTTTTCTGGCGGCGGGTTTGGTGGCGGTGGTGGCGGAGCGTTTTAAGAGATTGCCAACATCGCCGAAAGTGCCAAAGATTGCCAAAATTGCCCAAGAATCCACACCTTTACCACCGATAGCAGAAAACCAAAGGCAGAACTTACCGCGGATTTGCGCGGATGTTCGCGGATTTAAAAACCACCGCGCAAGGACGCAGAAGATGGAGCGCACGCGGTAGCAATGAAAAGCAGCGGAGCAGACCCTTCGCCCTCGCACCTTGAGCATGGCAATGATGTACGGCATGGCGTGCTCGGCTCAGGGTGGCACGTTCAAGAGGACGGTGAGTCGTGAACGGGATACAGTAAACCCGGAAACGCATTCGACTTCATCCGCTTCGTCCGCTCCATCCAATGCGGTCTTGAAGGGCCTAGAGCAAAATCAACTGGGAATATGGATCACCAGATCAATCTGGCACGGTATGGGTGAGCCATCACGCTTGGCAGGGATGTACTTGAATTCGCGGATTGCAGAGAGCAGCGTTTGCTCAATTTTCGGTGTTGCCATTCCGCTCAAGAGCCGCGCATCGGCCACACGGCCATCGATATTGATGGTGACTTCCACAATCAGATATTGCTCGAAACGTGGTGGAAGATCATCGGCTGAAATGGTAGGAATCGCGCCCGAAGTCTGAACGGCGAGCTGATAGTTAATTGTGGAGAAGCCGTAGGTCAGGCGCTGCTTGATACCCATCATGAGTCCAGCGGTCGCCTGTTTTGCGTGGGCCCGGATAATCTCCACCCCGGCAGGATCTCCTTCAACGCTGGGATTTTGCGGGCGTGCTTTCTTTTTATTGCGTGGCTGGTGAAATGGGCTGGGCCGCGGCGCGCCTTTTGGTGGAGGCTCATACGCCACTTGAGCTGCCCCGGAGATGGCTTGGACTGCTACGTATTTCGCGGGCACAATGTGGGGCGCCGCTGCATGCCGGAAAACGAGAATCGCCAGGGCCGCAATGTGGGCCAGCACCGACAATGAAAATACAGACACACGGGGGACCGGATAGCTGGGAACAAATGTCTGATGTTGGTTTAGCATCCAGCCCTCATACCTTTCATTCCGTCATGATAAAAGACTTCCATAACAAGAGGACGATAGCCGTTGAGAATTGCCAAAATCGCCGAAATTGCCAAAAATTGCCAAAATTGAAAAAGCAAAAATCTCACAACGGAGATCCAGAGACACGCAGAAAACAATCCAGATTGCCAAAGTTGCTGAATGGCCCAAATTGATTTGTTTCCTCTGCCTCCTCCGCTCCTCCGCGTTTCAAAGGTTTGCGTTAGTTCTTGCAGAGTTGCCGAAAACCGGCTCCAGCAGCTCTCGAATCCCTCTCATACCCTTAAAACACGCGGGCCAAATCCTACATCCTAGTAACCCAGAGGAACTACTATGGCCGAGAGCATGCACAACAGCTCAGACATTCCCAATTTTGATACATATCCCTCAACGCCTCCGGATCGAATGCTGGATACCAAGAGCGTTGGGAGGTCTTCTCTGGAGGAGCGCGCTGCTGAACTGGGCGCTGCCGCGGGCAGAATTGCGCTGATTTTGCGCCAAACCAAAGAAAACGTGGAAAATTTGGCGCAGCATGGGATTTATGATCGCGTGACCAACCTGGCAGAGAACGCCATGGCCAAGACGGCAGAGCTGCGCCGGACCGCGACCGCCCGTGCCCAGGAACTTGCCCATGCCGCGCAGGACAAGGCCGCAGAGATCGGGAACCAAGCCAGAGAGAAGACAGTGGAATTGGGCAGGCAGGCAAAAAACAACTATTTCCGCGCCCGCCTGAAAGCCAACCAGACGGTGCGGGAGTATCCGGTGCAAACAGCGCTGGCGGCTGGGGCTGCAGGCTTGTTGGTCGGAATAGCACTACGTATTGGGAGGGCGAGACGTGCATACTGAGAAATCAATTGCAACCATCCTGTCTGAAACCAAAGAAGAGCTGAAGCAGTTTGTTACCACGCGCGTGAGCATGCTGAAGGCGGAAATGGATGAAAAGATCAGCCGCCTGAAGGCAGTGATTCCGCTGGCCCTGGTGGCAGCGCTATTCCTGGTTTCTGCCTGGGGAGTCTTCACTTTTGCGTTGATCGCGTTGCTGCACGCGTTTTTTGTCCCCAGCGCCTATGCGTGGCTGTGGGCCAGCCTGATTGTGACCGTGGTTTATATGCTGGTGGGCGGCGTGGCGGGCTGGTTTGCCTATTCTGAAATTAAGGCCACCAATCTGGCCCCAACCCGCACCCTAAAGGTGCTGCAGCAGGACCAGGTCTGGATCCAGAATGAAGCGAGGACAGCATGACCGAAGGAATTCCCGTAGACGTACTGGAAAAACGCGCCGCCGACGAACGCCGCCAATTGCACAATTCAGTGCAGGAACTGCGTGAAAGCGTGCACGAGCGGCTTGACGTTAAACGCAACGTAAGAAACCACTTGGGGCCTATTTGCGGCGCGATGGCCTTTATCGGACTGGTTCTGGGTTATACCGCCACCGGCGTTTTTACCCGCGACTGAGCCGGTGATCCGGGCTCCCGGCCTTTTGCCGGGGCGTTAAGGTTTTTGCTCGATTCGAACGGCTGCTGGACGTATCCTGTCCGGCAGCCGTTTACTTTATAGCGTCTTTATTGGGCTTTTCCGGCCAACTAAGTTGAAGACCATCTACTCTGCTTTGCCTTTTCGTGGTATAACGCTGATTCGTCAACTTT
>Ga0207700_10001499_pt1 | contig 13215 bp, 19 predicted proteins | sample LARL82metaG_FD_184348 | JGI IMG/M metagenome (GOLD analysis project Ga0207700, IMG submission 184348) | Corn, switchgrass and miscanthus rhizosphere microbial communities from Kellogg Biological Station, Michigan, USA - LAR L8-2 metaG... | ecosystem: Host-associated > Plants > Roots >...
CATTTGACGGCGTAGTGCAGGGAAAAGGGGTGACAAGGTGATACCTGAATCGAATCCATTGCAGCGGTTTTTCAAGGAAGTAGTTGAACGAAATTATGGTGACGTTGGCGTGCGCAGTGCTGAGGTGCACGACTACGTAGCCAACCTGCTTACCGAATTCTGCGAAGCAGAGACTCTCTACAAGATCAAAAATGCAGACGGACGCCCGCTATGCGACGTAGGCGAGATGCTGCTGGAGTCCGACCCCGTCTATGGGCCTGCTCCGTCCTTCGATCGCGAACGCCAGGTGCGCAAACATATTGGCGATTATTCGCTCTTCTTTACCGGCATGTTTCCGCAGGGCCTGAATCAATATCGCCTGCGCCGCACCCGCATGGAAAGCCTCATTGACTTTGTGAAGGCCGGCAAGGAGAGCTACTACATCGTGTCGAAGTTCGAACACTTTGAGTACGCCAAAGTCGCGCCGCTCTTCCGCCGCATGTCGCAGGAATTCGAGCAACTTGTATATGGCTTGAATCAGGTCAAGAACGAACTCGAAGAAATGCAGCATCCCATCACGCGGCAGACAAATGAATTTTTGATGTAACTCAGAATCGACGTTAAGAAACAGGGCACGCAGCAAGTTTGGCGTGCTCTTTTTCATTTTGATATGGTTCATCAATGCGCCTGACCTCCTTACTTGGCTTTATCGCCGGAGCATTGACCACAATTTCATTCATCCCGCAGGTGGTGCATGCTTGGCGCAGCAAACGTTGCGACGATCTTTCCTGGGCCATGCTGCTTACCTTCTCCGCCGGCGTGGTGCTCTGGTTAGCTTACGGCATCCGCCTTTGGGCTATGCCCGTCATCGTGGCCAACGCGGTCACGCTGGCTCTGCTGCTGATCATCATGGCGTTAAAAACGCGGTACGCCTCGCGCTGAGTCTTGAGGTTGCGCGTCCCGCTGCCGCGCAAACCAAAAAGTCCGCTAGAATGTTCAGTGAGCTCACACTACTCTATCTTGCTTTTTCTTGCCGCCATGGCGGGTGGAATAGTGAATTCCGTCGCAGGAGGCGGTGGGTTCTTCGCTTTTCCCGCATTGCTTTTTACTGGCGTCCCGTCGATTAATGCCAACGCCACGGGCACCGTTGCTTTGTGGCCGGGAACTCTTGCCTCAACTGGGGCCTATCGCAAAGCGCTCAGCGCAGAGCTGCTCAAGCGCATTCTGCCGCTCATCGTCATCACTTTTCTGGGTAGTATCTTCGGTTCCATCCTTCTGCTCAAGACCGGCCAGGCTACTTTTGACAAGCTGATTCCCTGGCTGCTTCTCGCCGCTACGCTGATCTTCAGCTTTAGTGACACCGTGACCGCCTGGGTCAATCGACACCACTCCGGCGGCGGCCCCTCGATCAAACGGGTAGTCGGCATCACGCTCCTGCAAGCCTGTGCGGCAGTCTATATCGGATATTTTGGCGCAGGCGCGGGCATCGTCATGCTGGCTCTATTGGCCATGATGGGCATCGAAAACATCCACAGCATGAATGGCCTCAAGACCTTGCTCGCCACCTGCGGCAACGCCGTTGCCGTGATCGTGTTCATCGTGGCCCGGGCAGTCTTCTGGCCGCAGGCGATTCTCATGCTCGTTGGCGGAGCCTTGGGCGGATACGTCGGCGCCTGGTACGCCCAGAAAATGGAGCCGCGCAGCGTCCGACTCGTGGTGATCATCCTGGGCTGCAGCATGACGGCTTATTTCTTCTGGCGGGTTTATCTGCGCAGTTAAGCCGCTCCGGTTTGACCATACCCCCTCTATCACGTTAAAATTACAAGGTTTGCCACTGGTGGAAATTCCTGCCTGTTGAGCATGGCTGCTGAGCAATCTTACAAGTCAATATAAGTCCTTTCCGGCCAAGCGCTTTGAAGGGGCAATGGGAGAGAGTTATGTACGCGGTAATTCGCGCCGGTGGAAAGCAATACCGCGTCGCACCCGGCGACGTAGTGAAAATGGAAAAGCTGCCCGCCGCTAATGGCGACGTGGTTGAATTTAATGACGTTCTGGCCGTGTCCGGCCAAGAAGGCACCATCGGCCCCGGTGCTGGCGCAGTGGTCAGCGGACAGGTGATGGAAGGCGGCAAGGCTGACAAGATTCTGGTCTTCCACTTCAAGCGCAAAAAGCAATACAAGAAGATTTACGGGCATCGCCAGCCCTTCACCGCGGTAAGGATCACTGAAATCTCTTTCGATGGCGAGCGCTTTACCGCTCCTGACCTTCCGGCCCGCAAGCCCAAAAAGGCAAAGGCTACTGCCGAAGGCGACGCTGCTCCGGCCAAGTCGGCCAAGGGCAAGTCGAAACCGAAGAGCAAGCCCAAAGCCAAGAAAAGCGCAGCCAAAAAAGCTGCCAAAGGCAAGAAGAAATAAACGAGCATTTAGCCCCTGAAAAAATAGACAAGGATTTGTTATGGCACACAAAAAAGGTTTAGGCAGTTCAAGAAACGGGCGCGACTCCAATGCGCAGCGGCTTGGCGTAAAAGCATTCGGCGGACAGCTTGTCCCCGGCGGTACCATCATTGTCCGCCAGCGCGGCACCCGCATTAAGCCCGGAGCAAACGTCGGCCGCGGCAAAGATGACACTCTTTTCGCCAAGGTCACCGGCACGATTAAGTTCGTGGACAAGGGCGGCTCTGGTCGCTTTGTGTTGGTCGAGCCAGCAGAGAGCGCGAAAGCTTAGATTCCACACCACAGAAGTCACGGCCCCGCGCAAATGCGGGGCTTTTTACTTGGCCGATTCCCATCGGCAGAGTTGGTTCGTAAGACACTCGGGGCTACAATCTTTGCGTCGCATGCAGTTCTTTACCCACATCCCGCAGTCGCCTCTAAACCGCGCAAGTCGCACACACCCCGGAAGGCAGGACAATGGCAAAGCCGGAAGAACGTTTAATTCGAAATATCTCTGACACGGCGCTGTGGGTCGCCGTCTTTCGCGCGCGTGAAACTGAGCGGCAGGACGCCCTCTTCAGAGATCCTTTCGCTCGCAAGCTTGCCGGCGAACGCGGCGAGCAGATTGCTAAGGGCATGCAGGCTGGCCAGCGTTATGAATGGCCATACACGGCGCGGACTATGCGCTTCGACCAGATCGTCACCGAACAAATCAAGCAAGGCATTGATATGGTCATCAACCTGGCGGCTGGCTTGGACACGCGGCCTTATCGCATGGATTTGCCGCCGTCGTTGCAATGGATTGAAGTCGATTTTCCGGCAATGATCGATTACAAAGAAGAGGTTCTTGCCGGCGAAAAACCACGATGCGCGCTGGAGAGGATCCGCATGGATCTGGCTGATGTTAACGCCCGACGTGCGCTGTTCCAGAGGCTGGGCAGCAACGCCAGAAAAGTTTTAGTGCTGACTGAAGGCCTTCTGGTTTACCTGACACGCGATGAAGTTTCAGCACTTGCGCGCGATCTGGCTGCACAAAGCACTTTTAAAGAGTGGGCCATCGATCTGTGTTCCCCAGGATTGCTCAAGATGCTACAAAAGAACCTTGGTGCGCTCAGCGAAGCGGGCTCGCCGCTGAAGTTCGGGCCGGAAGAAGGCCCAGAGTTCTTCGCCGCTTCCGGCTGGAAGGCGGCTGAAGTCTACTCCATGCTGAAGACTGCGGCTAGGATCAAGCGGCTTCCATTCTTTCTCCGGGTAATGTCTCTTTTGCCGGAATCGAATGGGCGACAGGGTTCGCGTCCATGGGGTGCGGTGTGCCGCCTTACCAGAATGTAAGGCCGCGGCATCGCACAAATTTCTAAGAGGAGATTCGTCATGGCAAAAGCAAAACCAATTCCCGAGGGCTACCACAACGTCACTCCCTATCTCGTCGTCAAAGGCGCAGCAGCCGCGATCGATTTCTATAAGCAGGTGTTCGGCGCAGTGGAAATCATGCGCATGCCGCAACCCGATGGACGTGTTGGCCACGCCGAACTCAAATTCGGTGATTCATTTGTCATGCTGGCCGATGAATTCCCAGAGATGGACGTAGTCGGCCCCAAGACGCTGGGCAATTCTCCGGTAGGCCTTCTGCTTTACGTGGATGATGTAGACAAGACTGTGGAGCAGGCCGTCGCCAAGGGCGCGGTGATCAAAAAGCCTGTGGCTGACCAGTTTTATGGCGACCGCACCGGCACCATTGAAGATCCCTGGGGACATAAATGGACGGTCGCGGTGCATCTTGAAGATGTCTCGCCGGAAGAAATGCAGCGCCGCATGGCGGCACAAGCAAAGAAGTAAGGAGCACAAATGAACAAGTCCGCATACCAGCCGGAGGGCTATCAGAGCGTCATTCCTTATCTCCACGTAAACGGCGCAGCCAAGTTGATTGGTTTTATGAAGGAAGTATTTGAAGCGAAGGAGATCGCAGTCTATCCGCGGCCTGATGGCACAGTGGGCCACGCTGCGCTCAGGATTGGCGATTCAGTCATAGAATTGGCAGACGTGAGCGCGGAGTGGCCGGCCATGCCGTGCGCCTTGCAGGTTTACGTGCCGGATACCGATGCTGCTTATCATCGCGCACTCAAGGCGGGTGCGAACTCGCTTCTGCCGCCGGCCACGCAGTTCTATGGAGATCGCACCGCCAGCGTGCGCGATAGTTCCGGCAACAACTGGTACATTGCCACGCAGATTGAAGTCGTGAGCCGTGAAGAAGTGGACAAGCGGATTGCTGCCATGAGCCAACAAACGAAGTGATGCGGCCCTGGCGGCAATTCCCAAAATAGTACTGGCCATGCATTTCATTTCTTCAATTTGGAGATTTCCTCTGCGTGCGCCCATATACTGGCAAAGTTCTTAAAATGATTTTGGACGAGGCACGCCATGACAGAAAACAAACTTCCTGATTTTTCAACTCTCGCTATAGGCGAAGAGGGCCACACGACGACGATCACGGGCGAAGAAGATTTCGCAACGCACGCTGCAACTGAACGCACGCTTCACGCGGCAACAACGCTGCCGATCAGCGAAGAGACAACCACTTTCATCTCTGGCGAAGAGGTCACGACTGAAGCCCTTGGGGAAGAAGGTCCGACTACCACAGACGGAGAGAACCCGTCGCCGGCCGATTTCAGCCGCAAAGGCGGGCCCTTCGGCGCTTACTAGATACGTGGGCGCGAAAGCTGGTTCAGAATGACGCTTCTGCTGGCCGGCGGTCAGGACGATCCTAATCTGGCCGTTCTGGCGCATGCCGCCCAAAGAGCGAATGTTGAGCTGCTGGATTTGCGTTTGCCCGCCTTGGAGAGTCCTGCTTTCTGCTGGGATCCCGCAGAACGCGTGGCGCGGTTTGCCGGCAAAGAGCTAAAGGCCACGGCGGCATTCATTCGCCATGACGTGTTCAGAGGCATGCAGGATCCCCGTCCTGAGGTTTCAGCGCGGGCATCCGCCTGGTACCACACGATCATGGGCTGGCTTCTGTCTGAGCCGCGCCTCCGCATCTTCAATCGCCAGATGAGTCAGGCCGCAGCCAATAAACCGGCTGCGCTTGTGTTTGCCCACGAAGCTGGACTGCAAATACCGCCAACCATGATCACCAATCAGGCGGGGAGCTTCCGCGCCGAGCAGCTTGATTCCATGATCGCCAAGCCAGTGGGTGGCGGCGACTATTGTTATTCTCTGGCTGAAGCCCTGGCCAAAACCGATATGCGCAGCGGAGTGGCTGCCAGTCCTGCGATTGTGCAGAAGCGCCTAGTGCCGCCGGAAGTGCGCATCTATGTGATCGGCGCCACTGAGTTTGCTTTTGAAGTCCGCAGCCCATCATTGGATTATCGCGTGAACCAGGATGCAGAACTTATCTTGTTGCCTCAGGTCCCGAATGAAGTCTTACGGCTGCGCAGCCTCATGTCCCGCCTGGGACTCGACTTCGGCGCTGCCGATTTCAAGACCGAGCCGGAAACTGGCCAACTGGTCTTTCTGGAGCTGAACACCTCACCCATGTTTGCCCGCTTTGACCAGGTCAGCGGCGGCAAAGTGTGCGCCGCCATGATCCACGAATTGACCACGGAGTGTCACCGTGGCTCAACAGACGCAAAGTAGGAGGGACGCGTGTCTGCGGTACGCGCGCACGAGCCTCACCTTTTCCTAGAGAGCGCAGGAAAAGATATAGGATTGCTAACTAGGTACAATGCGCGCGTGCCAGACGAGTAAGCCTGAGTAGTTTGCTCTCGACTGTTTTGGTTCCAAGATGATAAAGCCGCGCGATTTCTGCCGCGGTAACGCGATAACCGAAATAAAGCAGAAACATGGCAATATCACGGGTACGATAAGGTCCGGGAATCAGTTGTGCCAAGCGGCTTGCTAATTGCCGAAGCAATATTTTGTGTTCGATTGCTGAATGAGTGTGCTTTACCTGGCGGTCGTGCACAAACTCTTCCAATTGCTGTTCCAAGTGTAAACTGCGGCTTCGAGCGAGACACCGGCGGAGATAGTCCTGTGCAACCGTGGACGCAACCACTTGCAGCAGGCCACGTAGTGTGCCTTCATGCCGCCATTCAAGCTCGCGTAGAGCTCTGAATTCATTTGCGCAGATCTTCACGAGAACTTCCTGAAACAGATCGTCAAGCAGGCTGGGCGTTGGCTGAAACCACCGGCGGATTGTCCTGCATGATACCTTGACGATCAAAAGATGGTATCTTCTCAGTAATTCAAGCCAGGCATCTTCATTTCTTTCAAGACACAATTCCACCAGCTTTCGATCTGATACTCCGGGCCAATACGCCGTGGTTAGTTTGTCCGGAAGAGATTCAAGACTGGTGACTACCAGTGAATTTGTCATTTGTGCAATCCTGTCGTATTCCTGAATGGCACTGCTCCGTTACAGAATTGCGCAGGATCATTGAAACCTCAATCCCGTAGCGATCCTTTTTCAGTCCTATATCGATCCTGAGCTGGCTATCAAGTAAAAAAACATAATTGCCTGTGCAATCCTTGTTGACGTGCAAGTGCGAACTTGGTTTAATTTCGGGTGCTTAGTTGATAGTTATGCAAGAACCTCTTCAGCGACCGCGCGCCCTGCGCTTCGACGTCTTCCAAATGGACCTAGATTCCGAGGAATTGACGAAAAACGGGGCCAAATTGAAGCTGCGGTGCCAGCCCTTTCGCATGCTTGCTACCATCGCTGAACACAATGGCAATGTTGTTACCTATGAGGAGCTGCGCACTCAATTCTGGCCTACCGTATCGATTGATAACTATAAGCATAGTCTTGGTAACTCGATGCTCGAGATTAGGAAGGTATTGGATGATCCTGCGAAGAAGCCGCGTTATATAAAAACTGTTTCGCGAGGTTATCGATTTCTGGCTCCAGTGGAATTCATCACAAGGTCGGCGACTAACGGAAATGGTTCGAGTCACTCCCATACCGCCAGCCTTTTGATAGAAATACGACAGGCTCGGCAAGAACTCATAACTACGTCGGACTGCCGCGGGTTGGCGTTGCTATTCTTTCGTTGCGAGAGGCTCCGGAACGAATATCTGCTTGATCCTAACCTCCCCGACCTGCAACTTCTTATGGCCGATGTCCAATGGGCCCTTGGCGGTTCTGCTTTACTTGAGCCTGGGTTGGCAAACCCTGCTATAAGCGATGAAGTTGCCAGTCTTGTATTTGACGACCCAAATGCTCTCAGCACTCCCGACCCTTTCATCGATGGTGAATGGAAGACACTTGGGTTGGCTAACGAGTCCGTCTTACTCATGGTCGAGCATACTGGAAACCCGGAAAATGGACAGCGGGTGGTGATTCATCGGGCCCGCCGTGCGACACCGCAAGAAAGGAGGGTCTATGAGCAAAGACGTAAGTGAAAAAATGTCTCTGGAACTCGCCCTTCTTGCCGCATTGGATCGTGTTGATGCGGATGTGAATACTTCGGAGATTGCGGAAATACAGGATTGGTCCAGAGCAGTAAGAGGTAATTTTTATGGCGCTTCTGTCGAGAAGCCTTCACGCCTCTCAAAGCTCAAGGCTGGTTTGCTGTCTGTTTCGAGATGGCCGAGAGTCGCGAATGCGCCAGGTCCTTCTGCTGGACATGTCAGCGGTACTATACCGGCCGCTTCCAGCAACGTGGCGAGCCATGGGAGTGTGCAATATTCCCAAATGACGATTCCCCAACTCATTGCCGTGTGTTGTACTTCAGAATCGAGCGAAACCGCATGGCACGAGTTCATACGCCGTGTCAGGCCGATCATTCTCATGACAATAGTCAAGGTTGTTGGTCGACATGGAAATGCCTCGTACGGGTTAGTGGATGACCTCTCTCAGGAGGTATATCTAAAGCTTTGCCAAAATAACTTCCGCGCATTAAGGGCTGTTGAAACAGGGGAAGCTTTTGTTGGCCTTGTAAAAGCTATAGCCCCCATGGTGGCTCAGGATTATTTCAGGAGCGCAGCCTCGTCTAAAAGGGGTGCTCGAGAAGCTCTAGAAGCCGATTGTGTTTTTCCGCAGGATGTATTCCGCCCCGGCGCTTCCTCTGGTTCTGAAAGAAATGTTCTTTTACAGGAAATCGACGCGATACTAAAGACACATTCGCACGAGCCCAATTTCGAACGAGATTATGCAATTTTCTGGCTGTATTACCGACACGGGCTCACTGCGAAGGAAATTGCCGCTTCACCTGGCGTAGAACTAAGTGTCAGAGGCGTAGAAAGTACTTTGTCCCGATTGGCCCGACACACAAGGTCAGCCCTTATGCAAGGGACAAAGAAATCAAATCCCAAATAGCGGCATTTAGTCAAAACTTTCAGATTGTGGGGTTCCTCTACCCGCCCTTTAGGCGGGGGCTTCCCAGTGCGGCGAATCCCCTCCGTGGCCTGTACAATCAATATAGACAGCATGTTTATTGACGAAGCGATCATTCGGATCAAGGGCGGCGATGGCGGTAATGGATGCATGGCCTTTCGCCGGGAGAAGTTTGTCCCGCGCGGAGGTCCCTCCGGTGGCGATGGCGGCCGCGGCGGCGACATTGTGATGGAGTCCAGCGAGCGCCATAACACGCTCGTCCATTTCCGCTTCAATCCTGAATATAAAGGCGAGCGCGGACGCCACGGTGAAGGCTCCAACTGTACGGGCCGTGACGGCGAAAGCATCGTTCTGAAAGTCCCTGTCGGGACCATTGTTTATGACAATGAAACCGGCGAGCGCCTGCATGACTTCTCGCATCCTGATGAGCGCATGGTTGTGGCCCAAGGCGGACGCGGCGGACGCGGCAATCAGCACTTTGCCACCAGCACGCACCAGGCTCCGCAGGAGCATGAACAGGGATTTCCCGGCCAGGAGCGCGTTCTTCGCCTTGAGCTGAAACTGCTGGCCGATGTGGGCCTTGTGGGCTATCCCAACGTCGGCAAATCAACGCTGGTTTCCCGCATCTCCGCGGCCAAGCCCAAGATCGCCGATTATCCTTTTACCACGCTGCAGCCGAACCTCGGCGTAGTCACGATCGGCGAGCTGCCGGATGAAGACAGTTACGTCGTGGCCGATATCCCCGGCCTGATTGAAGGCGCGCACACCGGCACTGGGCTGGGAATCCAGTTTTTGCGGCATATTGAGCGCACTCGCGTGCTGGTCCAGATGATTGACGTTTCTGATGCCAGCGGTCGTCCTGATCCCATCGTGGATTTCAAAGTCATTATGGGCGAACTGAAAAGCTTTGGCGCCGATCTGGAAAAGAAACCCATGGTCGTGGTGGCCTCGAAGATCGACGTGGCGAATCCAGAAAAGCTGGAAAAACTTGCCAAGCACTGCAAGAAGCTGAAGCTCAAGCTGTACGAAATTTCTGCGGTCACCGGCAAGGGCATTCCTGAACTGAAGTACGCGCTGGGCAAGATGGTAGCGGAGATTCGCGCCGGCTCTTACGCGCAGGAGCATCTGCCAGCGAAAAAGAGACCTGTCTCCGCTCGCAAAGAGAAGAAAAAATCAGAGCGCATGAAGCGCGTCTCCAAGCAGCGGGCTTTCAAGCAAAGGCAGACCCGCTAGCATGAAGATTGCTCTTTTTGGCGGTACTTTCGATCCCGTTCATCTTGGCCACATCGCTGTCGCGCGCGCCGCGGCGGAAAAGTTTGGCTTGGGCCGTGTGTACTTTGTTCCGGCTGATCTCCCGCCACACAAGCAAAAGCGCAAGCTCACGGATTTTCAGCATCGCTTTGCCATGCTGGCATTAGCCACGGCAGACGATCCGCGTTTTGTCGCTTCATTGCTCGACGCGCATACAGGCCAACCGAACTACTCGATCGATACGGTTAGACGACTTAAAACGACGCTCAAGAAGAGTGACAAACTCTATTTCCTGATCGGCATGGACGCTTTTAAAGAGATTGCCACGTGGCGGCAGCCGGAAGATTTACTTGCTGAAGTTGAATTCATCGTTGTCAGCCGTCCCGGTTATTCGCTGGCGGATATTGGCCGCGCGCTGCCGGAATCTTTGCGTCCCACAGACTTGATGATGCGTGCCATGCGCTCACAGCGGCCTGAAGGCACCATTGCGCTCATGGGTGCGACCATCCATTTGCTGGGCGAGGTGCGGGAGAAAGTTTCATCCACGCAGATTCGTGCGGCAGCCGGCAAAGCGGTCAAGCAGCTCAGCCGATATGTGCCGCCGCTGGTGGCTGAATACATCAAGAAAGAACATCTTTACGTCGCCACGACTGGCAAGGAAAGTACCGGCGCAAGCGAGGACAAAGTGCTATCTTTTCAAGAAGCCCGTCAGCACGGGCATACCAGCAGGAGCCATAAGAACGGATGAGTCTACAGACCAGGCAGCACGTTGCACAGGCGGTAAAGGCCATTGAAGGCAAGAAGGGTGAAGACGTCGTCATCCTTGAAATGGACAAAAGCAGCGGAGCGTTTACTGACTATTTTGTCGTGTGCTCCGGCACCAACCCGCGCCAGATACAGGCGATTGCCGACGACGTGCAAAAAAACCTGTCTGAAGCTGGCCAGCGCCCCAACAGCGTGGAAGGTTACACCCAGGCGGAGTGGGTGCTTCTGGATTATGTTGACTTTGTCCTGCACATATTCTCTGAGCGCGCGCGCAAGTTTTACGATCTGGAACGACTCTGGAAGTCGGCGCGAAAGCTGACGCCTACTGACCTGGCGAAGAAGCCAGCGGCAAAGAAACAGGCTGCGTCCAAAAAAGACGCGGCTAAGAAGGCCTCAGCAAAGAAAAAAGCTGCTGCTCCGCGCACGGCCTCCCGTAGCAAGACCCGTGCTCAGGGTTCCAAGACTAAAAAGAAGTCACGGAAATCGGCGTGAAACTTCAGATCGCCTGGATAGGCAAGACCAAAGAAGTTGCTATTCGTGCGCTGACGGACGAATACCTGAAGCGCATCTCACGCTATGTTGGCGCTGAATCGCACGAGATGAACAGCGAGCAAGCTTTGCTGGAGTTGGCCGCTGATACCACAGGCCGGACGGCCCCAGTGCTGATTCTGCTGGACGCCCGCGGTCGCCAGTTCACCTCAGAAGAGTTTGCCAACCTGCTGCGTGACCAGCAGGACCGCGGCACGCAGAACTTATTCTTTGCCGTTGGTCCAGCGGACGGCTTCAGTGACAAGGCACGTGGCGCCGCTGACCTGATCCTGTCTTTCGGCAAGATGACGCTGGCTCATGAGCTGGCGCGCGTGGTTTTGCTGGAGCAAATCTACCGGGCATTTACAATCTTAAAAGGCCATCCGTACCATACCGGCCACTGATCTGCGCGAAAAATGATTTGCGCGAAAAATGATATGACCGACGTTCACCAGGGGCTGATCATCGTAAACACCGGGCCGGGCAAGGGCAAAACCACCGCGGCCATGGGCACGGCCTTGCGCGCCGTCGGCAACGGCATGAAAGTGCTGATGCTGCAATTCCTGAAAGGCTCCTGGCATTACGGCGAGCTCGACGCGGTAAAGGCCTTTGGCGACAACTTTGTGATGAAGCAGATGGGCCGTGGCTTTGTAAAAGTGGGCGGCGCCGAAACCGATCCTGAAGACATCCGCATGGTGGAAGCCGCCTGGCAGGAAGCGCGCGAAGCAATCATGTCCGGAAAGTGGGACCTGGTGGTGCTCGACGAGATCAATTACGCGATTACTTATGGCATGCTCGATCCAGCCAAGGTTGTGGAGACTCTAAAGCACAAACCCGCCGGGGTACACGTAATCTTGACGGGAAGGAACGCGCATCCGACAATCATTGAGTTGGCCGATACCGTGACGGAAATGAAGCAGGTAAAGCACGCCTATGAAAAAGGCGTGATGGCGCAACGCGGCATCGAATATTAAGGACCAGTTTGAGAAAGGCGATTAATCTTGGCGTGGTTTAAGCGCGAGTCCAGTGATATCCAGGCGACCGACGAGAAACGTGTGCGCACAGAAGGCCTGTGGGTGAAGTGCGAAGGTTGCCGGCAGATCATTTGGAAAAAGGAATTGGAAGATAACCTGAACGTCTGCACCAAGTGTGATTATCACTTCCGCATCAGCTCTGCCGAGCGCTTGATGCTCCTCCTGGATGAAGACAGCATTGAGATTCAGGATGAACGTCTGGAATCCACCGATCCGCTCAATTTCACTGACACGCGTCCTTACAAAGCGCGCCTTGAAAAGAGCAAATCGTCCACCGGCTTGAAAGATGCAATCAGAAACGCTACCGGCACAATTCATGGCCGTCCAGTGATCGTAAGTTCTATGGAATATTCGTTCATAGGCGGCAGCATGGGCGCGGTTGTAGGCGAAGCCATCACACGAGCCATTGAGCGTGCCTGCAAAGACCGCAAGCCCATCATCGTGGTTTCGGCTTCCGGCGGCGCGCGCATGATGGAAGGCGTGGTTAGCCTGATGCAGATGGCAAAAATCTCCGCGGCGCTGGCGCGGCTCGATACTGCTCGCATTCCCTATATCTCCGTCCTCACTGATCCGACCACTGGCGGCGTGACTGCTTCTTATGCCATGCTGGGCGATCTCAACATCGCCGAACCCGGCGCGCTGATCGGTTTTGCCGGACCGCGCGTGATTGAGCAGACCATCCGCCAGAAACTGCCGGAAGGCTTTCAAACCAGTGAGTTTCTGTTGCAACACGGAATGCTCGATGCCGTTGTGCATCGCAAGGACATGAAGTCATACATTGCCCGCGCGCTTGATTTCATGGCTCCAAAGGCAGCCTGAGCTGTGTCCGCTACTTACGAATCTGCCGTAAACAATCTGCTGGCCCTGGGCCACGAGCTTGCGTCGAACCGCAAGTTTG
>Ga0207700_10001501_pt1 | contig 13209 bp, 13 predicted proteins | sample LARL82metaG_FD_184348 | JGI IMG/M metagenome (GOLD analysis project Ga0207700, IMG submission 184348) | Corn, switchgrass and miscanthus rhizosphere microbial communities from Kellogg Biological Station, Michigan, USA - LAR L8-2 metaG... | ecosystem: Host-associated > Plants > Roots >...
CCAACCGGTGGTTCGGTAGTTTTAGGCTTCAACAATTTGAACCAGGAGCAGAATTCCTTTCGTCAGACCATCAATCCGGCCATAACCTCCAACCTGGATTTGACTATTACGCAGCCTCTGTTGCAAGGTTTCGGCCTGGCTGTGAACAATCGGACCATTCGCATCGCGAAGAACAATGTCAGGGCCGCTGACCTGGTTTTCAAGCAGCAGTTGATTAACGCAGTCGGCAACGTGGTCCAGCTCTATTGGACTCTGGTGGCGGCCAACCTGAATGTGGATGTAAAAACACAGGCTATCGGCGTTTCCCAGAAGTTGTATGAAGACAACAAGAAGCAGGTTGAAGTCGGGACGCTCGCGCCCATCGAAATTGCCCGCGCGGAAGCCCAAGTGGCCGCTGACCAGCAGGCCCTGGTAACGGCACAGAGCACGGAACTGCAGCTCGAAGCGATTCTAAAGAGCGCTCTCAGCCGCAATGGCCTGATGAGTCCGCTCCTGTCTGAGGCGCGAGTCGTGGCGACCGATCCAATCAGAATCCCGGAGGTCGAACCCGTCGAGCCGATTCAGGACGTAGTGGCGAGAGCGCTGGAGAACCGGCCCGATCTGGCTCAGAGCCGGATACAGATTGAGAATTCGAAGATCGCGCTCCAAGGTACGAAGAACACGCTACTGCCGACGTTGAACGCTTTCGCGGACCTTCGGAACAATGGCTTGGTCGGCACGCAGAATAACCTTTCAGGCATCAATGCAACTACCGGCCTATTGTCGCCCGCCCCGATTGCCGATCCGTTCTTCCTGGGTGGCTTCGGTGGCGTGCTAGGTCAATTATTCTCGCGCAATTTCCCGAACTATACCGTCGGTTTGAACTTGAACATCCCCCTGCGCAATCGTGCCGCTCAGGCCAACGTCGCCACTGCGACGCTCAACCTGCGGGAGAACGAGTTGCAGGTCCAGCGTCAGATCAATCAGGTTCGCGTCGACATCCAGAGCGCGCTCATTGCTCTGCAAGAGGCTCGGGCGCAGTATCAAACCGCCGTCAAGCAGCGTGTCCTTGAAGAACAGACCGTCGACGCCGACCAGAAGAAGCTCGACCTCGGCGCCACCACGGTCTTCCAGCTGATTCAGGACCAACGCGATCTTTCTACTGCCGGCGGCAACGTTGTATCGGCGGAGGCGACCTATGCCCAGGCCCGCGCCCAACTCGACATCGCGACTGGAATGACGCTCCAGAATAACAACGTGCAGTTCGATGAAGCCAAGAGCGGCCAAGTCTCCCGACCGCCCAGCGCGCTGCCGCCTCTGGATCAGAATCCGCCGCCCGGAGCTACTTCTCCCGGCTCGAAGAATCTTCCGAACGGTTCGCGCTAGGTTTTACGTTTTCCTAACCTGGAGGGATTGCCGGTTTTGCACGGCGCCCGTCCCAATCTGGTAATTATTTCTGACGGCGCTTGAACGCCTCGAACAGAAAATCAACAGCTTGGCCTTTGGCATAGAGCTTGCATTGAGTAAAGGCGAATGAAATCATGCAAAGCTCAAGGAGCCAAGGTCGTTCCTCTCTAATCTCTGCTAGCTAGACTCCACCAAACGATTTTCTTCTTTGTATCCCTACGAGAAACCCCACCCGACCTGCTCCTTGAGTCTTTCTGATTCCCACCCCGCAGGCTGTCAACCCACCGCCATTTGAGTGACAGGTTTTTGACACGTGACAATATATGGTCACGATGCCAGGAATAAACCGCCCCTTTGAGCAGTAGCCCCTGGTAGGATGACCGTTTCAAATAGCGTGTGGCTGGGAGTCTTATTCGTTCTGGTCGGTGCCCTCAATGTCTGGCTCGTCCTCCAGGCGTCCGCTCGGGTAAAAGAAGCGAAGGCCAGCCAGGGATTAATTGCAGCCCACCGGATTGGCGGTTATCTCTTCATTGCGCTGTTTTGCGTAATGGGATACTTCATGGTGGCCCGCCTGGGCGATGCTACCGGAAGTGGCCCCAGCACCACCATCCACCTGACTCTGGCGATGGTCTTAAGCCCTCTTCTCTTCATCAAGGTTCTAGTGGCACGTTATTACAAAAGCCACTACTCTCTCCTGATGCCGATCGGGCTCGTAATATTCGTGCTGTCGTTCGTTTTAATCGGCATCACTGCGGGTCCGTCTCTCGCTCACCACGCCCGGATGCAAACAGTCTCGCTTCAAGGCTTCGATCTGCCGCCGGCGGTGATCGACATCGATTTGGCTGCCGCCACGATGGAGAAGCGTTGCTCCAAGTGTCATAATCTCGACCGGATTGTGGGATCTCGGAAAGATGCTCGCGGTTGGCTGGTAACTGTGAACCGTATGAAGGCTCTACCTGACTCTGGGATCTCGGACGAAGATTCCCGGATCATTGCCTCGTACCTGGCGTCTCAGATGTCGCCAAAGGGGACAGTTGCGGCGGCGAGCCTGGAAGTTGCCAGAGCGCTCGTGGACCAACGCTGCGGGCGATGCCACAGTCTGGATCGTGTATATAAGATTGCCCAAACGCCGGAGGAATGGAGCGCCACCGTCGCTCGCATGGTTAGCTATGCTGCGGGGAGCCCGGGATCATTCCAGCCGGGCGAAGATCAACAGATAATCGCTTATCTCTCGGCCACTCAAACGTCCGATGCAGTCCAACGGCGGAAAGCTCAGCTGGTAGCCGCTTCATCCTCTGGCCGGAACATCGAAACGCAACCAGTTCCGAATATTGCAGATCAACCGCCGGCACGCCATCCGTTTGACGGCAAGCTCATCGCTTTCATTTCGATAGTGTGTCTGGGCATGCTAACGCTTATCATTCGACGGCCAGGGAAACCCAGCCGCACGAAATCGGATCTGCCAGCGCCGGCAAGAACTATCGGCATCACGAACCCTCTCCCAAACGGGCCGCACATCTTGCGGTTAGCGAACATAACGCAGCAGGCCGCCAATGCGAAAACCTTGCGCTTCATTGTCGCCCCCGGACAAAAGCTCAATGTGCGTCCCGGACAGTTTCTCACCTTCTCCTTCCTTTTTGATGGAAAAAAGATCCCCAGGTCATATTCGATCTGTTCCGCTCCTACAAGATCGGGTTACATCGAAATCACGCCGAAGCGTGTTAGCCAGGGCTGCGCATCGGTGTTCTTAAACGATCGCGCAACGGTAGGATTGACAGTTGAAGCCAATGGCCCATTTGGGCATTTTTACTTTGATGAGAACAAACACGCGAACGTCGTTTTGCTTGCGGCTGGAAGCGGGATTACCCCCATGCTGGCGATGCTCCGCTATATGGATGACCTGTGTCTCGAAACCCCCATAACTTTGCTGTATTGTGTCCGCACCAGCGACGACATCATATTCCACGATCAGTTGGAGGAGTTACGGGCACGTCTGAAGAACTTCCAGTATCATCTTCTTCTGTCGCAACCGCACGCAGACTGGCCCGGCCCACGGGGGCATGTCAACCGCGAATTCATCGAGCATACCGTGCCTGACCTCGCATCCCCGCACTTCTTTCTTTGCGGCCCACCCCCATTCATGGACGCCAGTCGCACCATCCTCATGGGCCTCGGTGTGACCCCGGGACGCATCTTGCAAGAAAGCTTCGGTAGCACGGTCCCGAAAAGCGTTCCTGAGCACGCGGCCGCGCCAACTGGTGTCATGGTCGAGTTTGTCCGCTCAGGTAAGGCATGCATGCTCCGTGAGGGCCAGACATTGTTGGAGGCAGCCGAGGAGCAGGGAATTGGCATCCCGTCGTCCTGCCGGCAGGGCCAGTGTGGAACTTGCAAAACGAAGCTCCTGGAAGGCGACATTCATATGGAGGCCGACGACGGGCTCGATCCAGATTCGAAAGCAGAAGGCTTTGTGCTGACGTGCGTGGGGCGGGCGCGGAGTTCGGTAAAGCTGGATGCCTGACCAGATCGCGAATTCATGTTACACTAGTGCTTACACAAACGTATGTGTAGCTATGCCCACGAATCTTGCCATTGATGACAAGCTGATCGAAGCCGCGCGCAAGATCGGTCATCACAAAACCAAGAAGGAAGCCGTCACGACTGCGCTTTCCGAATACATCGCACACCGGAAGAGGCTTGAGATCCTGGATCTGTTTGGAAATGTCGACTTCGACCCGGCGTACGATTATAAGGCGGAACGTCGAAAGAAACGTTAGTGCAAGTTTTGGTCGACACCAGCATCTGGTCCCTGGCACTTCGGAGATCGAGGGCGCAGTTATCCGAGCCTGAAAAAACAATCACCTCGGACCTTCGTGACTTCATTCAAGACGGTCGAGCCCGGATTATCGGATCGGTCCGCCAGGAACTGTTATCGGGAGTCCGAGACGTCGCGCAGTTTGAGCGGCTGAAGACATATCTTCGAGCTTTTCCTGACGAACCCTCTTTGACCGAGGACTACGAGGAGGCGGCCAGACTTAGTAATCAATGCCGGTCTCGCGGCATCGCCGGCAGCGTAACGGATTTTCTGATTTGTGCCGTTGCAATTGCTCGTGGCTGGCAAATCTTCACGGAGGATGAAGATTTCCAGACGTACGCCCGCGTCCTACCACTCAAGCTTTTTGTGAGCGGCGCAAAGACTCGGTAAACAAGCCGTCGGGCAGCAACGAGTAGATCAGCACCGCCGATAGCGGATGCATCAGCCCGGACAATAGAAATACCGGCGCGTAGCTGAAGTGAGTCACCAGGTAACCAGTGCCGAGACTGGCGAGCATGCCTCCCACCGCTCCGCCTGATCCCGAAAATCCGCTGACCGTGCCGACCTCGTGACCGGGGAACAAGTCGGTCGGGATGGTCTGCAGATTCGCGGTCCAGAATCCGTGGCCCAGTGTGATAGAGCAAGTCGCTGCGATCGCCAGCGCCGCGGTTGGAACAAAGGGCGCCAGCATGGCAATAGGCATCACCGCCGCGCCCAGCGCCATCCCGAACTTCCGGGCGCGCGCGAGAGTCCATCCGGCGCGCATCATTCGTCCCGATAGCCAGCCGCCCCCGATGTAACCGACGCCGCCGAACAGAAACGGCACCCAGGAATATTTGCCGACCATCGCCAGGTCGAAGCCGCGCTCTTTCCTGAGATACTCGGGCAGCCAGAAAATCACGAAGTAGATGACCGGGTCAGTGAAGAATCGCGCCAGGATCAGTGTCCAGCAGCCGCGCGCGCGGACCAGTGCCTGCCATCGCACGCTTTCCGCCGAAGCGGGCCGGGCTTCTTCGGGCGGCGGCAGCAGGGGTTTGAGCTCAGCATATTCCTTCGGCCGGAGCCAGCGGCTTAGATGCGGCGGTTGATACAGGATCAACCAGGCCGCCAGCCAGACGATGCCTGTGAGCCCGGTGAAGACGAACGCGTATCGCCAGCCGTAGCGGATGGTCAGCAGCGCAACGGTTATCGGCGCCAGCAGCGAACCGAGCGATGTACCCGCGTTGAAGATCCCCATCCCGAGCGCGCGTTGCGATGCAGGAAACCATTCCGAGACTGCTTTCGATGCCGCCGGCCAAGCTCCCGGCTCGGTCAAGCCCAGCAGAAACCGGCAAGCTCCCAGGCTCCACTTGCCGATTGCGAATCCGTGCAATAGCTGGGCGATCGACCATCCTGCGGCGAATAGCGCAAAGCCCCGGCGCGTCCCCAGCCGGTCGAGAACATAACCGGAACCCGCGTACATGATCGCGTACGCCAGGAAGAAGAACGTCAGGATGTAGGAATAGTCCTGCTCGGTGAGCGTAAACTCATGCCGGATGTCTACCGACACGACACCGATGGCCAGGCGATCGAGGTAGTTGATGGTAGTCGAGAGGCACAGGAGGAAAGCGATGACCCACCGGAGCCTCGGGATTTTCATCAAGTACGAGTGTACCTGCGAATCTCCTGCGCGTGCCCGGTGGTCGGATCTACGGAAACAATAGTCGCGTGCAGCTCGCCGCCGCCCTTGGCGCTTTCAAGACGGATCGGCATGCCCGTCAGGAATCGCCGCAACGCCAGCGTCTTTTCCGAACCGATCACGGAATCATACGGTCCCGTCATCCCCACATCGGTCTGATACGCTGTGCCACCGGAAAGAATTCGCTCGTCGGCAGTGGGAACATGGGTGTGAGTTCCGAGCACGGCGGACACGCGCCCGTTCAGATGCCAGCCCATGGCCTCTTTTTCACTGGTCAGCTCGGCGTGAAAATCGACCAGCCGGACTTTGACCGTGGGATCGAGCGCTCCTAGAATCTCGTCGGCTTTGCGAAAGGGACAGTCGGTGGCGGGCATGTGCGTCCGGCCTTGCAGATTGATGACGGCTACTGGGGTACCGTCGCGCGCCTTGGTCGCGATCCATCCTTGGCCGGGCAGCTCCGCCGGATAATTAGCGGGCCGCAGCAGCCGAGGCTCGCGGCCGATATAGTCGAAGATCTCCTTCTTATCCCAAACGTGATTGCCCGTAGTCAGCAGATCTACACCCGTCGAAAAAAGCTCATGGGCGATCAGCGGCGTGATCCCAAAGCCGCCGGCGGAATTCTCTGCATTCGCCACAGCCAGCTGAATCTTTTCGGCGGAGATGATCTCCTGCAGGTAGCGTCCAACCAGAGCTCGCCCGGGCGAGGCGAAGATGTCGCCGATGAAGAGAATATTCATGAATCCGGAAGTTAGGTAGGAAAGGAGCGTACCTACCAGCGCGATCGGCCCCGTCCTTGACCCCAGATCTCAACAGGGGCGGAGCCCCCCGAGCGTCTTTAGGCTTCTCCATGGCGGCTTTTCGACCACCGGAGCTTGCACACCAACGCTTAATCCGAGTCGGACCCCAAGACAATTGACTGTCGGATCAATTATAGGAAACCGACCGCCAAACTGGCCAGAAACGCTCCTGAGGACAAGCATACCAGACTTCCGGGATGGCGACCCTGTCTAAGTCGAAATTCAGAGGCTCTGGTAGGGGAGTCAACTTACGCTAGAATATCGAAGCTAACTTAAATTAGTATTTTAAGCTGGAGGATTGCATGAAGACCCGCAGAAGTGTGCTGCGTCTCTCGGCGTCGGTTCTGGTACTTGGTTTGGCTCTGTCTGCTTCAGCCCAGGTCACTTCGCCGCAGGGTTCCTACGGCATTTTGTTGAATCAGTGGATAGACGCTAAGAGCGTAACGTCCGCGCTACTCGCCGTGTTGAATTTCGATGGCGCCGGAAACATCAGCGGATCATACACACTAGTAACCAAGAGTTACGCAGTACTAACCGGGGCGATGACGGGGACCTATTCCGGTAATCCGGATGGCTCGAATACCGTCAATCTCACCTTTGACATCGGAGCGACTCTAACGGCCGCCGTAGCAGTCACCGACGGCGGTACCGGACTTCAATTTCTGGTGACCGGCGGAAACGCGGTGTCACCGGGGCAGGTCGTCACTGGAACGGCCCGTATCCAGTCGGCGCAGGGAACCACGCTCGCGGGCTCATACGGCTATCTGCTGAATCGATGGCCGGACTCCAAATTTGCCTCTCAGGGTTTTTTCGGGATCTTCAACTTGGACGGTGCGGGTAACGTCACGGGGTCTTATGCTATCGCTCGTGCTACCGATCCAATCTTTCTTAGTGGGACACTTACAGGGACGTATTCCATCAACCCGAATGGCGCGGGCAGCCTGACCTTGAGCCTGGACTTGGGGATCACTGCGACGCTCGCTGTTGTTGTCACCGACGGCGGTTCAGGAATTCTGATGTTGCAGACCGATGAAAGCGACGGCTTCGGCTCGTAGTGTCAGGAACCGCCCGGAAGCAGTAACTTCGACAGTAAACAGAATATTCTGATGCCGGCGTAGTCGCGTCGGCCGACGTCACTTCGCCGAAGGGGCTCTTTAGGGCAGTTAACTTCATTGTCACTTCTGGAAAATAAAACTAGGAAATATTCCAGGTTCACGGGTGTCCAACCTGTGGAAGGAGAATCGGTATGGACAACGAACCGACCATCACCCTTCATTATGTTCAAAAAGATGGACGGCGCGAAAGAACGAAGCTGACCGATCATACAATGGCCGAGGCGCGGAAAGTAGCCAAGGCAATGCTGCACGCCGGGAACGGCCTTTATACGGAAGTTCAGATCTGCACCGAGGATGGAACCATCGAGACGATACAGAATCCCGCTACACCGTCACCGGTTGAAATTGCGTGAGGTGCGCGGATTGTCTTTGCTCAGATAGTCCCGAACCGTGCGCTGGGGCGTTTGTCCGGCGGGCGTCATAAATGTATTGCGTTTCTCCCAACGGGGACGCCCCAGCTGTTGCTCGTTGACGCTTAAAATACTCCAACGGTTTTCGATTTGCCAGCGGGCACGCCGGCCGATTTTGAACGCCCGTCTATGATCGGAAGCGTGAAGAAGAACCTTGATCCTAGGCCCGATACAGACTCCACCCAAATCCTTCCGCCGTACCGTTCTACAACTGCTTTGCAAAGCGCCAAACCGATTCCACTACCTTCATACTTATCGGCGCTGTGCAGCCGCTTGAACAGGCTGAAGATTTCATCGGCGTATTTCATATCGATCCTAATGCCGTTGTCCGTGATCTTGAAGACCCATTCCGGTCCGCTCTCCGTCACGGTGATGTGGATCTCCGGTTTCTGGTCACTCCGATACTTGACGGCGTTCGTGATTAAGTTTGAAAACACTTGAGCCAGACGATCATTGGTTGGGTGGAACAATCGGCAGCTCATCAAAGGTGATAACCTTCTGTACGCTGCGATAGCTGCTTGTTTGCTGGTTCGAGTTCTGTTCTTGCCGCTTCCACTTTGGCTTTCGCTCTCTGGAGTAGATGTATGATGGCCCTGATTGTTGTGCCGAGCGATGCGAAGAGAACCAAACTAGATTGGGATAGAGCTAAGGAAAAGATTGACTGCTCGAATAGCCAAGCCGCCAGCAGCACACTGAGAAGCGTGGCGAACAAGCCCGCCCAAAGCCCCACATAAGCCGTCGACAATACAACCGCGATGGTGAAGAACAGCAGCGGAGCTCTGCCGCCGAACAACGGCCGGATTGCGAAGGTGAGCGGCACTGCTACTGCCACAAAAACCGCTTTCGAAAACCGGTCGCCCACGCGCCAACAGGCTTCGAAGAGACGGCAGAGCCTGAGCGTGAGGTTGGTCGCCACAACCTATGTACTACCGGCCCTTAAGACAGTCGGCGATTTCCTTTTCACTCACCGCGCCTTCTCGAATCACCTTCCAATATGGTTCGGTGATGTCGACCGTTGTCGCGCCTTGGCCGGAGCACGTTCCGCCGTCCAGAACCAGATCGACCCGGCCGTCCATAGTGCCGAAGACCTGAATTCCGCTGCGGCAGGTGGGCTGACCGGAAAGGTTGGCGCTGGTGGCGATCAGCGGCTGATCCAGCCAGTCCAGCAGCGCCTGAGCGACGCGCGATCGCGATTGACGCACCGCCAGCCGTCCGGTGTTCCCCGTGACTTTCAGGGGTACCCTGGCCGACGCTGGAATGATGACTGTGAGCGGTCCGGGCCAGAAATGCCGGGCCAGCAGGTGAAAGCGCGTCGACAGTTCACTGGCCAGACCCTCGGCCATGAATGTTCCGCTGATCAGCAGCGGCAGGGAGCGGTTGATCTCGCGGCCCTTGGCGGCAAAGACGCGGCCCACCGCATTCAGATTGAGTGGGTCGGCCACCAGCATGTAAAGCGCCTCGGTCGGGATGGCGATCACATCGCCGCGACGCACGTGCGCCGCAGCCCGCTCGATCGCTTCCGGCTGCGGTTGGTCCGGATCTATCTCGATGAGGTCAGTTGCCAAGTTAATCTCGTGATCCGATCGCTTCCGCGACCTCGATCGCCATGGAATAGCGCCCAAATGGAGCGCTGAGTTGCACGCCCTCTACCATCTTTCGCACCCGCGCGACCATCTCTTGCGCGATAGCGACGCCTTCCTGCCGGGCCTTGTCGGCATTGTCGACCTTACGCATCCGTTCCATGAAATGCTCGGGCACAGGCACGCGCAGCTCGTTGACCATAAATTCCGCGTTACGGTAACTTGTGAGCGGCCAAATGCCACAAATAACCGGCAACTTCACGTGCTCGATGCGCTTCAGAAACTGCTCCAGTAGATCCAGATCGAACACCGGCTGCGTCACGATGTACTCGGCCCCGGCCTGCACCTTCCACTCCAGCCGCCGGATTTCCTCGTCCAGGTTCAACGCTCCCGGATTGGCGCCCACTCCGATGAGCAGCGCTGTTTGCGATCCGGTAGGATTGCCGCCAATGTCGAGCCCGTGATTCAAGTTGTTCACGATGTTGGTGAGCCCGATGGCATCCACATCAAACACCGCGGTGGCATCCGGATAAGTGCCCATGCGGGGTGGATCGCCAGTGATGCAGATCAGGTTGCGGACGCCGACCGCATGCGCTCCAAGCAGTTCGGACTGGATGCCCAGAATGTTACGGTCACGGCAGCAAAAATGTAACACCGCCTCGATCTTGGCCTGCTCCTGAATCAATTGGCAGGTCACTTGAGCGCTGAGGCGCGCGCTGGCTCGCGGACCATCCGGCACGTTGATGCAGTCGATCCCCTGGGCTGCGCATTGCTTGGCGCCTTCGATTTCCTTGGATGCATCCACTCCGCGGGGCGGCAGAATCTCCACGAAAGCTACGAATTTTTCGGCGGCCAGCTTCGCGCCCAGCTTGCTTTTTGAGGCGACAGGAACCTTTTCCAGAGCCTTGGTTTTCGCCACCGGCTCTTCGACGGTCACGCTCAGCTTCTTAGTCTGAGGTTGCAGCGAGTGCGCTTCAGCGCGAATGAGCTTGATGTGATCCGCAGTGGTCCCGCAGCATCCACCGACGATCTTCACGCCGGCCCACAGCATTCGCCGGGCGTACTGCGCCATATACTCGGGCGAGCACAAATACATCTTGCGCCCTTCGACCACGGCCGGCAATCCCGCGTTCGGCATAGCGCTCATCGGCTTTTGGGAATGCTGCATCATCCGTTCGATGGTCTCGAGCGTGGCCTTAGGGCCCACCGAGCAATTCAAGCCGATCACGTCAGCCGGCCATTCGTTCAGCCGGCGAGTAAAAATCTCCGGAGTTGCGCCGCCGGGCATGTCACCGTGATCGTCGATGGTGACTTGCGCGACGATCACCATATCGCTTCCGGCTACTTCACGGGCGGCGAAGATCGCTTCCCGAATCTCGCTGAGATCGGAGAAGGTTTCGAGGATCAACAGATCCACACCCGCTTCCACCAGGGCCTGTGTCTGCTCGCGAAAAACCTCGCGGGCTTCGGCGAACGAAACCGATCCCAGCGGCTCGATCCTGACGCCCAAAGGCCCGATTGCGCCCGCGACATACGCCGTGTCCCCGGCAGCCTCGCGCGCCAGTCGAACGCCGGCGTGATTGATGGCCTGGAGTTTCTCCGTTAGCCCGAAAGCGGCCAGCCGCATCCGGTTTGCGCCAAATGTATTTGCCTCGAGAATCTCCGCTCCGGCTTTGACATATTGCTTGTGGACGTCCCTGACCAGGTCGGGCGAGGCGATGTTCAGCTCGTCAAAACAGCGGTTGATGAATACGCCCCGGGCATAGAGTTCCGTTCCCATGGCGCCGTCGGCGACCAGCGCGCGGCTGAAGAGTTGCTCGCGAAACTCCTGCGGCTTGCTGCGGCTCTTGGGGGGCGAAGTCGCGGTCATTTGAGGTAAAATTGGCGACCCGGACCATCGCTAGCGAGGCCTGCGCACGCTCCGCCGGGTAAGAATAGGGTACACGCTCAGTGTACCGCATTGGATTGACGTGAACAATAGTTAATACATCGTCAGCTCGACTGAAGATCCCGCGCCGCAGCCTAGGATCTTTGCGGCCGAGCCCTGATTTGTCGCAACTTCCAGGTAGCCCGAGCTTCCGACGATGACGAAGAGCTCTCCGGGCCCGCATTCCGTGAAAGTGAGGGCCAGGCGCGTAATTGGCTGACGTCCGGCGAGCAACCGGAATGGACGGGTCTGAAAATTCGGAAAATCGTCGAGATGCAGATTGGTGATCAGGTTGCCGAAGCGGTCGACTTTGAGCACAGATCCCGTCCAGGCACTCTTGCCGGTCCGGGTAGGGCGATGAAAGGTAAGCTGAATGTAATCGTCGATGAGTTTACCGAAGCGTACGGGCGCGATCCCTGAGGCCAGATGCGCGGCGACGGGCGCGAAAACGTCACGCCCGTGGAATGTGCGGCTCACCGGTTTCAGGAAATAACGCTGGTTGGTTATATGCCGGACCCTGGGCTTTTCGTGAGCGAAGATGATGGAGAGCACGCCGTTGTCAGGCGCGATAAAGAACTGGCCGGCCATCTCGGCCAGAATCGGTCGGCGCGTGGAACCGACGCCCGGATCGACCACCACGACATGGATGGTTCGTTTGGGGAAATAGCGGTAGGCTTGCGCGATGCAGAATGCGCCATCGGCAATCTCGAAGGCTTGCACGTCGTGGGTGATATCGACGATTTGCGCAGCCGGCTGGATGCCCAGGATCACGCCCTTCATGGTGCCGGCAAAGTGATCGGTTGTTCCGAAGTCGGTGGTGAGAGTGATGATCCGTTGTGGCAAGGCGTGAACCTGCCGGATGTTAGCGCAGGTGGGAGCGAGAAATCAAACGCGAATGCGCAAAACCTTGAGGCAGGTACTGAATCGTGAGCCACGTGGGCCAGATTTTCGTCGCATTCAAATGAGTCACGCTCGTCGTCTCGAACGTAACACAGGCCCTCCGAGTGCAAAGTTCCGGTTGACGGTAGCGCCCCGGCGTACGAACCTCCTATATGTGCTAGAGTTTTTCAGGAATAGATGTCTATTTTAAACACAATTACCTTAAATTTATGCTTCGTCCTATCGATTATGTTACACAATGCCGATAGAGTGAAGAGCACGTTGCTGCGTGTACGTGGATGAAGATTGTTATCAAAGGAGCTTCAAATGCGATTAGTCTCTGCCGTAATATTTCTGAGTTTATCGTACCTTGCTTTTGGAAGTGACCCCAAGACCGTGCCAGCGGGCTCCAAGGTATTTGTGGAAGCATCGGATGGTTTTGACATTTACCTCGCTGCCGCGCTTCAAAAAAAGAAGGTCCCGGTCGTGGTCGTTAGCGAAAAAGAAAAGGCAGACTACGAACTGCAGGGTGTCTCGGACCATCAAAAGGCTAGTGGGCTGTCCCTGAGACATCGCTACCACGCCGGAATCCGTTTTCTGACATCTGAGTATTTCCACTGAAAGG
>Ga0207700_10001502_pt1 | contig 13200 bp, 7 predicted proteins | sample LARL82metaG_FD_184348 | JGI IMG/M metagenome (GOLD analysis project Ga0207700, IMG submission 184348) | Corn, switchgrass and miscanthus rhizosphere microbial communities from Kellogg Biological Station, Michigan, USA - LAR L8-2 metaG... | ecosystem: Host-associated > Plants > Roots >...
GGAACGGGAAGACCAAATGTCTGCACGTGAACCGTGTTGACGCCGAGGTCGACGCGGGTGAGGTTCCAGAAGCTGTGGATGGCAAGTCCGGCGCCAGCGAGAAGCGCAAGAGCCAATGCGAACTCACCGATGACGAGAACCTTGCGCACGCGCTGGCTGCTTGCACCGGTCCCGGACCTGCCGCCCTCTTTGAGTATTTCGCTGGGATCGATGCGGGTGGCATACCATGCCGGTGCACAGCCAAAAAGCAGGCCGGCGAACGTCGTGGCCGCAAATGTAAACAGCAGAATCGGTAAATTGAGACTCAGATCGGCTTCAGAGGGAAGCGTGTTGCGCGGCATGGAAGCGACAAGCCAGCGCAGCACCGCGGCTCCGACTCCCACGCCGAGAACACCGCCAAGACATGCGAGCAGCAGGCTCTCGGTAAGGAACTGCACGAAGATACGGCTGCGCGGTGCGCCGAGGGAGGTGCGAATCGCGATTTCCTTTTGCCTTGAAGTGCCCTTTGCAAGCAACAAGTTCGCGACGTTGACGCACGCAATGAGAAGCACGAATCCGACAGCTCCAAGAAGCATCCACAGCGTCTGGATCCGCTCCTTGGGAAGAAAGTCGTTCTTCAAAGGCTCGACGGTCGCCCCCCATCCCTTGTTGCTCTTCGGGAATGCCTTGGCAATGTTGGCTGTTACCGCGTCCATGTTCGACTGAGCCTGCTGAATCGTGACATTTGGCTTCAATCGGCCCATTGCGAGGAGCCAATGGAAATCGTGGTTCAGCTGATCGGGTTTGAACACGATCGGCATGATCAGCCATTGATTCAGGCGGTCCGCCTGCCCTGGCCCCATGACGCCTACGACGGTGTAGGCGGTTCCGTCGATCTGAATCGGCTTGCCGATGATGTTGGGATCAGAGCCGAGACGTTTCCAGAGCTTGTTCATTAGAACGACGACATGATCTTTTCCGGCAACTCCTTCCTCCGGCAGGAAGTCGCGGCCGTATCGAAACGGCACGCCCATCATGCGGTACATGCCGGGAGTGGTCAACTGGCCTTCCACGTACTCCGGCTGATCCTTGGTGGCGAGATTGAAGCTACCGCCGGTGAACGCATTCAAATCCTGGAAGACGGTGTTCTGGTTTTTCCAGTCGAGGAAGTCCTGTGCGGCAATCCCATTTCGATTTCCCTGAATCTTCGACCACACCATCACCAGCTGGTCAGGCTGGGGATAGGGCATCGGCGCCAGCAGGGTGGCGTAAACCACAGTAAAAATCGCGGTATTCGCACCAATTCCAAGAGCAAGTGTAAGGATGGCCGTTCCAGTAAAGACGGGAGACTTGCGCAACTGGCGCATCGCGAATTGCAAGTTTCGAAGAATCGATTGCATAGTCCCCTCTCTAAGAGTGTGCTATTCGGTGCGTAAGGCCTGCATGGGTTCAACGCCCGCGGCGCGCCGTGCAGGCAAAGCGGCGGCCACAGAGAGCATAAGGATTGTGAGAATAACGGCACCGCAGAGCGTGAGCGGATCGAAGGTGGTGACGCCGAACAACTGACTGCGGAAGAGGCGGCCGAGGGCAACGAGCGAAGGAAGAGCGACTGCAGTAGCTACGGCCGCGATGATCGCCATTTCGCGAACGACGAGAAGGACGATGACGGACCGCGATGAGCCGAGCGCGAGGCGAACGCCGATTTCACGGGTGCGCTGCTCAGTGGAATAGGCGAGCACGCCGTAAAGCCCAACCGCAGCCAGGATCAAGGCGAGGCCGGCGAAGCCGACGGCGAGAAACGCCAATGCGCGCTCATCGGCCGCGCTACGCTGGACCTGCGCTTCCATGGTACGCAGGCCGTTGACTACCAGCGTCGGGTCGAGCTGATGGATAGTCTGGCGGATGGATCCCTCGACGGACGCAGGCGAAGCCGACGTTTGCACATAGACCGTTACGCCGCCGGGATGCTTCATCTGCGCATAAGCCTGGTAGACGGCGGGGCCGAGTGGTGTGCGCAGATCGGTGTGACGAATGTCGCCCACGACGCCGACGATGGTGATATTGAAATTAGGCTTGTCGCTCGAGCCTTCCGTGATAAGGCGTCCAATGGCGTTCTGCGGCGTTCCGAAGTAGCGTTTGGCGAATGCGAGATTGATGATGGCGACTTCGGGTTGTCCTTTTGTATCAGCAGCGGTGAATTCGCGGCCAACGAGAATGGGTTGATGGATGGTGGCGAAGTAGCCGGACGTGATGCGCGGCTGCTCGAAGTTCATGCGTTCCTCTTCAGAGGGCTTATAACCCTGAATCGAATAATTCGATGTGTTGGTATCGCCCACAAGTTCGGGGTCAGTCGTGGCTGCGGCGGAAACTACGCCGGGAATGCGACGCAGGGAATCGATGGAATTGTTGACGATTTCCGCCGTGCGGTCTTCGCCATAGCCGGAGTTGGTGGGATCGAGCGAAAAGACAGCGAGGTTGGCGGTTTCAAATCCCAAAGACTGGTGACGAAGATTGTCGAGCGTGCGCAGGAAGAGTCCGGCGCCACCGAGCAACAGCACGCTGAGCGCAATTTGAGCGCCGACAGCGAATTTGCGGAAACGCTGCGAATCGCGGGAGAGCGTACCGGAGTTTTGCCGCATAGTCCCGGCGAGATTGGGGCGAATGAAATGGAAGACCGGGGCGATGCTGAAGAACAGCGTCGCCAGAACGGAGATTGCCAGCGTGAAGAACAGCACGCGGATATCGACCGAGGCTGAGTAGGGCTCAGTTCCGGGATCGGAGTTGGTGAGAATGCGTACCAGGGCGGTTGCGACCGCGGGCGCCAGCAGAATTCCTGCGATGGCTCCGGTTAGTCCCAGTACGCCGCCCTCGATCATCAATTGCGAAAAGATGCGGCTGCGGCGCGCACCGAGTGCGTAGCGCATCGACATCTCTCGCGCGCGGCTGGCGGCACGCAACAAGAGCAGGGTTGCGACGTTGATGGCGCAGAGTACCACGAGCAATCCGGCCATGCTCATTAAGATCACGAGCGGTTTTTGAAGATCGATGCGGTTGGGATTGAAACCTTTGGAGTCGTCGAGGACGCGAATGGTGGACAGGTCGACAAAGCGCTTGTGAAATCGCTCGGATCTGGACTTGGACGACGCAAATTCTTCTGCCCGCAGAGAGCGCCAGAGGGGGCCCATGCTTGCTTCAGCTTGTTGGCGTGTGACGCCGGGCTTGAGACGCGCAACGAGCGTGAGCCACGTCGAAAAATGATTCTTGAGATCATCGAGAGGTGCGCGCCAGGGAATGGCGATGTCGATCATGCTGGTGGGCACGAAGACACTGGGACGATAGCCGCCTATCGCGGAGTCGAAGTTCGGCGGCGCGACACCAACGATGGTGAAGGAGTGGCCGTTGATGAGAATTGTCTGGCCGATGACGTCGCGCGCGGAGCCAAGGTGGGTGCGCCAGTAGTTATAGCTGAGAACGGTGACGGGATTCGCGTCTTTTTGGGTATCGTCTGCCGGGGTGAAGAGGCGGCCGGCGGCAGGATTCAGGCCAAGAAGCTGAAAATAGTTCCCGGAGACAATTTCGGCATCATTGTTTTCAGCTTGGTTATGCCAGGAGAGGCCGACCTGAGCCTTGTCTGCGGCGAGGATTCCGGTAAAGACCTGGTTTTGATCGCGCAGATCTTTATACATGGGATAGGAGAAGTAGTTGACGTGGCCTTCGCTGTCACCGCCGAAACTGCTCATGGAGCCGTTGAAGGCCCCGCTCCATTCGAAGCGCACAAGTTCCTGGGGCCGCTGAACGGGAAGCATGCGCAACAGGACTTGATCGAAGAGAGTGAAGACGGCTGCGTTCGCACCGATGCCGAGGGCAAGCGTCAGCACCACGGTGATGGTGAAGCCCGGCGACTTGCGTAACTGGCGAAGCGCGTATCGAAGATCCTGCACGAACGAATTCATTGTGACCTCTCCTTATTCAGAGCGCAGTGCCTGCATGGGATCGACAGAAGCAGCGCGGCGAGCTGGAAGCCATGCCGCGAGGGAAACTGCGACTGCCAGCACCGCAAGCGCGCAGGTGATTGAGAGTGCGTCGAGCGGACGCACGCCGAAGAGCATCGAGGTTTCCAGTCGTGTGGCGCCGAGTGCGAGGACAAGGCCGAGGGCCAGGCCGATGCATGCCATGCGGGCGGTGTCGCGAAGGATGAGCAGGGCGGTGGTCTCGCGGGATGCGCCGAGCGCCATGCGAATGCCGATCTCGCGGCGGCGCTGGTTGACGCGAAAGGCAAGGAATCCGTAAAGGCCGACGACCGTGAGTGCGAGGCCAATGAAACCCAAAGCGGTTACCAGTTCGGCCATCATCTGGTAGTTGCCGGCTGAGTATCGGATCAGTTCGGGCAACGAGGTTACCATCATGGGGTCGAGCAATGGATTGGTGTGGATGAGCACCTGTCGCGTGGATTGCGCCAGGCTCATGGCATTCTGTTTTGTTGCGAGCGCGAAGGTGATCTCGCCCATCTGCGACAAGTGGAACGGCATGTAGATGTAGGGTTCCGGGAGCTCGCCGACCTGGTTGATCGGAGCATCCTCAGTAACGCCGATAATGCGCGCCATGGTATTTGGCAGGGACCCGTCGCTATAGCCGACCAGTTCAATCGTCTGGCCGACGGGATCCTGGCTGGGCCAGTATTTTTGCGCCATCGAATGATTGATGAGAATTGAGGCTGGGCCCGGCTGATCGTCGGAGGGGGTGAAGCCGCGCCCGCGAAGGATGCGGGTGCCGATGACATCGAGAAAGCCTGGACTGACTGCGTTGTATTTGATCTCAATAGGATCATGGATCTCTGGATGGCCGTGGAGCATTGCCTTTACCGCGATGCCACCCTCGGAGAGGCTGAGCGGCGCGCGAATCCCATAGGCCACGCGATCGACGCCCGGCATCGCTTTCATGCGTTGGATAACTGCATCGCGCATAGGAGCGTCGGGTTCCTGCGCCCATGCGACCAGGACCTGGTTTCGCGTGAGGCCGATGGATTGCAGGCGGGTGTTGATGAAGCTGCGCACCAGAGCGCCGGTGGAAACAAGCAGAGCAAAGGAGACGGCAATCTGCAGCCAGATGGCGGCACGGCGCATGAATGGCGGTCTGACTTCGGTACGGGTTACGGAGCCCGACTGAAGGACGGGCAGTAATTCTTGCCGCGCGACCTGGCTCAACGGAACAAGGGCAAGCAGAAGCATGGTGACGAATGCGAGCGCGGCAGCAAAGAGGAACACTCGCCAATCCAGTTGAAAGTTGGTAAAGCTTGATCCGATGGCGACCAGCATTGCGGGTTCGCTGACCATCAACCTCGGCAAGAACGCGGCGATTGCGGCTGCGAGCACAATCCCGGCAGCGAGCCCGAACAGCCCCAGGAACATGTTCTCAACCAGCAGCTGGCGGGCGACGACGACGCGACGCGCGCCCAGCGAGAGGCGCAGTGCAACCTCAGAACCGCGGGTGAGTGCGCGTGCGAACAGAAGTTGCGCGAGATTGACGGTTCCCAGAAGGACGACACAGCCGACGATCGCGAACAGTACCATGCCGGTCGTTCCGGCTTGCGCCATGCGGTACTTGAAGTCGCCGACTGCGCGGGCGCCCCGGCCGCGATTGGCCTGCGGATCGGATGTCTCAAGCGATTTTGCGATGGCGGCAACCTGCTGGTTGACTTGAGCGACGTTCGCTCCAGGAGCGAGGCGGCCGATGACTTTGAACCAGCGGAATTCGCGTGAGGTTAGCTCTTCCGCACGAGCGACCGCAGCCCAGGTCTCGATCGGCATCCACAGGTCGCGATCCATACCGTTATCGATTTCACGGAAGGACGGAGGCAGCACGCCCCAGATGTCCACCTGGCTGCGGTGATGTTCCCCTCGCAGGATGAAGATCTGGCGTCCGACGATGTTCGGGTCTCCGCCATATTCGCGCTTCCAGAAGCCGTAGCCGAGCAGCACGCCAGGATGGGTACGCAACTGCGCGGCATCGGATTGGGTGTAAGTGCGGCCCAGCAGGGGATGGACGCCGAGGCCTTCAAAGAAATTGCTGGAAACCACGTTTGTCAGCAACAGTGCCGCAGTGCCATCGGGACGAACGATCATGCTGCCGCGGCGACCGAGCGCATAAGCGCCTTTCAGTGCCGTGGTCCGCGCGGCGATGGACTGATACTCGGAGTAGTTGAAGTAGGTATCCACTCCCTCTTGCGCAGCCGGGGATTGCTGCGTAGTAGCGAAGACTCGCACCAGCTCGCCGGGATGGGGAACGCGCATCGGATGAAGCCAAAGCCCATCGATGAGGCAGAAAATGGCAGAGCTGGCGCCGATGCCGAGAGCGAGCGTGATGATTGCGGTGGCGGCGAATCCCGGCGATTTACGCAACTGGCGCAGTGCGTAGCGTACATCCTGCAGCGTGTTGTTCAGGACTTGATTCATCGCGATTCAGCTCCGTAGGGCTTGAGGGTCTGGATCGTGCCTTCTCTATTCGTTTCTGAGAGCCTGCATCGGCTCAATGTTCGCCGCGCGGCGCGCGGGAGTGATGCCGGCAATAAGCACTGTGAACGCCAACACGCTAGCGGCGACGCTGAAGCTGAGCAAGTCAAAAGGAGCAACGTTGAACAGCATAGAGCGCAGCAGGCGCACCGCAGCAATCGAACCGAGACCACCCGCGACAAGCCCAATGAGAATGACGCCTGCACTTCCCTGCAATACCAGTCGGAAGATTCCCTGGCGCGAAGAACCGAGCGCCATGCGCAAGGCAAATTCGCGATTGCGTTCGATGACGGAGTAGGCCATTACCGCATATAGCCCCATCATGGCGACAAGCACGCTGCAGATGGCGTAAACGCCGAGCAGTTCAGCGGGAATGCGCGACATCTGATATTGCGCGCCACTAATATTTTCGAGTGTGCGAACATTCTCGATGGGAAGAGATGAGTCGAGGCCGGTGATTGCTTTGCGCAGCTGCGATGCTACGGAATCTGCACCGGTACGTGCGCGTACGGCGATGATGGCGTAGCCGTATCCAGACTTTCCCTGCAGCAATGGCAAAAAGACGACGGGATTGGGATCGGTGTTGTCGGGGCTGTGGTAGGCGTAGTCATGCACGATGCCGACGATTTGCCGCTGGATCTTGTCTACGACAATGCTGCTGCCTATCGCATTTCCTTTCGGCCAATAGCGTTGGGCCATCGACTCGTTGATTACAGCAACCTTAGGAGCGGTCTCATTGTCGGATGACTCGAAATCGCGGCCCTGTTGAAGCTGAATGCCCATAGTGCGAAAGAAGTTGGGGCCATCGAAATCGGTCACCACCGAGGTGTCCTCGCCTTTGCCGGGAACGTAACCAGGAATGCTGAAGTTGCGCGTGTTGCCTGAACCCATGTCGCCCATCGGGAGATGCGTGGTCAATGTTGCTGATGCTACGCCAGGTGCGTTGCGCAAGCGATCGAGCACACTGCTGAGGAAGAGGCGGCCGCGATCGTCACCGTAGCCGGCCCGGGAAAGATCGATGACTGCAGTAAGCGTGTTGGTGCCATCGAATCCGGTGGGGCGATTGAAAATGTTGAGTGCAGACCGCGTGAGCAGACCGCAGCAGGCGAGCACAATAAAACAGATGCCCAACTGAACGCCAAGGAGGATGCGCTGGCCTATTCTCTTGCGGCTTGATCCGGCTACGGTCGGACTTCCCTCATGCAGAGCTTCCCGCTGGGAAACGCGAAGAGACTGGCGAACCGGGTACATGCCGCAAATCAGAGTGATGGCGATTGAGATGGCGGCAACGAATGTGATGATGCGCCAGTCACTGTGCAGATTGAAGGTGAGCGGCATGCCGAAGTCCGGCAGCAGGACGTAGAGCGATCTTGAGATCGCCACATTCACAGCCCACCCGACAAGGGCACCGGCAACTGCCAGCAAACCGGTCTCGATGAACACCTGGGAAGCGATGCGTCCGGGCTTTGCGCCGAGAGCTGTACGTATCGCGATTTCGCGGCGGCGGCGTGCGGCATGCTGGCCGAGCAAAGAAGCGATGTTGATGCAGACCAAAAGCATCAGCAGGCAAGAAGCACCCAGAAGTACGGGAATCACCTGGCCAATTACCGAAAATAGTCCGCGCTGAAAGTGCGAGGAATCGTAAAGGTTCAGATCCCAACTTTTGTATTGATCGTTATGTTGCGCAAGGGCGAAAGACCGGGCCAGAGTGTGGATCTCAGCGTTGGCCGTGGCATCGGAGGCGCCCGGGAGCAGGCGTACAACAGCCTGCAAGCCCCAGTGGAGCTGGACCAATGGATCGGGCGGCGCATCGGCAGAGAGATCGCGCAAGGCGGAAAGCGGAACCCAGGCAGCTTCGGCGATGCCGCCATAAATGCCGGCGAACTCGGAAGGAGCAACGCCGATGACGGTGAAGACATGGTGGTTGACGGAGATGGTGCGACCGACAACGGAGGGGTCGGCGTTGAATCGGTCGCGCCACAGGCCATCGGACAGGACGATCGCGTCCATCGAACCATAGGCGCGGTCGTTCGCGTCAGGCTGGAAGAAGTTGCCAACTTCCGGCTTGACTCCGAGGGTTTGGAAGTAGTTTGCCGAGACGATCCCGGCAGTAATCGCCTGCGGTTGAGCGTTAGGCAATGCGAGGTTGAGGGTGGCCAGATCAAACGCCGCCACATCGCCGAACGAGCGGGCCTGCTGACGCAGGTACTGAACCTGGTCGTAATGAACGGAGTAGCCGTCGCTGCCAAGAACGGTCGCAGAGATGAAGCGCAGCGAGCGCGCATCGCGCACCTGTGGCCAGGGGTTGAACAGAACTGCATTGGTCCAGGTAGCTACCGTGGTCAATGCGCCAATGCCCAACGCCAGCGTCAGCACGGCTGTAAGCGTGAAGCCAGGCGACATGCGCAGCTGGCGTACAGCGTATCGCAAGTCCTGGCCGAACACTTTACGCCTCCACTTCTTCCGTGAGCTTCTTGAGCTCGTCTTCCGAGACGACCTTGCCGTCGAAGAGGTGCACTTCGCGCTCGGCATGCTTGGCGAAGCGCGGATCGTGCGTCACCATACAGATCGTCGAGCCTTCGCGATGCAGATCGGCAAGCAGGTGCATGACAGCTTCACCATTCTTCGAGTCGAGATTTCCGGTAGGCTCATCCGCCAGCAGGATCGATGGCGATCCGGCAAGTGCACGGGCTACCGCGACACGCTGCTGCTGACCGCCTGAGAGCTGTGCGGGATAGTGCCGCATACGGTGCGCCATGTTGACGCGCTCCAGGGCTTCTTTCACGCGCTTCTTGCGCTCGGCTGAAGGCATGCCAGCGCGGTAGGTGAGCGGCAGTTCCACGTTTTCTTCCACGGTGAGATCGCCGATCAGGTTAAAACTCTGGAAGATGAAGCCAATCTCCTGGTTGCGAATGCGCGAACGCTCGCCGAAACTCAAGTTCTCGACGGGCTTGTTGTTGAGCAGGTATTTGCCGCCGGTGGGTGTATCGAGCAGACCCAGAATGGACAGCAGCGTGGATTTGCCGCAGCCCGAGGGGCCCGACATTGCCACGTATTCTCCACGCGAGATGGTGAGGTGAATGCCGGAGAGCGCGTGGGTCTCCACTTCATCGGTGTAGAAGACTTTCGTCAGGTCTTCAATGTCAATCAGCTTGTCGTTTGCCATCCAATCCCCCTCGTGAAATTCAGTAATCAGTGAACAGTGGTCAGAAAACCTTGCATCTGATCGCTGCGTTGGTTCCTTGAATCCTTTTTAGCCGTCTCGATTTACTCGAGGCGAATGCGATCTACGGCGTCGTAGCGCGACATGTCGGAAAGAACCACGGTATCGCCTTCCTTCAAACCGTCGAGCACTTGAATTGCGTTGACCGAAGCGCGGCCCACTTTCACCTGAACACGCTCCGCCGTCTTGTGATCCGGAGACTCCTTGAACAGACTCAGCGTCGAGTTCTCGTTGCCCAATGCGGGACGGCCGACATAGAGCACGTCGTGCAAGTGTTCCAGGTCGATGGTTCCATCCACGCTCAAATTTTTGACCGCGCCCGGTGGAAGAGGCCCATCCAGTTGTACGTCAACGGTGCGGGTTCCGTTCAATACGGCAGGATCAATTCTGGTGACATGTCCCGGAACGACACCGTTATGCGTATCAATGGAAGCCGGTAAACCGATTGAAATGTCGCGCGCCTGGGTCTCAGCGATCTGAAGAGCCGCCTTCAATTTGCCCAGTTGTACAACCTCAGCCAGCGATGTGCCCGCGGTGACATGCATGCCAACAGCCATGGGCACCGGAAGAGGATCGACTTCGCCTGCGATGCCGGCTTTCACTTCGAGAGCAGCCGATTGCCTTTGGTAAAGTGCCAGCAGGGTCTTCGCCTGGTCGATCTTGGACTGCGAGGATGCAAGCTGCACTTCGATGTTCTTCTCGTTGACATCGAGCTGTTGCAGGCTGAGCTTGTGCTGCGCTGCAAGCTGGTCGGCGGTGTTCTTGGACTTGTCGTAGGCGATCCCGGCAATTACGCCCAGCTTCAAAAGCTGTTCGTCGGTCTTGGCCTGGATCTGGTCCTGGGTGTAGTCGGCGTTCACCTGCGCGGCCGCGATCTTTTTGTCCATCAGGGTGCTTTGCAGCTGTGCCTCCTGGGCCTTGTAATCGGACTCGGCCTGCTTTACCTGCAGCTTGGCGTCGAGCAATTTCTGTTCGAGTTCCGGAGCTGACAGATCCATCAGGATTGTGTCCGGCTTCACGATGGTACCGGGCAGCACGCGGATGCGCACAACCGTGGCATCCGTAAGCGCCGGGATAAGCTCAATCGAGTCTTCGCGGGGGACCAGGGTCCCGGTTGAGCCGCGGACCTGGCGGGTAAAGTCTCCGTGCTTTACGGTGTCTGGCCAAATGGTTGACGCATCGACCGTGGGGGCTGCCGGTTTGAGCCGGGAAACCAGTACCACCGCAACCGTAAGGACCACCACCCCAATGCCGGCCCAAATGTAGAGGCGGCGCCGTTTTTGTTTCTTCAAGTCTGGCCTTGCGATATCCATCACTCCACAATGGGAGCACTTGCCATGCCAAAGGCGGCGGCCAGTTAGATACTCGAATTAAACGGGTTACGCAGGCTAAGGCTTTGAAGCGATGGGAGTTGAAGTGACCGGTTGCGGGGCGGATTGTCCGATATCGGACAGTTGTGGGTCGCACCCAGAATCAGAGAACCGCAATTCTGGTCACAGCGATTCCACTGCCAAGGCCACCGCGCTGCCTCCACCCAGGCAGAGAGAGGCGATTCCTCTTTTGGCGCCGCGGTCGGCCATCGCGTAGATGAGCTTGACCAGCACCGCAGCGCCGCTGGCGCCAATGGGGTGGCCCAGGGCTACCGCTCCGCCGTTCACGTTGACACGGGACTGATCGAGGCCGAGTTCGCGGATGACGGCAAGGGCCTGGACGCTGAAGGCTTCGTTCAATTCGAAGAGATCAACAGAGTCGAGGGACCAGCCGGTTTTCGCGATGACTTTGCGGATCGCATCGATGGGCGCAAGCGAGAACCACTCCGGTGCGCGGCCAGCCTGCGACTGGGCGCGAATCTTGACCATGGGCTTCAGTCCTAGGTCCCTCGCCCGGTCGGCACTGGTGACGACCACTGCGGCGGCTCCATCGCTGACGCCGGGTGCGTTGCCCGCGGTTACGGTGCCGCCCGGTTTGAACGCCGGCTTGAGTTTGGCGAGCACTTCAGCTGTCGTGTCGGGGCGAATGGCTTCGTCTGCATCGAAGGCACGCGGAGCTTCTCCTTTTTTCGCGGAGGGCACCTCAACGGGGAGAATCTGCGCCTGGAAGCGGCCCGCAGCGGTGGCAGCGGCGGCGCGGCGATGCGATTCGACGGCAAAAGCATCCTGATCTTCGCGGCTGATGTGGTATTTCTCTGCCACCATTTCAGCGGCAGCGCCCATGTGGAACTGGTTGTAGACGTCCCAGAGGCCGTCGTGAATCATGGCGTCAACCAAAACGCCGTTCCCCATGCGATAGCCATTGCGGGCCTGGGGCAGGAGGTAGGGCGCGTTGGACATCGACTCCATGCCGCCGGCCACCACGATTTCGGAGTCGCCTGCTTGAATGGCCTGGGCGGCAAGCGAAACGGCGCGCAGGCCCGATCCGCAAACCTGGTTTACGGTTAGAGCGCCAACTTCAGGGGGAAGGCCGGCAAAGATCGCGGCCTGGCGCGCGGGACTCTGGCCGACACCGGCCTGGAGGACGCAGCCCATTATGGTCTCGTCCACCTTCGCGGGTTCAACTCCGGCTCGTTTCACAGCCTCGCGTACCACTAGGGCACCCAGCTTCGGCGCGGTATAGGACTGCAACGAACCCTGGAGTTTTCCGATTGGCGTGCGGACGGCGGACACGATCACGACTTCTGACATGAATGACTCCCGAACGATGAGGTTCAGCGATACCTATGATAGGTCCCGCGAATTAGATGCGCCCAGCCTCACGAAGTTCGCGAATCTCATTGTCATTGAATACACGGGAGCGGATGAGGAAGCGCACGCCTTCGGGATTGTCGAGCGAGAATTGTCCGCCTCGGCCCGGCACCACATCGAGAAGAAGCTGGGTGTGCTTCCAGTATTCAAACTGGCTGCGGCTCATATAGAAGGGCTCGCCGTCGACCTCGCCGAGTTGCACATCGGAGTCACCGACCATGAATTCGCCGCGCGGGTAGCACATCGGGGAGCTGCCATCGCAGCAGCCCCCCGACTGGTGGAACATCAGCAGTCCATGCTTCTCGCGCAGGACGCGGATGAGGTGGACGGCGAGGTCTGTGGCTTCGACCTGTTTAGGTGGATCGGGCATTCGACGGCGCCTCGGGTGGAGCGGAGTGAGCGGCGGGTCATTAGGTCGTCCGGTTGAGATTAGCGGTTTCCCACCCATGGCAACGATCAAGCTGTTGCCATGGATGGGGCACCCAGCACAATTTCCTAATCCCTGTTCCCTATTCCCTATTCCCTGCTCCCTGTTTTTAGAAGAAGCCGAGCTTCTTCGGGCTGTAGCTCACCAGCATGTTCTTGGTCTGCTGGTAGTGATCGAGCATCATGCTGTGGGTTTCGCGGCCGATGCCGGACTGCTTGTATCCGCCAAAGGCGGCATGTGCCGGATATGCGTGATAGCAATTGACCCAGACGCGCCCTGCCAGGATACCGCGGCCGAGACGATGAACGCGGTTCACGTCGC
>Ga0207700_10001506_pt1 | contig 13187 bp, 10 predicted proteins | sample LARL82metaG_FD_184348 | JGI IMG/M metagenome (GOLD analysis project Ga0207700, IMG submission 184348) | Corn, switchgrass and miscanthus rhizosphere microbial communities from Kellogg Biological Station, Michigan, USA - LAR L8-2 metaG... | ecosystem: Host-associated > Plants > Roots >...
GTGACCGGCACAGCCGGCACGGGTCGCCGCCCCGGGTGGACGTGCCGCGGCAGACGTGGCACTCCATGGACACGTCGACGCCGGGCTCGACGAACGGGAAGAAGTCCGGCCGGATCCTGGTCCGCAGCCCCTCCCCGAACATGGCGTCCACGAACGTCTGGATCGCGCCGCGCAGGTCGGCCATGGTGAGCCCCTCATCCACGGCCAGGCATTCGATCTGGTGGAACACCGGGCTGTGCGAGGCGTCCAGCGGGTCGGTGCGGAAGCACTTGCCCGGGCTGACCACATACACCGGCAGCGGGCGGGTCAGCAGGGCACGGATCTGCACCGGCGAGGTGTGCGTGCGCAGCACCGTGCCGGAGTGGCCGCCGTCCGGCCCGGCCACGAAGATCGTGTCCTGCATCTCCCGTGCCGGGTGATCGGGCGCGAAGTTCAGCGCGTCGAAGTTGAACCACTCCGCCTCGACCTCGGGGCCTTCGGCGATCTCGTACCCCATGCCCACGAACACGTCGGCGAGCCGCTCGCTCACCGTGGTCACCGGGTGCCTCGCCCCGGCCGGCTGCCGGTCCCAGGGCAGGGTCACATCGACGGTCTCCTCGACGAGCACTCGCTGGTCGCGCTCGGCTTCGAGCTCGGCCTGCCTTGTGTCGAGCGCCTGCCGGACCTCACGCCGCGCCGCGCCGACCCGCTGGCCGGCCTCCGCCCTGGCCTGCGGCGGCAGCGCCCCGATCTCGGCATTGGCGAGCGCGAGGGGCGACCGGTCCCCGGCGTGGGCCAGCCGGGCGGCCTTGAGTTCGTCGAGCGTGCGTGCTTCCGCGATGGCGGCGAGCGCTTCCTTCAGCGCGGCGGCGATCTCCTCGGGCGACAACGCCGTCACCTCCACCGGGTCATATTGCTTGTTGGGTGCGGACATAACTTTCGCCATCCCTCACGGGCTCTGCTGGAAAGGTATCGGTTTGCGGAGGTGTCCAGATTTTCATGCCATACGATCGGCCCGCGCTGCCTGGTCCCCAGCCGCCCAGGTTCCGGGGCTGGTCAGAAACCGACGGTCACCACGGCCATGGGGCCCGGGGGCTCGCCAACCGCAAGGCTACAGACCACGCCAGCCACGGCCGTGGGGGCTCCGGGGGCTCGGCCCCCGGGCTAGCACCGCGGCGTCGGCGCGGCCGACCGAAGGCCGGCAAGCATAGTTAGCCCGCCGGAACGCCGGCGGGCATGGTAAATCGGAACTCCGCACCGCCCTCAGGCGCCCGCTGTACGGCGATCGTCCCGCCGTGCGCCTCGACCAGGCCCTTGACGATGTAGAGGCCGAGCCCTGCGCCACCGCGGCGCGTGGCCCGCCAGAACTGCCGGAAGATCCGCGACACGAGTTCCGGCGCGACACCGTCGCCCTCGTCCCGGACGGAGACCGCGATGCCTTCGGACCCGGGCCTGACGGCCTGGGTGCCAACGGGTTCCAACGGCTCCACCACGACAGTTACGGTACCAGCGCCGTGCCGTACGGCGTTCTCAATAAGGTTCCCGAGGATCTGGTCGACCTTGTCCGCGTCGAGCCACGTCTCGGGCAGCCCGTCGGCGATCACCACCCGGTACCGGTCGGCCGGGTCGCCGGCCGCCACCCGCCCGGCGACGATCTTCTCAACCCGTTCCGGCACGCTGACCAGCTGCCGGTGGACCTCCATCCGCCCCGACTCGATCCGGGACACGTCAAGCAGCTCGGTGATGAGCCTGGTGACCCGGTCCGCGTCGGCGTTGACGGTCTCCAGCATCACTTTCTTCTGGTCGTCGGTGAACCTGCCCCATTTGGCCAGCAGCGTGGCGGTGAAGCCCTTCACGCTGGTCAGCGGGGACCTCAGCTCGTGCGCCACGGTGGACACCAGGTCAGCCCGGCTGCGCTCCAGGCGGGCCCGCTGCTGCGCACCGCGCAGCACGAACACCAGGCGCTGGACCTCGCCGCCCGCGCGAGCCGGGTGGCGCTGTCGCTGTGCGGCCCAGCGCGGTGCCCGCACGTAGGACATGGTGACCAGCAGTTCGGTTCCGTCGGGGAGGAACAGCGGCATCTCGGGGTGGCGGGTGCGGATGGACAGCCCGTGGTAGGGGTTGGCCGACACCCACCAGCAGCGCCCGTCGGCGTCACGCAGCGCGAGGATCTGCCGCACGTCCGCGCCGATCGCGGCCCGGACGGGTATCCCGGTCAGCCGCGAAGCGGCGCGGTTGAACACCATGACCCGGCCGGCGTGGTCGGCGATAACCAGGCCGTCAGGAAGCTCGTCGGCACAGGCCATCGAGCTGACCAGCACCGGACCCGGCGCCGCCGGACCGGTCAGGTCCGCCGCCCGGCCCAGGCTCATGGGAGCAGGCAACTCTGCTAGCCCCGACCCCTCTGCCCCGCCCAAGGCTAGCCCCGACCCCTCTGCTAGCCCCGACCCCGCCGCCCCGCCCAAGGCCGGGCCCTGGTCAGGCGCCCTCTCGCCGGGCACCGCATGCCCGTCCACGCGCGTCCCTGCCTCCGTCCGGCACGTGTGCCGCCTGTCGTGGCCCGGTCCCCCAACCCGGCCGCTGGCTTCACGTGGCCCACCCCGCCGGCCACCTGGCTCGGAGCATCCGGCCGGAAACCGCCGCGTGCGCGGCAGGCCCGACCAGACGCTCTTCATGACGCAATGTGATCAGACTCTAGCGCGTTGCTGGGACTGCACGGCAGCCCCCTCCCGCGTTAGAGCGCTGTGCCCGGGCCGAGGCGTACAGGCAGACCGCGGCCGCGGCGGCCAGGTTAAGGCTCTCCGCCTGCCCATATATCGGCACCGCTACCGGCTCGTCAGCCAGCGCAAGCAGGTCGTCCGGCAGGCCCCACGCCTCGTTCCCGAACAGCCAGGCCGTTGGCCCGGCGAGTACTCCCCGTGGTTCCACCTGGTCCAGCGGCTGGCCCGTGCTGCCGTCCGCGGCAAGCACCCGCAGGCCCGCCGCACGGAGCTTACTCACCGTGTCCGCCACCGGGCCGCCGAGCACCACGTCGGTGTGGAAGATGCTGCCCGCGGACGCGCGCACACACTTGCTGTTGTACGGGTCCACCGAGGCGTCGGAGAAGATCACCCCGGCCGCGCCCGCCGCGTCCGCGGTGCGCAGTACCGTCCCAGCGTTGCCCGGGTCCCTGACGTTGGCGAGGATGACCACCAGCCGCGGGGCGGCCCCGGCCAGCGCGGCCAGCGGCACGTCCACGAACCGGCAGACGGCGAGGATTCCCTGCGGGGTGACGGTCTGCGCGAGTTCGGCCATGACCTCGCCGCTCACCACGTGTACCGCGGCACCCTGGCGGCTGGCCCGCGCGGCCATCCCGCCGTGGCGGGACCGCGCCGCGGCGGTGAGGAACAACTCGGTCACCACACCGTCGCGGGCGAGCGCCTCACCGACCGCCTGCGGGCCCTCGGCAAGGAACGACCTGGCCCGCTCCCGCATCGCCCGCTTGGCGAGCTGGCGGGCAGCCTTCACCCGGGGCGAGCGGATGCTGGTGAGCTCCGCGCCGTGCGTCTCACTCATCGCGAACACCGGTGATCGTGAAGACTTTCAGCGATGGTGACTGAAGGTCTTCTCCGATCATGAAAATGGGGCTGGCCGTGTTGGGTCAGGCGGCCGCGGCGTCGGGGACCGGCTCCGGCAGCGCGTCCTTCGCCACCTTGACCAGCCCGGAGAACGCGCTCGGGTCGGACACCGCAAGCTCGGCGAGCATGCGCCTGTCCACGTCGACCCCGGCGGCCTTCAGGCCCTGGATGAACCGGTTGTAGGTGATGCCGTCCGCGCGGGCGGCAGCGTTGATGCGCTGGATCCACAGCCGGCGGAACGCGCCCTTGCGGTCCTTGCGGCCCGCGTAGGCGTACGTCATCGAGTGGAGCACCTGCTCCTTGGCCTTGCGGTACATCCGAGACCGCTGGCCGCGGTACCCGCTCGCCCGCTCAAGCACCACCTTGCGCTTCTTGTGGGCGTTGATCGCCCGCTTCACGCGTGCCACTTCTTACTCCCTGGAGGCGGGCTGGGCTACTTCGCCAGCAACTTCTTGATCTTCTTTGCGTCTGCGGGGGCAAGCTCAACTTCGCCAGCCAGCCGCCGGGTCACTCTGCTCGGCTTGTGCTCGAACAGGTGCTTGCGGTTCGCGCGACGGCGCAGCACCTTCCCGGTACCGGTCAGCCGGAAGCGCTTGTTCGCTCCGCTGTGCGTCTTCATCTTTGGCATGCTCGCCGTCGTCTTTCGTCTCTTGCGCGCCCTGTGGCGCGGCTTTGTTCTGCGTCCGCACCGGCGGGTTCCCGCCGTTCGCGGACGTTACCTTCCCATCGTTCGCCCGCGTTGCCGCGGACATGTTGTCCTCGTCACGCCCAGCCGGGCTGCCGGCAGTGACCTACCTGGCAGTGGCCTGCTTATGGCGCACTGCCTTGTTGGCCAGGCCTGCTCAGCTCCGGGCGCTGGCCTTCGACGCGGCCGCCACCCTGGCCGGGCCCGACCGGGCCGCCGGGGCTGGCTTCGGCCGTGGCGGCGCCTCGGCTTCCGGGGCGCTCGCGGCCGTGGTTACCGCGCCCTGCACCGGCTCGCCGGCCTCGGCTGGCTGCACCTCGGCTGGCTGCACCTCAGCGGACTGCACCTCGGCTGGCTGCACCTCGGCTGGCTGCACCTCGGCACGCTGCACCTCAGCGGACTGCACCTCGGCTGGCTGCACCTCGGCACGCTGCACCTCGGCACGCTGCACCTCGGCGGGCTGCGCCTCGGGCTGCTCGCCCGCATCCGCGTCCCGCACGGCCGCGCGTGACCGCGAAAGCGGACGCTCACCGTGCTGCGCGTCGCGGCTCGCCCGCTCGGCGCGGGCCTCGCTGCGGGCGTCGCTCTTTCTCCGGTGCGGCCCGATCACCATGATCATGTTGCGGCCGTCCTGCCGGGGCTGCGATTCCACGAACCCCAGCTCCTCGACGTCACCGGCGAGGCGCTGCAGCAACCGGAAGCCCAGCTCCGGCCGGGACTGCTCACGCCCGCGGAACATGATCGTCACCTTGACCTTGTCGCCCTGCCGCAGGAACCGCTCGACGTGACTCTTCTTGGTCCCGTAGTCGTGCGGATCGATCTTCGGCCGGAGCTTGATCTCCTTGATGATCGTTTGCGCCTGGTTCTTGCGAGATTCCCTGGCCTTGAGCGCGGACTCGTACTTGAACTTGCCGTAGTCCATGAGCTTGCAGACCGGCGGCCGGGCTGTAGGTGCCACCTCGACCAGGTCGAGGTCGGCTTCCTGGGCCAGCCGGAGCGCATCGTTGATGCTTACGATTCCCACCTGCTCGCCGGCCGGGCCGACAAGCCTGACTTCGGGAACCCGGATGCGCTCGTTAATGCGTGGTTCGACGCTGATGTGACCTCCTTGGCTCTTTCCTGTTAGCCCGCCCCTGCGCTGACAGGGACGGTGGACCGGCTGGTGGTTCCCTCTGCGCGGGCTTGCCGCCATACGCAAAAGGCCCCGCATGCCGCGCACGCGGAGCCCACCCTTTTCCCCGTGTCTGCGGCCGGCCCCGGAGGGCTGGCACGCGCACGCGAACCCGCAACGCCACAAACCCGGTACCGTGCTGTCGCACGTTACCGGCTCCGCCGCGTCCGGCCTGCCCGCCATACCCTCTGACGGGCGTACCCGCCGACCCGTGGCCGGCCAGGTGGGAGGGTGTCCTCCGCTTACGCGCCAGCGCAGGTTGTACCCAGCTGGTCGTCAGGCAAGATTAACAGCAATTTGGCGTGGCTAGGTATTCCGCTACCGCCATGCCGCCCTTCCCTCGCCCTGGTAGGGCCGGAACCCTTCACCCCCGCCCGGCACTGCGCGCCGTGGCGCCACCCTCTTGGCGCCGCCCCAACCCTTCTCGGGACGGGTAGGTGGGGCGCTGGTGGCAAGCGGAGAGAGTTAACGGATCGAAGCGGATCCGAGGGCTTGGCGCATGGTTTCTAGCGGGGCCGGTTTGCCGGTCATGAGGGTTACCTGGTGGGCGGCCTGGTGCAGGAGGAGTGCTAGGCCGCCTGCCACGGGGATGTTGGCCTCTTGGGCGGCGGCTGCCAGGGGAGTCGGCCAGGGGTGGTAGACCACGTCCAAGAGGTGCCTGGGGACCAGACCGCCGCCGGCTATTCGTTCTGCATAAATATCCGCGGCACCGGCGGGGACGGTCGATATGAGGACGTCGGGAGCGTCGTCCTGCGGAGTGCCGAAGCCGGTCAGGGTGATCGCGACGGCCAGCCGCTCGGCGGCGGCCAGCAGGTCCTGGGCGCGAGCGGGATCGCGGACCGCCACGGTCGCCTGTGCCGCGCCCAGGCCCCGCGCGGCGGCCAGCGCGGAGCATGCGGTCGCGCCGCCGCCGAGGATCAGCACCGTTGCCTGCCAGGGCGCTCCATCCGGCGCGCCGGTGGCGCCGGCCTCGGCGAGGGCGGCGATCATGCCGGGCACGTCGGTGTTGTGCCCATGCCGCCGGCCGCCGGAGAACACCACCGTGTTCGCGGCACCCACCTCGCGGGCCAGCGGCTCGATCTCGTCGAGCAGCGGCAGCACGGCGCGCTTGAGCGGCATGGTCAGCGACAGCCCGGCCCAGTCCGGCCCGCACCCACCGAGCACGGCCGGCAGCCGCGCTTCGTCGCACTCGATCGCCTCGTACGACCACCCGGTCAGGCCGAGTGCCTGGTAGGCCGCCCGGTGCAGGACAGGCGACAGGGAGTGCGCGATGGGCGCGCCAAGGACCGCGGCTCTCACCCGGAGGAGCTTAGTGGTGGGCCGCCGTGTAGTTCGCCAGCTCGGCCTGGTACTGCTGGAACACCGTGAAGTTGTTGGTGAACTTGGTCAGGCCGCTCTTTGGGTTCACGGTGAGGAAGTAGATCCAGTCGTCGGTTAGCGGCGACGGGTGCAGTGCGGCCTGGATAGCCGCATCGCCGGGGCTGTCGATCGGCCCGGGGGGCAGCCCCCCATGCAGGTAGGTGTTGTACGGCGACTTGGTGTTCTTGGTCTGGGCGACCGTGACGTCCGCGGCCCGGGAGTGCCGGGCGTACAGCACGGTGGTGTCGAGCTGGAGGTTGATCTTCTGGTTCAGCCGGTTGTAGATCACCCGGGCGATCTTCGGCAGGTCCTGGGGGCGCTTGCCCTCCGCCTGGATGAGGCTGGCGACGATGATGGCGTCACCCTCGCTGATATGGTCCTTGGCCGCCACCGCCGGCAGGTTGACGCTCTGCGCCTCCTTGTTGAAGCGCAGCACCATGGCCCGGAGCACCTGGACCGGCTGGGTGCCGGGCTGGATGGTGTAGGTGGCGGGGAACAGGTAGCCCTCGGGGTTGCCCTTGGCGTAGGAAGGCAGGCCGAGGGCCGAGACGTTCTTGATCGCCTCCTGGTAGCCCTTCAGGTTCCCGGTGGCCTGGCCGAGGGCCGCGATGATCTCGGGCAGCCGCTCGCCCTCGGTGATCAGCACGGTGAGCTGGATCCTTGAGGAGGGCTTCAGCAGCAGCGCAAACGCCAGCGCGGCGGACATGTGGTTGTGCATCCGGTAGAAGCCCGGCTCAAGAGAACTGCCCTTGCCGCTCGCCTTCGCCGCGTTGGCGAAGGCACGCGCGCTCGCGACCACCCCCTGGGCCTGCAGTTGCTCGCCCACCTGGGTGGCGGTCTCACCGGGCTTGATCTGGACCCTGACGATGCCCGTGCCCGGGCCGGAGTAGTCCGGCGGGTGCAGGTAGTTGTGCCAAAAGTAGAAGAAGCCTCCGCCGGCCACGGCGAGCACGACCACGAGCACGGTGAGGGCGATCCACGGCGCCGCGCGGCGCATGGCGCTCTTGCGCTTGGGCTTTCCCCCGCGCGGGCGGCTGGGCGGTCCGCTGCGTTCGGCGCGGGCCGGGCGGGCCGGGGCGGCACCGCGCCCCCGGGCGCGGTCGTAGTCACCCTCGTCGCTGAACCCGGGCAGGAGGCCGGAGTCGTCCTCCCCCCAGGCCTGGTCCTCGTCCACGTCGCCGTACCAGCCCCCGCGGTCACCATACCCTCGATCATCTGGGTCATCCCGTAGCGGCCGGTCGTACGGGTCGGAGTGCGGCTGGCCGCGGCCGGGCGGGTAGTCGTCCGCGGGCTGGTAACCGGTGTCGTCGGGGTAGCCGTCGTCGTGCCCCGCCGGGTAACCGTCCTGGCCGGGGTAGCCGGGCTCGTCGGAGTAGCCGTCGTGACCGGTGTAGTCATCCGCGCGGGCATAGTCCTGCTCGCCGTAGCCGGCCTGGCCCGGGTAGTCCGCGCCTGGGTAGCCGCCCCCCTCGGAGTAGCCATGCTGCCCCGGGTAGTCCGGCTCGCCGGAATAACCGGGCTCGTCGTGGTACCCGGGCTCGTCGTAACCGGTGCCGCCGTAATCCCCGCCGTCATCGCCGTGGTCGCGCTGCGTGTGGCCGCCGCGCCCGGCGCCACCGTGCCCGGGGAAGCTGTCGCCATACCCGGGTTCGTCGTAGCCCGTGTCCTCGCCCGGGTAGCCCGTGCCACCGCCTTGCGCCGGGTACTCGCCGCTGCCGAAGCCGCCGTCGCCGTAACCGGGTCCGGTGCGCAGATAGCTGGTGTCGTCCTGGCCGCCGAGCCCGTCGTCCCGGTGGCGGGCGGCCGGATACCTGCTCTGCCCGGCGGGCCACGGCTGCCGCGGCACCGCGGGCAGCGGCCCGGAGTTCGCGGGCGGCCACCCCGACCCCGCCGCCCCGCCCAAGGACGGCAGGCGCGCCATCGGGCCGGAGTTCACCTGCGGCAGCGGGCCGGACGGATGTGCGCTGTCATCGCGCGGCCGGCGCTGCGCCGGGACCGCCTCATCCCAGCCGGGCAGTTCCCACGGCGGCCCGGTGGCCTCGCCGGGCCGGTCGTCCCGGCCGCTGGAGGTGCCCAGTGCGCCTCGCGCGGGGCGCGGCGCGCCCGCCGCGGACCCGCCCCAGGGCGCCGCGTAGTAGTCACCGCGCGCGTCCGGCGGCGCGGCCCGCTGATCGTAGTCGGGGGCACGCCAGGGCGCGTCCCCGCCGATGTCTTCTGGGTCGTCCCTGCGGCGGCGGGTCATCCCCCGGCTCCGGGGGCTGACGCCACCAGTTCGCCAGCGGGCTCGCCGGTGGAGCGCTCCGCATCCAGTGCCCCCTGCAGGATGAGCGCGGCAGCGGCCTTGTCGACCTGCGTGCGGCGCTGCCGCGATCCGCGCCCCCCCTGGCGCAGCGCGTCATGAGCGATCACGGTGGTGAACCGCTCGTCCACCAGCCGCACCGGCAGCGGTGCCAGCCGGGTGGCGAGGGACTCGGCGAACGCCCTCGCCTCAGCCGCGGCGGTACCGGCGCGGCCGGACAGGCTGGTCGGCAGCCCGACAATGACCTCCACGGCACCCTGCTCGCGTGCCAGGGCGGCAAGGGCGTCCAGGTCGCCACGGCCCCGCGCGACAGTAGCGAACGGGCTGGCCAGCAGGCCATCCGGGTCGCAGCGGGCCACTCCGACGCGTGCCGACCCAAGATCTATGGCGAGCCGTACGCCGCTTCTCACGCACCTGGCCTGTGTGTCGAGAATTGCGCCAGCTCTGCGGGGGGGCTGTAGCACAGTCTCAAGCTACGCCACCATGTCCTGCTATGTCTGTCACAACCGCCCGTACCACGTTAAATGCCTCGTCAACCGCGGTGGATACGCGATCACCGAGCGGCGCGCCGCCGCCCTGGGCCACGTCGTCGCGGCCACCACCGCCGCCGCCCAGCGCCGCGGCGGCCTTCTTGACCAGCGCGCCGGCCGCCAGCCCCTTCTCGCGGGCACGGTCATTGACCGCGACCACGACTGACGGGCGGTCGGCGGGAACACCGGCCACCACGACGACCGCTGGCCGGTCGTTGAGCCGTCCGCGCACGTCAAGGGCGAGCGTGCGGATCCCGTCGGCGCCGGTCCCGTCGGGTACCCGGTGCGCGACGAAGGCCACCCCGTCGATGTCCTCAGCAGCGGTGGCCAGGTCGCCGCTGCCGCCGAGCAACTGAGCCGAGCGCAGCCGCTCGAGTTCCCGCTCGGCATCGCGGACCCTGGTCACCAGGGCGGAGACCCGCTCGGGGAGTTCCTCGCGGCGCGCCTTGAGCTGCTCGGACAACTGGCTCACCAGCAGGCTCTCGGTCGCCAGGTAGCGGAACGCGTCGGTGCCGACCAGCGCCTCGACCCGGCGGACCCCGGACCCGATGGAGGACTCCCCGAGGATCTTCACCAGCCCTAGCTGGCCCGAGCGCACCACGTGGGTGCCGCCGCACAGTTCACGGGAGTAGTCGCCGACCTCGACCACCCTGACCTCGTCGCCGTACTTCTCGCCGAACAGCGCCAGCGCGCCCATCGCGCGCGCCTCCTCGAGCGGCGCGGTGAACGCACGGACCGCGAGGTCGTCGATGAGCACGGTGTTCACTTCGTCCTCGACGTCCCGCAGCACCGAGGGCGGCACCGCGCCGGAGGCGGTGAAGTCCAGCCGCAGCCGCCCCGGCGAGTTCTCCGAGCCCGCCTGCGCGGCCGAGTCACCGAGCGCACCGCGGAAGGCGCGGTGGATGAGATGGGTCGCGGTGTGCGAGCGGGACACGGCGCGGCGCCGCTCGACGTCGATCTCCGCGTAGGCGGGCGCACCGACCGCCGCCTCTCCCTCGGTCACCACCCCGCGATGGACGATCAGGCCGGGCACCGGCGCCTGCACGTCGTGCACCTTGATCAGGCTGCCCGCCCCGCCGGTCGGCCCGGCGGTCTTGATGACCCCGGTGTCCGCGAGCTGGCCACCGCCCTCGGCGTAGAAGGGGGTGCGGTCGAGTACCACCTCCACCTCGGTCCCGGCGCCCGCCACCGGCACCGTGGCGCCGTTGACCAGCAGGCCGGTCACCGTCGCGTCGCCGGAGGACTCCTCGTACCCGGTGAAGGTCACCTTGCCCGACTGTTCGAGCAGCGCGGTGAGCACCGAGATGTCGAGGTTGCCGGTCTTCTTCGCCCGCGAGTCGTCCTTGGCCCGGCGGCGCTGCTCGGCCATGAGCCGCCTGAACCCGTCCTCGTCCACGGCCAGGCCCTGCTCGCTGGCCATTTCCAGAGTCAGGTCGATCGGGAAGCCGTAGGTGTCGTGCAGCTGGAACGCCTGGTCGCCGGACAGCTCTAGCCTCGACCCCACCACCCCGCGCTCTGCTGGCCCTGGCCCCGCCACCCCGCGCTCTGCTGGCCCCGGCCCCGCCACCCCGCGCTCTGCTGGCCCCGGCCCCGCCACCCCGCGCTCTGCTGGCCCCGGCCCCGCCACCCCGCCCAAAGCCGCGCCGCCGCGCCGCTTGACCTCGCCGACCGCGGCGTCGAAGATCGCCGTTCCGGTGCGCAGCGTCACCGCGAACGCCGCCTCCTCCGCGTCGATCACCGCGTGGATCTTCGCCGCGTCCGCGGACAGCTCGGGGAACTGCGGCGCCATCGCGCCGATCGCGGTGGCGGTCAGCTCGTGCAGGTAGCGCTCGTTCTCTGCATCCCGGCGGGATGGCATGCCGCCCCCGCCGCCGCGCTGCCCGCCGGACAACGTCCGCAGGTTGCGGATGCTGCGGCGCAGGATCCGCCGCAGCACGTAACCTCGCGCCTCGTTGCTGGGCAGCACCCCGTCGTCGACCAGCATGACCGCGCTGCGGACGTGGTCGGCGACCACCCGCAGGGCCACGTCGGTGCGGTGGTCCGCGCCGTACTTCTGCTCGGTCAGCTCGGCGGCCCGGTCGAGGATCTTCCAGGTGGTGTCGATCTCGTAGAGGTTGTCCACGCCCTGCAGGATGGAGGCCATCCGCTCCAGGCCCATGCCGGTGTCCACGTTCTTGAACGGCAGCGGGCCCTCGACGTCGAAGTCGTCCTTGGCCCGCACCGCGCTGAGCACGTCCTCCATGAAGACGCAGTTCCAGATCTCCAGGAAGCGGTCCTCGTCGGCTTCCGGGCCGCCGTCGCGGCCGTACTCGGGCCCGCGGTCGTAGTAGATCTCCGAGCAGGGGCCACCGGGGCCTGGTACGCCCATGTGCCAGTAGTTGTCCTTCAGGCCGCGGAACTGGATGCGGCTTTCCGGCAGGCCGACCACGTGCCGCCAGACCTGGAAGGATTCGGTGTCGTCGGGCAGCACGGTGGCCCACAGCCGGTCCTCGGGGAACCCGAACCCGCCGTCGGACTCCGGCCGGGTGAGCAGCTCCCAGGCCCAGGGGATCATCTCCTGCTTGAAGTAGTCCCCGAACGACCAGTTGCCGAGCATCTGGAAGAACGTCGCGTGCCTGGTGGTCTTGCCGACCTCCTCGATGTCCAGGGTGCGCAGGCATTTCTGCACGTCGGCCACCCGCTTCCACGGCGGCGTCTGCTGGCCGAGGAGGTAAGGCTTGAAGGGCTGCATCCCGGCGACGACGAACATCAGCGTGGGGTCTTCGGCGACCAGGCTGGCCGAGGGCACGATCGCGTGATCCTGCTGTTCGAAAAAGGTCAGGAAACGGCGCACGATCTCTGCCGACTCCATTAGCGGCCATCCTTCAGTTCGTCGTGGTGGTGGGTGCCCGAGCGCGGCTGGCTGCCCGCGGCCCCGCCCGCGGGCAACCCGCGGCGCCGGTGACCTTCGAGGGTAGACGCTGGCGGCTGGGCCTGTCGCTCCATATAGACCGCCATGCCCTCGCGGACGTCGGCGGCGAACCCGGCGAGCGCGCTCGCCCGCGGTGCCGGCCGCAGCGACCGCGCGATCGCGGTCACCTTGCGGTAACCGGTCACGCCGAGAACCGCGCCGAGCACCAGCCAGAACAGCCTGCGCATCATCGCGGCGTTCCGTTGCTCCGGCTGGCCAGCGCGGCCACCCCCCGGCTGGCCAGCGCGGCTGCCCGGTAGCTGGCGGCCGCGGCTGCCTTGCGGCCGGCCGGGGCGGTCCGGCGGCCGGCCGGGGCGGTCCCGCGGCCGGCCGGGGCGGTCCCGCGGCCGGCCGGGGCGGTCCCGCGGCCGGCCCGCCACGGTGCGTCCCCGCCAGGGCGGCGCGCGCCGAGCGCCCAGCGCACCCCGTACACCAGGGCCGCGGCCCAGGTCAGCGGCCCGCTGGTGCCCCCGCCCGGGGCGGGCAGAGCGGGCGCCGCGGCGGCGAGGTGGCCAGACATCTGGGTCATGGCGGCGGTGACGCCCTCCATGCTCGCGGTCACGGTCTCGGTCCTGGCGATCTGCTCGCCCGCCTGGT
>Ga0207700_10001507_pt1 | contig 13185 bp, 9 predicted proteins | sample LARL82metaG_FD_184348 | JGI IMG/M metagenome (GOLD analysis project Ga0207700, IMG submission 184348) | Corn, switchgrass and miscanthus rhizosphere microbial communities from Kellogg Biological Station, Michigan, USA - LAR L8-2 metaG... | ecosystem: Host-associated > Plants > Roots >...
ACTTGTAAGCTTGCACGTAATCGCGCTTAACACCCTTCCCGATCCCGTACATGGCGCCCAGGTCGTATTGAGCCTTGCCGTAATCCTGCTCGGCGGCCTTGGTGAACCACTCGGCAGCCTGTGCAAAATCGAGTGGCACGCCATGACCGTCGTAGTACATCAAGCCGAGATTGAACTGGGCAGCAGCGACACCCTGCTCCGCGAGCGGGCGCCACTCCTTGGCGGCGGCAGTGTAATCGCCTTTGTTGTATGCGGTCAGGCCGGAGTTGAAATCCGCCGCTGTGCAAATGGCTACCAGCGACGACAGAGCCACAAACCAGGATAGGCTTCGCATCGAGACCTCCTCCTACCCGTATTGAAGCACACCGAGGAGACTTCGTTTCGTATCAATTTTCGAGTAGGAAGCGCTGGGTTTCGTCCAAGAATACGTCCAGCCGATCATGATGGACCCAGTGTCCGGCTCCGGGCACTTTCACCAGCCGGTGGTTCTTGATCATGGACGCCCGGCCGTCGGTCTCCGGGTCCTGCGCCCAGCTCTCCATTCCCCAAAAAAGAAGCACCGGACAGGCAATCTCGCCCAGGACGGTCCGGAAGTCCTCGAGGTGATGGCCGTAAGGCGGGAAGATGCGCGCGTAGTTATCGAACTTCCAGATCAACGAGCCATCCGCGTTCCAGTTGGTGCCGTGCGATGTGAGATGGCGGGCCACTTCGTCGGAAAGATGCGGATTGGCCTCCTTCATTCGGGCCACGGCAGTCTCCAGATTCGGATAGCTGCGTGGTTCGCGCCGCTCCGCCTGGCGGATGTTCTCGATCCAGCCGCGGAAACGCTCCGGCGCCGGCTTGTGAACGCGATGTGTAATCGGCAGTCCGAGACCCTCGATCGATACGGCCTTGCGCACGCGATCCGGATAAATGCCGGAATACAGCAGCGTAAGAATGCCGCCCAGGGAATGGCCGACCAGATAAATCGGAAAGTCGGCGATCACATCGGCCAGCGCCGAAAGATCGAGCACGTGCTCGGCGATGCTGTACAGTGCGCCCGGCGCCCAGGCGCTGTTGCCGTGTCCGCGCAGATCCATGGCGTAGACGTGAAAATGTTCACGTAGCGCCCGCGCTACCCAATCCCAATTGCGGGCGTGATCGAGCCCGCCGTGGACCAGCAGCAGCGACGGCTTGCCGTTTTGTCCCCAATCCCAAAATTGCAGCTTCAGGCGATGGGAATAGTAGTAGTGGGAGATCGGTTCCAACCCACTTATTGTAGAGGTTCCTCGGCGTGGGGTTCCTCGAACTTCGCTTAAAGAACAGCGATTATCACCGTGAATCTCGTCCCTTCACCCAAGCGGCTCTGGACTGTAATGGTCCCGCCCATCTGTTCGACCGCGTGCTTGACGATGGCCAGCCCCAGGCCGGTTCCGCCCATCTCGCGCGATCGTGCCTTGTCCACCCGATAAAATCGCTCAAATACTCTAGGCAGGTCTTCGGAGGGAATGCCAATTCCGGTATCCACGATGGTGATGCAGGCACTCTTTCCAGTTGATTGGACTTCCACCCGAACCTCGCCCTGAGGCCGGTTGAATTTCACCGCGTTATCCAGCAGGTTCACGAATACTTGCTCCAGCCTCAGCTCCTCGGTCATCACCTTCACGTCGTCGATGTTGCCGCGTACCAATCGGACGCTTCGTGCCGTGGCACTAGCTTCTACCGTACGTAAGGCGGATTCCAGCGCTGCGCGAACCGAGACCTGTTGATTCGTAGCGGCCTTGCCTCGCTCCAGTTCCGAGAGCGTCAACAGATCCGATGCTATGTTGGTGAGTCGTCCAGCTTGCGCCAGAATAATTTCCACGAACTTGCGCTTGTTCTCCTCGTCCTCAAGAGCGCCGGCGAGCAGCGTTTCGGCATATCCATGGATGGCAGTCAGCGGAGTGCGAAGCTCATGTGAAACGTTGGCGACAAAATCTTTGCGAACTCGCTCCAGCCGTTCGAGCTCAGTGACATCATGGAAGATCGCGAGCGCGCCGGCCGTAGTGGATGATCCTTCCAGCGGCCCCGCCAGCACATCGAAGGAGTGACCTGAAGCGGCAGTCAGTGTGAGGCGGCCCTCCACCCGATCACTGGTAGCCAGAACGGTGGTCACGATCTCGAGTAGCTTAGGGTCGCGAACCAACTCGGCCAGGCGCGTGCCTGGAGCCACTGGAATCCGCGCGCCCACAGTTCGCGCGAACGAATCGTTGCAAAATGTCACACGCAAATCTCTATCGACAGCCAACACTCCCTCCACCATGCTCGCCAGAATTGCTTCGCGGCGGGCCCCCTCCAATTTGAGACTCTCGACCAAGGAGCGAATTCGAGGAGCAGTGCGCCGTAAAGATCGCGCCAACTCGCCCAGTTCGTCGTCGCCGGTGGGAAGCTCGTAGTCGAAAACATCCGGATCCAACAACCGTTCGGTGTAATTGCGTAGTTGTCGCGCTCGCCTGGAGAGCGCGCCTTTATAGGCCAGCCCCGCCGCCACCACCAGGACCAGCACGGAAACACCCAGTAACGGAAGCAGCCAGCTGGAGGCCTGCTGCGCGACGTACACATTCAGCGCCAGCAAACAGGCCATGATCAGAAGCGAGGCGGTCCACAGGAATCTCCGAACGATCTCGGTTCTCATGCGCTCGTTCCAGCTTGCACGCCACGAAATATAGCACGACATCGCCGGCCGGGACGTACTAGTATTCTGCCCCGCTTTGCTACACTGTTCCAGGGATGCTGCATTCGCGTAACTTCAACAAATTATGAAACTTTTTCCGCGTCACGAGCGCTTCTACGAATTCTTCCTGACGCAGGCTAAGATTATCCTGGAGGCTTCGAGTTCCTTGCTGGAAGGAGTGCAGGCCGGCAATTCGTCCCTGGCCAGTTCGGCGGCCAAGATCAAAACGCTGGAGCAGCGGGGTGACGAAGTAATCCACGAAATCTATACGCGCTTGAATCAGACTTTCATCACACCACTCGATCCGGAAGACATCCACTCGCTTTCCTCCCATTTGGACGACGTGCTGGATGGAATTGAAGACGCCGCTTATCGCATGGTGGCGTATCGCGTGGAGCCGATTCCGCCCATGGTGGTCGAACTTTGTAAGATCGTCTATTCCTGTACACAGACTCTCGAACAGGCTTTCGAAGCGCTAGGCACCAACAAGCCGGTGTTGCCATACTGTATCGAAGTCAACCGCCTGGAAGAAGTGGCGGATCAATTAGGCCGCAACGCCGTCAGCGAGTTGTTCCGCAGTGAGACGGATCCCATCACCTTGCTCAAGTTGAAAGAGATTTATGAATTTCTGGAAGGGACCACGGACGCTTGCGAAGACGTGGCGGACGCCTTACAAAACGTAGTCGTCAAGAACTCCTGACCGCGTCGCATGGAAACCTCTCTTCCGTTTATCGGCGCGATCATCCTGGTGGCCCTTGCTTTTGATTTCATCAACGGGTTTCACGACGCCGCCAATTCCATCGCGACCATCGTTTCCACCCGGGTCCTGCCGCCGCTCTGGGCAGTGGTCTGGGCCGCGTTCTTTAACTTCAGCGCAGCGTTTCTGTTCGGAACCGCCGTCGCAAAAACCGTCGGCTCCGGCATGGTCCATCTGGAATTCGTGACCCCTTGGGTGATTCTGGCCGGATTGATCGGCGCCATTGTCTGGGATCTCATCACTTGGTGGTTCGGCCTGCCCACTAGCTCTTCGCACGCGCTGCTGGGCGGATATGCCGGGGCCGCTATGGCGCACGTCGCGCATCTGAAGGGATTGGAGCACGCCTTCGACGCCATTATCGCCAGCGGCTGGCGCCTGACCTTGATCTTCATCGTGATCGCTCCGCTCATTGGAATGCTGCTGGCGATGTTCCTCATGGTGGACGTCTACTGGCTGTTCCGGAATTTCAATCCTACGCGAATGGATAAGTACTTCCGCCGGCTTCAGCTCGTTTCCTCGGCGCTGCTGAGCATATCCCACGGAACCAACGATGCGCAGAAGACCATGGGTATTATCACCGCGGTGCTGGTCAGCGCCAAGTTCCTTCCGACCTTCGACGTCCCCTTATGGGTGATCATGGCCTCCTATACGGTCATTGCTCTGGGAACCTTGAGCGGAGGTTGGCGGATCATCCACACCATGGGAGCTCGGCTGACCAAGCTGAAACCACGCAGCGGATTTTGCGCTGAAACCGCCGCCGCAATAACTATTATTTACTCCGCCCATTTCATGCATCCGGCGCCGCCTGTTTCCACCACGCACGTGACGGCGGGCGCGATCGCCGGAGTAGGATCGATTCAGCGCATTAAAGCTGTCCGCTGGGGCATCGCTACCAACATCGTGTGGGCTTGGATTTTGACAATTCCGGCTTCGGCGTTGGTGGGCTGGCTCTCGCTTGAGATCATCCACCTGTTCGTCCCGAAACTTTAGCGTGCTGAATCAGAAGTTCGTCACAAAACTCGCTGTGGGCGGAAGGCTGCGTCCGCGCTGGACCCCTGGTCCGGCCTTTTCCATCACACGAGAAACGAGGGCCGACGGAGGCGTCGGCTGCGGACCGGGGGTCCGCCCCACATCCCGGATTGTTCAATGAATTTCTGACTCAGGACACTAGCGTCTACTTGAAATACAAAACATCCGGCCTAATGGAGAATTCAGTCTCCGCGCAAGGTCCACAATACATCCGATAATCGGCGCGCGCGGCATGGATGATTTCAGGAATCACCTTGGGGTGATCCGGCGCGTGGTAGGAGGCTACCGAAATCCGAGGCTTGTACTTCGCCAGAGTCTCCTTGGCGCCGGTCAGGGCCCTGGGTTCCGCGCCTTCGATGTCCAGCTTGATGTAGTCGACTCGCTCCAGCTTCAGATCAGCCACCAGCTTGTCGATGGTTGTAAGTGGAACCTGTTCCAGATTCACCGCGCCCTCGCGCTGAATTACGAAGCTGTCTGCGGCCGAGTTCTTCGGGTCCACCCGCAAGGTGAGCGTGTCTTCCTTATCCCAAACGCCTTTAGGCACTATGATCACGCGGCCTGCCGCCATTTCATTAGCATAGTTGCGGCGCAGGCATTCCAGATTCTCCGGCGCCGGCTCGATGGCGACCACCTTCTTCGCCCCGGCCGCCAGTTCCTCGTGCACGGTGACACCCACATTGGCGCCGCAATCGAGCGCGATATCGCCGGCCTGTGGACCGAACTCGCCCGTGCCATAGATCTTCCTCTGTTGCTCAGCCAAGTTGAACGGAAGCACATAACGGCTCCCCGCCGGAATCCAGTAACGGCCTCTGGGCGTGTCCCATAGCTCGTAGCCTTTCGGGTCTTGTTCCACCAACTTGCTTGCGTTCAGGATCTGATCTTTGTATTCGACCTGTCGATGCAGGTTATCATCAGCCTTCACCGCTTCGGCGAGCGTGCAGACCGGGCTTCGGCCCACGACCACAAAAGTGAACAATCGAAACGGAGCGAAATAAGCATATGCTACGCCTGTCAGAATGAGCAGCAGAAGCACCAGCCAAACGACGCGAGCTCTCACGCCTGCATCATACCCAAATTAGAGACAGGACACTCAAATACCAGTTTCATCCGCGAAAATCGGTATTTGCGTGTACTTGTACTGTCCTTAATTTATACTTACAGCTATGCACCGCTTCCTCGCCCTGATCGGCGCCCTGGGCCTGGTATATGCCGCCGATCCCGATGGCTCCGCGCTCTACCAACAACATTGCGCAGCCTGCCACGAGGTGTCCGGCCAGACGCGCGCTCCCGGTCCTGCGGCCTTGCGTCAGATGTCGCCCGAAAATATCGTTCGATCGCTCGAGTCCGGTGTGATGAAGGAGCAAGGCGCGAGCCTGACCAACGCCGAGCGCCGCACCGTCGCCGAGTTTCTGACGGGCAAGTTGATCGGAGCCGAGCCTGTACATGCCAACGCCGGCATGTGCGCCGATCCGAACGCGCCTCTCTCCGCCTCGCCCTCCGACTGGAATGGCTGGGGCTCTGACGTCGCCAACACGCGCTACCAGCCCACTCCAGGCCTGACCGCATCCGATATCCCCAAGCTGAAACTGAAATGGGCCTTCGCCTTTCCCAACACCTTCGTCGCGAATGGCCAACCGACCATCGTCGGCGGGCGCATCTTCGTGCCGAGCGCTAATCGCAACATCTACTCGCTCGACGCCAAATCCGGCTGCCAGTATTGGTCATTCCAGGCCGAGGCGCCGGTGCGCACTGCGATCAGTATCGCGACATTGAAGGGCGCGCGAACCCGCCCAGCCGCATTCTTCGGCGATCAGCGCGCTAACACTTATGCCCTCGACGCCACCAGCGGCGAACTGCTTTGGAAAATGCACGTGGACGATCATGTGCACGCCAAGATCGTCGGAGCACCGCAGTATTTCGACGGGCGACTCTACGTTCCGGTGACTGCTGCCGAAGAAGGCCCGGCCATGAATCCGCGCTACGAATGTTGTTCCGCGCGCGGGTCGCTGGTGGCGCTGGACGCCGCGACCGGCAAGCAGATCTGGAAGACTTATACGATCGCAGAGGAACCGCACGTCGTCAGCACCAGCTCAACCGGCACCAAAATGTGGGGACCCTCGGGCGCGAGCATCTGGTCGGCGCCCACCATCGACGTCGAGCACAAGCTCATTTATGCCGGAACGGGCGACAATTTTTCCGATCCCGGCACCCAAACCAGCGACGCCGTCCTGGCTTTCGATATGGAGACAGGCAAGATCGTATGGTCCAAGCAACTCACCCAGGCCGACGTATTCAACATGGCTTGTATCGGACCATCGAAGGCCAGCTGCCCGGAAAAGGAAGGGCCTGACGTCGATATCGGAGCCTCACCGATCCTTGCAAAACTCACCGGCGAGAAGCGCGTGCTGCTGGTGAGCCAGAAGTCGGGCATCGCCTACGGCCTCGATCCTGATCGCAAAGGCGAGATTCTTTGGCAGACGCGCGTGGGCCGCGGTGGCGCGTTGGGCGGCATTCAGTGGGGCTCGGCCACTGATGGCAAGAACATGTACGTTGCGCTTTCCGATATCGCTTTTACCACCATGTCGTTCGGATCCGGCGGAAAGCTCGTTGTCGACCCGAAAGTAGGCGGCGGCTTGTTCGCCTTGGACCTCGCCACTGGAAAGAAGGTGTGGACCTCCACCCCGCCGCCTTGTGGTGAGAAACCGAACTGCAGTCCCGCACAGTCGGCCGCCATCAGCGCGATCCCGGGTGCTGTTTTCTCCGGCTCCGTCGACGGACATCTGCGCGCCTACTCCGCACGCGACGGATCGGTGCTATGGGATTTCGACACCGCCCGCGAGTTCACGACGGTGAACGGCCTCACAGCCAAGGGCGGCTCGATGGACGGCCCCGGACCCACCATCACCGGCGGTATGCTGTACCTCGACTCTGGTTACGGCGCCTGGGGCGGATTGCCGGGCAACGTAATGCTGGCTTTCTCAGTCGACGGCAAATAATAAATGCTCGACCGCATCGCCGAATTTGTCGCGCGCCACAACATGTTCCCACCCGGCGCTCGCGTAGGCGTGGCCGTCTCGGGCGGCGCCGATTCGGTCTTCCTGCTCGAGGCTCTCCGCGAGCTGGCACCTCGCTGGAACCTGCACTTGAGCGTAGTCCACATCGAGCACGGCATTCGCGGAGCCGCCTCGCGCGCCGACGCCGCATTCGTCCAAGACCTCGCCGCCCGCCACAGCCTGCCCTTCCATCTGCACCAAGCCGATGTTCCTGCCATCCACGACAACCTGGAACAGGCGGCTCGCCACGTCCGTCAAGCTTTCTTTGCCGAACTGCTCTCAACCGGCGCAGTCGATCGCATCGCCACCGGCCACAGTCGCTCCGACCAGGCCGAAACGGTGCTGTACCGAATCCTGCGCGGCTCGGGGCTGGCCGGCCTCTCCGGGATCCTGCCAGTCACCGAAGAGCGCATTGTCCGACCCCTGCTGGTTCTCGACCGCGCCGACATCGAGTGCTGGCTACGCAAGCGGAACATCCAATGGCGCGAAGATGAAACCAATCGGGACCAATCCTACGCCCGAAATCGCCTGCGCCACGAGATTCTGCCACTCCTGCGCGAATCCTTCAATCCGCGCCTGGATGACACCCTAGGCCACCTGGCCACCCTGGCCCAGGATGAGGAGATTTACTGGGCGGCCCAACTCGATCCCAAGGCGCCACCTGGCCCCCAAATCCTGTCGACCTCGGACCTGACCGGGTCACCGGTCGCCCAGGCCCGACGCATCATCCGCCGGGCCATCGGACTCGCCAAAGGCGACCTGCGCCAGATCAACTTCCCGCACGTCGAGCGAATCCTTGAAATGGCGTGCTCCCAGCACGGCCACGACCGTGTCCAGATCCCCGGCCTCGACGTCCTGCGGTCATTTGAATGGATCCGCCTGGCACCCCTGACTCTGAGCCGTGACCGTGAGGGAGCGGTCGGTGGATCTGGCTTCGTTTTTTCTATTCCCATCCAACCCCCTGGATCGGTGGAACTTCCCGACGGTTCGGCTCGTATTACGTTGCAGATACTGGAGAAAGCCGAACGTCGGTCGACCTGTGTTACAGTGGGGAGTGAACTGGACTGGGGGCGGTTGCCGTCCCCCGAAGGCGCTCTTTCCGGTTTGGAAATCCGTAACTGGAGACCCGGTGACCAGTACCAACTTGTGGGGCAATCCCGTAAACAAAAGATCAAGAACCTGTTTCAGGAGGCCCGTGTCCCCTTGTGGGAACGCTGGAACTGGCCGATTGTTACCTATAATGAGACTATTGTCTGGGCAAGGCGTTTTGGGGCAGCGGCCGAATACGCGGCCGGTCCAACGACGCGCCAGGTCCTCGAAGTGGCCGAAAGCTGGAATCGATTGGACAATGTGTTACGTCCAACACAATAGGGCGTCGTTCGACCCCTCGGCAGGGAGAAGGCATGAATAATTCCAATATTAAGACCGCGGTTTTCTGGGTGGTCATCATCATGGTCGTCGTGCTGTTCTGGACCGTGGTGCACAACACCAAGACGCGCCAGGACGTGCAGCTCTCCTATACGGCGTTGATGAACGATGTTAACGCCGGTAAGATCAAAACCGTCACCATCACCGGCAACGACCTGCACGGAGTCTATAAAGAGGACAACCAGGAACTGCGCGCCGTCATTCCCACCACCCATCAGAACCTCGACGATGCCATGCTCCAGAAGGGCGTGGACATCCACTACAACAAGGAGACCGGCAGCGGCTGGGTGAATATCCTGGTCAATGCGATCCCCTTCGTGTTGGTGCTGGCGTTCTGGATCTTCATGATGCGTCAAATGCAGAGCGGCGGAAATAAGGCGCTGAGCTTCGGCAAGAGCCGCGCTCGCCTGCATTCCTCACAGCAAAAGAAAGTCACCTTCAAGGACGTGGCCGGAGTCGAGGAAGCCAAGGAAGAACTTCAGGAGATCATCGAGTTTCTCCGCGAACCGCAGAAGTTTCAGAAACTGGGCGGCCGTATTCCAAAAGGCGTTTTGCTGATCGGACCTCCCGGCACCGGCAAGACCCTGCTGGCACGCGCCATTGCGGGCGAAGCGAACGTTCCTTTCTTCTCCATTTCCGGTTCGGATTTCGTCGAGATGTTCGTCGGCGTGGGCGCTAGCCGCGTACGCGACCTGTTTGAAAACGGAAAGAAAAACGCTCCCTGCATCATCTTCATCGACGAAATCGATGCCGTGGGACGTCACCGCGGCGCTGGACTCGGCGGTGGACATGACGAGCGCGAGCAGACCCTGAACCAGTTGCTGGTGGAGATGGACGGCTTTGAATCCAACGAAGGCGTGATTCTGGTCGCCGCCACCAACCGCCCGGATGTGCTCGACCCCGCGCTGCTCCGCCCGGGGCGTTTCGACCGCCGCGTAGTCGTTGGACGCCCGGATGTGAAGGGCCGCGAAATGATCCTTCGGGTTCACACTAAGAAGACGCCGCTGGCGGACGATGTGGACCTCACCGTGGTCGCTCGCGGAACACCGGGTTTTGCAGGCGCGGACCTGGCAAACCTGGTAAACGAAGCCGCCTTGGTGGCGGCGCGGCAGAACCGCAAAGTGGTCACGCAGTTCGATTTCGAACTGGCTAAGGACAAAGTCATGATGGGCGTGGAACGCAAATCGCTCATCATCAGCGAAGACGAAAAGCGGAACACGGCCTATCACGAAGCCGGACATGCTCTTGTAGCCGCCGTGATTCCGGGCGCCGATCCGCTTCACAAGGTCACCATCATTCCACGCGGCATGGCGCTTGGCGTGACCATGCAGTTGCCGCTCGACGACAAGCATTCCTATAACAAGGAATATCTCGAAGCGCAGCTCGCCATCATGATGGCCGGACGAATCGCCGAAGAGATCTTCATGCACCACATCACCACCGGCGCCGGTAACGATATCGAACGCGCCACGGAGATGGCCCGCAAGATGGTTTGCGAATGGGGTATGAGCGAACTCGGTCCCATGAGTTTCGGTAAGAAGGAAGAGCAGATCTTCCTGGGCCGCGAGATCGCGCAACATCGCGATTATAGCGAGGCCACCGCTATCCGGATCGACGAGCAGGTTCGCAAGCTGGTAGATACCGGCTACAGCCGAGCGCGTCAGATCATCGAAGAGCGGTCAGAAGCTCTGGCCCGCATTGCCGAGGCGTTGCTGGTGCGCGAAGTTCTGGACGGCGCCGAAGTGAAGCTGCTGATCGACGGTGAGACTTTGCCGGCCGTCACTACCGGTCCCAAGCCCAGTTCTCCAGACGGCGGCGATAAGCAGCAGGTAGTCCGGCCCGACGGTGGCAAGCCTTTGCCCGGCCTGCTCGGCGGCGAACGGCCACAGCCGGCCTAATACGACACAGACACCAATGTCTGTGCCGCAATTCTCCGCCTACCTCTTCGACGTAGACGGGACCCTGCTCGACTCCGCAACCGACATTTGCGGTGCTATTCAAGCTGTCCTTGCCAACACGCGTCAGAATGCCGTCGCTGATGATTTTCTGCGCAGCTACATTGGCCGCCATTTATACGACCTCTTCGGAGACCTGCTCCCGGAATACACGCGCGAGCAGATGGATCAGATGCTCGTGGATTATCGCCGCATCTATCTCGCCAGAAACCATAGCCTGACTCGCGCCTATCCTGGTGTCGCCGACGCGCTCGCTGCGCTACCCGGCAGGAAATCGACCGCCACCACCAAAGGCACGCCGACCACGCGAGCCGTGCTGCAACTTTTCGGCCTGCTGCCGTACTTCGATCATGTGCAGGGAACCGATGGCTTTCCGGCCAAGCCGGAGCCGGATGTGATCCTGGCGTCGCTGAAAGTACTCAGTGTCAGCCCCGCGGACTGTTTGCTGATCGGCGATTCCGCAGCCGACATGCAAGCCGGACGGCGTGCCGGTGTTAAAACCTGCGCAGTGTTGTGGGGCTACGGCCGTCGCGAAGACTTGGCCAAGTGGAAGCCCGACTATTGGATCGCCCACCCGCTCGAACTACTGCAAACCTGACATCTTTGAACAAAAATCGGCCAAAATAACTAGCTCCCTGCCAGAGCCTTGGGTGTATACTGTTTCAACCCCAAGTAAAGAGGGGCTAGGAGAGTCGTCCACATGAGTATGAAAGCTACTACGTTGTTGCTTTTTGCTTCAATCCTTGCGATTACCCTTCTTGGTGTGCGCCCGTTACATGCTCAGGTGGCCGGCGCGACGCTGTCCGGCACCATCACTGACGCGCAAGGCGGCGCTGTCCCCAACGCGAAAGTGATCGCCAAGAATGCAGGCACGGGCCTCGCCACCGAAACCAGTAGCAACTCAGCCGGCGCTTATACGATCCCGAACCTGAACCCCGGCGACTACCAGGTTGCTGTCTCCGCCTCGGGCTTCACCACCGCCCTCGCCAAAATAACTCTGACGGTAGGCGCCAAGCAGGAAATGAATATTCCCCTGGCGGTCGGCCAGGTGTCCACGCAGGTGGAAGTTGCAGGCGTGGCCGAGCAGGTGGAACTGTCCACCTCTACCATGGCCGGCAACGTCAACGCTGCGACGGTGCGTGAACTGCCCTTGAACGGACGCGACTGGGCCTCTCTAGCCACGCTCGAACCCAGCGTCGTGGAAGCCCGCACTCACCTTGACGTTACGCACGTAGGAGGCGGCGGCGGACGCGGATTTGGAGATCAATTGAGTGTCTCCGGGGCGCGGCCAACGCAGAACAGCTATCGCCTCGACGGCGCCATCGTCAACGACTATTCCAACGCCGGTCCAGGGAGCGTACTCGGCAAGAACCTGGGCGTGGACGCGATTCAGGAGTTCACAGTTCTAACCAGCAACTATTCGGCCGAGTATGGTTTCACCTCGGGCGGCGTTATCAACGCCATCACGCGATCCGGTACCAACGCGTTCCACGGAAGCGGCTTTGATTTCCTGCGCAACGACAAGCTCGATGCGGCCAACTTCTTCACCAATGCCAGCGGCCTCAAGAAGAATGCACTGCGGCAGAACCAGTTCGGTGGATCGGCTGGCTGGCGCCTCTTCAAGGATCGTACTTTTTTGTTTGGCGCATATGAAGGCGTGCGCAAGTCGGCCGGCCTGCCGGTGGTCAACTGCGGCGCATCGGCCTGCATCACCATGTCCGATGCCGTTCGCGCCGGCAATGTGACCAATCTGTCCACAGGCGCACTCGTACACACCACGATTGATCCGACTATTCAGAAGTTTTTGCCGCTCTTTCCCCATCCCACACCGGGCGTGTCTTGCATACAGGTGACTGTCGCCGGCCCTTTGAAGGGACAGTGTAATCCCAACATTGGCCCCGCGCCCTTCCTCGGGGCTCAGACTGCGAGCGAAAACTTCGTTACCTTCCGCGCGGATCAGAAGATCACTGACAAAGACAATTTTTCCGTTACCTATCTTCGCGATCCTTCTGTTTTCGACAGTCCGCTGGCCTTCAACAATGTTCAGCAGGAGTTCACTTCATATCGCACCGCCATCGTCGCCGAAGAAACGCACGTATTTAATGCGGCCTGGGCCAATTCTCTGCGCGTTGCTCTGAATCGCACCAACAATCTGGGTGGTAACAGCCCAACGGCGGTCAACCCGGTGGCAGGCGACCCGTCACTCGGCCAACTTCCGGGCTTTTACTCCTCCGCGGTTACGATAACCGGATCGCAAGTTTCCACTTTACC
>Ga0207700_10001512_pt1 | contig 13167 bp, 9 predicted proteins | sample LARL82metaG_FD_184348 | JGI IMG/M metagenome (GOLD analysis project Ga0207700, IMG submission 184348) | Corn, switchgrass and miscanthus rhizosphere microbial communities from Kellogg Biological Station, Michigan, USA - LAR L8-2 metaG... | ecosystem: Host-associated > Plants > Roots >...
AGCAGGAGTATGCGGTCGTTTTCCCTGAGTATTATTTCGGGCAGATCTTCGAGGCCCAGCATCAGCCGGGCACCGTCGCCTACAGCAATCACCTGCAACTGGAACTCCTGCAGGAGACCACCGACGAGATGGCGCGCAATGGCTGCAAGAAGGTGATCATCGTCAACGGCCATGGCGGCAATGAGCACCTGCTGCCATTCTTTGCGCAGAGCCAGCTTGAGACGCCACACGACTACGTTGTGTACATATTCGACGAGCGTACTCCGCAATCCGGAGGTCCCCCGAGAACAGACAAACTGGACATGCACGCGGGACAGAGCGAAACGTCGAAAATGATGATCTCGCGCCCCGACTTGGTACGTCAGGATCGGGCCCGGCAGCAGTCCGGTGGCGATCAGGCACGAGTTCACCTGCCCGAGGGCGTTTATACCGGAATTTGGTGGTATGCGCGCTTTCCGAATCACTACTCAGGCGATGGGTCACTCGCGACCAAAGAGCTCGGCCAGTTCCAGATGGATTGGTGGGTTAGCCAAATCGTCGAAGCGATCCGTGGGGTAAAAGCCGACCAGAACAGCCTGAAACTGCAGAACGAATTCTTCGAGAAGGCCAAGCATCCGCTGGATACGAAGCAATAGACCGGGGCGCCCATGTCGAGCAACGTAGCTACAATCGCCAATGTTTCCGCGTCTGTCGACAGGACGGCCCCGGTCTCATCCCGCCTGATGTCGCTCGATTTGTTTCGCGGGCTGACCATCGCGCTGATGATTCTTGTCAATGACCCCGGCGACGGTCCGTCCGCGTACTGGCCGTTGAAGCATGCAGCCTGGAATGGCTGGACGCCAACGGATCTTGTCTTTCCCTCTTTTGTTTTTATTGTGGGCGTCGCGATGGCGTTTTCGTTTACGTCACGTCTTCAGCGCGGAGACTCGCGAGGCAAGCTGTTCGCACATGTGCTATGGCGCGGGCTGGTTCTCTTTGCCCTCGGCCTCTTCATCAATGGATTCCCTACGCGCTTCGATCCGGCGCACTTGAGAATCTACGGTGTGCTGCAAAGAATCGCGATCTGCTATGTAGCGACCTCGGTCCTCGAACTGTGGACCGAATGGCGCACACAAGTCGCCATCGCGGCCGCGTGCCTCGCCGGGTATTGGGTGTTGATGCGCCATGTGTCTGTGCCGGGTTACGGGATTCCCGGACAAGACATTCCCCTGCTCGATCCCGATCGCAACCTGGTCGCATGGCTCGATCGCAAGTTGTTGATGGGCCATTTGTACGAACGCGTGCGCGATCCGGAAGGGTTGCTGAGCACAATTCCCGCGGTGGGCGGATGCATTCTAGGCCTCCTAACTGGCAAGTGGCTGCGGTCGTCACGATCAGCCGCTAGCAAGGCATTCGGCATGGTAATCGCAGGAGTCATCCTCATCGTGCTCGGACGCACCTGGCATATATGGTTTCCCATCAATAAGAAATTGTGGACAAGCTCTTTCGTCTTGTTCACCGCGGGAATCGCGCTGGTTTGCCTCGCAGTTTGCTATTGGTTAGCCGACATCAAGCAGGTTCGGCGAGGGTGGACGACACCGATTCTGGTCTTTGGAAGGAACGCTATCGCTGCCTACATCTTTTCCGAAGTGCTTGCATCGCTGTCGTACGCGATCAAGATCGGGGCCGGCCCGCAATCGACAACGTTGCAGGACTACCTCTATACCCATCTGTTTGCGCCCTGGGCGAATCCGGCGAATGCGTCGCTGGCCTACTCCCTTGCCTACGTTTTTCTGTGCTGGCTCGTCATGGCAATTCTGTACCGGCGTGGCATTTTCCTCAAAATCTGACGCCCGCAAAGTGGGTTTCACCACGAACAGAGAGAAGAAGCGTCCTCTCAGTAAGCCTGACTACTCTCAACTGCGCAACTGGAGAAATGTCATTCTTCTTTCGAGCGGGTGGGGAAACTCACAGCTCACAGCTCACCGCTTACCGCTCTGTTCTTCGATACAATCAAACCATCCCATGCCTGACCAGCCTTCCCCAGAACTCCTTACGCCTACTGAGGTGTATTCTCCGCATTCTGAGGAAGTGGTGTATTACACGCGCCCGCAGCACAGATACTGGCTCAACTTGCTGCTGCTTTTCGCGACATTCTGCACCACACTGGTGATTGGAGCGCGCCTGCAGTGGAATTTTGACCACGGGCTCCCGGCGTTTCCGCTGGATGAGAGCCTGCTACCGCCATTCCTCTGGGCAACGAAGGGCCATCACTTACTTCTTGGCCTGCCGTTTGCGCTGACGCTGATGGGAATTCTGCTCGCGCATGAACTGGGGCATTACCTGTACTGCGTGAAGTATCGAGTGGATGCCACGCTGCCGTTCTTCATCCCGTTTCCCAGCTTGATCGGAACCCTGGGCGCGTTTATTCGCATACGGTCCCCGCTGCGTTCGCGCAGGATTCTCTTTGATATCGGCATTGCGGGCCCCATTGCAGGGTTCGCCATCGCTCTTCCCGTTCTGATCTTTTCATTAGGAAAATCCCACGTGGCGCCAGTGGGACAATTAGTTCCGCGAATCGATCTCGGCTTGCCGCTCATTTTTTCTCTCGTTCGCAAGCTTCTGGCGGCCTTCGGCCATGCTGGTGCAATCGCAAATATTCCTGCCAGCCGGATTCTGCTTCACCCGGTAGCGATCGCCGCCTGGGTCGGAATGTTCGCGACGTCGCTGAACCTGCTCCCGGGCGGTCAGCTTGACGGTGGGCATATTGTGTTCGCTGTTTCTCCGCGATTGCACAAAACTGTCTCGCGCCTCACGATTTTGGCTCTCATCCCGCTTGCACTGTTCTGTTGGACAGGTTGGATCGTCTGGGCCATCTTGCTGCGCATCACCGGCATGCGCCACCCAGCCGTCGCGGAGTGGCCGGGCATCGGCACAGGGCGACGTGCGCTTGCGGTTGTTGCATTCCTGATGCTGGTTCTCACCTTCTGGTATTCGCCAATCAATTCGACGGATGGCCCGCAATCATTGCTCGGGACAATTCAATCGTTTATGCCGGCCCACCACTGAGCTACTCTCTCCCGCAGCCACTCACGCTTCGCAATCGCGAATCCGGCTCCGGATTCAAGAATCCGGAGACTCTGTGCTGAGTTGATCCACCGCTAAAGCTAGTGCTTTAAGCACGGACCAGCAACACTGCAGTGGCCCGGAGCTTGCACTCCTCGAAGTAGAAATCCAGCTCTACCGAGGACCAATTATGCAAGTCAGTCGCACAATCTACTCTGTCTTGGTTCTCCTGCTTGCCGGAATACTTAGTATTCCGGCCGTGGGACAAAATCTCGTTTCTGGCGACGTAACTGGCACTATTACTGACCAGTCTGACGCAGTTGTCCCAAATGCTACGGTGACCCTCCGCAACAACGGTACTGGACAAACCCAGACAACGACAACCAACTCGTCTGGCGCCTATCGCTTCTCGTTGGTTTCACCAGGCCAGTACACGGTGACCGCAACTGCATCGGGTTTTCAGAGTGTGGCGAAACAGCTGACCGTAGCTGTAGGGCAGGCTACGAACTCCAGCATGAAACTCTCAGTTGGCACTAGCAGTCAGACCGTGGAGGTGACGGCGGAGTCCGGCGTGATTCAGACTGAGAATGGAAATATTTCCACCACCTTCTCGCCGGAGCAGGTACAGCTGGTACCTAACCCTGGGAACGACCTCAGCTACATCGTGCAAACTGCTCCGGGCGCGGTCATGAACACCCAAGCCGGTTACGGAAACAGTTCCACGTTCGGACTGCCAGCCACCTCGAACCTGTTCACTGTAAACGGAATGAACGAGAATGATCCCTTTCTGAACCTGAATAACTCGGGCGCAACCAATCTCCTACTCGGACAAAACGACGTGCAGGAAGCAACCGTGGTCAATAACGGTTATTCCGCACAGTACGGCGGCCTTGCCGGCGCTAACGTGAATTATGTGACTCGGTCTGGCACGAATAACTGGCACGGCAACGCGAACTACTTCTGGAATGGGCGGGCGATGAACGCCAACAGCTGGTTCAACAAGCAAAGCCAGTTGTCTAATGGAGCCCCCAACAAACCGTCATTTGACAATGTGAATCAGTGGGCGGCCGCCGTCGGAGGCCCGATCGTTCGAGACAAGACCTTCTTTTTTGTGAATTATGAAGGTATCCGTGTGTTGTTGCCCACGAGTACCGCAACCAACATCCCGAGCCCACAATTTCAAGCGGCAACCTTGGCCAATATCCAAGCCACGCAACCTGCGCAGTTGGCGTTTTACCAGCAAATGTTCGGAATTTACAACGGTGCGCCTGGTGCCAGTGGCGCCAAGAACGTTCTGTCGAATGGTGGTTGCGACGGAACCGTGGCTGTGCCGGGTGGCGTTTGCGCTCTGCAATTTCGCTCCTCCGCCGGCAACTTTACGCACGAGTGGCTGTTGACCGCGCGGGTGGACCAAAACATAGGTTCGGATGACCGGGTGTACCTACACTTCCGTAGCGATCACGGAGTGCAGGCAACGTATACCGATCCGCTGAACAGCGTGTTTAATGCGCAAAGCACTCAGCCACAATACGAAGGGCAGATTAACTGGACCCACACCCTCACCAACAATTCGGTCAATCAGTTCATCCTCTCGGGATCCTGGTACAGCGCCATTTTCAAGCCCAAAGATATGGCGGCGGCCACCACTCTCATGCCCTACCGTTTAAGGTTCTCCGGTGGCACGTTCTATGACCTCGGTCATGACTTGAACGACTGGCCGCAAGGGCGCAACGTGACCCAGTATCAGATCGTCGACGATTTTTCGAAGATGATAGGGTCACACAACCTGAAGTTTGGCCTGAATTTCCGCCGAAACGACATCACGGATTACTCGCCGGGACTATTCACGACCGGCGAAGTGGTTGGCCAGGACCAGGGCAGCTTCTTTAACGGCACCGCTGGACTTTTTACCCAAGCTTTCAATACTCGTCCAACTCAACCGATTGCAGTGTACTCGCTGGGACTCTATGCCCAGGACGAATGGGCAATCCGGAAGAACTTTAAATTGACACTGGGTTTGAGAGCGCAACATGATTCCAATCCGGTGTGCCAGACGAATTGCTTTGCACGGTTAACCAGCGATTTCCAGGGGATCTCGCACGACATCAACCAGCCCTACAATCAGGCCATCCGGACCGGTCTTCACCAGGCCCTGCCGTCCTACACCGGTATTGCCTGGGAACCGCGGCTTGGATTTTCGTGGACGCCACGCGGCACTGGCACCAACACCGTCCTTCGCGGCGGCATCGGTATCTTTCACGATGGTTTCCCTGGCACCGCGGCCGACAGCTTCCTGAACAATCCACCGCTCTACAACCAGTTCTTCGTTGGTCCAGGATCGTTTGCACCCGGAACCCCGGGGAATATTCTGGGCCAGGCTTCCGGCGCGAATGCAGCCTTTGTGAACGGATTTAACGGCGGGGGCACATTTAACAGCATCAGCTTGGCGAGCCCCTTTTTCGTACCCCCTTCAATGTTCAGTTCAGCGAACAAAATCCATGCCCCGCAGTTCCAGGAGTGGAATCTGGAGGTACAGCAGGGGATCGGCCAGCAAACCTCTTTCAGCATCAACTATGTTGGGAATCACCAGATTTATGGCCCAATCCTGAACGGCGGCCTAAACGCCTATTGCAATGTAGCTCCAATTGCTTCAGTGAATCAGACCATTGCCTCGACCACCCCATGTGCAAGCCAGTTGGGGAACACCGTCGGCCTCGTTGGCTTACCTCTTACACCCGCCGATCAGCGCTTCGGCACGGTAACCCAAGTCTCTAGCTCCAATCTGGCCAACTACAATGGCGTTACGATCTCTCTCCGGAGGCGCTTCTCCGGACTGCAGTTCCAGGCGAATTACACCTACAGCCACGCCCTGGCCATGATCTCAAACGGCGGTTTCCTGCCTTTCAACTTCGGAACGAACGAAAGCAGCTCGAACCCGCAAGATCCATTTAATTACCGGAGATTCAACTATGGCAACGCCGATTATGACGTGCGCCATAATGCCAGTCTCAACTACGTTTGGACGACGCCCAAAATGAAGGGTTGGATCGGGGCGGTAGGTAGTTGGACGGTCTCCGGAACCTTGTTCTGGCGCACGGGTCTTCCCGTCACAGCATACGACGATAATGCAACCAGTACTCTCAGTGGTTTCAACTATGGCGTGACGAACGGTGATCCGTTCTTTGCAAATTATTTGGGCAGAGGCCCTGTGGTTTGCACGCGAGCTGCGATCTTACCCGTAAGCGGACCATCCAGTCCCTGCCTGAATGTCGGGACACAGTTCACCGGCTCGCAGGATGCTGCCGGAACGGTGATCACTACCTGGGGAGCCCAAAGAGCTAACCAGATCTGGGGTCCGCATTACTTCGACACCGACCTCAGTATTATGAAAAACTTCCACCTTCCCATTAATGAAACCAGCAATTTGGGGATTGGGCTGCAGTTCTTTAACATCTTGAACCATCCAAACTTCGATCAGCCGGACGCGAATGTTTCCAGTCCAACATTCGGTCAGATAGTCAATACCGTGAGTGTTCCAACAAGTATCCTGGGCTCATTCCTCGGAGGCGATGCTTCGCCGAGGTTGATCCAGGTGAAAGCAACTTTGAGCTTCTAGCTCAGGGTGATAAACAGCAGCCCCGGCCTCGACCGGGGCTTTTTTCTTTCCCGTTTTTAGACTTACTCGTCGTCGACCACGCGTGCGGTCATCTCCTGCGCGGGTTCGCCGCCGACCATGCCTTGCGCGACAATCAGCCGGCGAGCTTCCACTCGAAGCTTCGGCAAGCGGATACCGAAGAGCGCGGCACCGCCGACCGCTGCAATAGCGCCGATGCCGACCGTGACCGGCGCAGACAATCGTTCCGCCAGCGCGCCTCCGAACAGCGCGCCGAACGGCGCCATGCCCATGAACATCATCGAATAGACCGACATGACACGTCCGCGAAGGTGGTCGGGCACCATCGCCTGGATCAGCGTATTCGAAGACGACATCTGCAGCATCATGCAGAAGCCCACCGGGACCAGAAGCGCGGCAGAAAGCCAGAAGTTCCGCGACAATCCAAAAGCCACCAGGCTGAGGCCAAAACCCGCGCACGAATAGGTGATCCAGCGTCCCAGGCCGTAGACGCCGGTGCGAGTTGCAAGCGTCAATGCACCCAGCAGCGCTCCCACTCCGGTGGCACCCATCAGGATGCCCAGGCCTCGCGCGCCACCGTGCAGAACCTTGTCGGCGAAAATCGGCATGAGCACCGTGTAGGGCATCGCGACAAGACTCACCAACCCGAGCAGCAGCAGAATGGCGCGGATCGGGGCCGTGTTCCGCACAAAACGAAACCCTTCAATGATGTGCGCGATTGGCGATCCGGAAGATTGCGGCCGCCTTGCCGTCAGTCTCATTAACAACAGGCCCGTGATCACCGCAATGTAGCTGATTGAATTGGCTGCGAAGCACCAACCCTCGCCAATCTTGGCCACAAGAATTCCCGCGACTGCCGGGCCCACGATGCGCGCCCCATTGAACATCGACGAATTCAGCGCGATAGCGTTGATGAGGTCGTCTTTCCCGACCATTTCCACCAGGAACGCCTGCCGCCCGGGGATATCGAACGCATTCACCACTCCTAGCAGAGCAGCTAAAACGAAGATCTCTCGTATTGTGATTCGGTGCGTAAGAGTCAGCGCCGCATAAATGCCCGCCAGCACCATCGAGCTCGCCTGGGTCGTGATGATCACACGCTGCCGGTTGTAACGGTCTGCAACGATGCCCCCCAGCGGCGCAGCCAGGAAAACCGGGATCTGGCTGGCGAACCCGACAGAACCCAACAGCAGCGACGACCCGGTAAGGCGATAGACTAGCCATGCTTCTGCAATGCTTTGCATCCAGGTGCCAATCAGCGAGATCAGCTGCCCGCTGAAGAAAAGCTGGAAGTTAGGGTGACGCAGAGCGCGGAAGGTGGTGGTCAGGCGCGCGCGGCCCTGCTGGGGTTCGGCATCTTGGTCTGGAGCATTCGGAGAGGGCACGTTCGTTCTTATGATGCTGGCCCTAGTGCTTGTTATGCAAATGGAAGACGCCTGCTAGTCACTTTCTGGGGACTTCCCAAAAAGCGGCGGTGCAGGTACATTGTTTCTCCTACCGTGAGCGCCACCGAGCCAATGCGCATCGAACGCCGCAGTGGGCACCGCTTTGAGCAGTATCAGGTGCCTGTCCAATTACAAACCAGCGATGGACAATCCGGAAACGGGTTCACGCTGAATTTGAGCTCTCGGGGCGCGCTCATCCGCACGGATTTTGCGCTGAGCCAAGGGCAGACCATCGAGATCACCCTCGCAATGCCGGCGGAAATCACCATGGGCGAGAATCCGGGGGTGCGCTGCCGTGCCCGGGTTTTGCGCGTCGAGCCGGCAGCCGATCATAGCCATCCCACGGTCGCGCTCAGAATCGAGCACTACGAATTCCTCGCTCGCGAAGTCTCGCCCGTGCACCACGATGCCCTGCACGCCGTGTAACCCTGAGGGAAAGCTCTTTCCTGCATTTCTGGATCATTCCTGCATTACTGCATCATTCCTGGATTCGTCTGTGATTCCTGGCGGACCATCTCGCAGGCCCAGCCCCGAAGCAACGCAAGAATAAAACCCACGAACTGGTTGAAAGTCAGCCGCGAAGCAGCGTAAGAATAGAGCCCGCGCGTAAGCCGTGGGTAGGTGCGTCGAATGATTCAGCCCCGAAGGGGCGTCGTGCCGCGCCGTCGGCGCGACTACGCAGTTCCTGCTGCTAAACCCTTCTCCGCAGACTTGTACACCTCTTCATTCGTGCACAATTCGTAGAGCAGCGATTCGGTCCACTGCACCAGGTTGAAGTTCCCGCTCTCCACCATGGGAATCCGCGCCGTGCGAACGATGATCCGGCGGAAAACATCGGCCGCCACGGGCACCAGGCCGGTGTAATAGGAATTCTCTTCGGTGCCCCACAATTGCGGGAAATTCACTTCCACCGGGGCTAATGAGATCTCTTGCTTGAGGCGCAAAAATGCAGCCTCGCTCATGCGAATGCCGCCCACGTTGTACCGCATGGGCTCGGTTACCGTGCTCTCACTGCTGCGAAATTCGTAAGCGTTGAACGGCACGTCGGTTCCGTGCAGGGCCTTGCGCATCCGCTTGTCACAGGACGAGAGACGGTCGCTCTCATTCAACGCGTCGGAAATCATAATGCGATGCTCGCCGTCGAGCAGATACATCGGTGTTGAATTCTGGTAAGAGATTCCGATACCGAGTTCCAGAGCGGGCAACGCCGCGCGTTTGAGCAAGTGGTTATACCCGCCGACGATCTCCACCATCTCGCGGGCGAGCACGCAGGTGCGGGCCACCGACAACCCAGGATCGCCTTCGCGCTCCAGCAGCGCCAAAATTACCGCGTCGCCTTCCACGAACACCTTCGTGGCACCGTACTTCGGTAACAACTTGTTCACCGGGTCATAGAAGTTGAGGCTGAAGTAGGAAGCTGGATTCATCTCGCGCTCCAGCAAAGACTTCGTCAGCCGCGAGGAATCGCGGACATCCGCCTTGAGGATCACGTGCCGCGCCACCGGCTTTTCCGCTTGAGACTTCTCTTCCGATTCGAGGAAGAACGCGTACAGAGTGCCGTTCAGCTTGGAAAGTTCCGAGAGTTTTTCGCTCGAAATCAGGTTGATCTTTTCCTGCGCTGCGTTCAGGACCTCAAGGCGGCGCACATCGCGGTAGTAAAGCAGGAAGTCCCGCAAATAGCGTGCCGCCACCTTGTTGCGCTGCGCTCCGCTGATTTGCGAGAAACGATTCAAAGCTGAATTGAACCGGTCGATCGGCAGCTTGCTGTATTCCGCGGCCAACTTCTCTACTCGTTCCTTGTCTTTCTTGCGCACCAATGCGTACTTGAGTTGCTGCGGATCGAGCAGAGGTGCGAAATCTTTGACGAGAGGCAACACTTCGTACGAGGCCGCCGCAAAATCGAGAAGCTCGTCGCGCTCAAGCAGCGAAACCCACATCTCAAGGCGTGCTTTGAGCACCCGGTCGTCGGGTTCTCCGGTGCCAACCAGTTCGTTGGCATTCTCCGGCGCAGCCAGCCAGCCTTCGAACCAGGAAGAGTCGGCTTCTTCGGCTTGCGTTGCGACCGCCTTCAGGAATTCACAAACCAGGCCGCGAATGTTACCGATGGAATCAGGATCGTTCTCGAATCCGCCCACCAGGACGTAGTGGTCTGCCTGCAGATAGGAATCGCGGGCGTCCTCCTGGAAAATAAGCTGGGTCAGGAAGACGGCATAGTCGCTGGTGGACTTCTCTCCAAAAAGCGAGCGCCGCATGCTGGCCAGCGTTTCGCGCTCGATCTCGCGCAAAATGCGGAACAATTCCTGTGCGGTCTGGCGCAGAACGTGCTTTTTCGCGATCTGAAATGCCGCTACTCGTTCTCGATACTCGAGGGCTTTCTGCTGACGCAGGCCGTCATAGGACTTCAGCGTGTTGCGGCAGCGCTCCAGAACGTTGGAAAACTGCGTGCCCAGTTCCGTGCGTAAGAATTTCAGAATCGCCGCCCGACCCAACGCGTCAATCGTCAGGTCGCCGCGCGCCTTCGCCTGGTTCAGGATGGACTTATGCAGGTCGAGCAGGAGCGGCTTGAGGTCCGGCTTCTTGCGCGCTGCAACCGGCACGAATTTTGCTAATGCGTTGCGCGCTTTGCTGGACGTTGAGGTCGCATCCGCCGCGAGGATTCCCTCCACTCCGCCGAATTTCATGATCAGCGCAGAAATCTGATTGCGGGCACCCTCGCAGAACGCCGGGCTCAGCCACACGTCATGGCGCACATTGTCAATTCCAAGGTGCAGGCCATCCAGATGAAGCACGGGCGTGTACGAGGTGAGCCGCGGAGGCGGAAGTTCGACCGAGGAGCCGAGTTTGAAGATCGGGATGCGAGGCACGGCGCAGATGCTCGAACTGGTCCCAGCTCAGCGCAGGGGATCAGCCATTTCCGCATGAAATCTGACGCTGAGCTGACCAGTAGCTGTCCAGCTACTGCAAGCCTACTACGGGTGTACCTCTGGACAATGTTACCCAAGGTGACTGGCCATTCGGACCCTGTACCAAGGTAAGTGGCAGGAGGTTGGGTCGCTTACATCTGTAGGGGCTGGGGAAAATCTAGGTGGCTGGGAAACCTCCAGTGGGGTAAAGGAGGAAGATGATTCATCGCAGAGACCCTCGATCACAAAAACATCTTCACCTTTCGGTGTTCTCTGCGATCTCGTCGTACTCGGCGGTTAATTCGCGGCGGACACTACTCGATCGACTGCAACTCTTTGCCGGGCTTAAAGCGAACAGCCTTTCCCGGAGGAATCGACACTTCGGCGCCGGTGCGGGGATTGCGTCCAATCCCAGTCTTGCGTGGGCGCACGTTGAACACTCCAAAGCCGCGAAGCTCGATGCGGTCGCCTTTGGCCAGCGAGCGTTTCATGCTTTCGAAGACGGTCTCCACCGCCATTTCCGCCTTGGTCTTGGTGATGCCCGTCCGGTTGACGACTTCGTTGATGATGTCGAGCTTGATCACGTCCGCCTCGCCGCGTGGAAAAGTTGGAACAGCTTCAAGTGCTTGATGCTAAGGAACATAATCCAGATTGTCAACGCCTGCCAGTATCCCGTAAGATTCTGGTTCCAGCCAATAGCATTTTGTAATTTGGGAATTGGGTAATTGAGTAATTTAGGCCCTACGCCGTTTTCAGAAATTACCAAATTTCAAAATTACTCAATTACCAAATTGTTTCCCAAGGAGCTCCATGCTAAAAAGCGACCGCTGGATTCGCCGGATGGCCAATGAACACGGGATGATCAATCCCTTTTCCGAGAAGCAGGTGCGCGAGAGCGTCATTTCGTTTGGCCTGTCGTCGTACGGATACGACCTGCGCGTGGCCGACGAGTTCAAGATTTTCACCAACGTGAACTGCACCGTTGTCGACCCAAAGAATTTTGACGAGCGGTCGTTTGTGACTGTCCGCTCGGACGTGTGCATCGTGCCGCCGAATTCGTTTGCGCTGGCGCGGTCGGTCGAGTACTTCAAGATTCCTCGTACCGTGCTGACGATCTGCGTGGGGAAATCGACCTATGCGCGGTGCGGCATCATCGTGAACGTGACGCCATTCGAGCCGGAGTGGGAAGGTTTCGTGACCCTGGAGATTTCGAACACCACACCGCTTCCGGCCAAGATCTACGCCAACGAAGGTCTGTGCCAGATCATCTTCTTCGAGTCGGACGAGATCTGCGAAACCAGCTACGCGGATAGAAAAGGGAAGTATCAGGCACAGAAAGGAATTGTGCTGCCAAAGTTGTAAGGCGTCGTCGGTCGTCGGCACAGACCATGGGGACGGGCGCCCTCGCCCGTCCGGTCGAGCGAAGCTCGAGGTTTTTGGTGATCACAATTAGGTGTGTTGTCAGCGAAAGCAGCCGCGGAGCGGCGGCCCCAACTTAGCCCAGGACGGAAGTCCTGGGAAGTCGCGACAAATCGCCGGTGACAACATAGGGATGGTAATCGGGAACGGCAGTCCAGACCCCGCCGGAACCGACTCTCATCAGCTTGAGCTGATCCGGGCACCGGCAATCAGCATGGGTCGCTATCCGGAACTTAGGATGCGCCGAGAGCCAACTTCTTACGACTTGCAGCTCCGATGTATTCAGGGTATGACCAGCCCACGATAATCGAACAAGACCCGCAGCCGTGAGAATGAGAAGTAAGTGTGCAGTTCGGTGCATGTCCAATTTATGGGCGCGTGGTCGCACCAAGCCAAATCTCGCTTCGGGTTTGCCGACGACCGAGAGCCGACGACTTCGTGGCGCGCGACCTGCGACTCTCGACGTGCGACTGGGTTTCCCGAACGACGAACGACCAACAACGAACGACGTTCCCTTATACTCCCCCTCATGCCTGCTCCCCAGCAATCCAGCACAACGAAGCCAGGCCTTGTTCGCGATTTGGGCGCTATGCATGCCGCGTCGGTGGTCATCGGCGTAGTGGTTGGGAGTGGGATCTTTCTTGTCCCCGCCGAGATGATGAAGGATGCTGGTTCGACGCACCTCGTCTTCCTCGCGTGGATTGTCGGAGGACTCTTCTCA
>Ga0207700_10001516_pt1 | contig 13158 bp, 13 predicted proteins | sample LARL82metaG_FD_184348 | JGI IMG/M metagenome (GOLD analysis project Ga0207700, IMG submission 184348) | Corn, switchgrass and miscanthus rhizosphere microbial communities from Kellogg Biological Station, Michigan, USA - LAR L8-2 metaG... | ecosystem: Host-associated > Plants > Roots >...
CTTCCATGGGCCAACCGGGCTCGGCACCCGGATCCTGCCCGACTCCACCGCGCCGGAGCCGGGCACCGGCGCCGTGCTGGAGCTGCTTAGGCTCAGTCGCGTGCACGAGGGTGAGCTCACCGTGGTGGCTACCGGGCCGCTCACCAACATCGCGGTCGCGCTGATCCTCGACCCGGGCTTCGCCCGGCGGGTCGCCCGCCTGGTGTTCATGGGCGGCGCCGCGCGCGTGCCCGGCAACGTCACTACCGTCGCCGAGTTCAATGTCTGGGCCGATCCGGACGCGGCCGACATCGTGGTGGCCAGCGGTGTCCCCTACACCATGGTTGGCCTTGATGTCACCCACCAGGCGCCGCTCACCGCTGCCGATGTGGCGCGGATCGAGGAGGCGGGCACCCCGCATGCCGAGCTCTCGGCCGCCTTCATGCGCGGCTACCTGGACTCTTACCTGACCTTCACCGGCCGCGATCACGCGTTCCTGCACGACCCGCTCGCGATCGGCGTGGCCAGCGAGGATACGTTCGCCACCGTTGAGACCGGCACGGTCGTGGTCGGTACGGACCTCGGCCTGCACCGTGGTGAGACCGTATTCATCCCCGACTCAGCCGCCCAGTCCCCGATCCTGCCCGAAGCGGTCCGCAACCGAGCCTCCGGCAAAGGCGGCGTCGCCGTCGGAGCCGGCACTGAGAATTTCACCGCCGACTTCGTCCAACGGCTGCGGGAACCACTGCCTCAGACCCGAATCCGCGATTAGTGAGCGGAGTTGATCTCCGGGGCTCGCGCTGATCCTTGTGGCCCTGATTTCTGGTGTGCGGGCAGGGTTCATGCCCGGGTGTCGCGGGCTCCGGGTCTCCGGGTCGGGGCTTTGCGGCCGGGTGGTCAGGGCATCGCGGGCAGGGCACGGAGCCGGGCGAGGATCTCGGCGAGCAGCCCGTATCCGGGTGGCAGGCGGAGGGTCAGGTCTTCGGCGACGACGTCGTCGCCGCGGCGATGATCGACCGCCTCGTCCACCACACCGAGGTCCTCGCACTGAAGGGAGACAGCTACCGGCTCAAGAACCGCGACCTCGCCGCGTCCCCGCAGCCGCCGCCAGCGACGACTGACACAGCATGCGAGTGGGACTACGTCGTGATCGGCCCGGGCTGCACGGGCAGTATTGCGGCCCGCAAGATCCTGGAGCGCCAGCCGGGTGCCCGGCTTCTCCTCCTCGAACAGGGTCCCTTCCTGCTGCCTGATCACGTCCAGAATCTGCAATCCCTGTATCAGCCGATCATGTCCGCCGCGACGGCATCCCCGTGGTTGTCCGACGGCGACCTGGAGATCGTTGGCCAGCTCTCCTACCTCGGCGGACGCACTCTGTTCTGGAGTGGATCGAGCCCCTAGCCCAGTTTGAGGCAACTCCGCGATTGGCAGCCAGAGGTCGTCACCGAACTGGCCGTTGAGTGGGCCGAGGCTAGTTGCCTTATGCACCCTTTACCCCCAAGATGGTTGACGATGGGGTCTATGAATGATCAGATAGGCCTCCATGGTCTTCTTAGCGAAGCTGCGGGGCAGTGAGGCCTGCGTGATGCAGGGCAAGCACTTGCCTAACAACTCCCCTTCAGGCTCTTTCGGCATCAATGACGATTTGCGAATGTGGCACGACTTCACCTGGAATGGCAGAACATGCGGGTGATTTCGACGCGCCGCATTCATAGATATCTGCTGCCTGGCCGGTAACAGCTGATGGCAGTCACGAGGCGCCGAAATGGTTGATCCCGAGTGTGCCACTTGGAACCTTGACATGCCTGGCGTGGTCCTTGCCACATGCCGAGCCTTTGATTTGGATTTCCCCAGCGGCGTCAACGAAATTTCCGAAACGCTGCGTGAAAAGCAGCTCGACGTCTCCGTTCACAAATGCGTCGAGGGCAGGTTCCCGGACGGTGAACTCTGCATCGATATCCCCGAGCGCGCCGACGGACGAACTGTCCTCATCGGGCAGTCGCTCGCCGGCGGCCATGCCGAGACCGACGCCGCGATAATGAGCCTGCTGGCGATGGTGAGGTGTTACCGCGAACACGGCGCCGGGCCGATCATCGCCATTGTCCCGCATCTCGCATACGCTCGGCATGATCGGGCGATTCCGGGTGAGCGACGGCCGGTCATGGCCCGCCTGCTCGCGGACCTCCTCGCTGTGTCAGGGCTAACCGGACTTGTCACCCTTGCCTCGGGGGCTGAGGGGGAACTCTCGAGATTGTTCGAGACGACCGCCACACGCCTTACCTTCGTTGATACGCATATGCTGCGGCTGTCCATGCTCCGTCCCCTGGTCAGCGATAAGTCAGTGATAGTTGCCCCTGACCGGGGCGCCCATGATGCCGCGCATGCACTCGCCTCAGATCTCGGTGTGGCCGCTATTGCCGCCACGAAACGCCGTCTCGGACCTGAGGCGGTTGAGGTGTATCTCCCGTCGACATCGGGAATAGGCGATTGCCGGCATCTCGTTTTTGTCGATGATCTGATCACCAGTGCTGCCACCGTTTACATGACCGTGCGCGCCATCAGGTCCTCGTTTCGGGACCCTTGTATAGACGTTGTCGTCACGCATCTTCGTCTTACGCGGCGCGGACTGGGACGACTAGTCGAGCTTCGCCGTTCTGGGCTTATCCGTCACATGCGTGCGACGGATGCGGCCGGCAGGATCGTCGAACTCGACGGACTCTCGATCACTCCAGCGGTCCCTCACCTCGCGCATGCGCTCGGCTCATGGCTGGTCCGCGCATGAACCGGCACGTACTTCGAAGGTGACACATCGCCATGCTGGTGCCAAACACAGTCCTGAACGCAGTGCTGCCGTGAAGCCAGCCCAGCTGGCCTCAGCCAGCGGCAGCGTCCGTAAGGTCAATTCAGCAGTCCAGTGGCAACATGTAGGGGAAGCATGAGATCCCAACAACCGACCACACCAAGATCAAAGACTGAGCCGCAACGAATCATTATGGACGCCGGGGCGTCGGGATGCGCGAGATCGCCATGCAAATGCTGTCCCCCAGTCGGATCTTTCTATGGTAAGCTGAAGCTACAAGAGTTTGCCAACGCCACGCGTGTTCGCGGCTGCACTAAGCAGCTACCGACCTATTCGTCATCTGTCGGCGATACCGATGTGGATTTGACGCCTTGAAATACTCAGTTTCTGCTACATGCCTGGACCAGAACGAGTTCGAGCGTAACGTACGGGCACTATTACGATTTCCGGTGACAGATCTGCATTGCGACTACTTCCCGGAGGTCGAAACTATAGGCAGCCTGTCACTAGAGCAGATTGAGTGGTGTCAGCATCACTGGCCTCATGGCATCACCTTTCATGTGTGGGGCATGGACGGTATCCGCGGTTTGGCGGAACTTGCGCGGCGGGGTCGGCTGCTGGTCCAGCTGCATAGTGCTCTGGCCGCCGAAACGCAGGTCGCATCGTACGCGGCTAAGACCGGCTGGCAGACCGGGGTCAGCCTGATTCCCGAGCTGGTTCGCCCTGTAATGCATTGCCTCGATATCACACCAGTTGCGGTGCAGGTTCTCACCACCTCCACGCCGGGATTCATTGGCGGTAGCCTCCTGCCCGCTACGTGGCGAACCGTGGATTATCTGTACCAGCTCCGAGCCGAGCGCCGCGCGGGATGGGCGATCGAGGTCGACGGTGGGCTGACAGAAACGGCAGTTAGTCGCCTCCATAGTCATTGTGACCTGGCCGTTCTCGGCAGTAACTATCTGCGGGTACAGCTGGAGACGGGATACCATTTACCCCTCCCACTATTGGAGGAGAATTGAGTAAGCAGCAATTCCATGAGTTGACCATTGGTACCTGCCGTCGACAGGTACGTATCGTTGAAGTTCAGCCCGCCGTCCGAATCGCGTTCGTGGACATGGTCGGCGATATGGAGCTCATTGATGCCGCACTGCGGGCTCTCATTGCTAAGGTGCCAGACGACTTCGAGGTTATCCTGGGTGGCGACACCGTGGGCATGCTCATCGCTCATCATCTGGGCCTCGTGTCTGGCAGGCCATATGTCGTGGCGCGCAAGAAGCGGACTCCGGCCATGGCGGCCTTCATCACCGCGGAGGCGCAGAGCGTCGCCGCCACGGAGCCGGCCACGTTCTGGCTCGGCAGCCATCATGCAGACGCGCTGGCTGGACGGCATGTGCTGGTAGTCGACGAGGTCACCAGCACCGGCTCGACTCTGCGCGCGTTGCGGTCGCTGGCTGAGCAGGCCGGTGCCGAACGCATCACACAGGCTGTGATCGCGACAGAGGGGGAGCCCAGAGATGATGTCGTCTCCGTGGCGCACCTACCCGTCTGGAAGGAGTAGACCGCGAACCCGAAGACTATCGTCGCCGGGTGCTGTGAGCTGTTGGTATAGGTGGGATTATCTGGGTCTGACATAATTCAGCCACGGTCACTTCTGGACCAATGGGCTTCAGTTTCTGGAGCCCATTATGATCTACTGCCCGCGCTCCAGGCGAAGGTATCTCTCACCGTGCGACAGGAGTACGGAATGCGTCGGGACTCCGCAGGACTCTCCTGGACTGGCGTGCGGGAGCCTTGGCGCGCTGAGCTGGGCGCACGAAGCCTGCTCGTTCACCAGATGCACGCTCACCCCGATCTGGCAGTTGCCGGTCTTGCCCAGCGTCCCGGAATACTAGCGGGCCACGCACGGCGACGCCTGCCCGTACTTGGGAAACCCGGTGTCATCGACCACCAGCGCCTCCACCGGCTGGCCGGCGGCGAACTACCGCGCCACATTCCGGCGCACTGCCGCGTAATCCCAGGTCGAGGACGTGATGAACGGCTGCAGCCGCTGGTGATCGGCACCCAGCCGCACCGCCATCGGCCGCATCGACTTGCGCCGCCCGTCGGTCAGCAGCCCGCGCGCTGATCCTTGCCCGGCAGGTCACCATGCATCTCCGCGGCAAGCCCGCCAGCAGTGGCCGGACCTCCGCGATCTGTTGAGGAGTCATCCCGGCATGACAGTACAAAGAACAGCGCAAGTGCGGGAGACACGCCACACAGATCTAACAAAGTACTACTAGTATTGTGATGTTAATGCCTTTTCAAGGAGGGGATGATCCCCGCTATGGACAGCGGAGCGCGGCCTGCGGTGATTGACGCACGAGGGCTAGTGAAGGTGTTCCGGACGGCGCGGCGTGCGACGGGCCTGCTGGGTACGATCCGCTCACTGGTGGTACCTGAAATGGTCGCGAAGACGGCGGTGGACGGTGTGTCGTTCTCTGCGGGCCATGGTGAGCTGCTGGCTCTTCTGGGGCCTAATGGCGCAGGAAAGTCCACAACTATCAAGATGCTTACCGGGATCATCACGCCAACCGCTGGTGAGGCAGTGGTGGCCGGCGTGGTGCCATACCGTCAGCGGGAGCGGAACGCGCGGAACGTCGGGGCAGTGTTCGGGCAGCGGACTCAGCTGTGGTGGGACCTGCCGGCACGCGACTCGTTCCGGATACTCCGCGATATATACGGCGTCAGCCCGGCCGACCACGATGCACGGCTCAGGGAGTTTGACGGCCTGCTAGAGCTGTCGTCTTTCTGGGATACGCGGGTCCGGCATCTCTCGCTTGGCCAGCGTGTGCGGTGTGACCTGGCGGCGGCGCTACTGCATGACCCGCCTGTGGTCTTCCTCGACGAGCCCACGATCGGCATGGATGTGGTGGTCAAAGAGCAGGTCCGCATATTGCTACGGCACCAAGTGGAGCAGCGCGGGCGGACGGTCCTTCTCACCACCCACGACATGACCGAGGTGGAACGGCTGGCTGAGCGAGTCGTCCTGATCAACCATGGCCGTATCGTGATGGACGGGACCCTGCCCGAGATCCGGGCACGCTTCGGCAGTGCGTGGCGAGTGCATGCGACGATTGACATGCGCAGCGTGGCAGCGGGTTTAGAGCCCTGCCCGCCCGGCCTGGTGCTGACCGACCGTAACGGCGCCACAGCGGTATTCGGTCCCGACATGGCCAACCCCGATGGAGTCGCCGGCCTTCGTGGCACTGCTGCGCTGACCCCCCACCAGGCGCTCAAGCTGATTATCGACCGGTATGAGGTCACCGGGATCCGGGTAGAGGAAAGCGACCTGGACCAGGTGATGAGGTCGGCGTACACCGAGGGCATGACCTCCGTCCCGGTGAACGGCGGCTGGTGAGGTGAGCGGGCTCACTGCAGCCCGCGGCTGGCGGACAGCCCGTATCACCCCTCTTAGTGATCTGTTGTCGCCAGGCCGGATCACCGGCCGCGCGATACGGCTAGCAGTCCAGGTCTTTCTTGTGGTTTTCTTGTGGCGGGCGCTGTACGCGAACGTCGATATCAAGGCTGGCCTTACCGAGGTCATGGCTGTGACCTACGCAGTGCTAGCCGTCCTGATGGTGGACACCAGGGCATTTGCGCGTTTCGGTGCGCGGGACACGGTTATTCAGCATATGCAATCCGGAACCATTGTGTACTGGTTTCTGCGCCCGCTCGCGCCCCAGCACTACTACTTCTGGCGCGGAGTAGGCGAGCAAGCCTACGGAATCGCATGGGCTGGCGCTGGCTGCGTGGCCTGTGCGGTCGCCGGGGTACTCGGGCCGCCTGCGTCTGCGGGTGCGGCAGCCGCGTTCGGGGGCACGTTCCTGGTTGGCCAGTCGCTGCTGTATTACCTGGCGCTGCTAACAGATCTGATGTGCTTCTGGGCCATCAGGAACAACTCGGTCGTGGCTATCCTGGCATTCACGCAGAACCTTCTTTCCGGCGCCTACGCGGCGCTGTGGTATTTCCCTGAATGGTTCCGGTTTGTGAGCCAGCTGCTGCCATTTCAGTATACAATCGGCATTCCGCTGTCCTTCTATGTCGGCCGGATCCCAGTGGCTGACTTTCCTGCGCAGCTCGCGGCCGCGGCCGGGTGGGTGGCGGCATTGGCCATTCTTTCCCGTGTCCTGTGGTACAAGGCAGTCAAGCTGCTCGCCGCGCAGGGCGGGTGATACCGATGAGAGAGAAGTGGCGCGCGTTCGCCGCTGCCTGGAAGCTCGCACTGAGAATAGCCGGACTAAGCTTTCGCGCGGAGCTGGAATACCGAGCCAACTTCGTGACAAACGTAATCTTTGGCATCGCCTGGCAATCAGCCACCATAGTCTTCGCGACCGTGATACTCAGCAGCTTCCCGGGCATGGGCGGCTGGTCCAGCCATCAGGTGCTGCTGATCGTCGGGATGCGGACGCTGAGCCACGGACTGTACGCGCTCATCTTCGACCGGAACTACCTACTCGAGATGCTGGTCCAGGATGGCCGACTGGAGACATTCCTACTCCGGCCCATGCGCGTCTACCGGCAGATCCAGCTCGCGGTCTTCCCCACCAGCGCTATCGGCGACCTGCTGGTGGGCGTGTCAATATTCACCTGGGCAGTATCGGTCAGCGGCCTCCACTGGACGCCGGCGCGCATTGCCTACCTCGCCAGCGGGGTCATCGGCGGAATGCTCATGGAAGCAGCGATGGCCACGACGCTCGCCAGCCTGCTGCTCCGATATCCGGCCACTATGGCCTGGAACGCGTGGATCGAGGACCTGGCGGGCACGTTCGGCAACTATCCGCTTAACATCTTCCCCAGCCCGATCACCAGCGCCCTCACGTTCGTCCTCCCGCTTGCATTCATCGCCTACTTCCCGGCAGCCGTCCTGACCCGTCACACTGGCGGGCTCAACGTCCCGGCTGCCGTTGCCGTAGCAGCACCGCTGATCTGCCTGGGCGCCTACGTCGGCACAAGGTTGCTGTGGAACGCCCGACTGCGGCGATACACGGGCGTGACCGGCTAGGAGCCCGCCCCAACGAGTGGCTCCATGGCTGCCCGACCTTCGGAACGCCGGCATCCGACCGGCCGAGACCCAACCAGCGGCCAGGAGAAGATAATCGTTCAACCGGTGGTGATCCCTGGCTTACGGACGCTATCCGGGACCGGGCAAACAACGAGCCGAGCGCGCGGGCCAGGTGCGGAACCGCCGGAGTGATCGAGAGACCGTCCAGTTCGACGAGCCTGCCGGTCGCGTTCGTGGCACAGATGCGATGAATGAACCCTGACTGGCGAAGTTCGGTGAGCCGTTCCAGACCGCGAGACGTGAGACGAAGATGCGTGACGACAACGTCGATCCGAGGGTTACGGAAGGACGATCTGATAGCGCGGACGGTCATGTCGACGGTGGCAGCGCTGGTGATCAAATCGTCCACGACCACGAGGTGCCGACCTTCGCCCGTTCCCACCGTTGGCGGGAGCGCCACCTCGACCGCCTCGGGCCCGAGCCGGTGCTTCTCGGCCTCGATCAGCATCACGCCGAGGTCGGATGCCAGCGCCCGTGCGGCATCGTGCGCGCCTCGATCAGGGGAGACGATCACCGAGCCACTGCCGACCAGCGGTCGGAGCATGGACAGTCGCAGCCTGTGCGTGTCCACGAGGGTAAGCCGCGTGGCGGTTGCCTCGAACAACCTTGAAAGCTTCTGCTCGGCCCCGGAGGCGAGAGCCACGACGCCGGTCACCCCTGCCGCCGCGAGGAGGTCCGCGAGCAGGCCTGCCATGACCGGTCTCCGCTCGCCCGGAATCGTGCGATCGTGCCGGGCGTACGCGAGATGCGGAACAACGGCGATAATCGGCCCAGCGCCATGCTCGCGATAGCACCTGGCGATCGCTAGCAGGCTCATGATCGCCGCATCGGGCTCGGTGCGCCCGCCGGAGAGCGACTGCCCAATGAGGACGGTTCGCCCGTCGGCGCCTTCGGGGATGTCAATACAGAGTTCGCCATCCGGGAACCTGCCCTCGACGCGCTTGTGGACGGACACGCCGAGCTGCTTGCCGCGCAACGTCATGGCGATTTCGTTCACGCCGCTGGGGAAGTCCGAATCGAAAGCCTGACATGTGGTAAGGATTACTCCCGGCATGTCGAGTCGCATGTGGCGTGCTCGGGCTCAACCATTCTCAGCGCCTCTCGATTGTCGTCCAGCGGAGTGCGGACCCGGTTCAGTCAGCTGGTGTCAGGTGTCGGGCGAGGCGCAGGCACAGTGCCGTCATGGTCAGCGTGGGATTCCAGGATCCCCTGGTGGGGTGGATGGCTCCGCCGGTGACGTAGACATTGTTGATGTTGTGGAGCCGGCCGTCGGTGTTAGTGACGGAGTCGGCGGGGGAGCCTCCCATAAATAGGGTGCCGCTCTCGTTAGTGGCGAACGGCATGCGGCGTTCCGGTGGCGGGGTCTGCGTCCAGCTCTTCGCGGACGGCGACCAGAACTCTGCTTGCGTCCCGGATGCAAAGAGTGCTGTGAGTTCAGCGGCCGCGGTGTCCATGGCGTCCCAGACCGCCCGGTCGCTCGGCCCGAGTCGGTAGGTACCCACAGTCATGCCGTCGGCGCCTGTGCTGATCCGGCTCGGGGACTCGGCGGTGCCATCTGCGGCGAGCTCGGCCACGCCGTGGACCCGCAGGACCACGTGCTTCGGGTCGCACATACGCTGAACTGTTCCTTCGCCGAACACGTCGGGCATCAGCTGGTAGACATCCTCGGTGTCGCGGTCAGGATCGATGGTGGAGCTGGCGCTGATGTGGAAGTGGAATTCGCGGTCCGGCGTGCGGGCGTCGACGAAGAGGGCTGCCAGGTCGGCGTGGTCCTGGCTCAGGGAGCTGAATTCGCTGCGCGGCAGCCGGCAGGTGAACCAGCTCTGGGTGTTTCCAGCGAGGTTTGTACCTGCCAGCGGGACAACGTCCCTCGGGAAGGAACGAAGAACGAGTCCGGTTGCCTCCGCTGTGCCGAGGGCGAGGATGACCTGTGCTTGGTGGATCGGCAGAGTTCCCGCGGACGTTTCCACGGCGACCACGGTGTCATCGGCATAATCGAGGGTGAGAGCCTGACATCTGGTGACGAGGGCGGTAATGCCCGGGTGCGATGCCAACGTACTCATCAGCAGGGGGACTGCGCTGAACTTCCGGGTGCCGCCCGCACCGCCCAGGGCGAGAGCGAGTTCCGCGTCGAGCTCCTCCTCCGACTCAGGCAGCTGGACGTGCGCGACACCGGCCGCGCCGCTGTGGATCCGGTGGCGGAGTTGCCGATGCAGGTTGCCGAACTCCCGGCCAAGGTCCGATGAACGGTGTACTCCAAGGAGGTTCCTGGCCTCGCTCCACTCGGCTGCCAGTTCGCTGACGACTTCTGCCGGCCAGGCGCGGAGCTGGGTCAGGCTGGGCTGGGGGCACGATCCACTCCAGAAGAGGGTTCGCCCGCCCAGGTAGGGAACCTGGGCCACGATCTCCAGGTCGCCGTCAGACTGCCAGGGGGATGCCGTCGCGGCGGACATGAGCGGCTGATACACCGAGCGAAGATTCTGGACGTGATCGGGCAGCAGGTAGGGTCCCTGTTCGAGCATGAGGAGCCGGGCACCCGGCCGCCGCTCCAGGATCTTGTGGGCGGTGATCGTGCCCGTGCATCCCGCGCCGATCACGACGTAGTCCCACTCGCGAGCGGCGACTTCGTCGAAGCGGGAGAAGACATGTTCGTCGAGGCTGGGAATCGGGGTGTGGCTGTTCATGCTAGGTCTCCTGGTGATAACGGATCACAGCAGGCCGCAGACGGCCGAGAGGTCCGAGTCGCCGATGTGGAAGTCAGCGGCCGCGGCCACGGCCGGGCTGGTTAGCCCGACCGCGATCGACAGGTCGGCTACGTCGAACATGGGGAGGTCGCCAGCCGAGTCGCCGATCGCGACCACGTAATCCGCCCCGAAGGACCTGATTGCCCGTTGCGCGTGTTCACCCTTCTCGTTGTCGCCGATCTCAATAATTGCCGTGCCGGTGCAGCGATCTCCGTCCACGGCGAGATCGTTGGCAACACACAGATCGACGGGGAAACGCTCCTCAACGTGGTTGGTCAACAGGCGCAGGCCGGTCGAGATCAGGGCGATCCGGTACCCGGAGGCCGTCAGGTGGCAGAACAGTGCTTCCACGCCCTGACGGAAGGGGACGCCGGCCGCGGTCCGGCTCAGGCCCGCGTAGGACTCGCCCGCCAGGAGTTGCGCATCGAGTTCGCAGAACTCCTCGTAGGAAATGCGGCCTGCCATGAATGCGGCGAGGTTGTCCTCGCCGGCGCCGTGCCAGTGGCCGCGATCCTCAAGCAGGTACTGCCAGATGGAAGTGCATCCGGTCAGTGTCCCGTCGACGTCGAGCAGCGCGAGTCTGGTGGCAGCAGCGGACGTCACGGCTCGTGCGCCCTTGCCAGGTCCGAGCCGAGCCGAACCAGCATGTCGCTGTCGCGGGGGCCCTTGGTCACGGCTCCCACTTCGACACCGAGGTGATCAGCGATGAAGTCCACGAACTCGCGGGCCCGGTCGGGTAGAGCGTCGTAGGTAGCAACGTGCCGTGTCGAGCTGAGCCAGCCGTCGAAGTAGCGATAGACCGGCCTGCACCGGCACAACTGGTCGTGGTCGGGTTCGAACTCGGCGATGATCCTGCCGTCTAGCTCGTACGCCACGCACACGCCGATGCGCTCGAACGTGTCCAGCACATCCAGCTTGGTCAGGACGACGCTGGTGAAGTGGTTCACATCCACGGCCCATCGCGCTTGGAGCAGGTCGAGCCAGCCGCAGCGGCGTGACCGTCCGGTGGTGGTCCCGAACTCCTCGCCCTTGAGCCGCAGTTGCTGACCCACGTCGGCGTGGTCCTCGGACACGAAGGCCCCGTTGCCGACCATCGTCTGGTACACCTTCAGCACGCCGATCCGGTGATCGATCCGTGAGATGTCGAACCCGCCGCCGGAGGCGACGGAGTGGATCGCAGTGGGCGAGGTCGTCACATACGGGTAGATGCCCCGCTCCAGGTCAATGAGCGGCCCCTGCGCTCCCTCGAACAGCACCGAGTAGCCCGACGAGACCAGGTCGTCGACGAGACGGATGGAATCGACTGCTCGATCCAGCAGCATCTTCTTGTGGTTGGCCAGCCAGCTGAGATTCACGTCAATGTGCTCTGCCCCGAGCCCGAAGAAGGTGATGTTGTCCGTTACACGACTGGTCACGACAGACCAGTCGCTCAGATCACCGACACGGATCCCGATCCGGTTGACCTTGCTGACATTCGCCGGGCCGATGCCGCGTCGGGTCGTGCCGACGGCTCTGCCCGTCAGCTCCTTCGCGTCCTCCTGCGTTGCGTCCACGACCCGGTGCAGGGGCAGGATGAGGTGCGCCCGGTCACTGACGAAGACCCGATCGCTGAGATCCGCCATGACGGGGCTCAGGGCTTGCAGTTCGTCGGCCAGGCGTTGCGCATTGATCAGCATGCCGTTACCGATAATCCCGATTGTCGTGGGCTGGCGGAGCCCCGAGGGGATGACGTGGTTCTTGACGACCACATCATTGCCCTGTGTATCGGTGAAAACGGTCGTATGGCCAGCATTGTCACCACCCTGGACCCGCACGACAGCGTGATGGACTCTGGCGAGACGATCGGTCATGGCGCCCTTGCCGCCGTCGCCCTGCTGCAGGTCGCCAACCCACGTGGTGCGGGCACGGCCGCTTGGGGCCGGGACTGGAAGGAGCGTCCGCGCGAGCCTTTGCCGACGGCGGCTCATGCGAATAGCGTCGAGGAAGGCGGGGTCAATGAGTGCTGGATCGGCCAAGGCCTCCGCGCTGATCTGTTGGAGTTCAGCCGTAACGGCACTGGCTGCCCCGTTCGTCAGCCGTCCAGGCGCTACCGTCCTTCCGTTAGTTTGCGGCATATCAAAATCGTCCCTTTCCGCCGGGCACGGGTGGACCCGGTTCAGATTTCGCTGACGAGTTCGACGAACTCCCGGTTCATCCGGTCCACGCTGTATCGTCTGCCGATGTAGGGACGCCCGTATTCAAGGCACTGGTCCCGGCCCACGGCCACGGCTTCCAAGGCGACCTCGGCGAGGAATTCCGGGTCTGCCGCGGGGTCGACGTAGAAGAGACCGTGACCGGCAGGGAGCATTTCCTTGACGAATCCGGCACCGTGGGTCAGCGCCGGTGTGCCGCATGCCACAGATTCCGGGGCCGTGAGCCCGAAGCCCTCGACGTGGCTTCCCAGGACCAGCGTCAGATCGGCGGCCTGGTAGATGCCGGGCATGGCTGAGCGTGGTTGCCATGGGAGGATCTCCACGTCGCACTTGCTCTCCGCG
>Ga0207700_10001517_pt1 | contig 13156 bp, 15 predicted proteins | sample LARL82metaG_FD_184348 | JGI IMG/M metagenome (GOLD analysis project Ga0207700, IMG submission 184348) | Corn, switchgrass and miscanthus rhizosphere microbial communities from Kellogg Biological Station, Michigan, USA - LAR L8-2 metaG... | ecosystem: Host-associated > Plants > Roots >...
ACCTTCCCGCCGGGCAGGGGCTCGACAGCCCACCTGCTTGCGACCGCGGACACGACGCCGAGACCGTGGTCAGGGCTGGTCATCAGCGGTCGGTGCCAATCCGCCGGCCGCATCGGGCTGGCGTCCTGGACCGAGATCCGCACGCCGTCGGCGGACTGCGAAACGGCGACGGTGAAGGCCGAACCGGCGTGCAGTACGGCATTAGCAGCCAGTTCTGCGGTGACGATTGCCGCGTCCTGGGTAAGCGCCTGATCACGCCGTGGGAGGAGCACGCCGGTCACGAAGTGCCGGGCTGCCCGCGCCGCTTCCAAGATGCCCGGGAAGCTGCGCGTATCCTCGGCCGCCGCGCCCGCGGCGCGCAGCTCAGCCTCGAACGCCAGCCGGCGCGGCCGCGTCGCTACGACCACCGCCATGTCCCGGGCCTCAATGCCCTCGGCCAGGTCCCGATCACCGCCATAGAACCGGACCACATGACCCTCTGCGTCTACCGTCAGCTGACCACGCCCAGCAGACATGCCACTCCTCACCTCCTTCCGGAACCTCAGATCGACGCTACCCACCCAGTTCGGGCCAAACGCCGGACGGACCTCTACTTGCCAGCGGCCGCCGCCGGCACGCTACCAAGACTTGAGGGCCCGCTCCGCTGCCCTCGCGCTAACTCGCCGTCGGCTGCCCCCGGCCAGGGCCGCGGGGCGTCGCAGCAAGCGCCTCATCCAGCCGGGGATAAACCGGCACCACCGCGTCCAGGCCGGTCACCGCCAGCACCCGAAGCACCCCCGGCGCCGCAGTGACCAGCCGCAGTTCCGCGCCCTGCGCCTGCGCCCGATCATGCGCCTGCGCTATGGCTCGCAGCCCGGATGAGTCACAAAACGTGGTCAGGGTCATATCCACGATCACAACCCGCACGCCCGGCTTGATCGCCGCGAAGAGTTCGCTCGCCACGCGGTCAGCATTAGACACGTCGATCTCGGCAGGCGGCACCGCAACCCCGGTAGCCGCTGCGAGGCCATCTGAACGTTCCCTGCTACCGCTCACTTCCGGCCCCGCTTCCTGCCAATCCCCCCGGGCTCCCCACCAGAGCCGAATGTGGGGCGCAAACCGGCCCCGCAACGATCAGATCCGGCAAACTGTCAGACGCATCATAAGCCCACTCCTGTCCGCAGGATCACCCCCCGTTTCAGCCTTTCCGCCTGGACCGCGCCGCGATAGCGCTGCCCTTGTCGTCGGCTTTCGCGGGGGCGATGCTGGAAGCCGTTGAGGATCTTCATCCAAGCGGCTCGCACTCGCGCGCTACTGCTTGGGGGCGCGCCCACCGCGGTGGGGCGCCAGGCGCCGGGTGCCGCCAGTCGCGACGTGCCATAGTGATCCGGGAGGAGGCAGACTGCATGGACGGACCAGAGGTGTGGGTGGCCAGCGAAGAGGGGACCGACATCATCCGGGCCCGGGATATCAGCGGCGTGGGCCTCGACTATGACGGCAACGTGACGGCACGGCTGGCGGGCCGGGAGGGCACGATCGTGCCGCTTGTCGCGCGCCGGGCACATCACGACGAGCAGGAGCCCGGTGATCTTCACCGTCAGCTGATCCGGGTGGTCGCCCAGCTGTCCGATTCGTCGGGTGCCCACCTGGTGCGGCCGGTGCACGCCGAGCCAGGCGGCTGGCAGTGGGTCACCGAACCGCTGTAGGGGTCACACGGCGGCAGCCGGCCGCGCACGCCACGAAATATGACGGCGGCGTGTTCGTGCTACGTTGGAAAATGGTTGTAGTCGAAGTTCGCGCACGTGTCACAGCGCCTGCGAATTCTGACGGCGGGCGTCGCAGGACGCGAGATGGCTAACACGTTTGCGTCTCACCACTTCCGAGGGCTGGCCTTCGAAACGTAGACGGTCGCGGCAACCCGGGCTTCACGGAACCGTGGATTCCGAAGATCGTCACGGTAGGAGAAAGGCATGTCTCAGGGCGTCGTGAAGTGGTTCAGCGCGGACAGGGGCTATGGTTTCATCGCCCCGGACGACGGCACACCCGATGTGTTCGTTCACCGCTCCGCCATCCAGACGGAAGATGCCCGCGGTCTCGAGGAGAACCAGCGGGTTGAGTACACCGCGGGGCCAGGCCGGAAGGGCCCGCAGGCCGAGCAGGTCCGCCCGCTCTGACTTAACCGCCCCGCCCGCTCTGACTTAACCGCCCCGCCCGCGGGGCGATGTCGCGGGATCGCGGCGGCCTGCCCTGGCGCTCCCCGGCGATTGCACAACATGCAGGTCAGTCAGTTCGGTGAGACGCGGACAGATATCTCAGTCTCTTGGCCCATCGGGCCGTGATGCCTGAAAGTCCGCCGGGGTGGCACCGCCACCCACACGGGGTCTGGGCCGCTACCGAACTGCCGGCGGCCCGCTCGGGCTGGTGCGGGTTATTCTGAGCTTGCGCCAACAGCGCGCCCGGCTAGCCGACAATGACTGCTGGAGACGCTATGACTGCTGCGCGTCCAGACCCCGCGCGCACGACGTCCGGCAATGACCAGGCAGACCACGTAAGGGACCTGCCGGGTCGCGATCGCCGGTCGGTCCGGCTGAGCCCAGGCCCGCCGGACGGCGCTGCAGCCGGCCCAGGCGCTGAGGTAACCGGGCGGCGCTCGCGGGCAGGATCAGCCTGATGGCCGCGCCGAGGACGGGTCAGCTGGGTAGGCTCGCCGATTTTCCCCGCGCGGGGCCCATCCCGGAGCATCTGCGACGGCTGGCGAGCTCAGCGGCGTTCCCGGTGCGGGCTGAGGGCACGGTTCCCTGGTGGGCGGTTTTCTCCGCCGGCCTGGCGCCGGTACTGCTCATCGGGGCCTGGCTTACCGCTGACGCGGTCCAGCCAGCTTCCTACAGCCCCATCCGGCAGACCATCAGCGTGCTGGCCGGGTACGCAGGAACCGACCGGTGGATCATGACAGGGACCCTGTTCCTGGTGGGTGGCTGCTACCTCGTGACCGCGGCCGGCCTGGTCGGCGTCCGGGCGCCTGCCCGCACCCTGCTGGCCGTCTCCGGCCTGGCCACCATCGGCATCGCCGCATCGCCGGAACCTGCGAGCGGCCCGACTCCACAGCACCTCGCCTGGACCGTCCTCAGCGCGGTCACCATCGCGGCCTGGCCCGCCCTCGCCGCCAGGCGGTTGCCGCCGCGACCCCTGGTGCTGAGCGGCTACAGCTCGGCCGCCGTGACCGTGGTCTCCGCGGCCCTGCTCGGCTGGCTGTTCATTGAAGCTCAAGGCGGCGGGGCTCTGGGCCTGGCTGAGCGGTTGACCACATCGGCCCAGGCCTGCTGGCCGTTCATCGTCGCCCTCGCCCTGCGGCGCGGCACGTCCTGGCTCGACGGCAAGAACGGGTAGGCGGGCGGCTCGCCGTTCTGCCCGCGTCGTCGCGGCCCGGCCTGGCCCGGCAGCCGCACGACGGAGCAGGCTGTGCTCTCTGGCCGCGACGCCGGGTCCCCAGGTACACTGGCCGCGAGCGTCTGCTCAAGCAGCCTGAACGAGTTCCCGATCAGGTCTAGACCCTACGCCGGTCTCGAGATCGCCTCGCTGCATTTCCTCCCAGGACGAGGCGGGACGATGACTGCAGCTACGGCGACGGCCAAATACGACGGCACCGGGGCCTTCCCGGAAGCGGAACCTGCCGCGCGGGCACCACGGCAGCGGGGCATGCAGGTCGCGGTGACCATGATTCTCGTAGCCGGCCCCTTCGTAGGGCTGGTCATCGCCCTGTGGATGCTGTGGGGCCGCGGCGTCGGGCTGGCCGACATCGGGCTGGCGGTGTTCTTTTACCTGCTGACCGGGTTCGGGGTGACCGTAGGTTTTCACAGGTGCCTGACGCACCGGAGCTTCACCGCCCGGCCGGCGTTGCGAGTCGCACTCGCGATCGCAGGGTCGATGAGCTTCGAGGGCGATGTCATCACCTGGACCGCCACCCACCGGCGTCACCATGCATTCACCGACCGTCCCGGCGACCCGCATTCGCCCTACCGGTTCGGGACCGGGCCGGTCGGCCAGTTGCGGGGCCTCGCGCATGCCCATGTCGGGTGGCTGTTCGGCAGCGACCCGATACCGACCTCGCCTCAGCGCTACGCGCCCGACCTGCTAGCTGACCGTTCCATGCAGAGGGTGTCGAGCGCCTTCCCCGCGCTGTGCGTCGCCTCGCTGGCACTCCCGGCTGCCATCGGCTGGGCGCTCGGCGCGGGCAGCGCCCGTGCCGCACTGCTGGCCCTGCTCTGGGCCGGGCTGGTCCGCATCTTCCTGCTGCAGCATGTCACCTGGAGCGTGAACTCGCTGTGCCACCTGCTCGGCAACCGGCCCTTTACCACGCGCCGGCATGACCGGGCCACCAACCTGTGGCCGCTCGCCGTGCTGTCATTGGGTGAGAGCTGGCACAACACGCACCATTCGGATCCGGCTTGCGCACGGCACGGAGTCGACCGCGGTCAGATTGACCTGTCGGCCGGGTTGATCCGGATGTTCGAGCGCGCGGGCTGGGTCAGCGGGGTGCGGTGGCCCAGCGCTGCCCGGCTCGAGCGGCGCAGGCGCCTGCCCGTGGATGTCGCCGCCCAGGTCCCCGGCCGAAGCCCGGTGCTCACGCCGGCGCCAGACGGCGCCGCGAGAGCGACGTCGACCTAACTCGCGGCGCCCTTGCATCCTCGCGGCAGCCGCGGGCGGCCAGGTCGCGGAAGAACGCCAGCCACCCGGCACCGCTCTCGCCGGTGACGTGCAGGCCCAGGAAAACTGGGACCATGCATCTGTCTACGACGAAAGTGTGGAATCGGGGCATGGGAAGAGTGCGGAAATTGCGGACCGGCATCGCGTTCATCGCGCTGCTGGTGACCGCCGTGATGCCAAGTACGGCGGAGGCGGCTACCGGCGCCACTGCGGCCACCGGCGCCGCGACCGCGGTCCGCGCTTCGTTGCGCAGCGAGCTCAACCACTACTTGAACGCCTACCGAGTCGCGGAGCACATCTCCGCTGTCTCGCTGGCGGTCACCTTTCGCGGCCGCAGGCCAGCCATCAACCTGGCTGTCGGAAGCACCCGATACGGCGGCGGACCCGCGATTTCGCCTTACGCGCTCTGGCAGATCGGCAGCAATACCAAGGCGTTCACGTCGGTGCTGGTGCTGCAATTGGAGGCCGAGCACAAGCTCTCGATCAACGACACGCTCGGCCAGTGGCTACCTCAGTACCCTCGTTGGGGGAGCGTGACGATCAAGCGGCTCTTGAACATGACCAGCGGCATCCCGAGCTACACCGACTCGCCGGAATTCTGGCACGACGTTGCCGCGGCGCCCAACGGCGTGTTCTCGGCTTCCCGCCTGGTTTCCTACGCTCTCGGCCTTCCGCCCACGCACGGCTACAGCTACTCGAACACCAACTACATCCTGGCGCAGATGATCATCGAGCGCGCAACCCACGATAGCTATGGCAGTCAACTGTGCAAACGAATCGTTATCCCACTTAGTCTGCGGAACATGTTCTATTCCGGGACTGATTACAGGCGGGCGATTACCGCTCGCATGCCGGCCGGATATTGGTTTATCCCGGTGCTCCCCGAGATGACATCGCAGCTCCGCCATGACCAGAGTGACCATACGCTCTCATGGGCGCGGGGTGCAGGCGGGATCGTCAGCTCGTTGCAGGACATGGCCAAGTGGGATCGCGCCCTCTATACCGACCGGGAGTTGCCGGGAAAGGAGCAGCGCGAGCTGATGAGTCTGGTTTCCACGACGACCGGGAAACCGATCACGACGACGACGCTGGCCGATCCCGCTGGGTATGGTCTCGGCATCAGCCAGGTGACGTCCAAGGCGTTGGGGACCGTGTGGTACTACGAGGGAGAAACGACTGGTTTCCGGGTTGTGAACATCTTCGTGCCACGGTCCGGCACCGTGATCGCGATCGGCGTGAACAGTGCCACGCTCAACGACCACACAGCCGCGCTTGCCACATCCGTCTACCAGACACTGCACAAGGCGGGGCTCAGCTAACAGGGTGGGTTCCGAAAATGCCGTTCTGAACCGCCCCGGAGTTTGCGGCTGCGGAATCTCCGGGGCAGTTCAGAACGGACCCCAGGCTAGGCCCTGTCCTGGGCGGTGGCGGGTTCTTCGTCTCGTCCCCGGTTGTCGAGGACGAGGGGACGCTTGCCGTTGATCTTGTAGCGGATGTGAGTGACGTCCGGAGTGGCCACCACGCGGGCCGGGGTGAGTTCGATCCCTTCCTTTTCGCCCAGGCTGAGGTCTGGACCGAGCAGGCGCATGCCTTCCCCGAGGATCACCGGGATGATGTGGAGTTCCACCTCGTCCAGGAGCCCGAGCTTGATCACCTGGCGGAGCAGCGTGCCCCCGCCGGCGATGGCTACGTTCTTGCCGTTGGCGGCGGCGCGGGCCTGGTCGATCGCGCTTTCGATGCCCGAGGTGACGTAGGTGAAGCTCGTGCCGCCCTGGCGTCGCAGGGTCGGCCTGGGCCGGTGGGTGACTACGAACACCGGGGCGCGGAATGGAGGGTCTTCGCCCCAGGGGATCTCGCCGCCATCTGCCATGCGCCGCCCCATCACGTAAGCGCCCGCGGCGTTGAAGGTTTCCGCGATGATGCTGGAGTTGGTGCTCTGCTCGCCTCCTTGGAAACCCAGTCGCTGGCGCCAGGCCTCGGCATCGATGACCCACCGGGTGACGCGGAAGAAGCCGGGGGCTTCGGTGCCCTCAAGCCAAGCCTGCATGTCGGTGTCCTTCGGTCCGGCATAAAAGCCGTCCACCGAGACCGACATCTGCGCTGTGACGATTGTCATGGGATCTGTTCCTCTCACAGGAGCGGGAGTTACCGGTTCTCACTGACCGCGGGCGAGATAGGCGCCGAGCTGGTCGAGCAGGCCCTTGGTGCCCTCTTCCCGGCCCTCGGGGCTGTCGAGGCCGTCGAAGTGGACGCCTTGCTCGGTATAGGTCAGCCGGGTGTGTTCACCGTCGGGCTCGAGGGCGATCGTGGTCAGTGACGTGGACATGTGCCGCTCCTCGACCCACATGTCGTAGGTGAACACGATCCGCTGCAGGTCGACGATGTCGGTGTAGGTGGAGGTGAACCTGGACCGTGGCCCGCCGTGCCACTGGCCCTCCTCTGTGCCGTGCCCGCCGACGCGGAACTCGTGGGTTTTCTCCTGCACGTCGAAGGCGTCGCCCGCGCCAAACCACTGGTCGCGCGCGTCGTTGTCCGACAGCGCGTGCCAGACCGCCTCGACGGGGACGGGGTAGGTGCGCTCGATGACAAAGGTGGCGTGAATCTGGCTGCGCTCGGTCACGTTCATGTCGGTCCTTCCTTGGTAGTGGTGGACCGGCTCAGCACAGTGCCGAGGCGGTCCAGTCGGCGTTCGGCGGGCAGCCGCTGGCGGCTGATCCACTCTCCGGCGGGGGCCAGCGCCCCGGGGACCAGCTGATAGGTGCGGATGCGCCCGGCTTTCGCTGAGGTGACGATTCCCGCCTTCTCCAGGACGCCCAGATGCTGGACGATCGTGGGGAGGGCCATATCGAACGGCTGGGCCAGCTCGCTGACTGACGCGGGACCGCGGGACAGCCGCTCGACCATGGCACGTCGGCTGGCGTCACCGAGTGCGTGGAACATCTGGTCGAGGCCCTGATACTTAGGCACATACCTAAGTATTAGGAGAGCGGGGCAGCATTGTCAAACTCGCGCGGCCAGGTCGGCCACTGGGTGGGGGGCTGGCGTGCGATGCCGGAGGCGCCGTCTTCGGCTATGGAGGCCTACAGCGGTTGCCCAGTGGTCAGCATGGTGCGAAGCACCGGACCATAAGCCCGGCCTGTTGCCGCGCGTCCGTCAGCATATGTTGACGAACAACGCCTGTCAGCATATGCTGACGCCATGGAACCTACTCTCCAGATCGCAGAGGGCGCCGCCAGCAACGACCCCGACGTCGGGCTGCGCGCGGTCGCCGCGCTTCGCGCGCTGGCCGAACGGCTGGAACTACTCCAGGTCCAGCAGGCCCGAGAGCTCGGCTGGTCCTGGCAGGACATCGCCAGCCGGCTCGGCGTCACCAAGCAGACCATCCACCGCAAGTACGGCCGCAGGACCGGGAGGCGGTAATGTTCGAGCGCTTCACCGACACCGCCCGCCACGTCGTCGCCCAGGCCCAGAAGGACGCCCGCCGGCTCGGGCATCACTACATCGGATGCGAGCACCTGCTGCTGGCCGCGGCCGCGACCGACGAGCCGGCCAGCACGGTCCTGCGCGACCACGGCGTCACGCCCGAACGCATCGAGGCGGTAATACTGCGCACCATCGGGCGAGGCCAGACGGCCGGCCCGATGGGCGGCCTGGACCGAGAGGCGCTGGCTTCCCTGGGCATCGACCTCGACGTCGTCCGCGCCCGGGTCGAAGCAGCCTTCGGCCCGGACGCCCTCACGCGGCCCCTCCCCGCGCGCCAGCACAGTCGGCCCTCCTGGGGAAAGGGCCCGCTGGCCGAGCTGACGCGCCGTCGGCGTCGCCGTCACGTCCGCCGCAACGGCCCGCTGCCCGCAGGCCCGGGCAACAACACCCCGCTTCTGCCGGGCCTGGCTCCCCGCGGCCACCTCTCGTTCACGCCGCGCGCCAAGAAGACCCTGGCGCTCTCGCTGCGCGAGGCGCAAGCGCTGCACGACAACAACATCGGCCTCCAGCACCTCACCCTGGCCCTGCTCGCCCCGCAGGACGGCGCGGTACCGGTGATCCTGTCGGCTCTCGGCGCACCGGCCACATCGCTGCGCGCCGCCGTTCTCGCCCGCTACCGCAAGGCGAGCTGATCCGTGCGCCTACCAGGCCGCCACGGACGCGAGCGTATCGGGGGAGAACTGCCCGGATCAGGATCTAGCGTGCGATCCATGGCTGGCCCGAAGCAGCGAGCACAGCAAGCGTTCCGCACCCACCGCGGGTGGGTCAGAGACCTGTCCTGCAGTCAGGCGTCATGTCGCGGGACGCTGAGCCTGCCCAGCGGCCGGGCCAGGAACAGCTGCAGTTCCTCGCCGCCGGGCAGGGCTACCGTGGGGCCCACGGCAAGGTTGAGCTGGGAGCCGAGGGCCAGGTCCTTGACTACGCTTGTGACGGTGACCTGGCCGGCGGGCGATTGGGTCACCGCCGTGGCCGCGATGTCCGCGGCCGGGCCCGAGATGCTGCCGGCGGCGAACTGAAGTTCTCCCGCGTGCACCGTCAGCTGCAGGGCCGGCTCCTGCTCCATCAGAGCGAGCGCGCACTCCACCGCGCGGACCGCACCGTCGAAGGTGTAGATGTTGCCGCCGCGGCTGGGGGCAGGCTGTCCCCGGAACCGCTCGATCGCACCGAGCAGAGAGGCGTCCAGGGCGCGGTCGGCGGCCAGCAGAACCGCCAGCACCGAGGGCGGGCCGGAGAGCGCCGGATGGTCGGCGCTGAGGAAGCGGTTCAGCTCGCCGAAGAATCGCTCGTTCTCCCCGACCCACACCGGATGATCGACGCCTTCCAGCTCGACGTAGTGCGCCTCCGGAAGATGCTCGGCCAGGTACCGGCTGTTGGCCGGGGGCACCAGGACATCGCCACGCCGGTGCATGACCAGGCTCGGGGCGTGCACGGCCGGGCACAGGCCCCGCACCTCGATGGCGGCCGCCATGCGGATGATGGCATAGGCCGCCGCCGGGCTGGCGCCGTGGCGCTCGAAGCGCGCAACGTGCACCATCTCGCTCTGGGTGCTCGCCACGCTGGGAAGGAAGGGAGCCATGAACTGGCCGGTGCCCCACACCTGCCGCATGATCTCCCACGCCGCCGCCGGATCGGCGAACACGCCGACCACGGCGTTGGCGGAAGTGTCCAGGCTGGGACTGATGAGGCCCCCGTAGAGGATCAGGCCGTTCGTCCGGGATGGGTATGAGGCGGCGAAGAGCATCCCGAGGGCGGCCCCTTCGGAGAACCCGAACAGGGCGGCCCGGTGCGCGCCGGTCGCGTCCATGACCGCCCGCACCTCATCCATGCGCTGTTCCAGGGTCAGGCAGGCAGGGTCGGGGACCGGGTCGGACAATCCGGTGCCTCGCTTGTCGAACATGATCAGGCGCCGGCCGGCCGCCAGCCGGCGCAGAAACCGGGCCAGCGCCGGCCACGTCCAGGCGGTTTCCACATTGGATACGAATCCGGGAATGAGGATCAAGTCGCGGGGGCCGTCGCCCAGGACCTGGTAGGCGATGTGGCTATCGCCGCTGAGGGCGTAACGGGTGACCGGTGCCTGCCCGGGCGCGCGGTCGCGCAGCAAGGCGACCAGCGCGGTCCGGTTCGGCACGCCGAGCTTGCGGTAAGCGGACGACAGGTGGTGCTCGACCGTGCGGGGACTGAGGCAGAGCTGCCCGGCGATGGCGCGGGTGTCGGCACCGTCAGCAGCCGCCAGGACAACCTCACGCTCCCTGGCCGTCAACTCGCCCAGGTCTGCGGCGACCATCGTTACAGGATGCCATGCGGCCTTGGTGGTGCGTGGTTTCACCCATGTCCTGCCCGGCGAGAGCGGGTAGCCACCCCGATGTGCGGCGGCGTCCCGTCAGCCAGGCTTGCTGATAAGCAGCAGCAGGCTTACCACCTGCGCACCTAGCTGAAAGGAGCGTTCGGATGAGTACGAATTGGCTTGAGGGCCTGCACGACCACGCGGACGGGCCCGGTGGGCCGCTGGCCAGGCCCGTCTTCGTGGGGGAGAAACTGGTGGTCGTCGGCGGCAGCAGCGGGATGGGGCGCCAGACCGCTGTCGACGTGGTGGCCGCGGGCGGCAGCGCGGTCATCATCGGCGAGGACCAGGACCGGGTCGACAATACGGTCGAGACGCTGGCTAAGGACGGCACGGCCTACGGCATCACCGCCGACCTGACCGACCGGCAGCAGGTGGACCGGGTTTGCCAGCAGTTGGCCCGCGAGCACGCCGACGCGACCCTGCTGGTCAACGCGGCCGGCTTCTTTATCCCCAAGCCCTTCCTGGAGCACGACGGCTCGTTGTACGACGGCTACCTCGAACTCAACCGGGCCATCTTCTTCCTCACCCAGACTGTGGCCCGCGGCATGGTCGAGCAAGGCCGCGGCGGGTCCATCGTCAACATCGGGAGCATGTGGGCTCACAAAGCCATCGCCATCACCCCGTCGTCGGCTTACTCGGTGGCCAAGGCCGGGCTGCACGCGCTCACCCGCAACCTGGCCATCGAGCTGGGCCCGTACCACATCCGGGTCAACGCCGTGGCCCCGGCCGTCGTCGCCACCCCGATCTACGAGAAGTTCGTCCCTCAGGACAAGCTGGACGAGACCTTGCACAGCTTCGACAGCCTGCACCCGCTCGGCCGGACCGGCACCGCCCGCGACCTGGCCAACACCATCACCTTCTTGCTGTCCCCGGCCACCAGCTGGGTTACTGGCGCCATCTGGGACGTCGACGGCGGCGTCATGGCCGGACGCAACTAAGCACCCGGCACGCCCGCGCGTCGGCCCAACCATCCGCACGGGCCACGCCCCACCCAGGTGGGCTGCAAATGAAGGCCATAACGATCATGAGGACCCAGTGACGGAGCGACCATGTCCAACCACTTCAGCGCAGCCAAACTCCAGCACCCTGGCGATGATGCCCGCCTGGACCTGACTGACCTATTCGTCTTCGCGGCGCCCGGTAACCCCGATCGGACCGTGCTGATCATGAACTCCAACCCGTTCACGAAGGGCAACGGGTTCCACCCCGAGGCGGTCTACCGGTTCAACATCGACACCGACGGCGACGCGCTGGCGAACGCGGCGTTCAGCTTCACCTTCTCCCCCTACGACAACGGCCGGCAAACCGGCACCGCCTACTACGCCACCGGCAGCGACGCCCAGACCCGCCAGCCACGCGGCGACACGCTCATCCAGGCCACCCCGGTCGGCTTCGACGCCACCGCCGCCCCCGTCCAGGCCGGCCCGGTCCGGCTGTTCATCGGCACACGCAGCGATCCGTTCTTCGCCGACGCCGACGGCGTCCTGCACTGGCTGATCGACGGCGCGACAGGAAACTTCCAGTGGACCGGTAAGGACACCTTCGCTGGCGCCAACATCCTGTCCATCGTCGTGGAGGCTCCCGACGACATGCTCGGCGCCGGGCCGAACATCGGAGTATGGATAACGACCAGCCTGCGCCGCGACGGCTTGCTCGTGCCGATGGACCGGGAAGGAAACCCCTCGTTCAACCCGATCCTCAACGCAGACGACCTCAAAGACCAGTTCAACGCCACCGACCCAGTCGACGACGTCAAGAACTACCTGCAGCCGCTGGCCGAAACCCTGCAGCAGCATGGCTACCCACCCGACGAAGCTACCGCCGCGGCCCGCACCCTGCTGCCGGACATCCTGTACTACGACCGCACCAGGCCGGCCCACTACCCCAACGGCCGGGTCATGACCGACGACGTGTTCTCCGCCCGCATGATCTTCATGGTCCACGGGCAGACCACCCCCCAGCCCGTCAGGCCACACGACGATCTGATGGCCGCGTTCCCGTACCTCGGGAAGCCGAACCCTTAACGGCACCGCCAAGACGCAGAAGCCGCGGCAGTGCCGGAAATGCAAGCCGTAACGATCCCGGGAGGACCGATGACAGATTCGCTCGCCAGGCTGCGGGAAGACGTAACCCATAGTGATGTGTTGCGCGCGATACAGGAATACGACCGACTTGGGCCTGAGAGGTTCTTCTCTGAGCATGGTTTCGGCCCGAGCAGGACTTATGAACTGGTCTGGGACGAACGCCGTTACCCGCACAAGGCAATCTTGGGCACAGCTTATGAGCTCGCCACGGGCCAGCGCCTTGCCTCCGGTGATTTCGAAGGCGGGAAGAGCGGTGCCGTCGCGGTGCTCAGAAACCTAGGATTCACCATCCAGGACAAGCGATGACCAGCCAGGCAAAGCTGACACGCATGAGCATAAGAATCGGAAGGTCCCCGGCAGCCAAAGTTCGGCGAGTGGCTCCCCCCGGTTAGCCAAGCTACATAGGTAGGAACGCCTAACAGGCCTCTGACCTGCGGAAACGGGTGGAGCTGAGGGGATTCGAACCCCTGACCCCTCGATGCGAACTCTCGGCGGCGAGGTCGCTCGCGGTCGTTGGGGCAGGTCGCTGTTCGGTGGCAGCTTGTCGGAGTCGTTCGCGGCT
>Ga0207700_10001522_pt1 | contig 13124 bp, 12 predicted proteins | sample LARL82metaG_FD_184348 | JGI IMG/M metagenome (GOLD analysis project Ga0207700, IMG submission 184348) | Corn, switchgrass and miscanthus rhizosphere microbial communities from Kellogg Biological Station, Michigan, USA - LAR L8-2 metaG... | ecosystem: Host-associated > Plants > Roots >...
CCAGAAGCGAGCGATGCTCCGGTGGCGAGCAGCCAGATCCAGCCGTGTAACCGTTGCATCCGTTGATGGGACGCAGACCGGCGGGAAAGATTTCGTTTTGGCGGCTGGGGCGGCATGAGGGATTCGAACCCTCGACATCCGGAACCACAATCCGGCGCTCTACCAAGCTGAGCTAATGCCGCCGTGTTAAATCCAGTTTAGCATTGGCGTTTCAACCGAGCCCGGCTTTCTTCCAGAGCTGGTCCACCCGCTTCTTCACGTCCTCCGACATTCGGATCACGTTCGGCCACGGGCGCACGAAGCCTTCTTCTTTCCACTTTCGCGTCGCGTCGATCCCCATCTTGGAGCCATAGTTCGGCAGGCGGCTGGCATGATCGAGCGAATCCACCGGTCCCAGCACGAATTGGATGTCTCGTTCCGGATCGATGTTGTTCAGCGCCTTCCAGGCCACCTCGCGCGTGTTCTGAACATCCACGTCTTCGTCCACCACCACGATGACTTTGCTGAACATGGCTTGTCCGAGGCCCCAGATGGCGTGCATCACCTTGCGGGCATGCAGCGGATACGACTTGCGGATTGAAACCAGGATCAGGTTGTGGAAAATGCCCTCGGCCGGCATCGAGATATCGCGGATCTCGGGCAGTTGCAGGCGCATCAGCGGCAGGAAGATGCGTTCGATCGCCTTGCCCATGTAGAAATCTTCCATAGGCGGAGGTCCGACGATAGTAGTCGCATAGATGGGATGCTTGCGCTGCGTGATGCAGATGATGTGGAACACCGGATAGTCATCTTCCAAGGAATAGAAGCCGGTGTGGTCTCCGAAGGGCCCCTCGCGCCGCTGCTCGCCTAGATCGACGTAGCCCTCCAGCACGATTTCCGAGTTGGCGGGCACTTCCAGATCCGACGTCTCGCATTTCACCATCTCCACCGGCTTGCCGCGCAGAAAACCGGCGATCATCATCTCGTCCAGATCCGGTGGCAGCGGCAGGATGGCCGAATACATCGTCGCTGGATCGGCGCCCAAAGCCACCGCGATATCCATGCGCGTCTGCTTGCCTTCCTTGACGAGGCGCCGGTGGTGCTCCGCGCCCTGCTTGTGGGTTTGCCAATGCATTCCTGTGGTCCGCTCATCGTACACCTGCAGCCGGTAACAGCCACAATTGCGCTTGCCCGTGTCCGGATTCTTCGAGAACACCATCGGCAGCGTGATGAAGCGTCCGCCGTCCTCGGGCCAGCAATGCAGGATTGGATATTCGTCCAACGAAAAATTATCGCGGCGGATTACGTCCTTACATGGGCCGTTCGAGACCGATTTCGGAAAGAACGCGCCCACCTCGGCCAATTTGGGCAGCATCTTCAATTTGCCGAGCAGCCCCTCGGGCATCCGCATTTCCAGATATTCGGAAATTCGTCCGGCCACCTCTTCCACCGAATCCACTTGTAGCGCGATCTCCATCTTCCGCTGGCTCGCGAAGCTATTGATGAGCACGGGGATACTGCTGCCCTTGGGTTTTTCAAACAGCAGTGCAGGTCCACCATTCTTGACGGCGCGGTCGGCGAACTCGGTTATCTCCAAGTGAGGATCGACCTCGAACGGAATTCGCCGCAGTTCTTTGTTCTTCTCGAGCGCGGAGATGAACTCGCGCAGGTCGCTGTATGCCATAAGGGAAGGGGAGTGCCCAGGTTTTACTATGATGGAAAATCAGGTCTGATGACAAATCGAACAGCATTGGTCACCGGCGCAAGCCGCGGCATTGGGCGTGCGTGCGCGCTGGCGTTGGCGGCATCCGGAGCGCGTGTGGCCGTGGCGGCGCGTAACGTAGAACAATTGGAATCGCTCGCCGGGGAGATCCGTGCCCAAAGCGGAGAAGCTTTCGTGGTGCCGATCGATCTTGCCGCCCCGGAATCGATCAAGGAGGCGATTGCGAAGGTCGCTAAAGATTTTGGACTGATCGCCATTCTAGTCAACAACGCCGGCATCACTAAGGATGGCTTAGCCATGCGCATGAAACAGCCGGACTGGGACGCGGTGATCGCCACCAACCTGACCGGCGCATTCGTCGCGATTCAGCAGGTGCTTCCCGCCATGATGCGAGAGCGTTGGGGCCGCATCATCAATATTTCTTCGCTGGTGGGCGAGATGGGCAATGCCGGACAAGCCAACTATGCGGCGTCTAAAGCCGGGCTGATCGGGCTCACGAAATCGATCGCGCAAGAGATGGGCAGCCGCAATATTACGGTCAACGCTGTAGCTCCGGGTTATGTCGAGACGGACATGACCCAAGGTCTGTCAGCAGAGCTGAAACAAAAGATGATCGACAACATCCCGCTGAAGCGCATCGGACGTCCGGACGACGTGGCCGCGGCGGTGCGGTTTCTCGCCAGCGAAGAGGCCGGCTACATTACCGGTCACGTGCTAAGCGTCAACGGCGGCCTGTACATGTGAGCGAAATGAAATCTTCGAACATGGAAAAGTTCCGCGTGGGCCTGGTGCAGATGAGCTGCGCCGTCGATCCTAACGAAAATCTGGAGAAAGCGCTGTGGCGGATTCGTGAGACGGCCGCACGCGGCGCACAGATCGTCTGCCTGCAGGAGCTCTTCCGCTCGCAGTATTTTTGCCGTGAGGAAAATGCCGAACTCTTCGCCCTCGCCGAGTCGATCCCCGGACCCACCACCGAAACTCTCGGACGCCTGGCCCTTGAACTTGACTTGGTCATCATCGCGTCGTTGTTTGAGCGCCGGACGGCGGGAATTTATCACAACACGGCCGCAGTCATCGGCACGGACGGCGAAATCGTCGGCCTCTATCGCAAGATGCATATCCCCGACGACCCGCTCTATTTCGAAAAATTCTATTTCACTCCCGGCGACCTGGGCTTCGTGAACTTCGATACCAGCTTCGGCCGCCTGGGCGTGCTGGTGTGTTGGGACCAGTGGTATCCCGAGGCCGCGCGCCTCACCAGCCTCGGCGGGCCCAATATTCTTTTTTATCCCACCGCCATCGGCTGGCATCCGGCCGAGAAGGCCCAATATGGCGCAGGCCAGTTGGATGCATGGCGCACCATCCAGCGCTCGCACGCTATCGCGAACGGCATCTATGTGGCAGCCGTGAATCGCGTCGGTTTTGAAGGACCGCCTGACCGCGGACTCGAGTTCTGGGGCTCGTCCTTCATCGCCGACCCGTTCGGACAAGTGATTGCCGAAGCGTCCGCCAGCGCCGAAGAGATTCTGGTAGCCGAGTGCGATCCGCATCGTATGGAAGAAGTGCGCCGCAATTGGCCCTTCCTGCGCGATCGCCGCGTGGATGCCTATGCCCCCATTCTGAAGCGATGGCTGGATTGAAGCCCTCCCGATCCGGATTCCGGATGCCCGCCGAATGGGAGCCGCACCAGGCCACCTGGCTGGCTTGGCCGCACGAGCGTACCGACTGGCCGGGAAAATTCGCGCCGATCCCCTGGATCTACGGCGATATCGTGCGCCGGCTCGCCCGGGTCGAGAAAGTCCGCATTCTGGTTGAGGACACCGCACTGGAGAAAAATGCCCGGCGAGTTCTGGCCAAATGCGATGTCAACCTGGACAACGTCGAGTTCTTCCGCCATCCCACCAACCGCAGTTGGACTCGCGACTATTGCCCCATCTTCGTTCGCAACGCGCGCGCTGAAGTGGCCATCACGAACTGGATCTTCAACGGCTGGGCCAAGTACGACAACTGGAAGAACGACAACAAAATCCCGTCGTTTCTCGCGAAGCACCTGAAGCTTCGTGAATATGCCCCCGGCATTGTACTTGAAGGCGGCAGCATCGACGTCAACGGCGCTGGCCTGCTGCTGTCTACCGAAGAATGCTTGTTAAGCGAGACGACGCAGATTCGTAATCCCGGGCTCACCCGCGAGCGGCTCGAGCAATACTTCGCGGATTACCTTGGGATCACTCGCACCATCTGGCTCAAGAAAGGCATCGTGGGCGACGACACCCACGGCCACATCGACGATCTGGCTCGCTTCGTGGACGTGAACACCGTGGTCACAGTAATCGAGGAAGATCGGAGCGAGGTCAACTACCAGCCGCTCCAGGAGAATCTCGCGCTGTTGGAGCGCACCGGGCTTCGGGTGGTGACGCTTCCCATGCCCAAGCCGGTTTATTTCGCCGGGCAACGGTTGCCGGCCAGTTATGCGAACTTTTACATCGCAAACCAACTGGTTCTGGTCCCGACCTTCAACGATCCCCACGATCGCGTCGCGCTCAACGTCCTGGCGTCGCTATTTCCTGATCGCGAGGTGACCGGCATCTATTGCGGAGATCTGGTGCTGGGTCTCGGAACCCTGCACTGTATGACCATGCAACAACCGATAAGGTCAACTGATGTCGGAAGTAAGAGAGCCTTAGGTGTGGCGGGCAAGTTCTCATCGGGCGCACGCGATGTAAGTTCGCATCACGATGAGTATCTGGCAGACGCTTTCAATAGATAATCATGCGTCAGCAAGGGATACGCACCCGCATTTTTGCTTCGACAGGAAGTACTTTCGTGGCGCACGCACTCCTGCGTGCCGCGTCGGCACTCCTGCCGACGCCCAGGATCAGAAGCTATCTCACCCGAAACGTCAGTATCGTCTCCACCGGAATCCGAATGTCTTTTTTCCCCGTCGCCGCCGCGCCCGCAGTTCCCGCCGCAGCACCCGCTCCCGCACCGATGGCCGCGCCCTTGCCGCCGCCCGCCAACGCACCGATGATCGCACCTGCCGCCGCCGTGCCGCCAATCGCTCCCGCGTCACGATTCTTGTGCGATCCACCCTTGCGGCTGACCGTGCTGGTGGTCACTGGCGCTCCATTGATGGAGGCCAGTTGCAGCGCTAGTAGCGCCGTGCCCGATAACCGGCCGGACGCCTTGGCGTCGACGACTCTGCCTTGCACCGGGTCCCCGCGCCGCGCAACCACGCGTCCATCCACCAACACATCGCTGGTGAGCGTTCCCGCCCAACTGTCGCCGGAACGCGCTTTATCGGATGAAATGGTTTGTCCCAACCGCACGCTGACGGTCGTGCCGGATGGTATCGTCTGTGCTCCCATAACAAGTGCCGGCATGGCCGCCAGCAACCATAGAGTTAGTTTTCGCATCGTTTCCCCTCCCTTGCGACTACTGTACCTCGCCTTGGGTCCGTGCCCGCGGAGCGTGCTATCATCCGCTTTCTCGTGCGCTTTCTCGATCTGGCCACTATCGCCGCTTATCTGATCGCGATCACGTGGTTCGGTGCGCGTTTCCGCAAGAGCCAGCGCAGCCTCAGGGATTATTTCCTGGGCGGCCACACAGCTCCCTGGTGGGCTATCGCGCTATCTATTGTTTCGGCTGAAACCAGCACGCTGACGGTCATCGGTACACCAGCCCTCTCTTTCGGCGGAAACTTCGAGTTTCTACAGCTAGTACTCGGCTATCTGCTGGCCCGCATTGTGATTTCAACACTTTTCCTGCCGCACTACTTCCGGGGTGAAATGTACACCGCCTATGAATTGATGCGCCGCCGCTTCGGCGAACGGATCCGCAGGCTCACGGCCGGAACGTTTCTGCTGTTGCGAGCGCTGGCCGAGGGAGTGCGAGTGTTCGCCATCTCTATCATTATTTCGATTATTCTGGGCACCGGCGAGGTAGTCTCCATCGCCGTGATCGTGTCCCTTACACTCTTCTACACTTTCGAGGGAGGCATGACCGCGGTCATCTGGACCGACGTGGTGCAAATGTTCCTCTACGTCGCCGGCGCCCTCCTGAGTTTCTTCGTGATCCTGCATCAGATTCCGGGTGGCTGGCCGCACGTCGCCCAAGTGGCCGAGGACGCGCACAAATTTCAGGCCTTCGATTTCCGATTTGCGCTTTCCTCCGAGTTCTTTGCTCGAAACTACAGCTTCTGGGCCGGCTTGATCGGCGGCTGTTTTCTTACCACCGCCAGTCACGGGACGGAGCAGTTGTTAGTGCAACGGCTGCTCGCCGCCAAGAGCGAAGGGCAAAGCCGAGCAGCCCTTTTCTCCAGTTGGTTCGTGATCTTTTTTCAATTCGCATTATTTCTGCTCATCGGGCTGCTGCTGTATGTCCACTATTCCGATGCCCATCTCGCCGCACCCAAACCGCTGGAGTCCATCTATCCCGCTTTCATTTGGCAGAATCTTCCAGCGGGCGTGGCGGGCCTGGTCATTGCGGCGATTCTGGCCGCAGGCATGTCGAACCTGAGCGCGGCCTTGAACGCGCTCGCGTCCACTACCGTCATGGATTTTTTCAAGCCTTTGCTCGCCGCCAGAAATGCCGAACGGCCAGAATCCTATTTCCTTGGAGTCGCGCGCTGGGCGACCGTGGCCTGGGGCGTGATCCTTTTCGTGATCGGATTACTGGCGCGTAACTGGGGATCGGTGCTCGAGGCCGGCTTGACCATTGCCTCAATTCTTTATGGATCGCTGTTGGGCGTCTTTCTGCTGGGCCTGCTGACCAAACGCGTTCAGGAGAATTCCGCTATCATCGCCATGATTGCGGGACTTATGGTCATGATCTATGTCAAACAATGGACCCACATTGCCTTCACCTGGTACGTTCTGATCGGCACCTCAGCGACGTTCTTTACTGGTTTATTAGCGTCCCTGGTGATAAAGGAAACTTCCCATGACCGACAAACCGCCTGAAGCCGCGGGCCGGTTCGATCTAAAGCGCGACTTGGGCGTCTGGAGCGCGGCCGCCATCGTAGTCGGAACCGTGATCGGCAGCGCGATTTTCATCGTGCCCCGCGACATGATCAAGAACGTCGGCTCGCCGCTGATGGTCTTTGCCGTTTGGGTGTTCGGTGGGATGCTCTCGCTGTTCGGAGCCTTGAGCTATGCCGAATTGGCCGCCGCCTTACCAGAAGCCGGTGGCGAGTATGTCTACCTGCGCGAGGCCTACGGTCCACTGTGGGGATTTATCTACGGGTGGACACAGATGTGGGTTGCCAAAAGCGGCTCGATCGCGACGCTAGCGACCGGGTTTTTCATCTATTTGGCCAACTTTCACCCCGAATTGGAAGGCGTCTGGATGGTGGTGCCGCTGCCGCTGGGAGAGGCTGGTTCGCCTCTCCAGATCCGCTACGGCCAATTGCTGGCCATGGTCGTGATTGCCGTTCTGGCGCTGATCAATTACTTCGGCGTTAAGGTAGGAGGGAATGTCCAGGTGACGGTGACCCTGGTGAAAGTGGGGCTTATCGTCGCGATTATCGCGATCGGCCTGGGTACGGGCCACGGGACGACGGCCAATTACAGCACTTCCATCCCCGCGGCTGGTGGAATCACGGGTTTTTTTGCCGCCCTGGTAGCGGCTTTGTGGGCTTACGACGGCTGGAACAACGTCAGCATGGTGGCTTCCGAGGTGCAAAAGCCGCAGCGCAATCTGCCTCTGGCTCTAATTATCGGGACGCTGTCGGTCATTGGCCTCTATCTGCTGACCAACCTGGCTTATTTCTACGTATTACCGGCCAGTGCCGTGGCTTCCACCGATCGTGTCGCCGGGGAGGCGATGCGCAGGATTTTGGGCGCGCCGGGGGCCAATGCCGTGAGTATTGCTGCCATGATCTCCATCTTTGCAGCGCTGAATGGCTCGATCCTGTCAGGTTCGAGGGTCCCCTTTGCCATGGCCCGCGACCGGCTGTTCTTTCGCCGCGTCAGCTATGTCCATCCCCAGCACCGCACCCCGAGTGTGTCCATTCTGGCATTGAGCGCTTGGGCCGCCTTCCTGGTCCTGAGTGGCCGCTATGATCAACTGTACACCTACGTCATATTTGCCAGCGTGATCCTGTACGGAATGGCTACCGCGGCCGTAATAGTTTTGCGCCACAAGCGGCCGGATTTGCATCGACCCTACCGAACGCTGGGATACCCGTTCGTCCCGGTGGTATTTGTGCTCGGAATAACATGTCTCGTGATGTCGACGCTCTGGAAGTCTCCCCGGGAGTCGCTTATGGGGCTGGGGCTGGTTGCGCTCGGTCTGCCGTTCTATTTCTATTGGAAGCGGCGCGCTTGATTAGCCCTTTTGAGCTATTCCACCGTGGCTATACCGGGAGGTACCAAAACCTTTTTGTTCGGTTTTCCGAACAAAACGCTTGAAAACGAATACAAAATGGGGTACAACCTTTATTACAAGATAATTTCTAATCAGTATCTTGTTCGCTTTCCCGAACGGAGAGCGGTTTTCATGAGGCAATTTTTCTGGGGAGAGCTGAAACCATGGACATCAACAAAATGCTTGCCGAGCTCCGCAACGAGCGTGAGCAAATCGAAGAAGCAATCATGACATTGGAGCGGTTAGCGCGGGGTCGCGGCCGCCGGCGCGGACGTCCGCCAGCCTGGATGTCGATGATCAAGCGTCGAGGGCGTCCACCGGGTAGCAAGAATCGCCCCAAAAACGAACCCAAAGGCTCCACCGCGAAATCGGCGGCCGCCTAGGGCTTGGCAGTCTCCCACGGGCCGATACTCTTATCGGGTCGGAAAGCGGGCACTCTTGCCCGTTAGACTGCCATCTTACTTATAAAGCAAATACTTGTCTCGCTTGCTCAGAAACGCGGCGAGAGAATCCTTCATTTTTTGGACCGTCTCCCGAGGGTCCGCAGCAACTTTTCCCCGTTCGACTACTTCGTGATTTCCGATCAGAAAGCGGTTCGTATCCCAAGGGATTTTACTAGGGTATAGTTTTTCCAGCGCATAACCCACCTCTAAACCCAGTCTTGTGCTATCAAATGAATTCCGGTCGGTGATCACGAACCGGACGCCTTGGATTGTCGTTCCAGCAAAATTGGAGGAAGTTGGTCGAAAGCGGGTCGGGTAGACTCGAACCCCGGGAATATATCGACTATTCAAAAACGAAGCCAGTTCGGGGCCGCGGATCCAATCGGCGCCGATCTGCTCGAAGGGAGCATCGGTGCCGCGTCCGACCGAGTAGTTTTTGGAAGCTTCCAGCAGGGCAATGCCAGGATAGAGCGTGGCGGCATTCAGGCTTCGCATGTTGGGCGAGGGGTCGACCCAGCTCAGACCAGTAAAGTCGAACCAGTCGCCCCGATTCCAGCCTTCCATCCGGATTACATGCAGGTCGACGCCCAGATTTCGCTCTCCGTTGGTGAAATTCGCCAGTTCGCCAAAGGTCATGCCGTGCCGCACCGGGATCTGCAAACATCCGACAAATGATGCCAGATCCGGGTTCAGCATCGGCCCCTCCACGTGAACGCCACTGATTGGATTCGGGCGGTCGAGGACGAAAAATGGCAGGTGCTTTTTCGCGGCTTCTTCCATGCCGTAGAGCATGGTGCAGGAATAGGTCCAGAATCGAACGCCTACATCCTGAATATCGAAGACCAGCGCATCGACGCCGTTCAACATTTCCGGAGTAAGGCGACGCCGGGAGCCTTGATATAGGCTGACGATCGGGAGCCCACTGGCGCCATCTTTACTGTCGGAGACATTCTCCTGATCCTCTGTGCCTTCGAGTCCGTGCTCAGGTGCAAACAGAGTCACCAGCTTGACGCCGGCGGCGAGCATGAGGTCGATATTGCGCTTCCCATCGCGGCTAAGGCCGGTATGGTTGGTGATCAATCCGATGCGTTTCCCGCGCAAAGGAACGAAATTATCTTTCACCAGAACATCCAGCCCGGTGAAGACGGCGTCCGGCGAATCGACTGCGCGCCGAAGCCCGGGCCCGACAATCGTTTCGTTATAGCCGGTGAGCGCGACCGAGGGAGCAGTGATCCCGAACGAGGCAGCGGCGATGGTCGCAACACGGCTGCGGAATGAGCTGAGCGATTTTCCGCGATGCGGATGCACGACGTTGGTCAGTAGGATGACGTAGGTGCGGCTGACGGGATCCATCCACATGGAAGTGCCGGTGAAGCCGGTGTGGCCGAACGAGCCGATTGGAAACAGGTCGCCACGATTGCTGGAGTAAGGTGAGTCGATGTCCCAACCGAGCCCGCGCAGAATAGGCTGGTCGGCGGGCGATTCCGGTGTGGTGAATTTCTCGACGGTCAGCGGGCTAAACAGCCGGACGCCATTCACTTGGCCGTGATCGAGCAGCATCTGGGCGAATTTCGCGAGGTCGTCGGCCGTGGTGAACAGACCGGCGTGTCCGGCGACACCGCCCATGTAACGCGACGTGTCATCGTGGACAACACCCCGCAGCGGCCGCCCGGTGGTTGGATCGATTTCGGTGGGCGCGATGCGCGGGCGTAGAGAAGCCGGAGGCTGAAACATGGACTCGTGCATGCCGATCGGCTCGAAAATATTGATGCGGGCAAAGTCGGAAAGCATCTGGCCACTGAGGCGGTGGACAATCTCGCCCATGAGAATGAAATTGATGTCGCTGTAAACGAAACGAACACCCGGAGGACCGGCGGGCTTGTCGATCAGGGCGCGGTGGATTCCAGTCTCATAGCCGCTCCAGGCGGGCTTCAGATCGAGATCGGGCCGCAATCCCGAAAAGTGCGTCATCAGGTTCCGAATCGTGATGGGGCTGTGGCCTTCCTGAAATTCCGGCAGATATTTCGTCACCGGATCGTCGAGCCGAATCTTGCCCTGCTCGAAAAGCTGCATTACGGAGGACGTGGTAGCCACCACTTTCGTGAGCGATGCAGCATCGAAGATCGTATCTTCGGTCATGGGCTCACGCGTGGGAATCAACGAGCGCTGGCCGTAGGCTTTGCGATAGACCACGTGACCGTCGTGCCCGATCAGCAGTACGGCGCCAGGGATCAGCCCGTCTTTGACCGCTTGATTGATTTGTTCGTCGACGGCGGCGGCGCCAAAAAAGGTCGGCTGCGCCCAAAGGCAGGCCGAACAAGCCAGCAGGACCAGGGTTCTCATTGCAACTTTTTCGCGGTTTCGTCCAGGAGCTTCGCCAAATCGACGTCTTTCTGGGTGATGCCTTGCGCATCGTGAGTCGTGAGGTCGACCGTAACGCGATTGTAGACGTTGAACCATTCCGGATGGTGGTTCATCTTCTCGATGGCGAGCGCGGCAGTGGCCATGAAGCCGAAAGCGTGGATGAAGTCCGCGAATTTGTAATCCTTGTGCAGCTTGGCATTGACCACGCTCCATCCGGGAATGGTGTGGAGCGCGTCTTTGAGCTCGGGGCCGGAGAATTTCCGCATAACACTATTATCGAGCGCTGGGACGCCAGATGGGAGCAGGACGTCGATTTCCGCTAGATTGGGGTGGTGGACGGGGTTTTAGTCGTAGACAAGCCGGAGCGGATCACTTCGCACGATGTCGTGAATCGCGTGCGGAGGATGGCGGGTACGCGCCGGGTGGGTCATTTGGGCACGCTCGATCCGATGGCGACGGGCGTTCTGCCGCTGCTCATCGACCGGGCCACGCGGCTGGCGCAATTCTTTTCCACCGGCGAGAAGAAATACGACGCGCGCATCCGCTTCGGATGGGCCACCGACACCTACGATCGCGACGGCAAGCCGATTTCGGAGACTGCCACGCCGCGGTTCACGCGCGATGAACTGGAGGCTGCGCTGACGCCCTTCCGTGGAATCTTCCTTCAAACTCCGCCACCGTTCTCGGCGAAAAAGATTGCAGGAACGCCGGCCTATCGCCTGGCTCGAAAAAATATCGCAGTGGAGCTGCGGCCGGTGGAAGTGAACGTGTTCGCGTTGGACCTGCTGGAATTCGAGGGCGATACGGCGCGGGTGTGCGTGCATTGCTCGGCGGGAACGTACCTGCGCAGCATCGCCCACGAGGTAGGGCAAAAGCTGGGATGTGGAGCGCATCTGGATGCCTTGCGCAGAACCAGCTCAGGCGATTTCACGGAAGATCAGTCGCGGACGCTCGATCAGCTCGGCGCGTTGGCGGAAGTGGGCACTTTTGACCAGGCCATCGTTCCGGCATCGCAGCTACTGCCTCAATTCCCGAATGCCACCGTGGATGCGCTGACGGTGACACAGATCCGGCAAGGCAAGGATTTCCGGCTGTCGCCGTTTGTGGATCGCTCGGGTGCAAAGCGGGTGAAGGCCATCAGCCGGGAGGGAGACCTGGTCGCGATCGGGGAAGCGCGGCTGCCGCATTTGTATCATCCGATTTTGGTTCTGTAGCGAAATGTGGTACTGGAAACGCTGAAGCTAAGGGTTTTCACCGCCGTATCTGAGATGGCCCGCTGGGGTTTACTTAGCGGGCTCAGAGATTGTTATCGGGTAGTTATTTTTAGTCTGCCGTTGTCCGACCGGAATGTACTTGAGTACTCTAGTAAGAGATCAACCACCGAGGAAGGCTGTGCCAAGGGGGTTCATGTGAACTCAAGGAGCAGATGGAAGATCTGCATTCGCCCGAGACCACCGAGCAGACGCTCATGATACGAGACATGCACATTGTTCAATCCCAATCCGTCCCATCCAGCGGGAGCCCAACCTGGGATGCCTTCGCACACACAGATTTCGACACGGCGGGCCGCGATGCCAGAGGCCATTCGGAGGAGCCACGCAGAGTAGCTGTCAGACTGCACATAACCCAGCATACCCGCCGACGGCCAACTGCCGGCGTACTGTCCACGTATAAACATCTGGAGCCCGCTCGGCCCTAGGTATTCATTGACCGAGTCAGACCGGTATAACCGCTTGGCCTCGATATGAAAACGCGGTCGTATCCCACGTCCGGTCCGCACAAATTCGATATCGATTCGCAAGCGCTTCTTACCCTGGCGGCCTGTCAGGTTTTGTGGCGGGTCGTCGAGAACTTCCATGTGTTCCATCCACGGCTCTGCATCATCGCTCTCGATCAGCCTCCTTGTGGCTCGAACCAACTCACCTGTGATGTGGGGTTCTTCGCTGGTCTTAAGCGAACGGCTGTCCAAAACGCCGTAAGCCCGAATTACCAGAACAAAGCAGTTCTTCACAAATGCGAGCCGGTATAAACTCTGTAGTTCCTCTGTCGGCCCGACCAACATTAGTGGAGAGTCCTGGTTGAGCTGGCTCGTTCAGGTTCTAAACAGTCGGCGATGATTTCCGCTCCGTCTTGGATAGCCTGAGTCCGCGTCCAGTGAAAGCGTTGTAGCGGTTTCAGTATGTAAGTTCGGGAACCCGCATAGACTCGAAGGTTGCGATTGAAATAGAGCCACTGTGCATGTTGCTCGTTCA
>Ga0207700_10001524_pt1 | contig 13120 bp, 7 predicted proteins | sample LARL82metaG_FD_184348 | JGI IMG/M metagenome (GOLD analysis project Ga0207700, IMG submission 184348) | Corn, switchgrass and miscanthus rhizosphere microbial communities from Kellogg Biological Station, Michigan, USA - LAR L8-2 metaG... | ecosystem: Host-associated > Plants > Roots >...
CGGTCACCGTCGCGCCACTGGGATGTGTCGCGGCCGGCGTCCCGAGCTGCCCACGTGCGACCGTCCAGGTGGTCGTGCCCTGCCCGCCGGTGACCTGCATGACCTCGTTGCCGATGCGGATGTAGTAGTTCCCGCTGGCCGGGAAGCCGGCCGCCGAGGCGACCGTGATCGTAGTCTGCCCGGCGGTGGTGGCGTTGGGCCTCGTGGTGGTCTTCGGGTTCACCTGGTAGTAGGAGGTGTCGTCGGTGGCGAGCGCCGCGACTCCCCCGCTCTTCAGCGTGCCGCCAACGATGGCCGTGGCGCTCGGTGCGCCGAAGCAGCCGCCTGCCGGGTCCACCCGCAGCAGGGTGGCCATGCCGCCGAAGCCCTCGTCGAAGTTGGCGAACTCGTTGAGTGCGTGGCTGTGCCACGGGAAGTACCACTCGCCGCAGACGTTCTGCTGGACGGTGCCCGTTGGCAGCGTGCCCTTGTAACCGAGATAGGGGCTGCCGCTGTAGAAGGTGTTGCCGTCCTTGAACGTCAGGTTCCGGTAGTTCGGCTGGGCCACTGGCAGCGGGTTGCTCGCGGGGTTCCACTGGTCCACGTCGTCCCAGCGGATCAGGTAGTCAAGGGTCTGCCCGGAGCCGATGGTCTCGCCGAAGTGCTCGGTCGGTGGCACCGTCCTGCCGTCTTGGGCGACCTCGGTGGTGTGGTTGCCGTGGGGGTGGAACGGGTGGTTGAGCAGACCGGCATTGATCATCCGAATGAGGGACGGCTGCGTGTTGGACGGGGTGTTCGGCTGCAGCCGGACGAGCGCCCCGTAGGGCTGGTTCGGCTGCAGCGCGGTGCCGTTGTCCTGGAGGGTGTCCGGGAACTCGCGCCCGTTGACGGTGAAGTACCTGGGGCGCCGCGCGTTGAGGTCGTAGGTGCCGCTGCCGGTCTCGACCGCATGATGCAGGACGGGGTCGATCTCGCTGAGCAGGAGCAGGTACTCGTGGCCGGAGTCGTACCTGGTGCTCGCGCCGTACGCGCAGTTGGTCCCGGCGACCGGAGGGCAGGTAGCCGCGTCCGGGCGGACGACGAGTGCGCCGTAGAGCCCCATCTCGACCTGCTTCGCCTGGTCCGAGCCGCTCTGGTACAGGTACGTCCCCGGGCTGCCGGCGGTGAAGCTGTAGCTGACGGTACCGCCGCTCGCCGGGGCCTCGGCCGTGAGCAGTCCCGCGGATCCGCCGGTCGCCGTCACGCCTTCCTGGCCCGGGAAGACGATGGAGGCGGCCTCGGGCAGGGTGTTCGTGAGGTTGACCACGACGGTCTCACCTTCGGCGACGCACAGGACGGGCCCCGGCGTCTGGAAGTGATCGTTGTCCGGTGCGTCGTGGTTGGCGTAGCTCCACATGAAGACGCTGTTGCCGTCGGGCGTGTCGGCGTAGCCGGTGTTGGCGACCAGGTTGAACGTGTGGGTGCTGCCAGACACCGATCCCGGGGTGCACACCATGCCGGTCTTGGGGAAGCCCGCCGGCAGCGCGTCGGCGTGCCCCGGTATCAGTACCGCTGACCCGGCAGCGAGCGCGAGCACGAGCCCGAGCCGTAGAGTTCTCCCCGCCATCATGGCCTTCCTTCCGCGGCGCACCATCTCCGCCTGCTCAGACATAGGTCTGGCTCACGTACTGCTGGGTGGGGAGCGGGCTGCCCTGATAGACGCGGACCTCCGTCATCATTCCGCTCGGCGCCCCGCCGGGGCCGGGAAGTCCGAGGCTCGAGAGCCGCCGCCAGTCCCGGTTCTTGAAGTAGTAGACGTTGTACGGGCCCACGCCATCCGAGCCTGACGGGCGTGCCGCGTCGTACGCGGGCGCATCGAAGAGCACGTCGCGGGCTTCGCCCGGCCCGAGGTACAGGGTGTTCGTCCGGTAGGAGAGGTCGGCGGTGCCGTTGCGCAGCAGCGACGCGTCCTGGCCGATCACGTGCAGCGGGATGCCTGGCAGCTGCATGGCGTGCTGCTGGTAACCGAGGTCGGCCAGCCGCAGCAGCACCCGTTCGCCCGGGTTGGCCTGTATGAGCGAGGAGTTGGGCTGACTGGCGTCGTCCGTGTCGTAGTTGGCGTTATGCGTCGTGATGCCCGACGACTCGCCGTGGTGGTCGTTGGGGAGCGTGGTCTGCGGATAGCACCGGCCGTTGAGGGTGAACCACTCCGGGTTGTAGTCCGTGGGGATCGTCTCCTGGATATCCCGGTCGCCATCGTGGTAGTGGGACCAGACCTCGTCGAGCAGGATCGCGAAGTGGCGGTGGTAGCCGGTCGAGCCGTCTCCGTCGTTGTAGGCGAACCTCGTGAACCCGCCGATCGAGGTGCCGTCTTGCTTCGGCCGGACGAACACGATGCCGGTCATCCCCATCTGCACGTGCTCGACGTCCTCGAAGTGGCAGTGCCACATGTACGTGCCTTCGCGGTGCGGCCGGTAGAAGTAGGTGAGCTGCCTTCCGATCGGCACCGCGACGGAGACCTCCGGCACCCCGTCGTTCAGCGGGGACGGGATGTCGAACCCGTGCCAGTGGATGGTGTGCGAGTCGGTCAGGTCGGGACGCTGGACCAGCCCGAGGTTGGTCAGCGTGATCTTCATGTCGTCGTCCTGGAGGAAGTCCAGGGTCGGCGCGGACATCTGGGTGTGTCCCTTGTACGTCGCGACGAGGTGGGACACGGACTGGTCGGGATCGGACGTCACGTTGCGGAACCCGAAGATGTAGAGCGGGTTGTTCTCCCGGCCCGGCATCGTGGCGTACCCGTCGGTGGCGATGAGCGAGAGCGACGTGGTCGCCGCCGATGCGGGCCGCGCGCCGCGTCCCAGCCCGCCGACCACCGCGCCGGTGACCACGGTCCCCGCAACGCCTAGCCCGGCGGCCTTGAGAAAGTCCCGGCGGCTATGGCCACGCTGATCCGGCCTGATGACGCCGCCATGGCGATGGTCCATCCTGACCTCCTCGGAGGCACTTGTCGGCGACTCGCGGTCTGTTATTGGAGTGGCGGTGTCAGTGACACCTGGATCCCTGGCAGTTCGTCGGCGCCGAGATCCCACGGCGTCCGGATCCTGACGGTCCGCTGCTGTGGCCGGTACTGGCCGTCGTAGTCGCCGCCACCGGTGGCGTTGGCCGCCGACGGCAGCCCGGCCGGCGCACCGATGCCGCGGTTGGTGGTCGTGCATGGCGCCAGTGCGTTCGCCGGCGCCGGGAACGGCGTACCGGAGCAGCGCACACCGCGGTCGACCGCGGGCGAGGCCGTCTGCAGGTGGTAGTCACCGCCGAGCCCGACGGGCGGGTCCTGGCCGGTGATCGTGACGGCCGCTGCCTGCGGGTCGAGCCGCGACCCGGACACCGCCAGTTCCAGTGTGAACGGCGTCACGAACAGCGGGTCCTCCCCGATGCGGTTGCCCTGACCGCCGGGGACCGCCCGCTGCACGCCGTCCGGCCCCAGGATCTGGCCGTTGGTCAGCGTCGAGTAGCGCGGGGTGAAGGTGTCGGAGTTGTTCGTGGTCCCGCGGACCTCGAAGTCGATGAACCCCGCGTCGACGAGCGTCGCTCCGGGGCCGAACTGGCTCAGGGTCATCGCGTCGTTGTTCCAGAAGATGTTGTTGAACAGTGCCGTCGGGTTGGAGAAGTGCGGCGCCCCGGCGGGCAGGCTGGCCTGGAACAGCGGCTCGTTCGCCTCCGAGCCGAGGCCGGCCGCGTGCGGCACGCCGATGGCGGAGTTCTCCGACGAGGCGGTGCTGACGTTGTTGGCCACCGAGTTGTTGATGATCCGCGCGTTGGCGGCGTCGTCGAGCGTGATGGCACCGCCGAGGTCGGCCGCGCCGTTGTCGACGACCATGTTGTTGCGGATATTGACCGCCTGGGTGAACGAGTCGGACACGAAGATGCCGCCGCCGTCGTCACCGGAGAAGTTGCCCTGGATCAGGTTGCGGTCGATGTTCACCGCTCCGGAGCCGGCGCCGCGGCACGTGGTGATCGTGGCGCTGGGGCTCGTGCAGTCGGGGTTGGCCGGAAGCTCGGTCTGGACCGCGATCCCGGCGCCGGAGTCGACGGCGTCGTTGTAGTAGATCCGGTTGTCGTGGATCGCGCCGCCGGGACTCAGGCCCCAGTGCGAGATGCCGGCGCCGTACTCCACCCCGAAGTTCGAGCAGAAGATACTGCCCGTGATGTCGTAGTTGTTGGAGCCGTAGAAGATCCCGATGCCGCCGGAGCGGGTCAGCCCGCCGTTGCCGAGGACGCGGTCGTTCCCGATCCGGACGTTGTAGTTGTGGTTTCCGTGCGCGAACGGCTGGCCGAGGCCGATGCCGCCGGCGAAGATGCCACCGTTGTTCTCGAGAATGTTGTTGGTGAGCTGCATGTTGTTGGTGTTGGCCTGCAGCTGGACACCGCCGGCGCCGTCGCCGCGCCCGGTTTGCAGGCCAAGGCCGTCGATGCGGGCGCCGCCAAACGCGGCGCCGTCCTGGCCGCTCGGCAGGCTGGCGACGTTGTACGCGGACGCGGACTTGGCGACAGCGGTGATGTCGGCGCCGCGCATGATCGTCGAGAACGTCGAGTCGACGGCGTACGGGGCGTGCGCGGACACGGTGGCGTCGTAGGCCGTCGCGTTCTGCGGGAAGAAGCGGCCGTCGATCACCGAGCCCGGGACGTTGAACCGTGGGTCCTCGGGGGCACGCGCGTTGAGCTCGTGGGCCCCGATGATGCCACCCGGGCCGAGGCCCTGGATCTTCAGCGGCTTCCACAGCAGGACGTTCTCGTTGTACACGCCTTGCGACAGCACGAGCAGGCTGCCGGGCGTGGCCGAGTCGATCGCGTCCTGCAGCGCGTGCGCGTTGGTTCCCGCCGGTGGCGGCTGCGGCACGTTCACGACCGTCGGGGTATAGGTGACCGCGGTTGCGCCGGTGCCGTTGGAGCCCAGCACGTGGACGGTGATGCCGTTGACGCTGGAATCGCCGCCGTTCGAGTTCGCGACCACGATCGTGAGCTGCTTCGGACCGGGCCGGAACGTGGTGGTGTTGATCGCCGGAACCTGGATGACGATCGTGTCGGGCGTACTGCCCGAGCCGGGCGTCCAGCTCACCACGCCGCCGTTGGCCCGGGTGAGCGTTGTCACCACGCCGGTACGGGCATCGGTCAGGTTGACGTGCCCACCCCCGGCCCCGGCCGCGCCGGCCGGGCCGATGAAGTCGGCTTGGATCGTGATCCGCCGCGCGGTCCCGGCGTTGCTGGCAAGGACGTACGGCCGGGAGACCTGAAGAAGCTCGGGCGTGGTCGAGGCGGTGTCCGGGCCGGAGACCGAGAAGTCACAGCCGGTTCCGGAAATCGGGTCGACCGGGGTGTCGAGCTGGGTGGTCAGGCCCGGCCACGCCTCAGTCGGCGTGGTGGCGGTCAGCAGGTTCGGGTCGAACGTTGGGTTCGGGTTGGCCTTCGTCCCCGGGTCGTCGACCACCGCCATGTACATGCCCGGGCAGGGTCCCTGCGGGATCGGGCAGTTGAACGTCTCGGTCGACGGCACGATCGCCTCGTACGAGCCGTCCGCGCCGGTCTTGACCGTCTTCAGCAGCCGCCACTTGTTCGGGTCGTACGGCAGGTTGACGTTCGGCGTGGGGCAATTCGTCCCGCCGCCCGAGCAGACGGTGTCGACCCGCGCGTAGATCCCGACCGGGATGTTGGCGATCGGCCGCGGCTCGCCGTACCACGGCGACGCAGGGTTGCGCTCGAAGTAGATGTCGTTGAAGACCTGCCCGACGATCCGGCCGGGCTCGGCCACGTCACCGGTCCGGTTGTCGCTCGCATCCGTTCCGTTCGGGTCGGTGCGGAAGTTCGTCATCAGGAAGAAGTCGGCGTTGGCGTTCTGGCCGTTCTGCAGCTCCACCAGCCGCTTGTCACACAGTGGCTGCGAGGGGCTGGTGGCCTGGTCGCCGGTGTAGAAGGTGCTCCGCGGCGTCAGCGTCGACTGGTCGATGACGTGCATGTCGCCGGTGCACGGGGGTGGCGGGATCTGCGGGGCAATGTGGTTGCCGAGGTCGACGTTGACGTCCTCCTCGCGCACGATGTGGAATACGCAGCCCTGGCCTCCACCGGGCACGTTACCGTGCGCATCACTGATGCTCTTGAACCCGTTGGTGTTGGCGGGGTTGCAGTCGCGGGTGTCGGCGGTGTCCTTCGGCATGATCGCGTGGGTGATGTAAGTCCCCGCCACCAGCGCTACAGGGTCGGTGCCGCCGTTGCAGGTGCCGTCGTCGGCGGCCAGGTCGTACCCGTTCGGGCAGTAGTCGGCGAAGGCGTAGCCGCCGTCGAACGCGCCGTCCTTGGTATGGCCGCCGGCCAGCGGCACCTCCAGGCAGTTCGGGCCGATCTTCGGGCTGAACTGGCTGGTGATGTCGGTTCCGTTGAAGTCCCTGATCGGGTTGCAGTTCTGGGTGAACGAGTTCGCGCCGCCCTGGCCGTTGTCTTGCGGATCCTGGCTGGCATTCGGTTGCTGCCAGTGGTCGGTCACGTACTTGTTCACGATCACGTCATCGGCCGTGTTGGGTTGTCCGTCCGGGCCCAGAGTCTCCAGGTACACGGTCGCGTCGGGGATGGCCGGCTCGTAGTCCTCGTGCGCCTGGAACCGCGCGTCGAACTCGTTGCGGGTGGTGGCGAAGTAGGTGATGCCGACGATCTGGCCCGGCGTGCCGGCTGGGTAGTCCCGCTTGCCCCAGTCGACGGTGGCGCGGTGGCCCTCGAGGGTCGTCTGGTTGGTGAGCAGGCCGCCGCCCTGACTGGTGGGAACGCACGGATCGGCGGGGACTGCCGGCGGGTCGACCGCGCAGGACGGCGTCACAGCGCCGGTCAACTCGTCGTGCGGCGACGGGCCCGGGTAGGCAGAGAAGCGGGAGAAGCCCTGCTCGTTGATGAACCAGCGGCCGAGCGCACCGCCTTCCGCGGTCGGGTACTCGTAGTGCCCGCTCGGGTCGGTGAACGTGGACTCCTTGATCGAGCCGTCGCGCCAGCGCTGGTCCATGTCCGTGTTCGCGATCGGCGCATCCGTGCCGGGGTCGTACTTACCGTTGTTGTTCACGTCCTTGTAGACATGGCCGTCCAGCCAGCCGAACCAGCGCGAGACACCGACGCCGGCCTCGCCGTTGTCGGCGACATCGTTGGCATCGACCGTCTGCCCGGCAGCCACGGTGACCGGCTTGAACCGCATGATGTAGTTGAGTTGCTCGTCCCAGATGCTCAGGTTGTAGGTGCCGGCCGGGACGTTCTGAATGTCGAAGTTCCCGTTCTGGTCGCCGCGGCCCTGGAAGACGGTCGTGTCGTTCGCCGCGTCGGTGAGGGCGACGTACGGGTTGTCCACCGGCGTGTCGTAGGTGCCGGTCGTGTAGGGGGCCCACTCCACCCAGTTGCGCGCCTGGCCGGTGATCTCGCCGGTGCCACCGGAGTAGGGGCCGCTCGTCGGCCAGTCCATCGGCGTGCAGACGAACCCGAACCAGTAGGCGGTGCGGCGGTTGGGCGGCTCCCACAACTGCTCGCCGGGCGCTCCCGTGCCGTCGCTCCCCTCTTCCACCGGTGTCATGAGGTCGAGGCCGCCGTCGATCGTCGTGGTCTGTGCCCACGTGCCCGGTCCCTGCGTGAGCCGGTTGGGCGCGTTCGGGTCGGGATTGCAGTGGTCGGGCGGGTGCACGTCGGCGAAGTAGGTGGCCGGGCTGAGATTGTTGATCTCGACGAAACCATCGCTCGCGGTCTCGCAGACACCGCCGCAGAGCGGCTTGTTGTCGTGGTCGACGGTGACCGCGCCGCCGGTCTGCTCTTTCAGCCCGACCCGGAAGCCGCCGAGCCCCTGGTTGGCCGCGGCCTCCTCGGTATCGGGAGCGCCGTTGGTCCAGGCGTTGTCCTCGAATACGAAGATCCTGAGTTTGCCCGCCGGCAGCGGGTGATCCGCGCTCGCCTCGGTGAGGTCAACCCGCTGGGTCAGGCTCCCGTTGGCCGCCGCGTCGTCGGGCAGGGTGATATAGGTCCCCCACATCTTGTGGTCGAGGGAGCGAACGGTGATCAGGTAGCGGCCCGCCGGCAGATTGACGGTGTTCCGGTCCTGGTTGCCCTCGGCCACGATCGGCGTGTAGCTCTCGGAGTTGAGAGCCAGCGGATCGCTCGGCAGCTTCGCGTTGTCGAGGTTGACGATGTAGTTGAAGTTCGCGAGCGGGCTACCCGACGCGAAGTCGTGGGCATCGACGGTGACCGCACAGCCGCCCGCCGGGCACGACGTGGCCGCGCGAGCCGGGGTGGTGACGGACGACGCCACAGGCAGCGCGGTCAGCAGCGACGCGAGCACGCCCAGGATCGCGACTCGCGCGACCGTCGACCGGCCGCGCCAGCGATCCATGTGGTGGCCCCGGAACGGATACGAAGCCTTCACGCGTCGGATTCCACCGGGTCGCCGCATCGCTTCCTCCCTCGGACGGGGCGCCTCGGGGAGGGTGACGCCGCGATCAGCTCGCGGTCACTGTGTCCGCGCGCCGGTGCCGGGCGATGCGGGTGAAGGTGGTTCCCCCGCTCGCCGGCCAACCGCGCCACGACCCCTCGGCGTCTTCGGTGCCGACAGCGGGACCATAAGTAGCCACCGCGCGGATGCGGCCGATCATGACAACACCGTCATCTGACTGTCATGCCGCGCTCATGTCTCTAGCTGGCAGTTTGTGATCCGCCCAGGGGCATTCACCCGGAGAGGATTGCGCACAGGGCGGCCAAGGGCGTAGACATTAAAGCTAACACCAAGTATGAGTAAAGTAATCACCAGTAGCCAAGGCGGGACCTGGGGAAGGCAGCACCAGCGGGGGCTTGCGGTGAGTCAGATCCTTGTAGTCGACGACGAGCAGCGCATCTGTCGGTTCGTTGCGCGTGCTTTTGAGGCGAACGGCTTTCAGATCCAGGCGGCCGTGAACGGCTACGAAGCGCTGCGCCTTGTGGCGAGCCAGGACTATGCAGTTATCGTGCTGGATCTCCTGTTGCCCGGGCTGGATGGCTACGAGGTACTCCGCCGTATCCTCCGGGCCAATCCGGCGCAACGTGTCCTGATCCTGTCCGCGATCGGTGACGTCGAGTCCAAGGTCCGATGCTTGCAGATGGGGGCGGTGGACTACCTGCCGAAGCCGTTCGCGATCGCCGAGTTGATCGCGCGGGTCAGGCGAAGGATCGAGGATCGGTCCGCGCCTCCGCCGCCACGATGGCTCGAGGTCGGTGGGGTGCGCCTCGACCTGCAGCGCCGCGTGCTCCGTGTGGAAGACCGGGAGGTCTCGCTGTCGCATCGCGAGTTCATCCTGATGGGGCATCTCATGCGTCATGCGGGCGAGGTATGCACCCGTGATGAGCTGCTCGCAGACGTGTGGGGCTACGCCTTCGATCCGGGAAGCAACGTCGTGGACGTGTGCGTCCGCCGACTGCGTTCGAAGCTTGACCGGGGAGCGATTGAGACGGTGCGCAATGTCGGATACAGCTTTGTCGCCAGTTAACCGCTGGCTCTTTCCTGGCTGGGTGATCTTCGCTGTGGTCAACACGGCCGCGATGTTCGCGCTGCCGGGCCAGGAGACGATCCCGTTCCACTTCGTTTACATCAGCATCGCGCTGGTCTACGGACTCCAGCCGTGGCCGCTCGGCCGGACGTACATCATCCTCAGTCTGGTCGCAGCGACCACCGGCGCCGCCCTGGCCTGGCACGTCAAGACCGGCGTTATCGGGTGGGAGGAGACCGCCGAGATCCCGCTGATGGCCATACTGTTCCTCGTGATGGTCTGGCACGTTCGGCGCCGGGTCGCGGCGACCAGGGAGGCGCGGCGGTACGCGGACAGCGAGCACGAGATGCGGGAGATGCAGAAGAGGTTCGTCCGCTTCGCATCTCACGAGCTCCGCACGCCCGTGACGGTCGGCCGTGGCTTCGCCGAGCTCATCCGCGATGCCCAGCCGGGCACTCAGGCCGCCCAGGACGCGATCGTTGTCCTCGAGGAGTTCGACAACCTTGAACGGATCGCAGCCCGCCTGCTGACCCTTGCCCGGATGGACGAGAGTGCGACGGTGAGACCCTCCGTCGTGCCTCTGAATCCGCTGCTTGAGCGGACCGTGACACGCTGGCGGCCCACCGCGAACCGCGACTGGAGGCTGCGCCCGACCTCGGCGGTCGTCGTGGCCGATCGTCAACGTCTCGAGACCGCACTCGACAGCCTGGTCGAGAACGCCGTTCGCTACACCGAGGAAGGCGGGCGGATCGCACTCGCCGCGTACCCGGACGAGGAGAGCGTCGTCATCGAGGTGTGCGACGACGGGCCTGGTATCCCGGACGAGGAACTGCCCTATATCTTCGAAAGCTTCCACAGCGGATCCGCGCGGGGCGGCACCGGGATAGGTCTCGCGATCGTCAAGACCATCATGGAGGCGCACGGTGGCGCCACATCAGCGGAGAACCTTCCCGGCGGTGGCGCGTCCTTCCGGCTGTGGCTTCCGGTGCCAGGTCCCCCGCCTCCGGCACTAGCCGAGCAGGACGAACCATGCCATCAAGGCGTCCCGGCAAGCGCCTGACCACCACCGCCTGATGCCACCCCCTGCGCGTTCTCCCTGACCTCTTCGCCATGACCGGTTCGCCGGGAGTAACCTCGCGTCCTAGCGGTGTCATCACGGCCTCCCGGCGTAAGGAGCCTGCCCATGCCAGGAACGGAGCAGTTCACCATCGGGGCCGAGGTCAGCTGCACCGATGGGGTATGCGGCAAGCTGAGCCGTGTCGTCGTGGACCCGGTCGCACGGGAGGTCACCATCTCATCGTGGAACCGCGCCACGGGCACCAGCTTCCCCGCCTGGTTCCCCTCGGCCTTGCCGACTCTGCGGCGGGCGGGATCCAGCTGAATTGCACCTTGGCAGAGTTCGACGTGCTCGACCCCGCCGAAGAGACGCGGTTCATCGCCGAGGTCGCGGATGTCCCGAACTACCGTACGACCGACGTGGTCTTCTGGCCCCATTACGGGTATCGCGGCGCCCTGGGCGGCTTGCCCACGTCAGACACGATCCCGCCCGGCGAGGTGGAGGTACGGCGCGGCGAGCACGTTCACGCCAGCGACGGCGGTATTGGCCGGGTAGCGGGGCTGGTCATCGATCCGGGCAGTCATCGCGTGACGCACGTGCTCCTGCAGGAGGGGCACCTGTGGGGCCACAAGGATGTGGCCATCCCGATCAGCGCCGTGACCCGGGTCGCCGACCACATCGAGGTCAGCCTCAGCAAACAGCAGGTAGAAGACCTGCCGCCGGTGGACATCGACCGCCCCCGAAGCTAGCCGCTGCCAGGGCCACCTCAGCCGCGCAGGATCGGTTTGCCCAGCGGGAATGCCTTGCCACCGGTGGCTACCGCGGACGAGCCGAAGAACAGGTACACGCCGATCGCGGCGAACGCCAGCACGACGTAGCCGGCCGCCTTGGTCATGCCGGCCGATGCCTGAATGGTGGCGATCAGCAGCAGCACCAGCGCGACGTCGATGAGCGCGAACACGGCCGTGAAGGCCAGCGGCAGCCGCAACGTAGCCAGGGTGAGCATCACGATGATGACCAACCAGGTGATCAGGAACAGCTTCTGGGTTGCCACCGCCGCGGACACGGGGATCGCGAACCAGTTGTGGACCAGCCCGAGCACCAGCACCGCATAGCTCAGCCAGAAACCGCCGAAAATACCGAAGACGCTCGCCACTGCGCTCTGGCCCAAAGCCGCGGCCCAGATCGCCGCTATGAACAGGCCAATCGACGTGGCCGCCAGGATGATGGCCAGCGGGGCGCCGGCCGCGGTGGCTGGGACCACGCCGACCAGCGTGAGGCCCAGGGCAACGGAACCTGCGATGAAACTCGGCAGTCCCAGGATGGCCGGATCACCGGCCAGCGGCCCTGCCGTGGCCACTTCAGCCGCGGCTGCTTCTGCATCGAGCGTGGTCATCGCTGCTCCTCTCACAGGTAGCCGTCGGGAGCCACGCCATCGTCGCGGTCTCCTTAGAACCTCTCTACCTCGCCCGCAGCCCACAGTTGATCTCAGTTTGAATCGGCTCCGCCTGCCCGCCGCAATCCGCGGCCGCCTACGTCACCTGGACGGGCGGTTATGCGCCCAGGAGACCAGCGAACTGCGGGAAACAGGCTCACCAGCCGGGACCTCATCATCCGGCGTTTACGTACCATGGCTGGTTGTGGGACACGAGGTGCGGACCTCGAACGCCGCCAGCACGCTCAGTCCTGTCATGGTCGGACGCGACCGCGAGTTTGCCCAACTTCAGGGCGCGTGGCGGACCGGCGGCCAGATGCTCGTGGTGCGCGGACGAGCCGGGATCGGCAAGAGCCGCCTGGTCAGGGAATTCGCGAACTGGGTCCGGGACGCGGGCGGGACTGTCGTGGCTGGCCGGTGCAGCCCGACCGCCGGGGACGTGCCGTTCCGGCCGCTGCGGGAGGCCCTGCTCGCAGCCGCCCGTGTCGGACTGGCGCCATCGTCGCGGCTTACTGCATTCCGGCCGGTCCTGGGGTCGCTGGTTCCTGAGTGGTCTGGCGAGCATGCCGTGGGGGTTGACGGCGGGCTGATGGTCCTGGCCGAGGGGATGCTGCGGCTGATGGTGGAGTGGTCATCATCGGAGGCTCCCACGCTCTTGGCCATCGAGGACCTGCACTGGGCTGACCGGGAAACGCTTGAGGTGATCGAGTACCTGGCCGACCACGTGTCCGGGAACGCTGTCCTGGTGGTCGTTACCTTGCGCGATGATGAGCCGGGACCAGGCAGCGAGCTGGTGTCCGCGTTGCGGGCTCGCCGGGTGGTCCGCCCCATCTCGTTGCCTCCGCTTGATCCGGCGCAGTCCCGGGTCATGCTGCGGGAGTGCCTAAGCGCCGCGGCGTTGCTGCCGGAACTCGCCGATGCCGTGGTGACCAGGAGCGATGGCGTCCCGTTCTTCATCGAGGAGCTGCTGGCGGCCGCGCTAGGCGAGGCGAATTCAGGGCGGCTCGTTCCGGAGTCCATCGCCGCGGCCGTCGATGCTCGCGTTGCGGTGCTGCCGGAGTCGACAGCGCGTTTCCTTGGCTTCGCGGCGATGCTTGGACGCAACTTTGACTGGCATGTCGTGGCCGCGGCGACCGGTTG
>Ga0207700_10001525_pt1 | contig 13119 bp, 14 predicted proteins | sample LARL82metaG_FD_184348 | JGI IMG/M metagenome (GOLD analysis project Ga0207700, IMG submission 184348) | Corn, switchgrass and miscanthus rhizosphere microbial communities from Kellogg Biological Station, Michigan, USA - LAR L8-2 metaG... | ecosystem: Host-associated > Plants > Roots >...
GCAGGTCCTGTGATTCCAATCTTCATGGATTTGCCAGAATGCTTGAAGATCTTTTTTATGATGAGTTTAGCGTCCTTTTCGTTATTTTCAATTATAGATATGGCGCGTGCTATTGCTCTTCTGTTACCTTTCTTAATTTCTGCCACAATATCCATAGAGAGGTCACGCAAAGAATCCACAATAAAGCTTATTGTTATGCCAATAAAGCAAAAAGATCCCCAAATGTGGAATTTCAAATAAAGCTTTTAAAACAGAAAATTTACTTGTAAAGTACATGTCTCAAAAGGCTCAAACAAAGAGAATCAGGATCTTGGTTTCAAAACTAGGACTTGATGGTCACGACAGAGGAGCCCTGGTACTATGCAGGGCATTTCGAGACGCAGGCATGGAAGTAATCTATTCTGGACTATTTGCAACCCCTGAAAGAATAGCCCAGATAGTAGAAGACGAAGATATCGACGTTGTTGCATTGAGCCTTCTAAATGGAGCACATCTTACTCTATTTCCAAGAGTTGCAAAAGCAATCAAGGACAAGGGAATAAACGATGTCCTAGTAATTGGCGGAGGAGTCATTCCAGAAGATGACAAGCCAGCACTTGAAAAATCAGGAGTGCTTGGAAACTTTGGACCAGGAACACCGCTACCGTCGATAATTGATTTTATCCAGACAAATCTTTCAAAGAAATAAATTTATTCAGTAGAGTCTGGCCACATCATCTTTCGCATATCTTTTCCTACTTTTTCTATCTGATGTGCAGTTATCTCTTTCATGAATCTGTCAAAGGAGTTCTTGCCGTTTTTTTGATAATCAGATATCCATTCTTGGTTGAATGTTCCATCTTGTATCATCTTTAATGCTTTTTTCATCTTTTCTTTGACATCTTTATCCATAACCATTGGACCTCTTGTCAGTCCACCATATCTTGCAGTCTCACTTACTCGTCTGTACATTCCTGCAATTCCGTATCTCTGAATCATGTCAACGATTAGTTTTAGTTCATGCAAGACCTCAAAGTATGCAATCTCTGGTTGGTATCCTGCCTCAACCAATGTTTCAAATGCATTCATAACCATAGAAGCAGAACCACCGCAAAGGTCTACCTGTTCACCAAACCAGTCAGTCTCTACTTCTTCTTTGAATGTAGTTTCAATTACACCAGCTCGTGTACTTCCCAAACCTTTTGCAATACCAAGTGTTCTCTCCCAAGCTTTCTTGGTATGATCTTGGTATACTGCAACAATTGATGGAGTTCCAAATCCTTGCTGATAAGTTTCACGAACCTTTGAGCCAGGACCCTTTGGGGCAACCATGATTACATCCACATCCTTTGGAGCCTGAATCCAACCCCAATGAATTGCAGCTGCATGTGAAAATGAAAGTGCTTTTCCAGCAGTGAGGTTTGGTCCAATCAACTCCTTGTAGACTTTGGCCTGGACCATATCTGGAATCAATACATGAATAATGTCTGCTTTTTTGCAAGCTTCTGGAATTGTCATCACTTGGTGACCGTCTTGCTGGGCTTTTTTCCAGCTGGTGCCAGACTCTTGTAGTCCAACTATAACATTAAGACCAGAATCTTTGAGATTATTTGCTTGTGCATTGCCTTGTATGCCATAGCCAATTACTGCAATTGTTTGATTTTTTATTAGATCTAAATTAACATCTGCGTCTTTCCAACTTTTAGCCATGCAGACCACTAAAAATCATGGAAATAAAAACTTACAACTAGTCCAAAAAACAGAACCAAGCACAACGGTGACTAGAAAATATCATCATATGACAATCTCTTTTCCACAGGCTACGCATTTGACAATTGTTTGCTCAGAAGGTATCCTGTCAAATTTTTTTGAGCCACAACCTGGGCAGATTGGGCATGCTCTGGCTTTCTCCATACAATACTATTTGGCATCACAGAGATATCAATTGTGTTCTTGTGGCATAAAAAAGAGTTTATCTGAAAGATTTTTCAAGTGATACTAGTTGAGTGGGTTTATCAATTTTTCATCAGATGACGAGGATGTAAATCTAGAATATTTGTACAATATCGGAGTATCTCATGCAAAAATAGGCAATCCAAGAGATGCAATATTTTATTTTGACAAGGTCTTGGACGTAGAACCAAACCATGTAAACGCACTTGCAAACAAGGGCAATGCACTAGGAAAACTTGGAAAATATGATCAGGCAATAATATGTTATGATGTGATCCTAAAAGAAAAGCCAGAGCACATGACAAGTCTTCTCAACAAGGGACTTGCACTACACTATCTTGGAAGATATTCTCAGGCAATAACATGTTATGATAAAATCTTGGAGCAAGCCCCAGATAATGCAAGTGTGCTATACCACAAGGCCTGCACCAAGTCACTTCAAAAGGAGATAGACCAGTCCTTGTCATTATTAGAAAAAGCAATACTGCTTGATGGAGAGTTTGCAAAAAAGGCTTCAATGGACAAGGATTTTGATAGCCTGCATGACGACCCAAGATTCAAGTCGCTTACGGCATAAACGCCAATAGAAAAAAATACTGTACCAGAAATCATCTAGTGATGGATGTAGGCATTATAGGTACAGGGCTGCTTGGCAGCGCAATAGCAAAACGCATTGCATCATCAGGGCACAAGGTACATGCATACAACAGAACAAGACAAAAAGCAGAATCGTTAGAAAAACTAGGAATCATCATAGAAGACTCGCCTAAAGAACTTGCAAAAAAATGCGAAATGGTAATCATCATAGTAAAAGACTCTAAAGCCATAGAGGAAGTCTCTTTTGGCAAGAATGGTATCATCCATGGGAAGCATGACGGACTAGTAATTGCTGACATGAGTACAATCAGTCCAATAGCATCAAGAAAAATTTCCAAGAAATTTACTGACAATGGAATTGCTATGATTGACACTCCGGTAATGGGAGGTCCAAGCCTTGCAGAAAAAGGCCAGATGATAGTCATGGTAGGAGGAAAAGATGAGACATATCAAAGATGCAAACCAGTATTGGATGTCATTGGAGAAAAAACATTTCACTTGGGAGACAATGGTTCAGGTCATGCCATGAAGCTTGCAATGAATTCACAGATTGCAATTCTTGCGCTTTCAATTTCAGAGGGAATCATACTTGCAAAAAAATCAGGACTTGATCCTATTACATTTCTTGAAGTTCTAAATTCCACGTATTTCAAAACAGGAATGAGTGTAAACAAGGGACCAAAGATGGCAAAGGGCCAGTTTGAGCCAAGTTTCTTTCTTAAAATGATGCAAAAAGATCTTGACGAAATTGACCATACCGCAAAAGAGTTTGGTGCAAACATGCCCATGTCAAAACTTGCAAATCAATTATACCAAAAAGCAATCAAGAAAGGTTTCGGAGACATAGATTATACTGGAATCTTGGCATATCTTGAAAGTTCAAAGTAACAAATCATAGTTCTTCAGGTGGCTTTATCTTTCTGAAACTAAAAAATATTCCAACATCGTAGACAATCTTTAGAACTCCACCTACAACAAAAGGGGCAGAAAGTGAAAGCGTCTGGATTATGATTCCAGTAATTGACGGGCTAATTGCTTGTGATATGTTTCGTGAGGTATTGGTATAAACTGCAGCAGGGATTCTCTCATTTTCGCTTACCACTCCCATGATGTACGATTGCCTGGTTGGGACATCCATTTGTGATAGACTCATCCTTGCAAAAAATAGCGACACCGCAATTGATAGAGACGGGGCAAAGGCAAGCAGTATCAGCAATACATTTGACGGAATGTGCGTAAAGACCATCGTATTTACCAAACCAATCTTTGATGCAATTTTTGTCGACGCCATGTAGGATACGGCAGTAAGCACACCTGCAACTGCAAATATGTATGATAACGAAGAAAGGTCTGCACCAAACTTGGTATAAAACCAGAATGAGACAATACTTTGTATCACAAATCCTCCCCCAAACGAATCAACTGCAAAAAGCGAAGACATTTTCCAAATAATGCTTTTAGATTTCGGAGAGATGTTTTTTATCGACATGCCAGACGTGTCCTTTTCTTTTACTTCGATATTTTTAGAAAGCATCAGGTATATCACAAGGACCACAACTGCACATGCTGCATAAATTAAGAACAGTGATTTTATTGCACCAATTTTGTCAAATCCATAATTTTGTAAAATAGCTGGAAGCCCTGACAACAGTACACCTGCAGACATGGCAAAAGTTCCAACTGCATTATAGATTGCAAATATCGAATTTCTTTTTTTAATGTCACGTATAGTCTGTGGTAGTATGGCCTGCTCTAGTGATAAGAATGCCCCAACTTCAGATCCTGTTACGTTTATTGTTCCAACAAGTGCTGCAATTACAAGTGCGACATAGTTACTTGTTACAAAAAATATTACAGAGGACACAATCATCAATGCGGCATAAATTATCAGAATATTCTTTCTTCCAATTTTATCTGCATATGCACTTGATAAGAGATTGAAAAATACACTGTTTACAAGCGTGGCAGTAAGTACGATACCTACAAGAATGTCATCAAATCCTACCAGTTTTAGGTAGATTGCAAGAATTACGCTAAGAAACCCGTATGAAAAAGTCCTGACAATTCTTGCCCCAAGCAAGAGCTTGCCGTCACGTGATATCCATTGTAGACTCATTTGCCAAGTTTTGCCTTGTTTGCTTCAATGTCAGTGGCTTCGATTTTTTTAAACAACGGTGATGCCGCTCCAATCTTGTGACCTTGAGATATCTTGATCTCAGATATGGAATTCCAGATTTGTTCTGATACAGAGCCAGCCATCCCAATCTGTTCCCATATTTTCTGTGATGACTCGGGCAAGAACGGGTACAAAGATATCGCAAGGCTGCGAACAGCATTTACAGAAATATATACACAGTTGCCAGAGCCAGGTCCACCTTTCCATGGTTCTTTTTTCTGGAAATATTGGTTAAAGTGCGCAGAAAATTCTATGATCTTTTTTAGCGCCTTGTCAAGACTGTTGTTTTCCATCAATGGTGTCAATTCGCTTGAGAAATTGTTAATTTTTTCCTGTGCTTCCTTGTCGATATCATCAAACGTTTCTACATTTGGCACAACCCCTGCCATGCTTTTATGGGTAAAGCCAAGTGCTCTGTTGATAAAATTTCCAATGTTTCCAATCAGTTCAGAATTAATTCTTGATGCAAACTCTTCCCAGTCAAAATTAAGATCATCTTGGCTGTAAGGAGTTATCAGTGCAAGATAGAATCGTAAATAATCTGCAGGATATATTCCAAGAAAGTCTTTTAGTCCAATGTACCAATTGCGGCTCTTTGATATTTTTTTAGACTGGAGCATCAAGTGGCCACGGGTTGGAATATAATCAGGAAGTTTGAATTCATTTTTAATTCCAATTCTCATTGCCGGCAAGAACAGGTAATGGTGGTATACGATATCTTTTCCAATGAAATGGTAAATGTCTGCCGAGTTCCAGAATTGTTTTCCGTCAAGTCCTTTTCCGTCTAGGAATTTTATTGCAGTAGAGATGTATGCCAGGTGGTTGTCAAACCATCCGTAAAAGACCTGTCCTTTGGCATCATCAAGTGGTATCGGGACACCCCAGTTCATGTCTCGTGTGATATCCCAGTCAACTAGGCCTTCTTTTATCCAGTTTTGCACGTACTTTTTGACGTCTTTTTGAAGATGCGAGTCAGATTCTAGCCACTGGTTCAGCTCGCTGACAAAGTTTGTCAACTTGAAGAAATAGTGCCTTGTCTTTTCTTTTGTTGGCGGGTTTTTGCATATTGAGCATTTTGGATCCTCAATCTCTTCTGGCACCCTGCCACATTTTTCGCACAAGTCAGAGTACTGGTCTTCAGCCTTGCAATACGGACAACGTCCTAGAACGTACCTATCAGGCAAGAACTTCTTGTCAATCGTACAATAAAACTGGATGATTTCCTTTTCGTAAATGTGTCCATTTGCCTGTAATTTTTTAAAAACATCCTGAACAAATGTTACATTTTCTGGAGAACTGGTACGATAAAAGAAATCAAACGAAATGCCAAATGATGTAAAATCCTCATGGTCTCGCTTGTTCCATATTTTCACATATTCTTCAGGAGTCTTGTTCTCTTTCTCAGACTGGATTAGAATCGGCGTTCCAAAATCATCAGACGCACAAAAGTAATACGCCTCTGTACCGTTTAATTTTAAAAATCTAGTTGTGATATCAGCCGGTAAATAAGTGGACGCAACGTGTCCAAGATGTATCTCTCCGTTTGCATATGGAAGTGCGCTTGTTATAATTGCCCTTTTCATTATCAGGGTAAAGTTTGTGTCTGATTTAAGCTATGCCCAGCTCTGACCGTATTTTATCTGGGCCGCAGTTGGCTTATCCATTTCTACATTCATTGCCTTGAGTGCATCTACTGCAATCTGGATATCAATTTCTTGTGGAACTGTAATCACATTCTTTCCTATTTTTTTGTGGTTCTTTGCAATGTATATCATGGACAATAATTGATTTGAAAATGATTGTGCCATAACCTCTGGCGGGTGTCCTTCTGCTGCAACAAGATTTGCAATCCTTCCCTTTCCAATGAGGTACATTTTCTTGCCGTTTTTGAGAACACATTCGTCAAGATTTGGTCTTACCTCTCTTACAGATTTTGATTCAGTTAGCAAGAACTTGGCATCAACTTCAACATCAAAGTGTCCCACGTTACCCATGATTGCACCGTTTCTCATTGTAACAATGTGCTCTTTTCTGATTACTCCGGTCTGACCTGTTGCAGTGATAAATATTTCACCACTCTTTGCTGCTTCAGCCATCGGAGCAACTTCAAAACCATCCATGTGAGCTTCTAGTGCTCGCACAGGATCAACTTCAGTAACTGTAACTTTAGCACCCATTCCACGACATCTTGATGCAACACCTCGTCCTACCCATCCATAACCTGCAACAACTACACGCTTGCCTGCAAACAACAAGTTCATTGAACGCAGATAACCGTCAATTGTACTTTGACCTGTTCCATATCTATTGTCAAACATGTGTTTTGTATATGCGTCATTTACTGCAATTACTGGATACTTCAATTTCTTTTCTTTTGCAAGTGCCTTTAGTCGTATGACACCTGTTGTGGTTTCCTCAGTTCCTCCCAAGACTTTCATGGAAGCAAATTTCTTGTTTCCATGTATCTTGCTGTGACTATCAGAACCATCATCTGTTAGAATCTGTGGCTTGTGACTGAGCATCTGGTCGATACACCAATCATACTCTTTTCCAGTCTGACCGGTCCAAGCATAGATGTGAATTCCATTTTCAGCCAAGAATGCGGCAATGTCATCCTGTGTTGAAAGTGGATTAGCAGCACAGGCACTTACGTCAGCGCCAAGCTCTTTTGCGCCCATAATCAAGACAGATGTCTCTTTTGTGATATGAAGGCATATTCCTATGCGTAGTCCTTTGAGAGGCTGAGATTTTTTTAATCTAGATATAGTATTAGTTAGAATCTGCATGTGATCGCGAGCCCATTCATATGACATCTTTCCCTTTTCTGAAAGGCTTGGATCTTTTACTTGGCTCATGGTAAATCACAATTTCTGGGGATATAAAACAGTATCAGAAATGACAATCTAAATATTGGATAGATTTAGTTTTACAAAACATGGCATGGAAAAAGGTAGCAGAAAAAGATGCAGTTGCCCCAGGAAAGGGCAGAGAGTTTGTAGTTGACGGCAAGAGAATTGCAATATTCAACCAGGATGGTTTTCATGCACTGGATTCAGTATGTGTCCACCAGGATGGTTCCCTTGCACCAGGCAAACTTGATGGAGATATCGTAGAATGTCCGCTTCACTTTTGGCACTATAACATCAAGACAGGAGAACTACAGGATTACATCAAGGGCGTCAAGCTTCAGACATATAGTGTCGAAGTAAAAAAAGACGGAATCTACCTAGACGTTTGATAAGTTTAATTTCTTAGCATCATTTTAAAAAACATTGAATCGTAAAATAATCGAAGACATATCCAAACAAGACTATGATTCAATCCAAAATAAGATTGGAAATTTTCTAAAAGACGAGCTTGAAAAAAGAAGAGTAGGCGGGCTAGTCTTTGGTCTAAGTGGAGGAATTGACTCTGCAGTGATTGCATCACTTTGTGCAAAATTTGCCAAGGAGAAATCTCTTGCACTGATAATGCCAAATGGAAAAATTACTCCAAACAGTGAGACAGAAGATGCGATTAAGATTGTTGACAAGTATTCAATAGAATACAAGCTAATTGATATCGGTTTTATCCACAAGGAATGTTCAAAATATCTAGAACAGAGTCCTCTGGCATTTGCAAATCTAGGTGCAAGAATACGTGCAAATATGCTATACTATTATGCAAACGCAAGAAATTCTCTTGTGCTTGGGTCATCAGACAAGAGTGAATATCTGATTGGATATTTTACAAAGTTTGGCGACGGTGCATCAGACTTGTTGCCCATAGTATCATTGTACAAGACCCAGATACGCGAACTTGCAAGAAACCTAGGAGTGGCAGATAACATCATATCAAAACCAAGTGGTCCGCACTTGTGGGAAGGCCACACTGCTGAGACAGAACTTGGCCTAAACTATGAAGAGATTGATTCCATATTGCATTGTACTGTAGACAAGGGACTTGCAGTAGATGAGACAGCAAAGATTACAGAGGTACCAATTTCTGATGTTGACAAGATTTACAGAATGTACAAAAAAAGCGAACATAAAAGAACCATGGCAACTCCATGTGTCCTATAGAATAAGATGAAAGTTTTTGATACACTGTCAGTAACAGAAAAAAATGTAGACACCTCAAGTTCTGTGAGAATCTATCTATGTGGTGTTACGGTATACGATGAGAGCCACATTGGTCATGCCAGAACCATCATTGTGTTTGATGTTTTTAGAAGATATTTGGAAACAAAAGGAGTCAAGGTAAACCTCATCCAGAATTTTACCGACGTTGATGACAAGATAATCAACAGGGCAAAAAAAGAGAACGTACTAGCTGGAACCATCACTGAAAGATACATAAAAAATTATTTTGATGACTTTGACAAGCTAAATGTAAAGAGGGCTGATCTTTACCCCAAGGCAACAGAGCACATCTCAGATATGATAAATCTGATAAAAGGTTTGATCGAAAAAGGATTTGCATATACATCCAAAAATGGTGTATATTTTTCAGTATCAAAATTTGCAGAATATGGAAAACTATCAAAGAAAAAAATAGACGAGTTGGTATCAGGTGCAAGAGTAGAAGTGGATGAAACAAAAAAAGATCCGCTAGATTTTGCACTGTGGAAGTTCTCTGACGAGTCCCCAACATGGGAGAGCCCATGGGGCAGTGGCAGACCAGGATGGCACATTGAATGTTCTGCAATGAGCCTGAAATATCTAGGGAGTAACTTTGAGATCCACGGTGGTGGACGGGACCTGATATTTCCTCACCATGAAAATGAGATAGCCCAGTCAGAGGCATTTTCTGGAATCAACTTTGCCAAAATTTGGATGCATGTTGGAATGGTCACAATAAACGGAGAAAAGATGTCAAAATCTCTTGGAAATACCAAGTCAATTGACCACGTGTTACAAAAATGGGGTCCAAATATCACCAGACTGTTTTGCCTCTCAGGCCATTACACAAAGCCAATCGACTATTCAGAAGATATCCTAAAGGAGACCATAACAAAGTGGCGCCAGGTGGAGAACTGTTACTTTGAGATGATCTTGTCAGACGATTCTCAGGTAACAGAAGGGTTGGACCAGGTGAAAAATATCATCCAGGAATCAAAAACAGAATTTGACAATGCGCTGGATTCTGACTTTAACACACCTATTGCAGTCGGGGCTTTTTTCAAACTTGTTAAAAACATCAACCAACTTGCATCATCAGAGAAACTAACAAAGACGATATCGAGTCTAGTCTTGCCAGTATTCCAAGAAATGTCATCAATTCTTGGACTACAGGTAGTACAGGTGACAGACAAAGAAAAGGATGACATTACAAATCTTATCAAACAACGTGATACACTTCGCAGCCAGAAAAAATTCCAAGAGGCAGATGCAATTAGAAAACAAATTTCAGACATGAATATTGTTCTAATTGATCACAAGAACAAGACACTCTGGATGAAGCAGGAAAAAATCGGTATTGAAAACTAGGATTTTTTTGTCTGTGCGCTGACAAGTGATACTATATCACGGTCTCGCAGTTGATAGTTAACAGGTAATCGTACTCCATATCGAACATCTTTTGCATAAAGCAGTCCCTTGGTAAGTGCAGTATGGATCTCTTTTGCAAGGTCTTCTACTGTTGCACCGTCTTTGAGTAAAATCAAGTCAGGCAAGACTCGACCTTTTTTGTCAGATAACGTTTCGGGGTTTGCCACAGGGTATATGGAATTCATCTTTAGCAACTTGAATACTGTAACATTGATTGCAAACTGGACACCTGTTCTCATGTATTCACCCAGTATTCCTTGCGTGATAAAGTCAAGTGCATCTATCTGTTTTTTGTTTAGTTGCTCCTTGTGCAGAATCTCAAACTGTTCTGATCCTGGGACATATTTTATCAGGCCCTTTTTTTCTGCCTTTCGTAGTGAGAGTTCGCTGTCAGTGCTTGCAGGAATGATTATGGTATCAATATATTTTTCTCGCAGCCTGTCAAAGTTTTTCTCTGCACCTGGAACATCAATTTTATTTGCAACAATAAGCGTGGGCTTTGATATCTTTCGTAAGTGTGCCGCAAATTTTTTGCTGTCATGCATGTCAAAGTTTTCAAAGTGCTTGTCTTCAAGACTTGTTGTCTTTAGTGCCTCCTTGACGTGACTTTCCTTTACACCGATACCACGAAAGACATCAGTTATTGCAACAATTGGTTCTGTCTCAGACTGGATTAGTTTTGATATTTTATCCCTGTTGCCTTCAAGTAATTTCAGATACCACATGATGAGCTCTTCTTCAATATCAGAGACATCAGCTATTGGGTCACCGCTTCCAACTTCGGCAATTCTTCCTGCAGCGTCAATACTACCGGATACATCGACAACATGCAGTATTGCATCAGACTGGGTGGCAACTGAGAGAAATTGGTTTCCAAGGCCCTTGCCTGCCCATGCATCTTTTATCAGTCCCGGAAGATCAATTAGCTCAATTGGAATAAATCTCCAGCCATCAGTACATTTTGAGTTTTGAGGATTGTCTTGTATATTAAATTCGGTATGTACACATGGAGTGATTGCATTTCCAAGGGCACGTTCTGGTTTTTTTGTTGTAAATGGATAAGTCGAGACCTCTCCACCTGCCAGTGTGGCTGCATTGAAAAATGTGGTTTTACCGGTGTTAGTCTTACCTAAAAGGCCAATCTTGATTGGCATGTCCTCATCTGATGGTACTTGCTATTTATCTTTGCCGTAGATTATTCATCGTGATGATGGGAGGAGACATTGCCTGATGAATTTTTTATCTCTTCAGAATACCACTTGATCTGGTTTTTTTCATCTTCGGTAAGTGTATCGTTCCATTTTTCAAGCACGAGTTTTATTATTTGCGAGCCGTTGTATAGCAACGCCCAGTATGGATGATGTTCTGCAGTTGTAAGGGCAAGCTCTTCGATTTCTTCAAGACCTGTCTTTGCAACATCCAGTCCACTGGAACGTTCACCATAAATTCGTACGATATTGGAATTAGCATCAGAGTGCATCTTGAATAGAAGATTTTTCTTTTCAAACGACTTGATCAACTCCAAGAGCGACTTGTGGAACTCTTCAAAATCGTCTGCCATGTCTTAGAATAGTCTCTGATGTTCTGCAAGCATACAACGGTTAAACACAACTACTGGAATTCCTGCCTTTCTTGCAGTATCCTCTGCCTGTTCATTGTGTATTCCTTCCTGTAACCATATTACCTTGGGTTTTATCTTGATAGATTCCTCTATGACAGGCATTAACTGGTCAGATGGCCTGAATACATCAACAACATCAATCGTTCCAGGAATGTCAGTAAGTGATGGGTAACATTTTCTTCCAAGAATTTCTGTTGCAGTAGGATTTACAGGAATTACGTTGTATCCTTGATCAATTAGATATTTTGGAACATAGTGTGCTGCCTTGTCGGGATTTTTTGACATGCCAACAACTGCAATATTTTTTAGAGAATAAATTTTTCTAATCTCATCGTCTGTAAAAGCATCTTGTTCCATAGTTCCCATATGGTATCATACCGCTTAATATCTTACGGAATAACCGATTTATAGGGCAGCCACAATTATTTTCTCGTGGAACAAGAAGAACCAAATGATGTAATCGTACTAAGCGCAATAAACCAGGGTGCAAGAAAGTTTGACAAGATTTCAAAAAAGACAAAGATTGACTCACAAGAATTGAACATTTTGCTTAACAGACTCGAAGAGAAAGGATTCATCGTTTTAGTAGAGAAGAAAAGTTGGTGGGGTTCCAAAAAAGAGATCGTACTAACCGACAAGGGCAACAAGGAACTAGAGGAGAGAAGATTTGAGTTGCAACAAAACTGGAATCAGATAGTATCTACATGGAAGAGCGGAGACAAGCAGAAACTCCAGCAACAGATGGAAGAGCACAAGTCTATTTTGCCATCGATGATGTTTATGGGAATAATGGATATGATGATGTTTTCTACAATGATGGGGTTTATGGGCATGGCAATGACAAGTTTCATGCCAGACCAGTACATGGGCGGAGGCCAAGACATGAGTGGACAAGATGCAGGCCATGATGCCGGTGCCGGCCAAGACACAGGTTCAGGCGGTGACATGGGAGGAAGTGGATTCGGAGACGGTGGCCCAGGAGACATGGGCGGCTTTGACGTCAACTTCTAAATAGATTTTAAAATAATCAAAATTAAAAAACGGTTTTTGGTTTTTCCGTCGTTGGAAATTATTTACTCATGCTCATGCCCATGTTGTTTTTCATGGTCATGTTACCAGACATCTTCATGGTTCCATGTGATGTCATGTTAGATGATGCTGCGCCTGCTAGTTCTTGCATTACATCTTCACCGTGTGGTGCATTTGCAACTTTGCCATAGCTTATCTTTTGTGATTGCCATACTGCGTTTACCCACTTGGTGTGT
>Ga0207700_10001527_pt1 | contig 13113 bp, 12 predicted proteins | sample LARL82metaG_FD_184348 | JGI IMG/M metagenome (GOLD analysis project Ga0207700, IMG submission 184348) | Corn, switchgrass and miscanthus rhizosphere microbial communities from Kellogg Biological Station, Michigan, USA - LAR L8-2 metaG... | ecosystem: Host-associated > Plants > Roots >...
CAAGTCGAAACCAGCAATTGGCGCTGCAGGAGAATTCGACCCCGTAACGCCGTGGTCAGAACCCCTTTCGGGGTTGCAGGTTGTGCAAAGGTGCACGGGGTCCTTCGACTCCGCGGAGTGATTCGCAAGCGAATCGCTCTGCTTCGCTCAGGATGACAGAAGAGGTTGAGCGCGGAGATTAATCGGGTACGACTCGCACTCTGCGAATCTTTTTACCGACCCTAACAACAAACGGATTCTTGATGGCAGCACTAAGGACGGGAGTTAATATCGTGCTTCCGTCGAACTTAACGGCATGCTCCTTGATTTTGCGGACTCCTTCACTGTTTGAAGCGGTCAAGCCAGATGCCGTAAGCAGCTTGTCTACCTTGATGGGAACATCTCCGGCGTAGACCAAGGGAGCTGAGCGAGGGCCAAATCCTTCTGTGCAGACTTGCCCGACCTTCACCTCGATCTCTTGAATTTCCTCCGGAGCATCGCGCTCTTGAAACTGCTTCTGCCAATCATTAGCAGCGATTTCAGCAGCTTGCTGGTCATGAAAATCAGCAACCACCATGCGTGCAAGCTTCTTCTTCAGGAGCATTGGGTGCTCTGATCCGTTCTTGACTCTCGTAATCATTCCGACGATCTCGTGTTGTTGCACATCCGTCAGCAGCTCGTAGTAGCGCCACATCATGTCATCGGAGATCGACATCAACTTGCCGTACATCTCTAGCGGCGCTTCTTTGATCCCGATCGCGTTGCCATATGACTTCGACATTTTCTGCACGCCATCGAGGCCTTCGAGAATGGGCATGGTCAGGACAACTTGCGATTCCTGGCCATAGCCGCGCTGGAGTTCGCGGCCCATGAGCAAGTTGAACTTCTGATCGGTGCCACCGAGCTCGACGTCGGCCTTTAGCGCGACGGAGTCGTAGCCTTGCGCCAGGGGATACAGCAGTTCGTGCAGAGCGATCGGCTTTTCTTCCCGAAAACGTTTATGGAAGTCTTCGCGTTCGAGCATCTGCGAGACCGTGGTCTTCGCGGCAAGGCGAATCCAATCGGCGGCGCCCATCGTTCCAAACCACTCGTTGTTGAAGCGCAGCTCGGTCCCGGCTTTCGAAAGAATTCTGTACACCTGCTCCATGTAGGTTTGTGCGTTGCGCTTCAATTCCTCCGGAGTGAGTGGTGGGCGAGTTACGGAGCGGCCAGTGGGATCGCCGATCATGCCGGTGAAATCGCCGATGAGGAAGATGACGGTATGGCCCAGGTCCTGGAAGTGCTTCAGCTTGCGCAGCAGGACGGTGTGGCCGAGGTGCAGGTCGGGCGCCGTGGGATCGAACCCAGCTTTCACGCGCAGGGGCGTGCCGGATTTGCGCGATTTCTCCAGCTTCTCGCGCAGCTCGGACTCCTTCACGATTTCCGCGGAGCCCTTCTTGATGTAAGTCAGTTGTTCGTCAACTGGAGCGAATGTGGGCATTGTCGAGATTATAGCGATTCGAACGACTGGTGCTTGGTTGTCCGAATTGAAGTATTGACGAATTTACGAAATGGAGCGTGTCCAGGTGCCGGCATTCGGCACGATGCCTTTTGCAGTCATCTGGGAGGTGACGAAAATCGCGAGGAGTTCATTCGCTTCAACTTGCAGGTCTCGCAGGCGTTCATGCGAAAGTATCCCGGACTCACTGAGCAGCTCCAGCCAGAGCACAGTCTCATCAATCTCTTCGACAACGATCCCCAGCCGGGCAATGAACTCAGCTTTCGATCGTGCTCGACAGACTGCGCGGTAATTGGCGGCGACCGATGTTCCAGATCTCAGCACTTGTTTGCCGATTGTGCGTGCTTCCTCGTTTCGGGGTAGAGCCTTGAATACCCTAATGATTCGCAGAGCGAATTGCTTTGTGCGCTGCTGCAGCTCTTGTGAGGGCTTCATGGGAGCAGGTGTGAGAGGAATAATTTCGACAATTCGAAAATTCCCAAATCCGACAATATCGCCCAGCCTAGCTCTTTGCTAGCAAAAATTTCCTTCCCACGATCTTGAATTCCCGATTTAGCACCAGGTTGATCGCTTCACTGTAGGCAATATGTTCCTGTTCCAGTATCCGTGCCGCTAGTGTGTGCTCGTCATCAGTGTCACGCACTGGCACGGCCTTTTGCACGATGATGGCGCCGTGGTCGAGTTCCTCATCGACGAAATGCACGGTGCAGCCCGCCACCTTCACCCCGTAAGCAAATGCCTGTTGCTGGGCCTCCAGGCCGGGAAACGCGGGGAGCAAGGAAGGGTGAATATTCAGAATTTTGTGGGGAAACTGCTTCACGAACCACGGCGAAAGCAGGCGCATGTATCCTGCGAGGCAGACGAGATCAACCTTGTGCTGCTGGAGTGCGGTCACGACCTCCCTGTCGTGATCTTCGCGTTGCTTGCCTTTGGATGGAATGACCAGCGTTTCAAGCCCGAGGCGTTTCGCGGTTTCGATCCCGCCGGCGTCAGTGCGGTTGGAAATGACGACCGCGATGCCCGCGTCCGGAATCGCGCCGGAAGCGAGGTTCCGCGAAATGGCTTCAAAGTTCGAGCCGCGCCCCGAAAGAAGGATGCCTAAATTTTTCATTTTGCTTACGGGAACAAGCTAGAACGCATTGACTGGATCAGTCAAATGATCGATTCGAGGCAATATCAGCCGTGCAGCTTTGCCATCATGGCGAGGAACAGCAGAATGGCCATGAACAGCGCACCCCAAGCATTGGCGCGCACCAGGCGATGAGTGGCGGGCCAGGGGAACATCAGGACGTCGAAGACCGCGACCAGTTTTTCCGGCCAAAGCAGTCCAGCAACTCCGAACGCAAGCGACAGTTGTACGACCAGCGACAGAACCAAGTGGTTCATCCTTCGCTCCAACGCAGCATTTAGGACGGGGAATCCGTTGCAGTCAGTCTAGCGTGAGCGGGAGTGGCGGAGTCAACCAGAAAAGTGCTGGGTGGTGACTTATGTGTCCTTACGGTTGGTTCCGGCCATCCAGCGGAAGAGCATGTTGACCAGGCTGAGGATGATTGCGCCCCAGAAAGCCGCCGCAAAGCTGTCGACGTGGAACGAAGGGGAGAGAATGGCCGACGCCAGTTCGAGCATGAGCGCGTTGATCACCAGCCAGAAAATGCCTAAGGTTAACACCGTAAGTGGGAGCGTGATGAGCTTGAGGAATGCGCCGAGCGTAGCGTTTACGAGTCCGATGACGAGAGCGGCGATTAGGGCTGCCGCCACTCCCCGTACATGAAAGCCATGGATGAACTGAGCCACAACCCAGACTGCCAGCGCGCTTAGTAGCCAGTTAGTCAGGTGACGCACGGTTCCCTCCGACGCAAGAATTATAGTTCGACGGCATAACTTCTGGGTTCGTCGGGCGATTTTATTGTTCGCGCTTTCTTTGCGTACTCTGCGGTTGATGTCTTCAACATGGCATGCGCCTGCAGATCTAACCGCAAAGGACGCAAAGTTCGCAAAGGAAGACAGCCGGCGCGCTCGACAATCCCCAACTCAGGAACGTAGTAAACTCTCTCGGTCATGGCGCAATTGACCTATCTCGAGGCGATCCGGCAGGGAATTTTGGAAGAGATGGAGCGCGACCCGAGTGTCTTCTGCATCGGCGAAGATATTGGGATCTACGGCGGTGCGTTCAAAGTGACCGAAGGTTTCATCGACCGCTTCGGGCCGGAGCGCGTGATTGACACACCGATCGCAGAGTCCGCCATCGTGGGCGCAGCCTTTGGCGCGTCGCTCACGGGTATGAGGCCGGTGGCGGAATTTCAGTTCATGGACTTCATTTCCTGCGCCATGAACCAGATCAGCAACATGGTTGCAAAGACGCACTACCTGTGGGGCGCGCCCGCGCCTCTCGTTCTACGCGGACCTAGCGGCGGGGGCGTGCATGGCGGGCCATTTCATTCCCAGAATCCGGAGATGTGGTTCGTGCACAACCCGGGGCTCAAGGTAGTTTGCCCCGCCACCGCTTACGACGCCAAGGGGCTCATCAAAGCCTCCATTCGCGACAACAATCCCGTCGTGTTTTTTGAGCACAAATTTCTTTATCGCAGGATCAAAGAAGACATCCCTGCTGACGATTACATCGTGCCGATCGGAAAGGCACGTGTCGCGCGTGAGGGCGACGATATCAGCGTGATTACGTATGCCGCCATGGTTCACACTGCGCTGGAAGCCGCGGAAACTCTGGCAAAGGAAGGCATCGATGTAGAGATTGTCGACCTGCGCACGTTGGCGCCGTTGGATCGGGAAGCAATTGTGCAGACCGTGCGCAAGACCAACAAGGTCATCGTGCTCCACGAGGACACAAAAACCGGCGGGATTGCCGGGGAGATTGCCGCCATCATCAACGAAGAAGCGTTTGAGGATCTCGATGGGCCAGTCGTGCGGATTACTGCGCTCGACACTCCGGTGCCGTTTTCTCCGCCGCAAGAGGAACGTTTCCTGCCGCACGTACGGGATCTGATCGAGAAGGCGCGGTGGTTGAAGGCGTATTAGCCCGCACTGCCTACAGATTCAAGTTTTTGGGTGGAGCAGGCCTTCCAGGCCTGCGCTTTGCACGCGTATTAGGCTCGGCTTTAGCCGCTGAAGGATGAGTCGGTCTCTTCGAAATGCACAGGTGTTAAGCCCAAGGATTTGAAAGTTCTTTGTGCAGCGCTGAAAGCGTTGCTCCCGAACCGTTTGTGCATACAGAATCACGTTAGGCTTGTAACGGTTTCGGTCGAGATTGCTCTACTCTTAGGGGAAAGCTGTTGCCCAGACAACTAAGGAGCCATTAATGAGAGGTTTCATTGCAGGCATAATCGTTACGTTGCTCGTGCTGTTTGGCGTGGGCCTGGTTATCGCGGATCTCGGATTCCTGCCCACCAGCGCCGATGCTACTCCCCCGGCATTCGAGACACGCATGGCTGGCAGCGCGCTCGACGCCTCCATGGACCGCCACGCGCCGCGTGTGAACAACCCCGTGGCAGTCAATGATGAGAACCTGATCGCCGGCGCGAAGATCTACACCATGAACTGCGCCGTCTGTCACGGGACGATGGACTACAAGCCCAGTGAACTCGAGCACTCCATGTACCCACCACCTCCGCAGCTTCTGCTCAATCCGCTCGATGATCCGGAATGGCACATCTACTACGCCGTTCGTACCGGCGTTCGCTACACGGGAATGCCCTCATGGAGCAAGGCGCTGAGCAACGATGACATGTGGAAGGTGACCGCGTTCCTCTCGCACCTGGATAAGCTTCCGCCGGCTGTGCAAACCTACTGGAAGAATGCGTACGGGGTCTCTCCACGCACAGGGGAGCAGAATGGGCATGGCGCGCACGAGCACGGGGATTGAGTGTAGGGCGGGCCCCCTCGCCCGCCAAGTGTTCCAGGCGGCGGCAGCATCCCACCCCTTCGCTATAATGAAAAGCTGCGCTTGGCTCAGCTCCCCAGTAAGAGCCACCCTGGAAGGAACCCATGGCTACCGATATTGTGATGCCCCAGATGGGCGAGTCCATCGTTGAAGGAACCATTACCAAGTGGCTGAAAAAGCCCGGTGACAAGATCCAGCGGGACGAACCCCTCTTTGAGATCTCGACAGACAAGGTGGACGCGGAAATCCCCGCGCCAGCTTCGGGCGTATTGCAGGAAATCAAAGTCACGGAAGGCACCACGGTCCAGGTAAATACTGTTGTCGGGACAATTTCTTCCGACGGTGAAGGTGCGGCGGTCAAGACCGCGCCGGCGGCGGAGAAGAAAGCAGCGCCTGCGGCTCCCGCCACAAAAGTAGCAGCCCCGGCTCCGACGCCGGCACCTCCTGCTCCGGCAGCGGCAAGGCACGATGTCGAAGACCACGCTCGCTCATCACCGCTTGTCCGCAAGATTGCTCGCGAACACAACGTCGATCTGGGCCAGGTAAAAGGCAGCGGGCTCGGCGGCAGGATCACGAAGGAAGACATCCTGGCGTTCATTGAAGGGCAAGAAACGTCCGGTGGAGCGACGGGCATCTCGCCCGTCCCAGCGCAGCCGGGCGAGGGCACCCGGACCTCCACAAGCCCTGCTGCTACGCGGCCCGCAGTTCCCAGCATCCCAGGCGAGTTGGTTGCGATGACCAACATGCGGCGCATCATCGCGCAGCGCATGATCGAGTCGCGGCGCACCAGCGCGCACGTCCACTGCATGTTCGAGGTGGACCTCACGCGCATCGTCAATCTCCGCAATAAATTGAAGTCGGGTTTCGAGCAGCGCAATGGCGCGCGGCTCACGTTCATGCCGTTCTTTGTGCGCGCGGCGATCATCGCGTTGCAACAGTTCCCCATCGTGAATGCCTCAATGGAAGGCGACAGCATCCGCTATCACAAGCATGTGAATGTGGGTATCGCGGTCGCGCTTGACTGGGGGCTCATTGTTCCCGTCCTCAAGAATGCCGACGAGCTGAATTTCCTCGGGCTGCAGCGCGGTATTACTGATCTCGGAGAGCGCGCACGCGGCAAGAAGCTGAAGCCCGAAGAGGTGGAAGGCTCCACATTCACCGTGACCAATCCCGGCCAGTTCGGCGCAGTGTTTGGCCTCCCGATCATCAACCAGCCGAATTCGGCGATTATGGGCGTAGGCGGCATCACCAAGATGCCGCTCGTGGTCACCGACAAAGATGGCGCCGACTCAATTGCGATTCGCTCGGTGGTGCACCTGACGCTCGGCTACGACCATCGCATGATCGACGGCGCCGTCGCCGACCAGTTCATGGCGTTCGTGAAGAAGACGCTGGAAGGCTGGAGCGAGGATGTAGGGTAGTCTCTCGCAGAGTCCCACAAAACCTCTGTCACATTAGGCTGCGGTGTGGTCTAATTCCTGCGCATGCGCGCCGCTGCCATCCTCGGGCCGGGAAACGTGGCGAGAGCGCTGGCCCAATTTCAGCGCCTTGCCGGGGCCGAATGGACGTCGCTCCTCGAACAGGCCGATGTCGCGGTAATTTTTGGCGGAGATGGGACCATTCACCGCCATCTATCGGAACTCGTCGAGCTTGAAGTTCCTGTTCTCGTCGTTCCTTGCGGAAGTGGCAACGACTTTGCTCGCGCTCTCGGAATCAAAACACTGCGCGACTCTGCGCAAGCCTTTCGACAATTCGCGTCCGACGGCAGCAATCTGCGCAGCATCGATCTTGGCCTGATCTGTCAGCCGAACAACGCCAACCCGCGATACTTTTGCTGCGTCGCCGGCGTCGGGATCGATGGCAACATCGCCGCTCGCGCGAATCGCCTGCCGCAATGGCTGCGTGGCAGCGTAGGTTATGCCATCAGCGCCCCACCTGAGTTCATCCGCTTCGCACCGTGGCCCATGAAGGTAAGCACGAACGGCACACTGGCATCGCCGCAGCCTACCATTCTCGCCGCAGTTGCCAACGCCGCCGCCTTTGGTGGCGGTATGAAGATTGCTCCTCGGGCCAATCTTTCCGACGGCAAGCTCGACCTTTGTGTGGTGCGCGGGATGAGCGTATTCAAACTTTTCTGCCTGTTTCCGACCGTCTATTTTGGGCGTCACCTGGGATTCGAAGAGGTCGAGTACTCGCAAACCGATTCCCTGCGCATCGATTGCGAATACCCGATCGACGTCTACGCCGACGGAGAATTCATCTGCAAGACCCCTGTGACCTTCGGCATCGCACCCGGTGCTCTCAGAGTCATTTCTGTTGAGCCGATCTAAACTCGGCTGTTGTCCTGCCTTCTTTGGAAAGTCGGTGCCGCGCGGTTTTCACTCTTGCGTGCCGACTATTTTCCTCGTGCCTTGGCAAATTCCTCGACACGTTCCCGCACGCTGAGCACGTGCTGGGGCAATTGCAGATGGCTGCCTTCTTCAAGGATGGGAATTAGTTTGTCGAATTCCGGACCGGAGTGGGAGCCTGTGATCGCGATGCGAATGGGATGGAAGAGTTCTTTGCCCTTTGCTCCGGTTTCGGCTTTCACCTCATTCACAATTTTCTTGAAACATTCCACCGTCAGATTGCCTTCCCGTGCCGACTCGTCTTCCATGATCTTAAAAACGAAGCGAGCGAGCACGGCGTCGGTATTGTGGCCTGCCAAGACTTCGGCGTTGTCCGGGGATGCCAGCGCCGCTTTCGCGTCGTAGTTGAAGATTAGCGCCGCTTTTGCGGGGAGCTGATCCAGGCGATCAACGGAGGGCGCAAGCATCTGGACGATCTTGTCCACCCAGGTGTGTGCCTCTGACGCACTCTCACTTCCGACACGGCCGCCGAAATAAGGACGGGCAAGGCTTGCGATCCGTTCGGGCGGGCTTTCCTTGATGTAGTGCCGGTTCAGCCAGTACAGCTTCTCCATGTCGAAGACTGCGGGAGAAGGAGTGACGCGCTCGAGCGAGAACTCCTTGACCAGTTCCTCTCGGGAGAAGATCTCGCGCGTGCCACCCGACGGCGCCCAGCCCAACAGGGCAAGATAGTTCACCAGCGCTTCGGGCAGGACTCCCATGTCGCGGAAGTTCGCGATCGAGGTTGCACCGTGACGCTTGGAAAGTCGCTCGCGATCCGCGCCCAAAATCGTCGACAAATGTGCAAACTCCGGCACCGGCCATCCCAGAGCTTCGTATAACGCCACCTGCTTAGGTGTGTTGGAAAGGTGATCATCGCCGCGGATCACGTGCGTGATCTTCATCAGCGCGTCGTCGATCACCACCACGTAGTTGTAAACGGGCATCCCTGACGACCGCAGGATGATGGGATCGCTCACCACCTCGTTCGAGAACTCCACCGGCCCATGGACGATATCGTGAAACTTGATCGGGTGCTCAGGAATGCGGAGCCGGATGGCGCAGGCCTCTCGGTCTTTGCGACGCAGCTCGGCTTCAGCAGGATCAAGGTTGCGGCATTTGCCGGAATAAATGGGCTGACGATGCTCCGCAGTCGCTTTCTCACGCTCGCGCTGGAGTTCTTCTTCGGTGCAGAAGCACAGGTACGCCTTGCGCTCGTTTAGCAGGCGCTCGGCGTGCTCGCGATAAATATCCAGGCGATCCGACTGGCGATATGGGCCATACGAACCACCTACGTCGGGACCTTCGTCCCAATCCAGGCCCAGCCATTTCAGATCATCTATGAGCTGGCCTTCGTAGCGCGCTTCGCTGCGGTCGAGGTCGGTGTCTTCGATGCGCAGCACCATCGTTCCGCCCTTCTGACGGGCAAAGAGCCAGTTGAACAGCGCGGTGCGGGCGTTTCCGACGTGAAGGTGTCCGGTGGGGGATGGCGCAAAGCGCACTCGTACGTTGGAGGTCACAGAAAAATGTTAGCAGAGGCAAAGGTATTTCACCGCTGAGTACGCAGAGCACGCAGAGGATTGGCAGCGTTTTCTCGGCGATCTCTGCGGTGAGTGCCTTTGTTTTGACCGTGCTAGTTCGGAGCGAGGTGAGTCTCGCTGATGCGGTCATGCCAGGAGAGCTGGTCTTCGTCGAGGAAGGTCCAAGCGTAACCCAAACCAAGGGAGGCCAGCGACAGTATGGATGCGAGCACGCGCCAGCGGCGCAAGCTGCGCGAGGCCGGCTGGCCATCGAACCGTGACAGGTGAAGCTTGGCGGCCCATAGGCCCGGCGTTCTGCCGCAGTAAACCAGGAACGCGTATTGATACGCAGCCCAGAAAATTCCTGCCAGAACCGCTGCAATCTCCAGCGCGGAACGTAATGGAGGAACGACACCGTTCATACGCGTGAACACGTAACCGAATAGCGCCACCGCGGAGAGAACCAGCATGGCATCAAACGTACCCGCGGCGGTTCGCCGGTTCAGCGACGCAGGCTGAAGCGGCACCTCGAAACCCGGTCTGCGCTCCCGAACTGGTTCCTGCTCCTCCTCGATAAGAATTCCTCCCATGGCCGGCGGAGGTGGCAGCAACTCGGGTGCTTCCACGATGCGAGGGCGGTCGATCACCGGCTCGGCTAACTCATCCTCTCGTGACATTGGCCGCGGGAACTCGATGACGCGCGCGGTGGCCTCCATGACAATTCGTGGCGGCTCGGGCGGAGGCGGCGCGAAGAAGACAATTTCCGGGGCAGATTCGACGGGCTCGTCAATGAGTTCCTTCGGCGCATCGACCGGCGCAAAAGCCTGCACCGCTCGCGAAAACTTCGGCGCGGGAGAATCAAACGGCAGTTTCAGCGACGGATAGCGCTCCTTGTGGGGCTTGCGCGCCTTGTAACTGCTGACTTTGGCGCTCACCAGGCTGCGCCAGTCGGGCTCGGAAGATTGCGCGCAAGCATCTTCAGACCCGCGGCGAAGAGACGCGGCCTCGGGACTTTGAGCGCGCTCTTCGGCGCCCGCAACGTCCGGCGTCGTTTCAAGCGCACGCGGCGGTCCCGGAACCGCCGGATCCGACACTGCTTCGTCGATCTCGAACTGCGGCTTCGCCGGGGTGGCATCCAGGCTGGCCGCAAACTGCTGCTCACTCATATCGACTTCTTCAGGATCAAAATATCTTGGTTCGGTTTCGGATTGGACGTCAGAAGGGTTCATTCCGGCGGCCGGGCAGATTGCGTTTTGCCTCCGGGACTGCGAACGTGCTAAGTTCACGCCAAGTCCTAGGTTGCATTTTGGACTATGCGCTCCCGATGGCTACCCGCAATCGATTCCTTATCACGTCAGCGGTGCTTTGTCATCTGATACTCGCTTCCCGCTTAGTAACCAGCCAGTTGCTGCCCGCCAACGCCGCGCCGCAGGCCGCTTCCAAGCAGCCCAACCGGCCACGGCTTCCGGTCAAGATCAGCGCCATTCATCAGGAGAAAGACGGTGCGATTTACAAGCTGAGCGGCAACGTCGAGATCGACTATGGGACCTACACCTTTTCAGGCGATGAGGTTACCTACAACTCCGATAAGGGCGACATTACCGCCGAGGGGCATCTTGTCTTCGAGGGCGGGCAAAACAACGAGCATATCGAGGCAGCGCGTGGGAATTACAACACCGACCATGAGACTGGCCACTTCGAGCACGTAACGGGCACCATCGGGGTGCAACTTCGCGGGCGGCACACTCTGCCGTCAACCTCGAATGCGTTCCTCTTCACTGGCCGCGTTGTCGAGAAAACCGGTCCCGATCACTACGTCGTGACCGACGGTACTGTGACCACCTGCGAATTGCCTCATCCCAAGTGGAAGTTTTATGCACGCCGAGTGGTGGTCGATGTGGGTGGAAACGCGACCATCTACTCGACTGACTTTCGCCTGATGGGTGTTCCTGCGCTTTACCTCCCGTTTGCGACGCATCCGGTCCAGAAGACTCCCCGCCAGTCCGGCTTTCTGATTCCGAACATCGGGCGTTCTTCCACTCGCGGCTACACCTTCGGAGAGTCGGCCTTTTGGGCCATTAACCGCAGCATGGACCTGCATGCGGGCACGGAGTATTTCTCGAAGCGCGGATGGGCGCCAGATGCGGAGTTTCGAGCAAGGCCCACTGATAATTCATTCGTCGATCTGACTTACTTCTCAGTATTCGACCGCGGGCTTAACGGCGTCAAGCAGGGAGGGACCGAGGCTCGCCTCCTTTCTGAAGGAAGCTTCGCCCACAACTTCCGTGCCGTCGCAAATATCGATTACTTGAGTTCGTACGTTTTTCGCCTGGCTTTCAGCGATGTATTCACGCAGGCGGTGAATTCGGAAGTGAAATCGGAAGCTTTCCTGTCGAACACCACAGGTATTGTGTTCATCAACGGAACCACGCGCCGTTACCAGGATTTTCAGAGCGCGCTGAGCGGCGACGTAATCACGATCCTGCACGCACCTGGGCTTGAGGTTTCAACCCTCGATCGGCCGATCTGGAAGACGCCAGTTCACGGCAGCGTGGATTTTTCTATGGAAGGTCTCTCGCGCAGCGAGCCGGGATTCAGCACGGCGCCGTTGGTCGGGCGTTGGGACCTGAATCCGGCACTTTCGGTGCCGGTGTTGTTCAAGGGCTGGAGTTTCCGTCCAGAGTTGTCGCTGCGCGACACGATCTACACTCAGCAGCTTGTGCCATCTGCCGGCGCAGCTCTCACCGACGTGGGTACGGCGATCTCAAAAACTCTGAACCGCAAGTCCATCCAGGGATCGATTGAACTTCGTCCGCCCGCGCTGTCGAAGATTTTTGCGGGAGAGCACCTGGGTCGCAAATGGAAGCATGTCATCGAACCACGAATGGCCTATAGCTACGTCACCGGGGTTGAGAACTTTCCGCACATCCTCCGTTTTGACGAGCGCGACTTGCTCAGCGATACCAACGAAGTGGAATACTCCGTGGTCAATCGCGTGTACGCAAAGAAAACGTCGAACGAAAGCAACGAGTGTGGCTCTGCCGGAATGCCAGCACTCATGATTGGCGAAGCCCCTGTCCCATCGCGAATTCCCTGGGAACGGCCATCGCGGACGGAGGAGCGCGCCTGTCAGCACCAGCCGCCTACGCGCGAGATCGTTACATGGGAGCTTGCGCAAAAATACTTTCTCGATCCCACGTTCGGAGGTGCGCTGGTACCCGGCCGCCGGAATGTCTTTACCAGCACCGTGGAGTTGACCGGCATCGCCTTTGTGACGAAAGCGCGGCACTTATCCCCGCTCATTTCGCGCCTGCGGGTTTCCACCTCGCCGCGCAACGATATTGAATGGGACACCGATTACGACTTCCAGGCCGGGCGTGTAAACACCAGCACTGCGTTGTTTAACCAGCACTTCGGGATGTTTACGATCGGAGCCGGCAACGCGTTCCTGCATGCGCCCGGCGTGATCTCCAACACCGGTGGGGCACCCGCTGACGTGAAATTTAATCAATTCCGCTCGGTGCTCGGCTACGGGAATGCGAGTAAGCGGGGATTCAGTGCTGCGGTCACGATGGGGCTGGATGCACTCCTGACGCAATTGCAGTACGGATCGGCCCAGGTCACCTACAACTGGGATTGCTGCGGCGTCAACATCGAGTATCGGCGCTTTGCTCTGGCCAATGTCCGCAACGAGAACCAGTTCCGGTTCTCGTTTACGCTCGCCAATATCGGAAGTTTCGGAAATCTGCGGCGTACGGAACGGCTGTTCTGATCCCGGTGCTTCAATCCCAATTTGGGCATAAGATATCTGGGTGCCTCCGATGCCCGAATTGG
>Ga0207700_10001528_pt1 | contig 13106 bp, 14 predicted proteins | sample LARL82metaG_FD_184348 | JGI IMG/M metagenome (GOLD analysis project Ga0207700, IMG submission 184348) | Corn, switchgrass and miscanthus rhizosphere microbial communities from Kellogg Biological Station, Michigan, USA - LAR L8-2 metaG... | ecosystem: Host-associated > Plants > Roots >...
CTACACCAGAGAGGCACCGCGCCGCGGGCCACCTCGCCGTGAACCGGAAAGCAGCCGGCCGCGATGCGCATCGGCGACCAGGCGCCACCACGGCCCAGCCCCTGAGGAGGGCACGATGAACGACAGCACCCGCGTCCCGCGCCGGCCCCGGCGGGCAGGGCCGCCCCGAGCGCGAACCGCGGCCGCCATCATCGCCACCGCCGCCCTGGCCCTGCTGACCGCGGCATGCAGCGGCAGCCCGTCATCCACCGGTTCCGGTGGCTCGACGAACGCGGGAGGGCCGGCGAACTCCCCGTCCACGAATTCCCAGAAGGCGCTCGCCTTCTCTCACTGCGTGCGGGCCCGCGGAGTGCCGAACTACCCCGACCCCGGCAGCAGCGGAGGCATCGTCAAGGAGACCGCGCAGCAACTCGGGGTCAGCAACTCCCAGCTCCAGGCGGCCCTGAACGCTTGCCAGCACCTGCTGCCGAACACCGGCAACGTCGACGATAACCCGGCCGCGCTGCACCAGTGGTGGAGCCAGATGCTGGACTTCGCCCGGTGCATGCACTCCCACGGGGTGCCGAACTGGCCCGACCCCAGCCCCTATCCCCAGGACCCCGTGCGGCCTACTTTCAACCTGCATGCCGCCGGCATTGGCTTTCACCTCGGGGCCCAGCCCGGAAACGTCGTGAATTCGCCGGAGATCGAGGCCAAGGTCCGGGCATGCGAGTCGGTTGTGCACCAAAACGTGTCGGGCTACTTCGCCTAAGCAGTCAGATCCGCACTCGTACCTGCACATTGTGCGCCTGCCCGGATGACATCCGCCTAACAATCGCTGTTCGGCTCGTGTCATGGGCTGCTTGCTACACCAGAGAGGCCACCGCGGCGGGCCACCTCGCCGTGAACCGGAAAGCAGCCGGCCGCGATGCGCGTCGGCGACCAGGCGCCACCACGGCCCAGCCCCTGAGGAGGGCACGATGAACGACAGCACCCACGTCCCGCGCCGGCCCCGGCGGGCAGGGCCGCCCCCAGCGCGAACCGCGGCCGCCATCATCGCCACCGCCGCCCTGGCCCTGCTGACCGCGGCATGCGGCGGCAGCCCGTCATCCAAAGACAACCCGTCGTCCACCGGTACCGGCGGCGCATCGTCAGCGTTCCTCTCACACGAACTCGCCTTCGCCCGGTGCGTACGCGCCCACGGCGTGCCGAACTTCCCCGACCCCCAGCCATCCAGCAACGGAAAGTTCCCAGGATCTGGCGCCCAACAACTCGGGGTCAGCGATTCCGTGCTGCGTGCGGACTTGCGGGCCTGCCAAAACCTGCTCCCCGCCGGGCGGCCTCCTCTCACCGCCCACGAGCAGCAGGACTACCTGCAGGCCGCCGCCTGCATGCGCTCACACGGCATCGCCAACTTCCCCGACCCGGCCTTCTCCGGCGGGGGCGTCCACTTCCCCATCCCCTCCAGCATCGATACGACGTCAGAGCGGTTCACCCAGGCCCGGCAGACCTGCGCAAGGCTCATTCCCGCAGGACTCCCCTACAGCGGGTCGGGTGGCTGACGACGATGTGGATCGGGTGGCTGAGGACGAAGGCAGGATCAACGGCAGGTGGCGGGGCGTGAGCGGGACGGTTTCGCGTGGCCGGGAGGCCCGGCGGCAGGCGCAGGCCCTGGCGGACCCGGAGGCAAGGGGTCGGCGCGGCCGCATCCGCTGGGTGGCCCTGGGCATCGCGGTCGTGGTGGCGGCCGGGGCGGTGGCGGCGTGGCGGGCTGGGGCGTTCTCCCCCGCTGCCTCGCTGGCGGCTGGGCGGCAGGGGGCGCCCGCGCCGGCGACGGCGGCGGTGACCCGGCAGGATTTGTCGGCGGAGACGCCGGTGGCCGCGACGCTGGGGTATGCGGGGTCCTACCGGGTGACCGGGCGGGGCGGCGGGACGCTGACTTGGCTGCCGGCGGCGGGGAAGGTGATCGGCCAGGGGCAGGTGCTGTACCGGATCGACAACGGCTCCCCGGTGGTGCTGCTGTACGGCAGTGTTCCGGCGTGGCGGACCCTGGGTGGGGGGATCACCGGCCAGGACGTGTCCCAGCTCAACCACGATCTGGTGAAGCTCGGCTACGCCGGCCGCGCGGATGTCGCCGCGCTGGGCTGGGATTACTACTCGTGGGAGACGGCGCAGGGGGTGCGGCAGCTGGAGGAGCGCCTGGGGGTCTCCTTCCCGCCGGGGAGCCTGTCTTTGGGGCAGGTGGTGTTCGAGCCGGGGGCGCTGCGGGTCAGCCAGGTGACGGGGGGCCTGGGCGGCCCGGCGTCCGGGCCGGTGCTGGCCGCAACCTCCGACCGGCATGTGGTGACGATCGCGCTGGATGCCTCCGACCAGTCGGAGGTCAAGGCGGGCGACAGTGTGACGGTGACGCTGCCGGACGGGACGACGACGCCGGGGGTGGTGTCTTCGGTGGGCAAGGTGGCTTCGCCCGGTTCGGGGCCGGGCGCGGCCCCGACGATCCCGGTCCAGGTGAAGCTGACCGACCCCGACGCGGCGGGGGGCCTGGACCTGGCGCCGGTGACGGTGAACATCACCACCGCCACCGCGCACCACGTGCTGGCGGTGCCGGTGACGGCGCTGGTGGCCCAGTCGCCGGGCGGGTACGACGTCGAGGTCGCCGGCCCGGGGGACACGCGGCGCTGGGTGCCGGTGCGGCCCGGGATCTTCGACGACACATCCGGGCTGGTGCAGGTGACCGGGGCGCTGACCCCGGGCCTGCGCGTCGTGGTGCCGGCGTCATGACCGCCGGCGTGCGGGCCGCCCTGGTGGCCGGGACCGGCCGCGGCCCAGCGCCGGTCCTGGTGCTGGAGTTGGACCAGGTGGCGAAGGTGTACCCGGGCCAGCCACCGGTGCGGGCGCTGGATCAGGTGAGCCTGGCGGTGGCCGCTGGGGAGCTGGTGGCGGTGGCTGGCCCGTCCGGTTCGGGCAAGTCCACGCTGCTGCACCTGATGGGCACCCTGGACACGCCGACCGCCGGGACGGTGCGGGTCACCGGCCTGGACATCGCCCGGCTACGGGACCGGGAACTGGCGGCGCTGCGGGCGTCCCGGATCGGGTTCGTGTTCCAGCAGTTCTTCCTCGCCGAGCACCACAGCGTGCTGGGCAACGTGGCCGACGGGCTGCTGTATGCCGGGGTACGGCGCGGCGTGCGGCGGCGGCTGGCGCTGGCGGCCCTGGACCGGGTCGGGCTCGGGCACCGCGCCACCGCCCGGCCGACCCAGCTGTCGGGCGGCGAACGGCAGCGGGTCGCGATCGCCCGGGCGGTGGCGGGCACGCCGCCGGTGGTACTGGCTGATGAGCCGACCGGGAACCTCGACTCGGCCACCGGGGCCGCCATCTTGGCGCTGCTGGAAGAACTCAACCAGCAAGGGACCACGGTCATCATCATCACCCACGACCACGCGGTCGCCGCCCGCACCCGGCGGCGCATCGAGATGCTCGACGGGCACATCACCGCCGACACCGCCCCCGCCCCCGTCACCCGCCACCCGGCCGCAGACGGCGGCCAGGCCAGCGGCAGCGGTCTCGGTGGGCGGCCCGCCCGCTCCCGGCCCGCGGAGGAAGAACCGTCATGACCACGAGATCGCCGTGGCCGGCCGCCCCGGCCGCCCTGCCGGCGGCCCGGCTGCGGCCCGCCGACCTGGCCGCCCTGGCCAGCGTTGGGCTGCGGACCCGCAAACTGCGTGCCACGCTGTCGGCGCTGGGCATCGCGATCGGCGTCGCGGCGATCGTGGCCGTCCTGGGTCTGGCCGCCTCCGCCAAGGCCGAGCTGCTGGCCGAGATCCAGGCGCTGGGCACCAACCTGCTGACCGTCACCAACGGGCAGAGCCTCACCGGTGCCACCGCCGAACTGCCGGAGGCGGCGCCGGGGATGATCGCCCGGCTGCCCGGGGTCACCGGGGTGCAGGACACCGGCGCCGTCGGCGGCGTCAACGTCTACAAGTCCCCGCTCATCCCCCCGATCGAAACCAACGCCCTCAGCGTGTACGCCGCCACCCTGGGCCTGCCCGCGGTGTCTGGCACCAGCCTCGCCCAAGGCCGGTTCCTGAACGCCGCGACCGCCCACGAGCCGGTCGCGGTGCTCGGCGCCGTCACAGCGCAACTGCTGGGCATCGACCGGATCCGGCCCGGGATGCGGATCTGGGCCGGTGGCCAGTGGTTCTACGTGACCGGCATCCTCAACAAAGACACCTATGCCCCGCAGATCGACACCGCGGTCCTGGTCGGCTTCCCGGCTGCGGAAAAGTACCTGCATTTCGACGGGCACCCGTCGGAAATCTACGTCCGCACCGCCAGCAACCCGGCCGTCACCACCGCGGTCGACGGCCTGCTCGGCGCCCAGGCCAGCCCGCAAGACCCCAGCCAGGTCACCGTCTCCCAGCCCTCGGACGCGCTCACCGCCCAGGCCGACGCCCAGGGCGCACTCGACACCCTGTTCCTCGGCCTGGGCGCGGTCGCGCTGCTGGTCGGCGCGATCGGGGTGGCCAACATCATGGTCATCTCGGTGCTGGAACGCCGCTCCGAGATCGGGCTGCGCCGGGCGCTGGGCGCCACCCGCGGCCAGATCCGCGCCCAGTTCCTCGCCGAGGCGATCATGCTGTCCCTGGCCGGCGGCGCCGTTGGCGTCGCTGTCGGCGCCGCCGCCACCGTCATCTACGCCCGCGGCCACAGCGAGGCCGTCATCATCCCCCCCGACGCCTGGGCCGGCGGCCTGGCCGCCGCCCTCATCATCGGCGCCCTGGCCGGGCTCCTCCCAGCCGTACGCGCCGCGCGCCTGTCCCCGACACAGGCACTCTTGACCGTCTGACAGGACGGGTAACCGGCAAGGACAGGCAACGCGTCCCGCGGCCGCCGATTCCTCTGGCGGAGCGCTGTCCGCCCGGTGCCACCCGGCCGTACGGATGCGACAACCGGCCACATACGGCAAATGTCCTATCGCGGACAAGGTGAGTCAGTTTCAGGGTTCCGGGGCCGTTGGGCTGTTCAGTCTCAGCAAGCTGGGCCGCTGTGTGGCGCCGGCGGGTGAGGTAGGCCGTTGCAGGCCGCTGCGTTCACCCCGAACCCGTGTCGTCCGGTGCCGCCGGCAATCGGCCGCGCGGCCACAGCGATAGCCCCTGGGTCGGCGTCTGCCTGCAGGGGCTGAGCGTCAGGGCCTAGTCTCCCCGTTGCTGCTTTTGGATGCGCTGTCGCCGCCGCAGGGCGGCGACAGCGCATCCGTGGCAGGCCAATGTTCTGTTGCTGCCGCGGGTTAGTGGGCCGTTGCGGCGGGTTGCGTTTGGGTGTCGGGTTTGTGGGTGCCTTCGGCTGTTTTGGTTTCGTCGGCCGTTGAGCTGGCTGGCTGGGCGGGCAGGAACAGGGCTGCCAGCAGAGCGCCCAGGGCGGCGACGCCGCCGGCGATGAGGGCGCCGATGGTGAGGCCGCGCAGGAAGGCGTTGGTGGCCGCAAGGTGCAGTGCCTGCCCGAGGGCTGGGTGGCCGAGGGCGGCGATCTTGCCGGCGGCCGCGTAGGCGGCGCCGATGGACTGGTGCGCGATCGCCGCGACCTGGCCGGGCACGGCTGCGGGCATGGTGGCGGTCAGGTGTGATCCGTAGATGGAGGCGTAGGCGCTGCCGATCACGGCCACGCCGAGGGTGCCGCCGATGAGCCGGGTGGAGTCGTTGACGGCCGAGCCGACGCCGGCCTTGGCCCGGGAAATGGCGCCCATGATGGATTCGGTGGCGGGTGCCGAGGTCAGGCCCAGGCCGAGGCCGTAGACCACCATCTGGGCGGCGATGGTGGCGTAGCTGAGCGTGGCGCTCGTGGTGACCGCGACCCAGGCGTAGAACCCGGCCACCGCGATGAGCCCGGTGGTGACGACGAGCTTGGTCCCGGCCCGCACCGCCAGCTGGGTCCCGGCGACCGATCCGGCGGCGACCGAGGCCGCGACCGGGAGCAGGCGGACCCCGGTGGACAGCGGGCTGTAGCCGCGGACGAACTGGAAGTACTGGGCGATCAGGAAGATGAAGCCGAACAGGGTGAAAAACGACACCGTGACCGCGGCGCTGGCCGCGCTGAACCGCAGGTTGCGGAACAGCCGCACGTCGAGCATCGGGTGCGCGGCGCGCCGCTCGGCCACGATGAATGCGGCGAGCAGGACCGCCGAGCCGGCGAACCCGGCCACGCTGCGCGCGGCCCCCCACCCGTAGGTAGGCGCCTCGATGATGGTGAACACCAGCAAGGCCATGGCCGCCGACGACAACACCAGGCCCGGCATGTCCACCGCGGCCGCGTCCGGGTCCTTGGAGGTGGGCACGGCAGCCGCCACGAATATCGCGGCCACGGCGGCGACCGGGGCCATGGCGATGAAGATCGCCGCCCAGGAGTAATGCTCCAGCAGCCAGCCCCCCACGATCGGCCCCAGGGCGATCGCTGCGCCCCCGACCGCGCCCCACAAGCCGATGGCCCGGGCCCGCTCCCGCCGTTCGGTGAAGACGTTGGAGATCAGCGACAGCGTCGCCGGGAACGTCATGGCAGCGCCCAGCCCCATCACCGCCCGCGCCGCGATCAGCTGCGCCGGGCTGGTGGTGAAGCCACCGGCCAGGCTGGCGGTGCCGATCACGGCCAGCCCGGCCAGCAGCATGCCCTTGCGGCCGAACCGGTCGGACAGGCTGCCGAAGGTGAGCAGCAGCGCGGCGAAGACCAGGTTGTAAGCATCCACCACCCACTGCAGCTGGGTGGTCGTGGCGTGCAACTCGCGCACCATGGCGGGCAGCGCCACGTTCACCAACGTGGTGTCCAGGTTGACCAGGAACGCTGCCAGCAGCAGCGCAACGAGGATGATCGGTTTTGATCGCATGGCTGATACTCCGGCAGCTAGTTGTTAACGGCGGGCTGGGGGTACCGGGCGTCAAGGACGGTGGTGAGGCGTCCGGTGGCGATGTCGTACACATGGCCAGAGACGCTCACCTTCGGCGAGAGCGAGGGCGCGGCGAGCAGGCGCCCGACGTCGGCGCGGACGGTGGTGTGCGGGTCAGCGACGGCGGCGGCTTCGAGCGCTGTCTCAGAAAGGCCGGTTGCCTCAGCGGCCCGGTGCCGGTAGCTGGGGTCGGCGAGAAAGCCGGTGCCGCATTGGGTGTGGTGGACAACCGCGACCTCGAACAGGTCGTCCGCGGCCTGGTCACCGAACAGTTGCCCGGCGAGGAAGCCGAGGTAGGCGATGTCGTCGATGACGGCCTGGGTGACGCGTCCCCCCGCGTTGCGGATGACCGGAGCGTCGCCGAGCTGGAGTCCGAAGATGATTGCTGGGTCGACCCGGTGGTCGAGGCAGGTGACTAGGAACACCGGCTGGGCGGGCACACCGAGCGCCGCGGGGGTGTAGGTACGGGCGAACTGTTCATTGCGCTCGAGCAGGGGGGTCATCTTCGTCATGGCCGGGAGCCTCTCTCCTCAGTAGTGGACATCGTCCACCTATTAGTGGACGGTGTCCACCGTAGTTGAGTTAGTGGACGATGTCCACTAGTATTCGGCTGTGACAGCCAACCGGTCAGCGGAGGAGACCACCGGGGCGAGACGGCGCCGGCCACGCGGCGCCGTCCGTGACGGCCTGATCGCCGCCGGGCTGGAACTCGCCCGGACCGGCGGCCCCGACGCCGTCGTGCTCCGCGAAGCGACACAAATGGTCGGCGTGGTCCCCAACGCCGCCTACCGGCACTTCGCCGGCCGCGACGAGCTGCTGGCCGCAGTCTCCACCGCGGCTATGCGCGAACTCGCCGCTCGCATGGCCGCCGGCGTCGCCCGGGTGCGCGGCAAGCACGGCGACGCCGGCGCAGCCCGCCGCCGGCTACGCGCCATCGGCCGGGCCTACCTGGAGTTCGCCCACGAAGAACCCGGGCTGTTCACCACCGCGTTCGCCCTGCCCCACCAGCACGCCTACAGCCCACCCAGCGGCGGGACCGGGCCAGACCCCATGCCCCTGGATCAGCTCCGCGCCGTACTCGACGAGCTGGCCGACGCCGGCGTGCTTGACCGGCACCGCCGCCCCGGCATCGAGTACCCCATCTGGTCCACGGTGCACGGACTAGCCGTACTCACCGGGCAAGGGCCCCTGCGCGACGTCCCCGATGCCACCCGCCATCACCTCGAGAAGCTCACCCGCGCCTTCATCGAAGCGGCCCTGGCATGAGGCAGCCCTCCCGCCATCCAGCACCGGCCCGCTCCCAGGTGCCCAGCAGGCAGGCTCTGATCAGACGAGCGGGACCCGCGCCTCAGCGTTCACGACTGGAGCTCACTTGTAGTATCAAGTCGTGGCCGAGGAGAGGGAGCCGTTCCCGTATGAGCGGATCGTGGATGAGCTTCGTGCTGAGATTTTGACCGGCCGCCGGACGGCGGGCGAGCGCCTGCCTTCGGAGCACGAGCTGGCGGACCACTACAGCACGAGCCGTCCCACGGTGCGCCGTGCGGTTGCGCGGCTGAAGGCTGAGGGCCTGGTTGTCACCTCACAGGGCAGGGGTGCGTTCGTGCGGCCGGAGCCGCACGTGCGGCTGCTGATCACGGGCAGCAACTACCGCAAGCACCGAGGGCTGGGCCTGCCCGGTTTCAACGCCCAGGCCCTGGAGCAGGGGCAGGCACCCCAGCAGTACCTGTTGGAGGTTGCCACCGTGAGTGCCCCGGCCGAGGTGGCGATCCGGCTGGGAATCGAGGATGGGTCGCCGGTCGTGGTGCGTCGCCGTGTGTTCTTGGCTGATAGCGAGCCTGTAGCACTGTGTGACAGCTATTACCCCGTCGAACTCGCAGACGGGACGCCGATTGGGAAGGCCCGGAAGATCCGAGGTGGCGTGCACGCGCTCATCGAAGATCCCTCGGGACCGATTCGGCGCCGGATATCCCGGTCTATTGACGACCTGGTCAGCAGGATGCCTACGCCGCAAGAGGCCGGGTCGCTGCGGCTTCCGCAGGGGGTACCGGTCACCCGGGTGCTGCGCACGGTTCTTGATAGCGAGGACCGGCCGGTGGAGGTGCAGGAAACCATCGCGGCGGCGGATCGCCATGAGTTCCGCTATGAGGTGGCGATGGACCGCGATGACCGATCCACCTGATCACCATATTCGTGTCGGCGTGTGCTTGTCGCTGTCGGGCCGGTACGCACGTTTCGGGTGCCAGGCGGCGCGGGCCCTGGAGGTCTGGCGAGCGCTTGACGGTCATGTTGATCTAGTCATCGAGGATGATCAAAGCGACCCTCAGGCCCTGAAGCGTATCTTGCCTAGTGTTGCTGGCGGGTCGGATGTTCTGCTGAGCCCGTATTCCACCCAGCTCGTCAGGGCCGCAGCGGCAATGGCCAGCGCTGAGGGGTGGCTGCTGTGGAACCATGGCGGGTCGGGCGACGACGTCGAGAACTCCCATGCGGGCCACCTCGTATCGCTGCTGACACCGGCGAGCCGCTACTCAGAACAATTCATCCGGCGGGTGCTGAATGGTCAGGATCTTGAACTCTGGATCGTCAGTGGCAAGGGATCGTTTGGCCGGCAGGTCGCCGAGGGCGCGGATCAGGCCGCGCAACGCGCTGGTCTTCGCACACGGCGGCTGGAACATGGCGGTGCCTGGCCGTCAAGTAAGCAGTCTGAGCCCTGGGCCCTGTTCTCGGCGGGCACCTTTGAGCAGGACGTAGCGACGGTCCGCCGGGCACAAGATCACGATCATGCTCCTGCCACGATCTGCGCAGTCGCCGCGGGGGTGCGGGAGTTCGCGCGCGAGGTAGAGCACCCGGAAGGGATCTACGGCGTCGGCCAGTGGTTCCCCGAAGCCGTGGCGAACAGTCCGGAGATCGGGCCATCCGAAACCACGTTCCTTACCGCTTACACCGGCGACGCCAAAATGCGGATCGACTACCCAGGCGTGCAAGCGGTCGCCGGCGCCGCCCTGGCCGTGTACTGCGCCCGACAGGCAGGCACCACCGCTCCGGAACGGCTGTGGGCGCAGGCCGCCGCACTGGACACCGAGACCCTGTTCGGTGCGTTCAAGATCGACCCTGTGACCGGTGCCCAGGTCAAGCACGAGGCCGTCCTGGTCCGCTGGGCCGCCGTTGAGCTTGACCTGGCCTAGCGCTGCCCACGTCCTTTGCGGCAGGCTCACGGCTTGTAATCTCAAGTTCTTTGACTTGAAATTCCAAGCTACCTACGCTGACTGTGACAGAGCTTGGAATACCAAGTGGGCCTCAGTGAGGGATGGCTTGCTGAAGCCCAGGGCGTCGATTGGAGTCCTGATGCGCGCCGCCGCACACGGCCACCAAGGTAACAACCTCAAAAAGACGGCCCCCGCGCGCCTTGTCACAGCGCGGGGCCGCAGTGGGTCAGTTGACTCAGTGTTCAGCAAAGCGTGGTCTTGGCCAAGCGCCAGACGTGATCCGCACGCCTGCCGACCATCCCGGCATTGGGTCTTGACCGGCCAGGGCCCGGGAGGCGCATCATGTCCTGAACGGCAAGGACCAGAGAGCAGGAGGGTAATCATGAAGATTCGCCGGTCCATCATCGTGGCCGCTGCGGCCGTTGTCCTCGGCGGCACAGGGATCTTAGTGCTGCCCGCTGTGGCCAGCGCGCACAGTGCGACGACCACGCTGAAGTTCACCGCTGCGGCAAGCAAAAGTATTTCCTTTGACGGCGACTTCGCCTACAAGGAAACCGACCGCAACAGCACCGGCGCGGTCATCGGGTTTGACGTCGTGTACTTCACGGAAATTAGCTGCTGCGCTGTATCGGCGAACGTGACGTTCGCCCTCAAAGGCGGTCTCCTCTACGGCACGTTCGTGGCCAGCGGCGAATCCACGGTACTATCGATAACCAATGGGAAGGTGACCGGGGGAACCGGGGTGTTCACCGGAGTGACCGGCACGATCACCGCCCCGCCGACCGACACCCTCACGAAGATTAGGTTCACGATCACTTATAGCTAAGGCGCGGCACCTTACGGGAAATGGGAGGCGAGGACGATTTTGTGCACCAAGGCCGTCCCGCGCTGCCAGTCATGATCGGCAGTCTAACTGACCACTTCCCGCAGGGCCGTGCCCTTTCAGGAGCAGCCTTTCATATCCGGTCCAGCAAAGCGGAGCGCTTACCTGCTTCGCGGGCCCGCTCCTCGGCCGTGCTCGCGGCGTATCTGCCAAGCATCTGCCGGGACTTCCAGCCTGCCAGCCGCATAAGCTCGTCGTCGTTCAGGACATCCTTGCTGTAGTGCGCGAACGTGTGCCGGAACATGTGCGGGTGCAGGTCCGGGATTCCCGCCTGACGGCCACGCCTGCGTATCGCCTGGTCGATTCCGTCACCTGTCATTACTCCGCCGCGATCGGCAAGCCAGTAGCCGGACAGGTGGGCGCTCCTGTGGGACTTGCGAATGCGCTCGTACCTGTCCAGAGCCCGCGCGGTTTGGTGGCTGAACGGCACGATGCGGGCGCGCCGGCCCTTGCCCATGACGTACGCCTCGCGCCGTTCGATGCTCACGTTCTCGGATTCGAGCCCGGCAAGCTCAGCGCGGCGCATTCCTGTATCGAGGAACACACTCACGATAGCCAGGTCACGCCGCGCCATGAAATCGCGCCCATCGCATGCCTTGCGCAGGGCCTTGATCTCCTCTGTCCGGAGCACGCGCGTCTCCGAATCAGGCACGACGGGTGGGCGCATTTTCGCCATCGGGTTAGGCGTGATCTCTTCCTCTAAGTCATCGGCCCATCCAAAGAACTGCTGAACGGCCCGGTAGTCAACGCTTACGCCGGCGCACGAGCCGGAAACCACGTTTTCGCAGGTAGCGCCCCGAGCAGGATTCGAACCTGCGACCTACTGCTTAGGAGGACATTTCGGCAGTTGCCGGAACCTGCGAATACCCAGGTCACAGACTGTCTTGATGTCTCGCGAGCCACTGTGATTGAGCGTGAGTGGCTAGGTCGTGTGGCACGTATGTGGCACGCTCACGGAGGCATTGTGACAGGTGCCAGACGACGGACTGGCAAACGTATATGGATACCGCTAGCTGGCCGGTTGTCCCCCCAGGGCGGTACAGAGGACAGGGGCGAAGCTCCCGCCGCCGCTGTTCGGGGTAAACCTCAGAACATTGCCCTCGCCATCGAACACCACCAGCCCTGCGTAGTGCACAACGAGCTTTCCGTCGGGAGTCCGGAAGGTAGTGTGAAGCCCGACCTCCTTGGTCTGGCCGTCTGCGCGGGTGACAGTTACCACGTTGTTCCTCTCGGTCAGCGTGAAACCGGTGTCCAGATTCGTGTCCGCGAATTGAATCGTGCTGTGATGGATCTCCTTGTCCGGGAAGATGACCGCGTCGTCGGTAAACGTTCCCACGACGCCGAGGGTAAAGTCGCAGAACTCGCCAGCCTCGACTGTGAAGCCACCTGTTTCGGTGCTTTTGACGTGCTCGGGGCCGCCGGCCCACGCTGCCGTGCTTCCAGCGACAGGAGCAAGCACTCCCAGCACGGTCCCCATCGTCAACACTGCGCCCGCCATGACGGATCGCCTCATGGTAATCCCCCACTAATGGTGCCAGCAACTGGACACGTTTCGCGCTGCGAACCACTCATTTACGCAGCAGCCGGATGAAGAATATGTGTCTACGGTGTAGAGATCGTATGGAGATGTGCTTGCGTCCCTGAAACGTGCCCCGTCAGTCTTGGGGTTGCCGCGCGCCTATAGGGCCTGGCCTCTGGCCTGGCCCACGCTGTCAGGCCCGCAGGGTCGGCAGAGGTCTCCGACGCTCAAGGGCGGGTCCCGAAGATCGTTTCTGCGAAGCGGTTAGAAACGATCTTGGGGTGCCCTTGACGTTGGAGGGGCCGACCCGGACAATGCGCGGCGTTCCGGCCGCCTCTCTGTGACATCTTCCCGGCGATCGGCACACCTTGCGCGAGGGTGACGGCCTGGTCCTGCTGCCGACGGGCGCGGCACTGGGGAGGTACGGCAGGAACCGCCCGTGGCCGGTCACGGGGGAGCCGAGCGCGGCAGCCGCCGCGCCCGTAGGGCTGCCGCCCGAAAGGGCGCGAGCGAAGCTGCCGCCCTGCGACGGTGCTTTCCCGAGTGAACCTCATCCGCCTACGGCGGATCACCTTGGGCGCTTCTTTC
>Ga0207700_10001529_pt1 | contig 13104 bp, 9 predicted proteins | sample LARL82metaG_FD_184348 | JGI IMG/M metagenome (GOLD analysis project Ga0207700, IMG submission 184348) | Corn, switchgrass and miscanthus rhizosphere microbial communities from Kellogg Biological Station, Michigan, USA - LAR L8-2 metaG... | ecosystem: Host-associated > Plants > Roots >...
ATCATATGGGGTTTGTCCGCGCCTTTGTCGGCGATCTCGGCGCGCTCTGCGGTTCAATGCTTTTTCCCGCAGGCTAAGGAGAATTGACTAAATGGCCACTGCACAAATCACTCCCGACCAAGACGCGATCCTGGCGGAGATCTTCATCGCCGCTCCGCCGTCCCGCGTCTTCGAAGCCATCTCCGACGTCAACCAGCGCGCGCAATGGTGGGGCATGAAAGGCAACTTTCACGTCACCAGTTCGGCTTCCGACCTGCGACCCGGCGGCAAATGGTCACACGAAGGCGTTGGCCCGACCGGACAGTCCTTCCACATGGAAGGCGAGTATCTCGAGATCGAACCCCCGCGGTTGCTCGTGCACACGCGTCAGGCGGATTTCGTCGGCCCGTTCAACACAATCGTTCGCTGGGAGCTCGAAGCGAAAGATGTTCGCGAACTCCACGCCGGCGGCACCCACCGCGTGGGCACAGGTACGCTGGTCCGCGTGAAACATTCCGGCTTCGCTGGTCATCCCGATCAGGCCGCCAGCCACCACAAGGGCTGGCAGGCCGGCATGAACTGGCTGAAGGCATATGTCGAAACCGGCGAAACGTGGCAAACGAGGGCATGAAACTGATTGATGTTCGTGCTCACTTGTAGGGTTTCACCTCTTAGCTACCCGAGGATTCAAGCCGCGGAGCGGCGGCCGAGCTTAGCCCAGCGCGGAAGCGCTGGGTAGACCTGGAAAAGCAATCAAAGTCCCATAGGGACGACCGAATAGATAAGGGAACCAAATGGCCACTGCTCAAATCATGCAAGGCAACGACACCGTAGAAGTAGAAATCTTCATTGCCGCTCCACCGGCCCGCGTCTTTCAAGCGATCAGCGATCCGTCTCAAACCTCGCAGTGGTGGGGCCAGAAGGGCCTCTATCGCCTCACCAAGGCTGAAGCCGACGTGCGCGTTGGAGGCAAGTGGCTCAGCAGCGGCATCGGCGACGACGGCAAAGAGTTCAGCGTCGGAGGCCAATATCTTCAAGTCGACCCGCCACGTTTGCTCGTCCACACCTGGAATCCCAGTTACAAGCAGTTGCCCGAAACCGTGGTCCGTTGGGAGCTTGCGCCAGAGGAGGTGCACGGATTGCAGAGTCGCGGCCCCGCAAAAGTTGGCACCGGTACTCGAGTTCGCATCCGTCACTCCGGATTCGCCGGCAACATCGAAGCCTGCAAGGGTCACGGCGACGGCTGGATGCGCGTCCTCGGTTGGTTGCAGCAGTTCGCGGAGAAGGGAGCCACCGTCGAGAACCGTCCTTAGGAACGTGGCGCACGCAAAGCTAATACGAAAATGTAACCGAATACACTTTTCTGTAGCCTGCCATAACGATCTTCTCTTGTTTTCTGGATCGTTCACCCAGCATGCCCAAGGTATGTCCCTGATTCTATTGCTCATCTCTTAGGACTCCTACGTGCCCGAGAACCTCCCCAGGGTCAATCTCACGTTGGCTCCGACTTTGCCGACCTTTTCCTAGGAGCTTCAAATGAAGAATCTGATTTGTGGGTTTGTGGTGGCAGTGATTGCCTGCTCGCTTCCCATGGTCGCGCAGCAAACGACTGGGCAGATCAATGGCACAATCGTCGACACCCAAGGCGCTGCGGTCACCAATGCCGACGTTTCGGTAGTCGAACAAAATACCTCCTTAACGCGGTCGACCACTTCTACCGCAGCCGGAACCTACAGCATACCTTTCTTGCCCCCGGGCACCTACACCTTGATGGTGAAGGCCAAAGGCTTTTCGACCGTTCAACAAAAGGGAATCCCTGTGGCCGTCGGCCAGGTCCTGACCATGAACCAGACCATGAAACCAGGAGCGGCAACTGAAGTCGTCGAAGTCAACTCTGAGACTCCGCTGATTCAACCGGAGAACACCGAAATTGGCGGCAACGTCTCCCCAAATGAGGTCGCTTCTTTGCCCATTCTCGACCGCAATATCACTGAACTGATGACCCTGATCCCAGGCGTTCGTCCAGCGGAAGGCTTCGATCCCACCAAGACACGCGTCGGTAACATCAGCATCAACGGCGGCGATGGACGTCAGCTCGACGTGAACGTAGACGGCGGCGACAATAAAGACCTGGTTGTAGGAGGTCTCGTTCAGAACTTTCCTGTCGAAGCGATTCAAGAATTCAATGTGGTCACCGACCAGTACAGTGCCGAAGCCGGACACTCCGTTGGAGGAGTTGCCAACATCATTATTAAGTCTGGAACCAACAACCTTCACGGTTCAGCTCTGGGCCTCGCGCAACTTAGCACATTGAACCGCACCAACTATTTCGAAAAACAGACTTGTCTGGCCAACGGCGACAAAAATGTCCGAGACTGCAAATCCGTGTTTCACCGCTACGATTACGCCTTCTCGCTCGGTGGGCCACTGATCAAGAACAAACTCTTTGCCTTCGGAGCATTCGAACAGAAAAGGGAACCGGGGAGCATCATCGCGAATTCGGGAGTGGTTGCTGATTTGAGCACATTCGCGAGTCAAACCAGTGGGTTTACCGGAGGGCCATATGCATTCCCCGTATCGACTCTACCTTTTCCTTATGTCGATACGATGGGTGTAGGGCGACTCGATTACACGGTCAGCAGTAAACAGAACATCTTCTTCCGCTACGCACGGCAAAAATGGACCAATCCCAATGATCAGCTAGGTAACACTAACAGCCCGTTCTTGGCAGATGCCAGCCAATCACAACAGGACCTCAACAATTTTCATGACGCGAGCCTGGGGTATAACGTCACCCTGGCACCCAACAAGGTGAATTCGCTCAATCTCCATTTCCAGGACATGGTGAACGCGATTGTGGCGGCGCCCACAAAGAACTTCACCGTCCCAACACTCTCCGGCAGCGCTCTCAATCCCAACATTAATTTTGGAGACGGCACCAATGTCGGCCAGAACGTCAATGTGCCGCAACAAACGCTGATCCGGAAATACCAGGTGAGGGACGACTTCAACTGGACACACGGCAAGCACAACATGAAATTTGGCGGCAATGAGATTTACTTCGCCAAGTTTGGAGGATATTTCTACTTCGGATCCAACGGATACCAACTGTTTTTCCTCGATAGTCCCGTCTGCATTCAGGCGAACAGCTGCGGTGCCAACCAGTATCCCAACGGCATTTCCACCCCGGGAGCACTCTCTGAAATAACTTACAGCGGAGGAAGCGGTTCTACTGCACAGCCCCCTTGGCACTCGCTCGGTTTGTACTGGCAGGACACCTATAAAGTTACGCCGCACTTTACTATCAATGGCGGGTTGCGTTGGGATGCCAACAGCCGATTCCTGCGTCCGATGCTTGGCAATAGCCTGACCACAAGCAATCGCACCATCTGGTGGCTAAACCAGACTGCTATAGCGGCAGGATCTGCGCTCGCCTCCGATCCCGGAATGCAGCAGATTCAGCAAATTGTCCACAGCAAGAGCGATCTGAACCGCACAACCGCCGATTGGAAGGAATATCAGCCTCGCTTCGGATTCTCCTGGGACGTTAAAGGGGACGGCAAGAACGTAATCCGTGGCGGCTACGGCGTCTCCCGCGATCAGATCTTCCAGAATATTACATTGTTTTCTGTACAACAAACTCAGCCCACGATCTATCAGAGTTTCTTCGACATATTCAACACGGGTAGCACAGGCGCGGGTTGCTCTGGTACCCAGATCCTTCCACAACCGGGCGGCGGGAGCTTCGACATCTGCTCGTTCAGATTCGGGATCGATCCGCTTCCTGTTCCGGCTCCAGGAACAAGCATCGCTGACCTCGGCCCAGGCTCTGTCGGTCGAATCGTCAATCCCAAGATCACTGATCCTTGGTCGCAACAGTTCTCACTTGGTTGGGAAGCACAATTTGGCCGCGATTATGCCTTCTCTGTGGACTACTACCATACGCTTGGGACGCACGAAGAGCGCGTGCTCAATGTCAACCCCACAATCGACAGCGCGGGTGACCGCCTGATGGACAACGCATTCGCAACCGCAGGTATCGGGGCCGGCCGGTTCGCGCAGATATACGAATACAGCACCAACAATCGCTCGATGTATGACGGTGTAAACATCCAATTGCGGAAGCGTGTCTCTCACCACATGATGTTCCAGATTACCGATACCATCTCGTCCTCGAGATCATGGGGCGGCTTCCCAGTCGCGTCCTACGGCGGAAGTGGCTTGGCGGTCACGCCACAACAGCAGTTTGCCAGCAACGAGTTCGCGCGTACGAATTTCGACGAACGGAACCGGTTTGTCTTCAGCGGCGTTTTCCAGGTGCGTGGTGGGTTTCAACTCTCGCCAGTTTTCCAAGCGTCTTCAGGCCGGCCTTACAGCTTCTTGGCGGGCTTGGACCTGAATGGTGATGGGCGAGACAAGCTGGATCGAGCTTGTGTCGGGAGTACCCTTACCGCCCCAATTTTGACTCCTGGGTGTCAGGAACTGAAACCAAACACACTCACGGGAAAACCCTTCATTCAGATGAATCTTCGCGCAGCAAAAGTGTTTGCACTAAACGAGCATGCGAAGATTTCCCTCTGGGTAGAGTTCTTCAACCTGTTCAATCGCTCCAATTTCTGCAACAGCTACGAGGAGGATGCGAACCTCTACACGAACAATCCGGCAACAAATGGATTCAATGTCCCGAAAGCTTTCTGCGCTGGCCCCAGCAACGCAGCCTTCGGCGGTGTCTCCGGCTACACAGCTTTTGCGGTACCATCGCTGCACACGCAGATGGGACTTCGGTTCGAATTCTGAGGTCCAGCTGCAACTCTCTCGAAGGCGCTCCGCAAGAGCGCCTTCTGTTTTTCTGCAGGAAAGCCACTCTTCGCCCCTGCGCTATACTTGACCAATGGCCGCAACCGAAAAGACGTTCTACTTGGAAACCTTCGGTTGCCAGATGAACGCTCACGACTCCGAGAAGGTCGTCGGCACGCTCATCTCGGAAGGCTACCACCGGGTCGAAACCGTCGAGGAAGCCGGCCTCGTGCTCTACAACACCTGCTCCATCCGCGACAAGGCGGAACAAAAAGTCTTCCACCGCCTCGCCGACTACAAGAAACTCCAAAAACAAGGCAAAAAGTTCGGTGTCCTCGGCTGTGTCGCCCAGCAGGAGGGCAACAAAATCTTCGAGCGCGCCCCGCACGTCTCGCTCGTCTGTGGATCAGCGTCGTATACGAAGCTTCCGGAAATGTTGACCCAGCTGGAAGCAGGAGTCAGCGATACCGCACGCGAGATCCCTCGACCGGCCGGTGAAAACGCCGGCGTTCGGGATGAAGCTTTGTATCAGCCCACATTGACTCGGAGCTCACAGCTCGCCGCTCAAAGCTTGGTTCGCATCACCGGCCTGGACGACCGCCAAACCGATAAGTGTTTTGAAACCGAGTTCACCGCGCGCACCAATCCGCATCGCGGATACATCACCATCATCGAGGGCTGCGACAAATTCTGCTCCTACTGCGTGGTCCCATTCACACGTGGCAAAGAGCGCAGCCGGACCTCTGCGTCTGTCCTTGCAGAGGCGCGCCGCATGGCCGATCTGGGCTACACCGAAATTCAGCTGCTCGGCCAGAATGTGAATTCATACAAGGATCCAGCAGGGAAGAAGAGCTTCGCCGAATTGCTCGACACTGTCGGCCGAGTTCCCGGAATCCGCCGCGTGCGCTTCACGACTTCACATCCTCGTGACTTTGGCAAAGACATCGTCGATGTGATCGACAGCAACGAAGTCCTTTGCGATCACGTCCATTTGCCTGTCCAGAGCGGCTCTACGCGCATGCTTGACGCCATGCAGCGTCTCTACACTCGCGATCAGTACCTCGAGCGTATCTCCTGGATGAAAGCCGCCAACCGCGACATCTCCATCACCTGCGACGTCATCGTCGGATTCCCCGGCGAAACCGAGCACGATTTTGAGGAAACCCTCTCGCTGCTCGACGAAGTCCAATATGACGGCGTGTTTGCTTTCAAATATTCACCGCGGCCCAACACTCCGGCCATCGGTCTGGACGACGCCATTCCCGACGCCGAGAAATCGCGCCGCCTGAACTTTTTGTTGGAAAGACAACGGTCCATACAGCAGAAACGCAACCAGAAGCATCTTGGCGAGAACCTTGAAGTGATGGCGGAAGCCCGTAACGAAGCGCGCGGCCAGTGGATCGGACGCACCACACAGAACAAGACGCTAAACTTCACCGCAGATCGCAACCTGGAACTCGGCAGCTACGTGCCCGTGCGCGTGACCACCGCGTTCCCCAACAGCTTGGTAGGTGAACTGGCACTTTGAGTTTTTCCTTCGTGTACCTTAGCCTGCCCTGAGCGACTGAGCGGCGCGAAGGAGTCGAATGGGTGTCCTTCGTGGTGATGTTTTTTCACACCAAGGACACGAAGTTCACACGAAGGTGGAATGGGGAACTCGTCATCGGAGATCGCCCGATGACCCGATCGCCCGATCACCCGATGTAAGGAGTCCCAATGGAAGTCGAGATGAGAATTCGTGGCCTGCTGGTCGATCCGGTCAACAACACTCCCATTGTGATCCTCAAAGACGCGAACAGCGACACCGTGCTGCCCATCTGGGTTGGCGTGTTCGAAGCCAGCGCCATTCAAATGGAGATCGAGAAGGTCAGCACCCCTCGTCCCATGACTCACGACCTCATCAAGAACGTCCTCTCTGGCCTCGACGCCCACGTCCACAAAGTCGTTGTCACCGAACTCAAGGACGACACCTTCTATGCCGTCATCTGGATGGAACGCGACGGCCGCATTATCAGCGTGGACTCTCGTCCCTCGGACGCCCTCGCGTTAGCACTGCGCGTCGACTGCCCGATCTTCGTCGACGAGGAAGTGCTCAAGACCTCCAAGAAGGCCCAGACCGCCGCCGACCCCGCCACCAACGAAGACCTCCGCAAGTGGCTCGAAGGCCTCGGCGACGAAGACCTCGGAAACTACAAAATGTAACCGTTGGCATACGACACCTGCGCCTATACCCCCAATAAACAATTTGAATTGGACGGCCTCCACCCTCATCCCTAGACTCGTAATTTGCCACAGGGGCGTGCAGCGAGGTCTCGAGTGTTGCGGCTGAAGCAGCCAACTTCGCCGGCACCTTTTCCTGCACCGTTTCTCAACTACCAGTTCGACGAAGCCTACGACGAGATGTTCGAGTCGCCTGGTGTGGCGCGCTGCCATTATCAGGCGCTGTTTCGCACGCTGTCGGAGCTTCCCGGCGAGCAACTGCGAAAAAGCCAGCAGGCCGCCGATCTCTCCTTTCTGCACCAGGGGATCACGTTTACGGTTTACGGCAACGAGCAGGGAACTGAGCGAGTTTTCCCAAATGACTTGCTTCCGCGAATTATTCCGGGCCCCGAATGGCAGCAGGTGGAGCGCGGCCTCACGCAGCGCATTGCCGCGCTGAATCTTTTTCTCGACGATATCTACCACGAAGGCCACATCCTGTCGGACGGCGTCGTCCCACGGGAACTCATTTACAGCTGCAAGCATTTTCGCCGGGAGATGCGCGGACTGTCGGTTCCTCGCGGGATCTACGTCAGCATCTGCGGAACCGACCTGGTCCGCGTACCCGATGGCAGCTTCGCGGTTTTAGAGGACAACTTGCGGGTTCCCAGCGGCGTATCTTACATGCTGGCGAATCGCAAGGTCCTGAAGCGTGTGTTCCCCGGGCTGTTCAGCGACTACGGGGTGCGCTCAGTTGATCATTATTCGCAGTCACTGCTCGCCACACTGCGCTCTCTTTTGCCGCCAAATTGTTCAGGGCGCCGTGAGCCCACGATCGTCCTCCTCACCCCGGGAACCTTCAATTCCGCCTACTTCGAACACACGTTCCTGGCGCAACAAATGGGCATTGAGTTGGTAGAAGGGCGGGACCTGCTAGTCCACGACAACATCGTCTACATGCGCACGACGGCGGGCCTGCGGCGAGTAGACGTCATTTATCGTCGCGTAGATGACGACTTCGTCGACCCGCTATGTTTCCGGCGTGACTCTCGCCTCGGCGTGGCCGGTCTGTTCAACGCGTATCGAGCAGGGAACGTGACTCTCGCGAATGCTCCTGGCACGGGCATTGCCGACGACAAGGCCGTGTACGCCTACGTGCCTGCGATCATTCGCTACTACTTGCAGCAGGACCCGATTCTCTCGAACATCGAGACCTATATCCTGACCGACAGGAAACAGCGTGATCACGTCCTTGAGAATCTCGACACCATGGTCGTTAAGGCTGTTGGCGAATCGGGCGGCTACGGGATGTTGATTGGCCCGCACAGCACCCATGAACAACGCGCCAAGTTCCGCGACCTGATCGAAGCCGACCCGCGCAATTACATCGCGCAGCCGACTCTGGCGTTATCACGCGCGCCCTGTTTTGTGGATGGAGAGATTGGCGCGCGTCACATCGACCTGCGCCCTTACATTCTTTACGGCGAGCACGTAACGCTGGTACCGGGCGGCCTGACGCGCGTCGCATTGCGTCAGGGTTCGCTGGTGGTGAATTCGTCTCAAGGCGGAGGAAGCAAGGATACTTGGGTACTGCGCGCATGAAACGTTGCTGCGAAATCAAGACTGATTTACACAATTGCAGCTACTGAGAACTAGCAACTGACAACTGGCAACTAACTTATGCTTTCCCGAGTCGCCGACAGTCTTTACTGGATGAGCCGCTACCTGGAGCGGGCCGAGCACACTGCCCGCCTCATCGACGTTGATCTCCAGCTTCGTCTCGATTATGGTGCCGAATTCGGCACCGCGCGGTGGATGCGTTTGCTCGAAGCGCTGCAGGTCCCGGTGCCTGCGGACGAGCATCTCGATGCCACGCGCCTCGCGTATGCGCTTACCCTGGAGCGCACAAACCCGTCCTCGATTGCTTCTTGCATATCCGCCGCGCGCGAAAATCTTCGTCAGGTTCGCGAGCAGTGCAGTTCCGAAATGTGGGAGCAGTTGAATCGTCTTTATCTGCAGATCGCAGGCACGCCGAAAGGGGAGGACTGGCTGCTCTACTCGCAGCTGTCTTTTCGCGGAGTCCAGGAGGGAGCCCACCTGTTCCACGGGATCACCGATTCCACCATGAGCCACGGTGAAGGCTGGTATTACATCCAGCTTGGACGGTACGTCGAACGCACGCATAATCTGGCTGCGCTGATTGGCATTCACTTCAGCCGGACCGGAGAAGCACTGGACTCGCTTGTTGAAGGCGACCAGTACCTCGAGTGGGTGGGACTTTTGAAGTCGTGCACCGCATTTGAAGCCTATTGCAAGAAATACACCGCCGAGTTGCGCCCATTGCGGGTTGCCGAATTTCTGCTGTTGAGCCCCGATTTCCCGCATTCGGTGCGCTTCTCCGTCGATCAAGTACACGCGGCGCTGCGCTCTATCGCCGAACTGACCGAGCGAAAAGCGGAGGCCCCGGTTCGACTTGCGGGTCGCCTTCGTGCCAACCTCAGCTTCAGCCAGATCGACGAGATCATGGCCGACGGTCTGCAGAATTACCTGAGTAGCATTCGAAATCTTTGCGGTCAGGCGCACAACTCTATCCACCAGATCTACGTCGGCGAGCAGGCATTCAGGTTCCATAGTTAACATAATATCTGTTATCAGACGTTACAGAGGTCCGGCGCCGTCCTCGCTCCGGCCAAATAGCCTGTCTTTAATTAGACTCTTCGGCCGAGCAATTCCCTTTGCAGATAGATGATCTGGCCTACTGTTCCTTGGCGTGGCCGGCGCAACTCAGCACCATACTGAACCGGTTCGGCATCTGTGTGCGTGCCGTCCACGTCCATGCTGGCCATCGCTATGCGGCATGCGCCGGAATGCTAAGGTTCGCCAGCAGTTCCTGTGTAGAGAATTCCCTTGCGGCTGTAACAGCGACGCTAAACAGCTTCCGCCGTTCCGTCGGGTATTCGAGCGAATATCCCGCTCCGTCAAAGAGGTGATCCAGAAATTCCTTGAGTTCAGGTTCAGCGGCTTGCTGGCTGGCGTCGGTATTGGGCGCCAGCAGCCGGTCGTTAACCACAATCTCAATCCCTCGATTGTTAAAGTAAAGGTTGAAGTCCTGCTCCAGCCGCTCGAAGGCGCTCAGCGCAGACCGCGTCGCCTGCACCAGCCGCTCCCGATTGCTACCCGGCGACGGCGCCTTGCGGTTATAGCGCACGCCAAGCCGGCCATCCGTATTGTCGAGCGCATAGTCAGCCTCATGGCCGATCAGGACCACCCCCGGCCCATCCGGCACATGGCTGTAATCCGCAACATCGAGCAACAGTTCCTCGAAGATCTGCCCCTGAATCCAGCTATGAAACACCGGCACCACGGCTTCCAGATCAACCTTCTCCGGATCCTTTACGAACAGCTTCACATTGATGTGCTGTAGCTCGATCGCCACCTGTTCCATCTCGTATTCCAGAACGCCCTTTGTGTTTACCAAGTCTGACCTCAAAAAACCCGACAAGTTCACCCCAGAGATCGCCGAGTGCGCCCAGAGATCTTGACCTTCTTGTCCTCTGCGATCTCGGCGTACTCGGCGGTTAAATGTTTTACCCGCTCTATGCTCCCACCGCCGCCACACTCAGCTTGTTGTTGCAGCTATGCGCGGCGTCAATGAACAACTGTGCCTCTTCAATCGAATATCTGCTCGACTCCTCGCTGAACGCCTGCCCCGCCTTCGCATGCGCGTCGAACAAGTAGTTCCCGAACTTCCCTCCCGCAAACGGGTCCCAGAACTTCTGCGTGTCGAAATACCGGGTGCGGAACTCCGCCACAATCTGCTCCGGATTTTCCTTAATATCCGGATTCTCCGCCAGCACCAGCGCTCGAGCCGCGTTCAGCATGGCTTTATACGCGCCCACGCCAGCCTTCTGCGCCTCGCCCTTTTCCAGCGCCAATTGCGCGTCGAACAGTTCCCGCTCCGCCGCCGCCAATCCGAAATCCACCTGCGAAACCACTTCGCCCGCGCATTCCCCATCCCCCATGTCTCCGAGGGTGTAGGTGCGGGGGTCGCCCCAATCGGAGAAATAGGAACGATCGCCCGCAGGCAACTTCGTCAAGTCTTCAAGTAACACTTTAAGTTGCGCTTTGCCCGTCCGTTTGATGTACGACTTGAACGATTCCCCCGGCTCGCGCCCAGCGACGTAGCTGTCCGTCAGCCGCTTTACCACCTGCGGGATGTTCTTCGACGGCACTGCCAGAATGGGCGTCCCGTACGACCCCGCATTGTGCTCCCACTCTCCGCCGAGGACGACCTGGAAATGCGGCACGGCATATCCGGCGACCTTGCGGCTCACACCATAGAAGCCCATATCCGCAACGTGGTGCTGCCCGCAACTGTTGAAGCAGCCGCTGACCTTGATGTGCAGATTGCGAACGGCTTCGTCCGTCTGATAACTCGCCTCGCTCACCCGCTTGCGCAACTCGCCCGCCAATCCTCGCGATGACGAGATGCCCAGTTTGCAAGTATCCGTTCCCGGGCAGGAAACGATATCCACCAACGCCCCCGCTCCGGGCGCCGCTAGCTTCACCGCATCCAGCGCCCGATACAGTTCCGGCAGATCCCGCTTGCTGACCCAGCGGATCACAAAATTCTGCTCAACGGTCGTGCGCACCGTTTCTTTCGTGAACCGCCGCACGATATCCGCCAACGACCGCAACTGGTTCGCCGTAATGTCGCCGAGAGGCAGGGCAACTGTGACCGTGACGTAACCCGCCTGCCGCTGTGGCCGGATGTTCGACCGTAGCCACTTTGCGAACGGCTCCGCATCTGGCGACGCCGTCGTGATCGACACCAGCTCCGGCAATTCCCCGGCAGGATTCTTCGCCGACTCAACCGTCTTCAACTCTTCTTCGATCAGTTCGGTCCACCGTGGATCATGTGGCAGAATCTTTCGTTCTTCCAGCACCAGCGCGCGGAACTTCTCAATCCCCAGGTCCTGCACCAGGAACTTCAACCGCGCGCGGCTGCGGTTCTTCTTCTCGCCCAACCGAGCAAACACTCGCGCAATCGCCTGCGCCAGCGGCAACAATTCTTCTGCCGGGATAAACGACTCAAACAGCTTCGCCTGATACGGCACCGCTCCCAACCCGCCGCCCACGTATACTTCGAAGCCGACCTCTTCCCTGCTCGTGGCTTCATTCACGCGCTTCTTGGCGATCACTCCCAGATCATGCAAGCTGGTCAGCCCGCACGCATGTTGCGCGCAGCCGCTGAACGCCGGCTTAAACTTGCGTCCAAAACTCTGGCAGTCCGGATGCCCCAGCATGAACCGCATCAGCGCCTTCGAATACGGCGTGACGTCAAAGCTCTCGTCCTGGCAAACTCCCGCGTACGGGCACGCCGTCACATTGCGCACCGAGTTTCCGCAAGCCTCGCGCGTCGTAATCCCCACCGCCGCCAGTCGCCGCATCACACTGGGCGTGTCGTCAATGTGGACGTAATGCAGCTGGAAATCCTGCCGCGTGGTGATGTGCGCGATGCCGTCCGAGTACTCTTCCGCCAGCTCCGCCATGGTTTCCAGCTGCGCCGCATTCATGCCGCCGCCCGGAATCTTGATCCGCTGCATCCCTGGCGCATCCCACATGGTGTTCGGACCTTTGGTGAGATCGGCCGACGGAAAATTCAGCTTCTGGACTTTCTGTCCATCGCTGCGCTGGCCATTGTCGTAGCGCTGCCCATAAGCGCCGCGGCGCAGACGGGTCTCGGCGAAAAGTTTCTCGTCGAGTTTGCCCTGTTTGCGCAGCGCGATCTCGGTTTCAAAGTTGTCGATCTCGCGGGCCAGGGTTTCCGGCAACTGCCCGGTGAGTTTCTCTTTCCAGCTGGGATTGGAAGATTTCATAAAATCCGTCGTTAGTTCCTTCGCTCTGCTCAGGACAGGCTAAGAGCCGTCCTTGGTCGTTGGCCCTTAGCGGTGAGCAGAGAGCCATGAGCTGTGAGCAACCTCGGGTTTTGCTCGCTCACCAGCTCGTTGTTCACGGCTACTTCGCTCACTGCTCGCTGCTCATTGCTCGCAGCTCCCAAAAACACAAAACCCACCAGCCAGCTTCTGGCGGTGGGCGATGAGCTTAACTCTTGTATTAGAGCGATTT
>Ga0207700_10001531_pt1 | contig 13094 bp, 10 predicted proteins | sample LARL82metaG_FD_184348 | JGI IMG/M metagenome (GOLD analysis project Ga0207700, IMG submission 184348) | Corn, switchgrass and miscanthus rhizosphere microbial communities from Kellogg Biological Station, Michigan, USA - LAR L8-2 metaG... | ecosystem: Host-associated > Plants > Roots >...
GCGCCTGCCGCCGCCTCCGGGTAGCCGTAGGCGGGGACCTTGCCGTTCTTCGCGTCGAGCAGCCGGACCGTCTCCGTCTGGTTGAGTACCACGGCCGTCAGCGTGATGGGGCTCTGCCGCCTTTCGATGGCAGCCTCCTGGATAGCGGCGACCAGGTCCCCGGTGGCGCCGGTCGGCAGCACGATGGCGATCAGCGCGTCCACGTCCTCGTCGGCGGCGATCAGCTCGAGCACCTGCCGGAAGTCGTCGCGGGACACGGTCGCGGTGGTGTCCACCGGCCCGGCGACCGCGCCGCCGCCCGGCACCAGCGCGTGCAGCTTGCGCTTCACCTGGCCGCGCGGGTGGTGCACGGCCAGCCCGAGGTCGGTGCAGGCGTCGGCGGCCAGCACCCCGGCGCCGCCGACGTTGGACACGATCGCGACGCTGCGCCCCGCGGGCGGCGGCTGGGCCGCGAGCAGCGCGGTGGCCTCGACGAGCTCGCCGAAGCCGGGCGTGGCGATGATCCCGGCCTGCTCGAACAGTGCCTCGCGGCTGACCAGCGGCGTGGCGATAGCGGCGGTGTGCGACGCGGCCGCCTGCTGGCCCGCCTCGCTGCGCCCGGCGTGCACGGTGAGCACCGGCAACCGCGCCCCGACCCGGCGTGCGGTGCGCGCGAACTTGCGCGGGTTGCCGAACGACTCGATGTACAGGACGGCGAGCTTCGTCTGCCCGTCCTGCTCCCACCACATCAGCATGTCGTTGCTCGACACGTCGAGCTTGTTGCCGACCGACGCGAACGAGGAGATCCCGATGCCCAGCCTGGACAGGTGGTCGACCATCGCGAAGCCGATGCCGCCGGACTGCATGACCAGGCCCGCGGCGCCCGCCGCCGGGTGCGCCGCGGCGAACGTCGCGTCGAGACCGATGCCGGGCACCGCGATGCCGAAGCAGTTCGGCCCGATCAGCCGCATGCCGTGCCTGCGGCAGATGGCCAGCAGGTCAGCGCTTTCCCCGGTGCCGATGCCCGTGGTGAATACCACGACCCCGCGGACCCCGCGGGCGCCGCAGGCCTCCGCGACGTCGGGCACCGCGGGCGGCGGCACCGCCAGCAGCGCGAGTTCAGGGGTTTCCGGCAGGCTGGCCACGTCGGGGAAGCAGGGGACGCCGCTGATCTGGCTCGCGTTCGGGTTGACCGCGTACAGCTGGCCCTGGTAACCGCAGGTCCTGATGTTGTCGAGCACCGACCGGCCGACGGTGCCCTGCCGTCGGCTCGCCCCGACCACCGCGACGGACTTCGGGTCGAACACCGGCCGGAGGCTGGCCACGTTGGCGGACCGTTCCCTGAGCGCCACGGTGTCCAGGTAGTCCGCCAGCTGCTTGCCGGTGTCGTCGGCGGGCAGCGGGATCGTGATCGTGACCACCCCTTCGGCGCGGGCGCTCCGCGCGTGCAGCCCGGCGTCGGAGAAGACGTGCAGCATGCTGATGTTCTCGCTGAGCGTCTCCGCGATGAACGACTCGATCCGCCGCGCCCGCGCGAGCGACACCAGGTGTTCGAGCAGCAGCGTCGCGATGCCGCGGTGGTGCATGGTGTCCGCGACGGCGAAGGCGACCTCCGCCGTTTTCCCCCCGCTGCTCTGGACCACCTCGTAGCTGGCGACGCCGACGACCTCTGCGCCGCGCAGCGCCAGCAGGGCGGCGTGGTCCAGGCCGGGCTCGCGGGTGACCCGGCGTGCCTCTCGCTCGGCGGCCGTCCGGCTGGTACTGAAGAAGCGCAGGTAGGCGTTGTCCGGGGACATCGCCTCGTGCATCGCCTTGACGGCGGCGAAGTCGCCGGCCGCGGCGGCCCTGATCTGGACCGTGGATCCGTCCGCGAGCAAGGCGTACACGCCGGCGGTCGCCGCTACCGGGTGGCTCACTGGTGCTCCTCAGACCTTCAGGACCGTTCCCTTCCGCTCATCTTCTCCCTTGTGCTCGGCTCCTGCCCACCGTCAGAAGGCCCCTTAAACCGGGACTAAAGCCATGGCCTGGATCAGCCCTGGCGCGGCTCCCAGGTGAAGAACCTGATGGCGAACAGCATGCCGGCGATGCCCCAGGCCGCGACGACGAGCACGTCGGTCCAGTTGAACGCGGTACCGAGGAAGCCAGCCTCCATGCTCAGCACGAAATGCCTGACGGGGAAGACCTTGGCCACCCACAGGATCCAGGCCGGGGTGTTGTTGCCGAACGGGATGAAGATGCCGGACAGGAACTCGAGCGGGAGGATGATGGCGTTGATGATCGGGGCCGCCGCGTCGGCGTTCGGGATGACCGCGGTGGCCGCGAGCCCGAGCGCGCAGAACGCGGCCGCGCCGACCAGCAGCGCGATGACGAACCGCAGCAGGCTCAGCCCGGTGGGAATGTCGGCGCTGTACACGAGGCGGCCGAACACGGCCGTGATCGCCACGAGCAGGACGGCCACCAGTATCGCGTGCAGAATCCTGGCGCCGATGAAGGACGCGCTTGGCAGCGGGGTGCCGTGCGCCCGCTTGAGTATGCCGTCCTCGCGCTGGAAGGTGACCGCTGCCGCGATGTTGTTGAAGCACGCGGTGATCACCGAGAAGGAGGCCATAGACGCCACGTAATAGGTGGAGGTGTTGACGGTCCTGCTGCCGATCTGGACGGTGAAGTGGCCGAGCAGCGCCGTGAAGATCACCAGGAACAGCAGCGGGAACGCGAACGTGAAGAACGCCGAGGCAGGGTTGCGCCAGAACGCCTTGTTGACGTAGCGGAGCTGGACGCCGGTCAGCCGGAGCGTGGTCATGACGCCGCCTCGCGTTCGCCGGTCAGCGCTAGGTAGACGTCCTCGAGCGAGGGCCTGGTCACCTCGAGCCCGTCCAGCGCGATCCCGTTGTCGATGGCCCAGCCGGTGAGCAGGTGCAGGTCGCGGACCGCGTCAGCGGACGTGATCACCGTGAAGCCGTCCGCGTCCGGCGCCCCAGGCACCGTGTCCGGTGGTGTCGCGCCAGCGGGCAGCCGGTACCTGATGCGCGCCCGGGCCAGGTTCCGGTCGCCCAGCGTCGCGGGTGTCCCTTCGGCGACGATCCGCCCGGCGGCGATCACGGCCACCCGGTCCGCCAGGTACTGCGCCTCGTCCATGTAGTGCGTGGTCAGCAGCACCGTCTTGCCGAGCGACGCGAGGTTCTTGATCACCTCCCACGCGTCCCGCCGGGCCGACGGGTCGAACCCGGTGGTCGGCTCGTCGAGGAACAGCAGGTCGGGGTCGCCTGCCAGCGCGACCGCCATGTCCAGCCTGCGCGTCTGGCCGCCGGACAGCTTGGTGACCCGGCTGTCCCGCTTCTCCGTCAGGCCGGCGAGCTCGACGACTTCGTCCGGTGGCCGCGGCCTTGGGTAGTAGCTGGCGTAGAGCCGGACGGTCTCGATGACGGTCAGGTACCGGTCGATTCCGGTCTTCTGCAGCACGATCCCGACCTGCGGCAGCATCTTCGCCCGGTCGCGTCCCGGGTCGCACCCGAGCACGGTCACCTCGCCGCCGTCCCGCCGCCGGTAGCCTTCGAGGATTTCGACGGTGCTGGTCTTGCCCGCGCCGTTGGGCCCGAGCAGGGCGAAGATCTCGCCATGCCTGATGTCCAGGTCGATCCCGCGGACCGCTTGCACCGAGCCATACGACTTGACCAGTCCGCGCACCCGGACCGCGAGTTCGTCAGCCACGGGACTAGCTCAGCGCACCAGCGGGGCGCCAGGCAATGTTCCAAATGTCATGACTTCATGGTGATGGGGCCGTCGCTGCGCGACGGCCCCATCACCACAGGGTTTCGGTTACTCCTGCCCGAAGGACTTGATCTCGTGTTCCTCGGTCTCGCTCAGCTCGCGGGGGACCTCGCCCTTGGCGCGCTTGGCGGACTGGACCTGCTCGCGGATCTTATCCACGACCTCCGGGTTGGCGAGCGTGGTGATGTCGCCGGTGTCGGTGAAGTTGGAGGTCGCGGCGATCACGCGGCGCATGATCTTGCCGGACCTGGTCTTCGGCATGTCGGGGACGATCCAGATGTTCTTCGGCCTGGCGATCTTGCCGATGTCGGTCTCGATCGCGACCTTGACCTTGTTCTCGACGTCGGCCGAGGCCTCGACCCCGGGCTTGAGCGAGATGTACATCTCGACCGCCCGGCCGCGGATGTCGTCGATGACCGGGACCGCCGCGGCCTCGGCGACCTCGCTGACGGTCAGCGCCGCGGACTCGAGCTCCTTGGTTCCGAGCCGGTGCCCGGCCACGTTGATCACGTCGTCGACGCGGCCGAGGATCCGGAAGTAGCCGTCGGCCGCCTCGAGGGCGCCGTCTCCGGCGAAGTACGGCCAGTCGTGCCAGTCCTTGGACTCCGGGTCCTTGTTGTACTTGGCGTAGTACGTCGAGACGAACCGATCCGGCTGGCCCCAGATCGTCTGGAACACGCCCGGCCACGGGGCGCGGATGCAGATGTTGCCCGCCTTGCCGCTGCCCTTCGGCACCTCGTTGCTGTCCTCGTCGAGGATGACGGGATAGATGCCGAGCGCCGCGGGGCCGCAGCTGCCCGGCTTCATCTTGTCGACGCCGGGGAGCGTCGAGCCGAGGAAGCCGCCGGTCTCGGTCTGCCACCAGGTGTCGGTGATGGCCGCCTCGCGCTTGCCGACGGTCTCGTAGTACCAGCGCCACACCTCGGGCTCGATCGGCTCGCCGACCGTCGTCATGGTCTTGAAGTGGTAGTTGTACTTGGCGGGCTCGTCTGGTCCCACCTTGCGCAGCATCCTGATCGCGGTGGGCGAGGTGTGGAAGATGTTCACCCCGAGCTGCTGGGCGATGCGCCACGGCCGGCCGGCGTCCGGGTAGTTCGGGGTGCCTTCGTACATCACGCTCGTGGTGCCGAGGGCGAGCGGCCCGTAGACGATGTAGGAGTGCCCGGTGATCCAGCCGATGTCCGCCATGCACCAGTAGGTGTCGTCCGGGTGGATGTCCTGGTAATACTTGGACGTCCCGGCCACGTACGACATGTAACCGCCGATGGAGTGCTGGCAGCCCTTCGGGCGGCCCGTCGTGCCAGACGTGTACATCAGGAATAGCGGGTCCGTCGCCGACAGCCGCGCCGGCTCGACGATCTCGCCCTTGTGCGCGGCCAGCAGGTCGTCAACGAAGACGTCCCGCCCCTCGACCATCGGGGTCTTGGCCGAGTACTGGCCGGGGTAGCGGCGGAAGACGAGAACCGTGTCGACATGCTGGCCCTCCTTGGCCGCGGCCTCGACCGCCTCGTCGGCCTTGACCTTGTGGTCGAGCAGGTCACCGCTGCGGTAGTAGCCGTCCATCGTGACGAGCACGGTTGAGCCGGAGTCGGCGATCCGGTGGCCGGCCGCCGTACCGGAGAATCCGGCGAAGACCTGCGAGTGGACGACGCCGAGCCGGGCGGCGGCCAGCATCGCGACAGGCAGTTCCGGCACCATCGGCATGTGGAACGTGATCCTGTCGCCTGCCTTCAGCCCCAGTTCCTTGAGCACGGCGGCGAACTCGTTGACCCGGACGTACAGCTCCCGGTAGGTGATCGCCTGGTGCGCCTCGCTCTCTGGCTCGGGGAGCCAGATGAGGGCCGCCTTGTTCGGATGGGTCTCTATGTGCCGGTCGACGCAGTTGTACGACGCGTTCAGTTCCCCGCCGACGAACCACTTCCAGAACGGCGCGGTGGACGTGTCGAGGACCGTATCCCAGGGCTTGTACCAGGTCAGAAGGTCAGCGTAGGCGGTGAAACAGTCCGGGAACTTATCTTCGGTGAACTGGTCACGGATGGCAGGATCGGAGGCGTTCGCCTGCGCGGTGAGCGCGGCCGGCGGCTCGTAATAGTTTTCCTCGCGCCAGTGCACCGCGATCTGTGCCTCGGAGGATTCGTTCGTCTCGTCGTCAGTCACGTCGTTCAGGTCGTCAGCCATCTGTTATGTCCTCGCATCCCTTCGCCTGGCGGCGTTGCCACTTGTCATGTTGGGCGCAAAACCAATTTAACGCGCGGTAGCGCCCGCCACCACGGGGAGCGGAGAGACTTGATCGTGTACGACTGTCAGCCGGGGCTAACGGTGGCCTGGCGTGGCCAGGCGATCATCGTGAGTGCCGGAGTGCCGACCTCGGGAAAGGTTTCTTCCATTCCGGTGATGTGCATGATCCGCAGCAGTGACGGGCGGGCGGCGGCGAGCTCGACGGAATGGCCGGAGCGCCGGGCGTGCCCCGCCACGCGGGCGAGCACCCCGAGCCCGGCCGCGTCGCAGAAGGTCAGGTCGGCCAGGTCCACGGTGACCGGACCCTGCTGGCTGTCCACGACGTCGCAGAGGTAGGCGAACGCCCGGTCCGCGGTCGCGATGTCCAGCTCACCCCGTAGCTGAACGGTCACCTTGCCGTCGGTGGTCACTTCGTGGGCAAGCTCTAGTTGCATGGCGTCTGCAATGTCGATGGTTGCCGCCACCTTCTCGTTACTCCCCCGGTCAAGCGCAGCACGGTCCTCCTCGACACGGCTCGCGCGGATCATCAAATTTCCCCTCCTACATGCTAGTGAAGCCAGCTCCCCGATACAGCAACGTCGTAGAATTTCGTGATACTTCGACACGTCTCCCGGCGCCTGCCGCCCGGTGCCTGGGATGTGCCCACACCACCAGTGAAGGACGCGAAGCTGATGGCGGCCCCGCTAGTTACTGAGTAATACGTCTGAACCGCCCAAATGGTTCTCTTTTTCGGCAGCTAATTCCCTAGGTGAACCACTGGGCACTCCCGGTCACAGCAACGGGCACTTTCCCGGCATACTGGTATTCCTGCGCAACTGGGGTGTTGTGCGCCTGGACGGGACAAGGGGTGAGCAAGGATGCGCATCCGGGGCAGCGTGGCGATTGACCTCGGCACGGTCAACACGCTCGTCTGGGTCGAGGGCCGCGGGCTGGTGCTCGAGGAACCGTCCGCGATCGCTATCGATTCGACCACTGGGTCGGTGACGGCAATCGGCGCTGCCGCCGATGTGCTCTCCGACAAAGAGCCGCAAGACATCAAGGTTCTCCATCCGCTGCGCGACGGCGTGATCGCCGACCTGGAAGCGACGGCGGCCATGCTGCACGGCTTCCTGCGCAAGGCCCGGCCGCGCAACGGGCTGCTGCGGCCGCGCGCGCTGGTCTGCGTGCCGAGCGGCGCCACCTGGGTGGAGCGGCGGTCCGTCGCTGCCGCGCTCGACGCGCGGCGGCCCCGGTACTCGGTACAGCTCATCGACGAGCCGGTCGCCGCCGCCGCCGGGGCCGGCTTCGACCTGTCCGCCGGGGCCGGGGGATTCGTCGTCGACGTCGGGGGCGGGACGACCGAGGTCGCCGCCGTGGCCGGCTGGCGTGTCGTACGCGCGCAGAGCCTGCGGATGGCGGGCAACGCGATGGACGACGCCATCGTGAACGCGGCGCGGAGCGAGCTTGGCCTGATCCTCAGCCCGCGGGCGGCGCGCCAGCTGAAGACGACGCTCGGCCTGACCGGCGGGCCCGAGGGCTGGGCGGAGACGGTCGGCATCGACGCCGCCCGCCGCACGCCGCGCGTGGAGCGGGTCTCCGGCGAAATGGTGGCGGCGGCGCTCGAGCCGGTTGTCGCCACGATCGCCAGGGCGGTGCAGGAGGTGCTCTCTGATATCCCGTCCGGCATCGCTGAGGACGTGGTACGCGGCAAGATCCGGCTGGCGGGCGGCGGCGCACTGCTGCCCGGCCTGCCGGAACGTGTTGAGGCGATCGCGGAAATCGGCGTGACCGTGGCCGAGGATCCGCTGCGCTGCGTGGTCCGCGGCGCGGCGGGGTTGCTCGAAGTAAGCCGTAAGGCTGGCGTCCCGGGCGTAGGGAGCTAGCTCAGTGTTCGCTGAGGGAAAGCAAAACCCAGGAAGAGGGTCTCATCCTGGCGCGTTGAGGTAAGCGTTAGGCTGCGGTAGAAGGTCGTTCGCCTGGCGGAAAGGTCAGGTCCTGATGAGCAAGCAAGCGACACCTCCGCCGCCAGGCGACAAGCCGAAGCCAGGGGGGAACGCGCCGCCGCCGCCGCCGGCCTGGCGGCACTGGCTGCTGCCGATCGGCATCGTCGTCGCGCTCTTCGCGTGGATACTCCTGCCTGCCGTGCACGTGCCTTCACCGACTAGCCTCAGCTACTCCCAGTTCCTGACCGACGTGAACGCGCACAAGGTCAAGACGGTGGTCATCCCGCAGAACGGCGGCACGAGTACCGGGACACTGACCGACAAGACCCATTACACGGTGGTCCTCCCGCCACAGGCCGGTCAGACGCTGCTTACCCAGCTCAACACGGCCGGCGTGGAGGTCTCGTCGACCCCGCCGTCGTCGGGGTTCGGCAACCAGCTGCTCAGCTGGATCCTCATCCTGGCGCCGTTCCTGCTGTTCTTCTGGTTCTGGCGACGGCTGTCACGTGGCGCCGGCGGCCTACAGCAGGGCATCCTCGGTATCGGCCGGTCCAAGGCCAAGGTGTTCGACGAGGAGCAGCCGTCCACCACGTTCGCCGACGTGGCGGGCTACGACGGCGCCAAGTCGGAGATCAGCGAGGTCGTCGACTTCCTGCGCCACCCGGAGAAGTACTCGAGTGCCGGCGCCGTGGTGCCGCGCGGCGTGCTGATGATCGGCCCGCCAGGCACCGGCAAGACGCTGCTCGCCAGGGCCGTCGCCGGCGAGGCGCAAGTGCCGTTCTTCTCCGTGACCGGATCCAGCTTCGTGGAGCTGTTCGTCGGGGTGGGCGCGTCGCGGGTGCGCGACCTGTTCTCAGAGGCGCGCAAGCGGGCGCCCGCGATCATCTTCATCGACGAGATAGACGCGATCGGCCAGCGCCGGGCCGGAGCGGGCGCGGCCGTGTCCAACGACGAGCGGGAGCAGACGCTCAACCAGCTGCTGGCCGAGATGGACGGCTTCGACCCGGTGTCGGGCATCGTGGTGCTGGGCGCGACCAACCGGCCCGAGGTGCTGGACCCGGCGCTGCTGCGCCCCGGGCGGTTCGACCGGCAAGTGACGATCCCGCTGCCCAACGTCAGCGAGCGGGAAGCGATCCTGCGGGTGCACGTCCGCGGGAAGAAGGTGGCGCCCGACGTGGATCTCGCCGTGGTGGCCAGGGCTACGCCGGGGTTCTCCGGCGCGGACCTGGCGAACCTGGCGAACGAGGCGGCCATCGTCGCGGTCAGGGAGGGCCGGGACGTCGTGACGGCCGACGATTTCTTCTCGGCGCGGGACCGGATCATCCTGGGCCGCAGGGAAGGGTCCAACGTGCTGCTGCCCGAGGAGAAGCACGCGGTGGCGGTGCACGAGTCCGGGCACGCGATGGTGGCCGCGCTGTCCGAGCACGCCGACCCGGTGGCCAAGGTGACGATCCTGCCAGCCGGCCAGACGCTCGGCGTCACCGAGCAGCTTCCGCTGGTGGAGCGGCACATGTACACCGAGGACTACCTGCACGACTCACTCGCGGTGCGGCTCGGCGGCCGCGCCGCCGAGCTCGTCGTCCTCGGCCAGGGATCCACCGGCGCGGGCAACGACCTGGCCGGCGCGACCGACCTGGCGACCAAGATGGTCAGGGAGTTCGGCATGTCGACGGTGCTCGGCCCGGTGGGATACCCCGAAGGAGGTTCCGTGTTCCTCGGCGGCGGCGGCCCGGGCATGTCGAGCCGGCCGTACGCGGAGGCGACCCAGGCCGAGATCGACCGCGAGGTGTCCAAGCTGCTCAGGGAGGCGGAGGACCGCGCGGTTGAGCTGCTCAAGACCCACCGGCCTGAGCTGAACGCGCTGGTCGGCCTGCTGCTCGAGAAGGAGACCGTCGACGGGTCCGACGTCTACCGGCTGGCCGGCCGGCCGGACAAGTCAGCCAGCACAAGTCCGGTGGCGCCGCCGGCCGTGATGGCCCCGCACCCGGCGGGCGACGTTACCAGGGCTGGCGGTTCCGCAACCGGACCGTGACGAGCGTGATTACCGTCGCATTACGTGGCCGGTATGCTCAGCTACATGGTGCAGCTCACCGCCCTGCCGGCGTACCTACCCAGCCCGCCGATCGACAGCTTCCACATCGGCCCGCTGGATATTCACTTCTACGCGCTCGGCTACATCATCGGGATCACGCTGGCGATCCTGATCACAAGGCGGCGGTGGCGCGCGCTCGGCGGCGACCCCGACGTCGTGAACGACATCGCGCTGTGGGTGGTGCCCGCCGGGATCATCGGCGGCCGGATCTACTTCGACATCACCACGCCTGGCGACATCCCGCACGTGTGGTACGGGGTGTTCGCCGTGTGGACCGGCGGCCTCGGCATCTGGGGCGGTGTCGCGCTCGCGGCCATAGTAGGCGCCTGGCGGCTGCGACGGCTGGGCATCACGGTCGGCCCGTTCGCGAACGCGATCGCTCCCGCGTTGCTCGTCGCCCAGGCGGTCGGGCGGATTGGCAACTACTTCAACAAGGAGCTCTTCGGCAAGCCGACCACGCTGCCCTGGGGCCTCGAGATTCCTTACCCCTACCGCGTCTCCGGCGGCATCCCGCCGCAGGACCTGCACTTCGCGACGTTCCAGCCGACGTTCCTTTACGAGATCATCTGGGACCTGGCGCTCGCCGCCTTCCTTGTCTGGCTCGGGCACCACGCCAAGATCAAGCCCTGGGGGCTCTTCGCGCTCTACGTGGCCGGCTACTCGGCGTTCCGCATCTTCGAGGAATCGGTGCGGATCGACTCCTCGGAGCACTTCTTCGGGCTGCGGCTCAATATGTACATCGCGATCATCGGCACGGTGGGCGGCCTGATCTGGTTCGGCTTCGCGCAGCGCCGTCCTGACCGGCCGGTGGTGGTGCGCCCAGATCCGGCTCAGCCGGACGCCGGCACCGCGTCGGCGCCCGTCGAGGTGCCCCCCGACGAGGCAACGGCGGAGGCCAAGGGAGTAGCCAGCGCACGTTCCGAAGAATAGGAACGCAGGACCGCCGCCGAGCGGGAACAGGATCACCGGGTGGCGATCGGGGCCACCGTCGCACCGGCCGCGTTGACCAGGTCGGCAGGGGCGATCTCGATCTCCAGCCCGCGGCGGCCCGCGCTGCAGAACATCGTGGCGAGCACGAGGGCCGAGGCGTCGATCACCACCGGCAGCCGCCGTTTCTGCCCGACGGGGGAGATGCCGCCCGCGACGTACCCGGTGGCGCGCTCGGCCGCGGCGACCTCCGCCAGCACCGCCTTCTTCCCGCCGACGGCGGCGGCAAGCGCCTTCAGGTCCAGCTGACGGTGCACCGGGACGACGCCCACGGCCAGCGACCCGTCCACCGCGGCGACCAGCGTCTTGAACACGCGCTCCGGCGGGACGCCGAGCGCCTCGCTGGCCTCCAGACCGTAGGAGTCGTGCCGCGGGTCATGCGCGTACTCGTGCAGCGTGAACGGGACCTTCGCCCGTTCGAGGGCGAGCGTCGCCGTCGTGCCGCGTCCAGCCACGAACCGTCACCCTAGCGCTCACGGCGGGCAGCGGGAAAATCGTTATGCCGCTCGCCTGCGATGTCCGCATAGTGGGCGTATGCACGTTACGTTTCCGAGGCTGCCGGACCACGAGGTCGGCTACTCGGTGGTCGAACGGGACGACGGGGTCGTCTACCAATTGCTTGGCGGCCGCGCCGGGACCGCGCTGCCACACGACATCATGCATCTTGTCGTGGAACGCGAGCTGGGCATCACCGACGGGATATGGGGCGGCATCGCGGCGGGCATGGTGTTCGGCAGCATGCGGCACGTGCGCGGGCGGCGGCCGCCGCACGTCACCGAGCGTTCGGCGCTGCTCAAGCGGACGTACCGGGACCGGATCCTGCGGGCCGAACTGCTCGGGAACCTCGTGGAGGCCATCGCGGCGCTCGACGACCCGTCGGCGGACGAGATCAGGCGGCTGACCGGGGCGAAGCTGTCGGTGCTGCGGATGCCCGAGCCGCCGTCCCCGCAGGCCTTCGCGGCGGCGGCGCGGGCGCTGCAGGTCGAGGCGGCGCGCTGGGCCAGGCTGCGGCCCGGTGCGGAACTGCGGTACGAGTGGGCGCTGCCGGTTACGCATCACGTGCCGCGTCCCCGGGACCCGAGCGCCCCTGGCAACCGGCGGGACCCGCGGCGCCGTCTGGGGGGCCGCGGCGGGTCCGGGCGGCCGGGGCCGCGCCGCTAATCGGCTTGTGCCGCTGCGCGGGGCGCGACATGGTGGGGTTATGCGACACGTTGCACCGGCGCCCGCGGAAGCCATCGACGCTGGCCCAGCCGTGCTGCGCCGCTGGCGCCCCGACGACCTGGATGCCTCCTGCGCGGCGGTGTTCGCGTCGCTCGACCACCTGCGCCCGTGGATGCCGTGGGCGCTGGACTTCAGCCGCGCGGCACAGGCCGAGTTCCTCGTCGGCTCCGGGCGCGACTGGGACGCGCGTGCGGGGTTCAACTACGCGATCCTCGTGGACGGCGCGATCGCCGGATCCGCGGGACTGATGGCCAGGATCGGGCCGGGCGGCCTGGAGATCGGCTACTGGGTGCACCCGGCGTATACGCGCCGCGGGGTGGCGACCGCGGCCGCGGCCGCCCTGACCGACCAGGCGTTTGCCCTGCCCGGCATCGAACGGGTGCAGATCGTGCACGACGAGCTCAACGAGGCGAGCGGCGGCATCCCGCGCAAGCTGGGCTTCACCGAGATCGAGCGCCGCCCGCTCGATCACAAGCCGCTCGCAGGGACCGGGATCGGCGTGGTGTGGGAAGTGACCCGTGCGCAGTGGCTGGGCGGGGCTTCCCTGTAACGTATGCGGTCATGGGTGATCTGGACTCAGACCTGATGGCGCTGGCCCTGGAACAGGCGCGGGCCAGCCTTGACGCCGGGGGAGTGCCGGTCGGCGCGGTACTCGCGGCGGGCCGGGAGGTGATCGCCGCCGGGCACAACGAGCGCGTGCAGCGCGGCGACCCGGTGGCCCACGGCGAGATCGCGTGCCTGCGCAACGCCGGACGGCGGCCGTCCTACGCGGGCACCACGCTGTATACGACGCTGTCTCCGTGCCAGATGTGCAGCGGGGCGATCCTGCTGTTCCAGATCCCGCGCGTCGTGGTGGGCGAAGTCCGCACCTTCGCGGGCGACCTGGA
>Ga0207700_10001533_pt1 | contig 13088 bp, 9 predicted proteins | sample LARL82metaG_FD_184348 | JGI IMG/M metagenome (GOLD analysis project Ga0207700, IMG submission 184348) | Corn, switchgrass and miscanthus rhizosphere microbial communities from Kellogg Biological Station, Michigan, USA - LAR L8-2 metaG... | ecosystem: Host-associated > Plants > Roots >...
GTAAACACGGGGTTTGCGCTACGGCCGACGCACACATATCTTTGTGATGTATCGGTTCGATACATCGGTTTGGCACACAAGGCACATATGCCTGGTGAATCATAGAGGGCCGTGACGGGCAGGCAGGAGGCGAGAGCAGCGATGAGCGCTAGCCGATCGGGCACGCTCGAGCTTGCGGTGCTCGGCCTGCTGCACGAGACCCCGCTGCACGGCTACGAACTGCGCAAGCGGCTCAACTCCCTGCTCGGCACGTTCCGTGCCTGGGGATACGGCTCGCTGTACCCGTGCCTGAAGGACCTGCTCGCGCAGGGCCTGATCGCCGAGGAGCCCCCGGCCGAGGCCGACGACGGCCAGGCCCGGCACCCCGGCCAGGCCCGGCCCGGCCCGGGGCAGGCCAGGCAGCGCCCCGGGCAGGCCCGGCCGCGTTCCGGCCGCCGGTCGAAGATCGTCTACCGGCTGACCGCGGACGGCAAGGAACGGCTGCAGGACCTGCTGGCCGAGGCGGGCCCGGCGGCCTGGGAGGACGACGGGTTCGGTGTCCACTTTGCCTTCTTCGGCCAGACCCGGGCCGACATCCGGCTGCGCATCCTGGAGGGCCGCCGGACCCGGCTGGAGGAGCGGCTCGACGGCGTCCGGGCGGCGATGTCACGGACCAGGGAGCGGCTCGACAGCTACACGCTCGAGCTGCACCGGCACGGCCTGGAATCGGTCGAGCGGGAGGTCCGCTGGCTCAACGAGCTCATCGCCTCGGAGCGGGAGTCAGGCACGGCAGCGCCACCGCACTCCGCGCGGAACGCGGAGAACGGCACGTCAGCGGATCCCCCTCCCGGCTGACGGCAGAACGCCACCAGCATGGCGGCGAGAGAATAGGAGCAAATCCTCATGGGTTCGGTTCGGGTAGCGATCGTGGGTGTGGGCAACTGCGCAAGTTCCCTCGTCCAGGGCGTGGAGTACTACAAGGACGCCGACCCGGCGATCCGGGTGCCGGGCCTCATGCACGTGACGTTCGGCCCCTACCACGTGCGCGACCTGGAGTTCGTGGCCGCGTTCGACGTGGACGCCAAGAAGGTCGGAGGCGACCTCGCCGAGGCGATCGGGGCGAGCGAGAACAACACCATCAAGATCTGCGACGTGCCGCCGACCGGCGTCATCGTCCAGCGCGGGCCCACCATGGACGGCCTGGGCGAGTACTACCAGGAGCTGATCACCGAGTCGGACGACGCGCCGGTGGACGTGGTGGCGGCCCTGCGCGAGGCGCGGGCCGACGTCCTCGTCTCCTACCTGCCGGTCGGCTCGGAGGAGGCTGACCGGTTCTACGCGCAGTGCGCGCTGGACGCCGGCGTGGCCTTCGTCAACGCGCTGCCGGTCTTCATCGCCTCCGACCCGGAGTGGGCGCGCAAGTTCACCGAGGCGGGCGTGCCGATCATCGGCGACGACATCAAGTCCCAGGTGGGCGCCACCATCACCCACCGCGTGCTGGCCAAGCTGTTCGAGGACCGGGGCGTGGAGCTGCTGCGCACCTACCAGCTCAACGTCGGCGGCAACATGGACTTCATGAACATGCTGGAGCGCACGCGGCTCCAGTCGAAGAAGATCTCCAAGACCCGGTCGGTCACCTCGCAGATCCCGCACGAGATGGAGAAGGCCGCGGTGCACATCGGTCCCTCCGACCATGTGCCGTGGCTCAACGACCGCAAGCTGGCCTTCGTGCGGCTGGAGGGGCGCGCGTTCGGGGACGTGCCGCTCAACCTCGAGTACAAGCTGGAGGTCTGGGACTCGCCGAACTCGGCGGGCGTGATCATCGACGCCATCCGCGCCGCCAAGATCGCCCGCGACCGCGGCATCGGCGGCCCGCTGCTGTCCGCCGCGTCCTACTTCATGAAGTCCCCGCCCGAGCAGTACGGCGACGACGTGGCGCGCGACGCGGTCGAGAAGTTCATTCGCGGCGAAACGGATCGCTGAGAGACCCGCCGTCATGCAGGTGCTGAGCGGTGCCGGGCTGTTCACCGCGCCCGGCGCCGGCAGCGGTGTGCACTGGGTGGAGCACCTCCGGGCCAGCGACCTGTCGGTGGGCACCTACTCGGTCCCGGCCGGCGCGGACGACGACCAGGGGCCGCACACCGAGGACGAGATCTACGTGGTGACGGCGGGACAGGCGACGCTGGAGGCCGGCGGGCAGGCGGTGCCCGTCGGCCCCGGGTCCGTCATCTACGTGCCGGCCGGTGAGCCGCACCACTTCACCGGCGTCGCCAGCGACCTGGCGGTCCTGGTCCTGTTCGCCCCGGCCGAGTACTCGCGGGCGGAGGGCAGCCGCTGAGTGCCGGCCTTCTGCTGGTACTGCACGCGGCTATCCACAGCCGCCCATGGCGCTGAGCTTGTGGATATCCATTGCCGGTTCAGATCTTGGCCCCCGTAGGAGCGGAGATACGAACCGCTGAGGCCTTTGGCTGCGCAGGCTGGCCAGCTAATGGGACACGCCCAGGCGGATAGTCTGCCGGGTGCCCTACCTGAGCCCGCGCCCATTCCGCCCCGACGGCCGGTCATGAGCAGCGGGCGCCCGGTTAGGCGCCGGCCAGAGGGCCACCACTCCTTCCTGGCCGACCTGCGCGCCGTCCTGGCCGAGCGGAACTTCCGCCGCCTGTTCGCGACCAGGCTGATCTCGCAGACCGGCGATGGCATGTTTGCCGCCGGCCTCGGCGCGTACGTGTTCTTCAACGCGACCAGCTTTCCCAACCCCGGTGCCGCTGCGGCCGCCTTCACCGTCTTGTATCTGCCGTACTCGCTGGTCGGGCCCTTCGCCGGCGTATTCATCGACCGCTGGTCGAGACGGCAGATCCTGGTCTGGTCGGCCGTGCTGCGGGCCGCCTTCGTGGCCCTGACCGCTTACCTGGTGGCCTCGGGCCGGCTCGGGGTACCCCTGTACATCAGCGTGCTGGTGGTCCTGGGCGTCAACCGGTTCTTCCTGTCCTCGCTGTCCGCAGCCCTCCCGCACGTGGTGGGCGAGGACACGCTGGTCATGGCGAACTCGGTTGCGCCGACGGCCGGCACGATCGTCGCGTTCCTCGGCGGCCTGGCCGGGCTCGCGGTTCATTTCGTCACCGGGGGCGGGCAGGGCGGGTCGGCGGTGACCCTGCTGGCCGGCGGCGGATGCTACCTGATCGCGGGCGCCATCGGTGTGACCATGCGCCGTGACCTGCTCGGGCCGCCCCCACTGGCCGAGGGAGAGCGACGCCGCGGGCTGCTGGCCGACCTCGCGGTCATGACCAGGGGGCTCGTGAGCGGCGCGCAGCACGTCTGGCAGCGGCGGCCGGTGGCGGCCGCGCTTGGCGCGACCGGCGGCCAGCGGGCGATCTACGGGATCTTGCTGCTCACGTCGATCCTGCTCTACCGCAACTACTTCTTCCGGGCCTCCGGTGCCAACTCCGCGCTCGGCCACTTCACCCTGGTGATCATCGCCGCGGCGATCGGCTATGGCACGGCGGCAGTGGTGACCCCGGTCGCCACCAGGCGGCTGTCCAAGGCGGCGCTGATCACGGCCCTGCTCGGCCTCGGCGGGGTGGTGACGGGGGTGCTCGGCCCCACCTTCGCCCAGCCGGCCTTCCTGGTCCTGTCCCTGACGCTGGGCCTGGTCGCGCAGGGGGTGGCGATCTGTTCGGTCACGATCATCCAGCAGCGGATGGACGACGACTACCGGGGCCGGGTGTTCGCCCTCTACGACATGCTGTTCAACGTGCCGTTCGTGCTCGGCGCGGTGGTGGCCGCCCAGATCATCCCGGACAGCGGCAAGTCCTACCTGCTGATCGCGGTGGCGGCGGCCGGTTACCTGCTGGCGGCCGTGGCCTACGGGGCGGTCAGCCGTCAGCAGCTGCTGGCCGGGCCGGATCCCGCGGACTCGTCGCCGGCCGGATCGTCGCCGGCCGGGCCAGCCGCCGCCGGGCCATCCCCGGCCGTTCCACCGGCGGCCGCGCCGCCGGACGCCGGATCGTCCCCCGCTGGGCCGTCCCCGGCCGGGCGCCCACCGCGCCCTTCGGGCAGTGAGCTGCCGTCGGCCGGTCCCGTCGGCAACCCCTCGGCCTCGGCCCAGCGCCGCAGCGCCTGAGCCGCCCGCTCGGTCCCCAGCGGCCCCTGCTCCATGCGCAGGTCCAGCAGGTACCGGTACGCCTGGCCGACCACCGGACCCGGCCGCACACCGAGGATCTCCATGATCTGGTTGCCGTCCAGATCCGGGCGGATCTTCTCCAGTTCCTCCTGCTCCGACAGGACCGTGATGCGCTCCTCCAGGTCGTCGTAGGCACGGGCCAGCCGGGCGGCCTTCTGCCGGTTCCGGGTCGTGCAGTCGGCCCGGGTGAGCGCGTGCAGCCGGGTGAGCAGCGGCCCGGCGTCGCGGACGTAACGCCGCACCGCTGAGTCGGTCCAGCCGCCCTCGTTGTACCCGTGGAACCGAAGGTGGAGGGCGACCAGGGTGGCCACGTCGTTCACCACGTCCTTGGGGAAGCGCAGCTGGCTGAGCCGGGCCCGGGCCATCGAGGCGCCCACCACCTCGTGATGGTGGAACGCCACCCGGCCGTCCGGCAGCAGGCGGCGGGTCTTCGGCTTGCCGATGTCGTGCAGCAGCGCGGCCAGCCTGAGCCTCAGGTCGGCTTCCAGCCCGTATCTGGGCTCCAGGGCGATGGCCTGCTCCAGCACGGTCAGCGAGTGCTGGTAGACGTCCTTGTGCCGGAAATGCTCGTCCACCTCGAGCCGGAGCCGGGGAACCTCGGGCAGCACCTGATCGGCCACCCCGGTGTCCACCAGCAGCGCGATCCCGCGCACCGGGCCAAGGCCCGGTGCGAGCATGAGCTTGGTGAGCTCGTCCCTGATCCGTTCGGCTGACACCACGGCCAGCCGGGGGGCGAGAGCCGTCATCGCCTCGCGCACGCCGGCCGTCACCGTGAAATCGAGCTGTGCGGTGAACCGGGCGGCGCGCAGTATCCGCAGCGGGTCGTCGGTGAACGAATCCTCCGCCCGGCCCGGCGTGCGCAGCAGCTTGGCCCTCAGGTCGGCGAGCCCGCCGAACGGGTCGGCCAGTTCCAGCGAGGGCAGCCGGGCCGCCATCGCGTTGACGGTGAAGTCGCGGCGCGACAGGTCGTCAGTCAGCGAGGTCCCGTAGTCCACCTTGGGCTTGCGCGAGTCGTACCGGTAGCTCTCGCTGCGATAGGTGGTGATCTCACAGATGGTGCTGCCCCTGCGCAGCCCCACGGTGCCGAAGTCGATCCCGATCTCCCACACCGCGTCCGCCCAGCCCTCGGCGAGCTTGAGCACCTGCTCGGGCCGGGCGTCCGTGGTCAGGTCGAGATCACCGTGGCCCCGCCCGAGGAAGACGTCCCGCACGGAGCCGCCGACCAGGGCGAGTTCGTGGCCCTGGCGGGTGAACCGCCGCGCGAGGCCGGCCACGGGCGCGGCTATTTCGCCCAGCAGGGCCGCCGCCGCCCGGCGCTGCTCCGGGGTCAGGTCGTGGGAATCTGGCACGGGCATCGAGGGTAGGGGTTAGGAGTGCCCCGGGGGAAACCGATAAGGCCGCCGGCATCGGGACATGTCCTCATGGGGCCCCGCACCCGGCCGGCCGGAATAGCATTTCGGCATGCCGCGTGAGTGCCGCACATCCGGTCACCGGCGCCCGGCCGGGCCCGGGCACGGCACCGGCGGCCACCCCACCGCGCGGCGATCCGCGCGGCGTGCCCTGGTGGCCCTGGCCGCCGGGGTGGCGGCGGCCGCCCTGTCGGTGGCTCCCGCCGTGGCGTCCAGCGCCGCGCCTGCCGGGCCCGCCGGGTCCGGGCAGGCAGTCCCGGCGCAGCCGATGTCGATCACGATCACGTCGATGAGCCCGACCTATGCCACGCCCAAGGGCACGGTGACGGTATCCGGCACCGTCACCAACACGACGGCCACCGCCGCCACCCAGCTCACGGTCCAGCTCTTTTCCTCCAGCGTCCGCTTCCCGGACCGCGACGCCATGACCAGCTACCTCACCGCCCCGGCCGGCGCCACGGTGGACTCACCGCTGCCCAAGTCCGTGCAGACGCTGGCCACGGTGCCCGCGCACAGCACCCGGCCCTGGTCGGTGACCTTGCGGGTCAGCCAGGCGGGCATGACCGCGTTCGGCGTCTACCCCCTGGCGGCGCAGCTGTACCAGTCCGGGACGGCAATGGACGCGGCACGCACGTTCCTTCCGTTCTGGCCGGCCGCGTCGCACGCCCGCACCGTGAAGCCGGTGAGCCTGGCCTGGGTCTGGCCGCTCATTGACGTCCCCCACCAGGCGGCCTGCCCCGCGCTGCTGAACAACAACCTCAAGGCCAGCCTGGCCAGCGGGGGGCGGCTGAACCAGCTGCTGGCGGTGGGCAGCTCAGCCGTCGGCCGCAGCGCCGGCCTCACCTGGGCCATCGACCCGGCGCTGCTGAACGACGCGAAGGTGATGACGGCCCGGTACCAGGTCGGCGGCACCGCCATCTGTACCCACGCGTCCACCCGCCCGGCCAGTGCGGCCGCCCGCGCCTGGCTCGCCGGGGTCCAGTCGGTGGCCGCCCAGCAGGACTTCTTCGTCACGCCCTACGCCGACGTGGACGTCGCCGCGCTCTCCCACCGCGGCCTGAACAGCGAACTGGCCGACGCGTTCGCCGACGGGCGCGACGAGGCGAAGCAGGTCCTGCACGGGCAGGTGCAGCGGCCCCCGGTGGCGCCGGCGGCCAAGGCGGCGCCCGCGGGCGCGACCGGCTATATCGCGTGGCCCCCCAACGGCATCGCGGACTACGGGATGCTGGAGAGCCTGGCCGCCAGCCCCAACCGGATCGGGACGGTGATCCTGGACAGCACGATGATGCCGCCAGTCGTGCAGACCGGCATCACCCCGACCGCGGTCACGTCGACCCCGGACGGGGTCTACGGCCAGATGAACGTCCTGCTGGCCGACAACGGCATCGAGCAGGTCCTGTCCGCCCCGGCGGACAGCCTGCCCGGGATCGCGCCCGGGACCAAGCCGTCCCCGGCCGCCGCCGCGTTCGCGCGGGAGCAGTGGTTCCTGGCCCAGACCGCCATGATCGCGTCCGAGGCGCCGCGCACCGCCCGGGCGGTGGTGGTCGCCCCGCCCCGCCGCTGGAACCCCGGCGCCACGCTGGCCAGCACCCTGCTCGATGAGACCGTCCACACTCCCTGGCTGCGCCCGGCGAGCCTGTCCGGCCTCGTCGCCACACCGCACCCGACCGGGCAGGTGCGCCGGTCTGGCCCGCCGAAGTACCAGGTCAGCCGCAGCGAGCTGCGCGCGCCCCTGCTGCGGCAGGTGCAGCAGCTCAACAACCAGATCGCGCTGCTGGCCAGCATCCTCGCCCAGCCCGAGCCCCGGTACCTGAGCACGGCCGTGGCCGCGATCGAGTCCTCGGCGTGGCGGGGCCAGCCCAGCGGCCGGCGCACCGCCCGGCAGCTGCTGCACAAGGTCAGCACCTTCGTCGCCGTACAGCAGCACCAGGTCCGCATTATCGACCCGCTGCGCGTCACGCTCGGCGGCAAGTCCGGCGAGGTGCCGGTCTCCATCCGCAACACCCTCGGGCAGGCGGTGAGGGTACGGCTGCGGGTGGGCGTGCCCAGCGCCGGCCGGGTCGTGATCGGGAATCCCGACCAGGTGATCACGGTGCCCGAGGGACAACAGAAAACGATCAAGATCCCGGTGAAGGCGGCGGAGGCCGGCTCGACCACCCTCACGCTCTGGCTGACCAACCCCGCCGGCACGCCGCTGCCGGGCAGCACGGCCACGGTGACCGTCGAGGCGACCCACTTCGGCACGATGGCCATCGTGATCATTGGCATCGCGCTGGCGGTGTTCGTGATCACCGCGATCGGCCGGGCGATCCGCCGGGGCACCAGGCCGCCGGGCGGCGGCGAGGAGAGCGGCCCGGACGGAACGGCCGCGGCGGACGGGAGCGAAGACGCGGTCCTGGCGAAGGACGGGGCGGCGGAGAACGGGGCGGCCGAGGATGGGGCGGCCGAGGATGGGGTGCCCGAAACGGGTCCAAGCGACCCGGATCCCGCCTACGCCCAGCCGGAAGCCGATACCGTCGAGCGAGAGCGGGTGCGACGGCCGCCCGGAGCGAAGGAGCCTGATGAGCACGCCAGTACCCCGGGCTGGGCGGACCGCGGCTGAGGCGGCGCGGACGCAGCCGGACGGCGGTCCCGCCGCCGGAGCACCCGGCCCTGGCGCGCTCCCCCCCGACAGGCCCGGCCGCGGCGCCCTCCCGCCGGACAGGCCCGGCCGCGGCGCGCTCCCGCCGGATAGGCCCGGCCGCGGCGCGCTTCCGCCGGAGAGACGCAGCCGCGGCGCCTTCCAGCCGGGAAGGCACAGCCGGCGCGCGTTCCCCCGGCCGGAGCTTCCCGATCCCGGCGAGTTCCCCACCGCAGGCGGAGTCCCGCCCGGCCCGCCCGCCGAGGGAACGCCAGTGGACGCGTCGGACGGCGCGAGCGTCGTCCGGTCCAGCACCGTCATGGCGGTGGGGACCCTCGCCTCGCGCGGCACGGGCTTCCTGCGCACGCTGGTCCTGGCCTACGCGCTCGGCGTCGGGTCGGTGTCGATCGCCTACAACAACGCCAACACGCTGCCGAACACGGTCTACGACCTGATGCTCGGCGGCATCCTCACCAGCATCATGGTGCCGCTGCTCGTCAACGCGGCCAAGCGCGACGCCGACGGCGGCGAGGCATACGACCAGCGGACGTTCACGCTGACCACGCTGGCCCTGTTCGTGGTGACCGTGATCGCCACGCTCGCGGCCAGCCTGCTGGTCAGCCTCTACGCGCACTCGATCACCGGGCCCGAGCGCCAGCTCATGGTGATCTTCGCCTACTTCTTCATCCCGCAGATCTTCTTCTACGGGATGAGCTCGCTGGCCGGGGCCGTGCTCAACGCCCGGGGCCATTTCGCGGCGCCGATGTGGACGCCGGTGATCAACAACATCGTGGTCATCGCGGTGCTGCTGCTGTTCATCGTCACCGGCGGCATCGGCACGTCCGCGGCCTCGATCACGCCCGGCCAGGTGCAGCTGCTCGGGTTCGGCACCACGCTCGGGATCGTTGCGCAGACCGCGGCGCTCATCCCCTTCCTACGGCGGGTCGGCTTCCGGTGGCACCCCCGGTTCGACTTCCGGCGGACGGAAGTGACCGAGATCCGGCGGATGGCGGGCCCGCTCTTCGGCTATATCCTCACCACCCAGGTGGCCTTCCTGGTCGTGCAGAACGTCGCGAACGCGGCCTCGAACCACGCCAGCTACGACGGCTTCCCCGCCTACAGCTACGCCTGGCAGCTGTTCCAGTTGCCCTACGCCGTCGTGGGCATCTCGGTGATCACCGCCCTGCTGCCGCGGATGAGCGCCCACGCGTCGGAGAAGAACTACGCGCTGGTGAAGAGCGACTTCTCGGGCGGCGTCCGGCTGTCGTCGGTCATCGTCGTGCCCGCCGCTCTCATCCTGGCCGTGCTCGGCCCCGCGCTGGCGGAGGCGCTGTTGGGCTACGGCAGCACGTCGGTCGCCGAGGCGCGCTACATCGGCCTGGTGTTCGGTGTCTTCTCGCTCGGGCTGGTGCCGTACATGATGTTCCAGCTCATGCTGCGCGTGTTCTACGCCATGCATGACAGCCGGACCCCGATGTACATCGGGGTGGCCGTGATGGCCACCAACATCGCCTTCAGCCTGCTGGCGCTGGCCGTGCTGCCGGCCGGTCACGTGGTCGAGGGCGTGGCGGCGGCGTTCGGGCTGGCCAACGTCGTCGGCTCCATCGTCTCGTGGCGCATCCTGTCCCACCGCCTGCACGGGCTGGCGGGTCGGCAGATCGCTAGCAGCCTGGTCCGGATGCACCTAGCCGCCGTTCCCGGCCTGTTCTTCGCGCTCGCGGCCTCGCTGATGGTCGGCGTCCTCCTCTCTCCTGGGCCCGTGTTCGGCATCGTCACCTTGATCATCGGTGGCGGCGGGGCGCTGCTGCTCTACCTCTTGTTCGCCAAGGCGCTCAGGATCACCGAGGTGACCGAGCTGACCTCCGGGCTCCGCACCCGACTGGGCCGCTAACCGGGGTGCGGCCCTCTGGCCCGGCCCCGCCGACTCAGCCCGCCGGCCAGCCGCCGGGCCAGCAATGCCGGCCAGGGCGGGCGCGCCACCGGTGGCTGCATGCCGCTTGTCCCGTTACTGGGCTTCTGCCCGGTTGATGGGGCGCTGACCGGTTGCTGGAGCACTGCCCGGTTGCTGGGGCACTGCCCGGTTGAGCCCCTGACCTGGCGCTAAAGCACTGCCCGGTTACTAATGAGCGGAAAGCCAGATATCGTCAGGGACAGCCCGTGTAACTCACGGGTAACGGTTTGCGCCGACGGCCAGCACGGGTCGTGGCGTGCCAGACCGGGCGGCCTACCATGGTGTCCGGGGTATGCGTGTTTTCATGGATGTCAGCTGATCGTCCCGGGGGCTCGGAAGGAGGGTCGAGGGCCGGCACCGCTCTTGACGGCACACGAATGAGCACCTTCATCTCTGAACCGGGAACCCGCCTCGGTGGGCGGTACCGGCTGGAAGACCGTATCAGCGCGAGTGGTGGCTGGTCCGCATGGAAGGCCATCGACGAGACGCTGGCGCGCCCGGTGACTGTGCTGACGTTCGCGCCCGGCTTCCCGCGCATCCGTGAGGTCGTCACCGCCGCCCGCTCCGCGAGCAGGCTGACCGACGCCCGGCTGGCGCAGGTGTTCGACGTCGAAGAGAACTGGGACCAGGCCTACGTCGTGATGGAATGGGTCGCCGGCGACTCATTGCACGACATGCTCGCCGACGGGCCGCTCGAGCCGGGGCAGAGCGCCGAGATCATCGCCGAGGGAGCCGAGGCGCTCGCCTCCGCCCACGCCGCCGGGGTGGCCCACCTGTGCCTCACGCCCGGCTCGCTGCGCTGGACCAACGGCGGCGGGGTGAAGGTCGTCGGTCTCGGCATCGACGCCGCCCTGTCCGGGACCACCTCCGACGACCCGGCGCTCACCGACACCTGGGGCCTCGGCAAGCTCCTCTACGCGGCGCTGACCGCCCACTGGCCGGGCGAGGGGTGGCCCGCGCTGCCACCGGCGCCCCAGTCCCCCGACGGCCGGCCCTGCAGCCCGCGCCAGGTCCGGGCCGGAGTGCCCTCAGCCGTCGACGACATCACCTGCCAGGCGCTGTTCCAGAACGAGCAGGGCGACGGCACCGGCATGACGTCACCGGCCGCGCTCGCCGGCGCCCTCCACCGGGTCATCCCGGCCCCGGCCCCCCCGCCCGCGCTGCCGTCGCAGCACACCGGGCCGGACTGGGACGAGATGCCGTCTGGCCCGACGGCCGACCAGCGCTACTGGCAGGCCGCGCCCGAGACCCGGCGGCGGGGTGCGCCGCCCGGCCCGCGCCGCCCGGGCGGGCGGCCAGGAGTCTCGGGGGCCATGCTCGGCATCGGGGCGGTGCTGGTCGTGGTCCTGGTCGGGATCGGTGTGTGGATCCTCGGGCACCGCGGCTCCCCGTCTAGTGGCGGTTCCCCCCCGACCCACTCGGCGTCGTCGTCGGCGTCCAGTTCGGTGTCGGTGCTCCGCCCGGTCAGCGCGCATGGCTTCGACGCGCTCAGCAGCCCCAGCGACGACCCGGGGAACGAGAACGATCAGCTCGCCAATCTCGCCATCGACGGCAACCCGTCCACGTCCTGGAACACCCAGTTCTACATCGGCAACCCGGTGTTCGGCGGCACCAAGACCGGGACCGGGCTGATCCTGGACATGGGCAGGCAGGTGCGGCTGTCGTCGGTGCGGGTCACGTTCGGCTCCATCCCGGGCGCGGACGTGCAGATCAAGCTGGGGAACAACAACACCAGGGCGCCCTCCACCCTGTCCAGCTTCAAGACCGTCGCCAGCGCCACCAACGTGGCGGGCACGCACACCTTCGCCGTGCACAGCAGCGCCACCGGCAGGTACGTCCTGATCTGGTTCACCAAGCTGCCGCCTCAGTCGCCCGGGTCGTCGAACCGGTTCGAAGCGAAGATCTACAACGTCGTTGTGCGGGGCTCGCGCTGACAGCGCAGCCAGATGACGATCCACCCGATGCCGAGTTGCTCCGGCGGCACGTGGGTGGCGACAACGATGCGTTCGGCATCCTGTTCTCGCGCCACCGCGAGCGGCTGTGGGCGGTCGCGGTGCGCACGCTCGGGGATCCCGATGACGCCGGGGACGCGCTGCAGGACGCGATGATCTCGGCGTTCCGCCGGGCCGGGAGCTTCCGCGGCGATTCGGCGGTGACCACGTGGCTGCACCGCATCGTCGTGAACGCGTGCCTCGACCTGCTCCGCCGCCGGGCGGCCAGGCCCGCCACCGGTGGGCTGACGGACGAGGCGATGGATGCGCTCGCGCTCACCTCGCGCGGCCCGGCCCCGGCGGCCGACAGCGACACATCGCTCGACGTGACCGCCGCGCTGCGCACCCTCCAGCCGGACCAGCGGGCGGCGCTGGTGCTCGTGGACATGCTCGGCTACCCGGTGGCGGAAGCCGCGGAGATCCTGGGCACCTCCGAGGGCACGATCAAGAGCCGCTGCTCGCGAGGACGCGCCCGCCTCCTTCCCCGGCTCGCCCATCTGCGCGGGTCACCCGCTGCCGCGCAGGCGGCCAGCGTCGGCCCGGCCCCGCCGACCGGGCCCGCGGCACGGAACCACAGCGCCGCGAGGGACGTCTCACCTGCGGAGGGAGGGGGTGAGAGCCAATGAGAGGTCATCCCGACGATGAGACCATCGCCGCGTTCCGCGAGGATCTGCTGCCCGCCCGCAGGGCCGCCAGGATCGCCGCCCACCTGGCCGAATGCCCGCGCTGCGCCGAGGTCGATGCCCAGCTCGCCGCCGTGACCGCCGCCCTGGCCCGCACCCCCACGCCGCCCATGCCCGCCTCGCTAACCGCGCGGCTCGACGCCGCGCTGGCCGCGGAGGTCGCCGCCCGGTCCGCCGCCGGCGCCTCCCCAGCCCACGCCGATTCGGCCGAGGGCGCCGCTCCCGCCGGGCCTGCCGCGGCCGGGCCTGCCGCGGCCGGGCCTGCCGCGGCCCGG
>Ga0207700_10001535_pt1 | contig 13085 bp, 10 predicted proteins | sample LARL82metaG_FD_184348 | JGI IMG/M metagenome (GOLD analysis project Ga0207700, IMG submission 184348) | Corn, switchgrass and miscanthus rhizosphere microbial communities from Kellogg Biological Station, Michigan, USA - LAR L8-2 metaG... | ecosystem: Host-associated > Plants > Roots >...
ATGGCGGCCGGTGTGGGTTCCGCGGCAACAGGCTCCGTCGCGGCATCGTCCAGCACGACCCGTGCGACGGTCAGGAGGCCGTTGCGCAAGTCGTCGCCGATCGCATCGTCGCGCAGTGCGAACAGCTCGGCCTTGGGCAGCCGGTCGTCGGATTTCAGCTGAGCTTGCTGCGTGCTCGTCAGCGCCATGAGCACACTGTGCAGTGCGTCACCATCGGCACTGTCGGCACCATCGGCAATATTCAGCAGCACCACATCGACGGCCAGCCGCTGACTGCGCCAGTAGTTCTGCGCCAATAGCAGCTCCTGCACGCGCGGCAGTCCGGCGTCGCCGCCGAGACGGAACAGCACGATCGGGCGATCGCCCGAGATGCCGGCGGTCCACAGTGTGGGTGGACCACCGCGGCCGCACGCCAGCGCATCCGGTGCCGGCCGTTGGCCTGGATCGCTGCGCACCATGGCGCTCATCCAGTACGCAAAACGTGCGAGCAGGGCGGCGCCGATGCCCAGCCGCTGTTGTTCGGCTTCGGCGTGCTTCGCCGCACCGGCGAACAGCGACTCGGCCGCGTCCGCACTTTGCAGCCGTGCGCTCAGTGCCAGCGCGCCCTCCCGCGAGTCGGCCAGCTGCGTCCACAGCAGCATGGTCACACTGCTGTTGGGTCCGAGCGTGATGCGTCGGCGCAGGCTGAAGATCGGATCGAGCACGCAACCGCTGGTATTCGACAAGGCGGTGCCCGGCTGCATCGCCTGTGCCTGACGCAGCGTGTTGCCGCGACCGAGAAAGCGCGCGCGGTCGGTTTCATATTCGGGCGCGGCATCGGCGGGTTGTCCCGCGATCTGCAACGCCTGAGCCGCCCACACCTCGGACTCGCTGCCCGCGCGCCGGCGCCGGGTGGCCAGCAACATGCCATGCGTGGCATCCCATTCGGTCTGCACGAACATCTTGGAGAACGCCGGATGCGCGTTGTCGGCGCCGATCGGACCGAGTACCAGCTCGGCATACGACGTCAGCGACAACGTGCGCGTGCGGTCGCCGTGATTGCTCAAGGTGAGCCGACGCAGTTCGATGTCGGCGTCGCTGGCCACCGCCACGTCCAGCACGCTGTGCAAGCTGTGGTGCCGGCGGCTGAAGCTGGCGCAGCCGGCGCCGAACGACACCGCATCGTCCGGCGTGCGATGACCATACGGTTGCAGCGACGCCGACCACGCCGCGCCGCTGTCCTCATCGCGCAGCAGCAGGTAGCTGCCCCAGCCGTCGCCGGTGGGGTCCTCGCGCCAGCGCGTCACCGCCAGATCGTGCCATTGGCTGTAGCCGGAGCCGCTGCTGCCCAGCATCACGCTGTAATTGCCGTTCGAGAGCAGGACGTGCTGGCGTGCGTCGATGGTGCGGGAAGAAGCGGATGGCATGGGCGTCCCGTTGGTTAGCGCTGAACCGGTAGCATGCGCCTCTATCGGCATCCGTCACGTCAAGGCATCGACCTGGGCTTCACCCTGCGGCAGAGTAGGATGGTGCGATGAATGACCGAAGCGACCAGTACGCGCCCTTCAATTCTGCTTTGGCACGCCGGCCGCCACACCGCTGGCATGACGCGCCGCACGGCGAGCTGTCACCGACTGCCGCAGCCTGAGCCGGCGTGGAGTCCCGGATGTCCCAGCTTTGCGCTCTCACGGACGACGCCTTGCTCGATCGGCTGGAGCGTGCCGCCTTCGATTATTTCGTGCAGCACATGAATCCGCGCAACGGCCTTGTGGCCGATACGTCTCGTGACAACTCGCCCGTCAGCATCGCGGTGGTCGGCTTCGCGCTGACGTCGTATCCGGTGGCGGTGGAGCGGGGTTGGATGGAACGTGAGGATGCGGTGCGGCGCAGCCTCGCTGCGCTGCGTTTCTTCCGTGACAGCGACCAAAGCGGCAGCCCCACGGCGACCGGCTTCGCGGGCTTCTACTACCACTTCCTCGATATCCACACCGGTGCCCGCGTCTGGCAGTCGGAGCTGTCGATGATCGACACGGCGCTGTTGATCGCCGGCGTGCTCACCGCGAGCGCGTATTTCACGGCAGATACGCCGGATGAGGCCGAGCTGCGCGAATTGGCCGATTTCCTCTATCGGCGCATCGACTGGCGCTGGGCGCAGAATGAGGGCGATACCATCCGGCAAGGCTGGAAGCCCGAGTGCGGATTCCTGCATTACGGCTGGGAGGGCTACAGCGAAGCGATCCTGCTGTACGCATTGGCCATGGGCTCACCTACCCATCCGATCCATGGCGATTGCTACAAAGCTTGGACAGCCACCTACCAGTGGGAAAACCTGTACGACCACGACTATCTCTATGCCGGCCCGCTGTTCGTGCATCAGTTCTCGCACGCGTGGATAGACTTTCGCGGCATCCGTGACGATTTCATGTGCGAGAAACGCTCGGACTATTTCGAAAACAGCCGACGCGCCGTGCTGATTCAGCGCGAGTATGCGCAGCGCAACCCGCACGGATTCGCCGGCTACGAGATCGACTGCTGGGGGCTGACTGCCTGCGACGGTCCCAGCGATGAGCTGCCCGATGTGTCCAACGAAAAGCGGCGCCTGTTCGGTTATGCCGCCCGTGGCGTGCCGTACGGGCCGGACGACGGCACGTTGTCGGCGCCGTCCGTGCTGGCCTCGTTGCCGTTCGCGCCGGAGATCGTTCTGAGTGACGTGCGCAACATGATGACGCGCTACCCGGAAATGCTGACCGCGGAACGATTCGCCAGCAGCTTCAACCCCTCACTGGCCGATGCCGACGGGCGTGCATGGTTTTCCGCGGGGCACTACGGCCTCGACCAGGGCATCGTGCTGCTGATGATAGAGAATCATCGGAGCGGACTGCTCTGGCAGCTGATGCGTGCCTGCCCGTATATCCGCAGTGGCCTGGGTTGCGCGGGATTTCGCGACGGTTGGCTTCGGGATTCCATTCCCGCTGGAGCAAGCTGATGTCGCCGCCTATCGATGCTTCGCCACGCACGCCGCAGGATGCGTATGAACGCGAGCGCGCGGCCAACGTACATCCCGTCGAGTGGAGCAATCCCACGCCCGCGAGCTGCTATCAGCTGGTGATCATCGGCGGCGGCTCCGCCGGTCTTGCTGCCGCGCAGACCGCCGCGGCGCTCGGCGCCAAGGTGGCACTGGTCGAGCGCCATCTGCTTGGCGGCACCTGCCTGAATACGGGATGCTTGCCGTCGAAGGCGATTATCCGCACCTCCCGGCTGTATGCCGAAATGCGCGATGCGAACCGCTACGGCGTGCAGGTCCCGGACGATATCCGGGTCGATTTTTCCGCCGTAATGGAACGCGTCAGACGCCTCCGCAGCCATATCAGCGGAGGCGATTCGGTGCGCAATCTGGTAGCGGCCGGGGTCGACGTGTTCTTCGGCAATGTACAGTTTTCCGGGGCCGATACCTTGAAGGTCAACGGGGACGAGCTGCGCTTCCGGAAGGCTCTTATCGCGACGGGCGCGCGTCCGCATATTCCGTCGATTCCCGGTCTGCGGGAAGCCGGCTTTCTGACCAACGCCAATGTATTCAACCTCACCGAGCTGCCGCCTCGTCTACTGGTGATCGGTGGCGGCCCGCTCGGCTGCGAACTGGCCCAGGCGTTCAGTCGACTCGGGGCGCGAGTCACCATCGTGCAGGACATGCCGCTGTTTCTCGATCGGGAAGAGCGCGACGCGGCGCAGATCCTCTCCGATGCGTTCGCCCGTGACGGTATCGAGGTGCGACTGAACACGCAGGCCGTCGCGGTGCGCGTGGAGAACGGGGAGAAGCTGGTTGACCTGCTCAGTGACGACTACCACAACACGATCGCCGTCGATGCGATCCTGGCCGGTACCGGTCGCGTGCCCAATGTCGAGGGACTGAATCTGGAAGCGGCTGGCGTCGACTATGCGGCTGGCGACGGCGTCCGCGTCGACGATTTTCTATGCACCAGCAATCCGCGCATCTATGCCGCCGGCGACATCTGCCTGGAGCACCAGTACACCGACACGGCCACCGCCTCGGCGCGCATCGCGGTGCAGAACGCGTTGTTCCGCGGCCGCGAGCGAATGAGCGATCTGGTCATCCCCTGGTGCACCTATACCGATCCCGAGATCGCCCACGTCGGCCTGTACGTACGCGAGGCCAACCGGCAAGGCATTCCGGTGAAGACCTTCACCATCCCGATGCACGAGATCGATCGCGCGGTGACCGACAGCGAGGATGGCGGCTTCGTGAAAGTCCACGTCAGGGAACGCACCGACCAGATCCTGGGCGCCACCATCGTGGCGCGCCATGCCGGTGACATGATCAACGAGATCACTCTGGCGATGGTGGCCGGTATCGGTCTGCGCACCCTGTCGCGGGTGATCCACGCGTATCCCACGCAAGCCGAGGCGATCCGCTGCGCCGCCGATGCCTACAATCGCACGCGACTCACCCCGCGTATTCGCGCACGGTTGCGCCGCTGGCTGGAGCGTTGAGGAACTGACGGCCATCACACCTGTCACGCTTGCTTAATCGGTGGCGCACCTACAATTCCACATTTCACATCAGCACTCTCTCAGCTCAAGGACAACTATGGAACTCGGCATGATCGGTCTGGGGCGCATGGGCGCCAACATGGCGGAACGTCTGGTCAAAGGCGGCCACAAGATCAGCGGCTTCGACCCGAACGCCGATGCGCGCAAGGCGGCTGAAGCCGACGGCATTGCGCCGGCGACATCGCTGGAAGCATTGGTCGCCGGGCTGTCCACCCCGCGCGTGGTATGGCTGATGGTGCCGGCCGGCAAGATCACCGACGACACGGTCAACGCGCTGCTGCCGCTGCTGAACAAGGGCGACACCGTGATCGACGGCGGCAACTCGAACTACAAAGACACCTTGCGCCGCGCACAGCTGTATGCCGAGCACGGCCTGGGCTACGTCGATTGCGGCACCAGCGGTGGCATATGGGGCCTGAAGGAGGGTTACAGCATGATGATCGGCGGCGACGAGAAAGCCGTCGAGGCGCTGCGGCCGATCTTCGAGACGCTGGCCCCAGCGAAGGACCAGGGCTGGGGCCGGGTCGGCCCAGTCGGCTCCGGCCACTACACCAAGATGGTTCACAACGGCATCGAATACGGCATGATGCAGGCTTATGCCGAGGGCTTTTCCATCCTCAAGCACAAGCAGGATTTCGGCCTCGACCTGCATCAGGTCGGCGAGATCTGGCGCTACGGCAGCGTGGTGCGTTCATGGCTGCTCGACCTCACCACCGACGCACTCGGCAAGAACCCGAACATGGATGGCATTGCGCCCTACGTCGTCGACTCCGGCGAAGGTCGCTGGACCGTCGACGCCGCGCTCGAACTCAACGTACCCGCACCGGTGATCACCTTGTCGCTGATGGAGCGCTTCCGCTCGCGCGACGATGACTCGTTTGCAGACAAGCTGCTGTCTTCGATGCGCAACGAGTTTGGTGGGCATGCCATCAAGAAGGAGTAGGGCGGCGCTGCACTTCGGATGCTTTTTTGTGGGAGCGACTTCAGTCGCGATGCTTTTGTCGCTTCGTTACTGATCGAGAGGCAGGGGCTTTCGTCTGCCTTCGGCAGCCGAGTTACTTTCTCTTTGCGTGGCCAAAGAGAAAGTAACCAAAGAGAAAGGCCACCCCGCTTGGCGCTTGCCGCCCATCCCTGGGCGGCAAGTCCGTGAGCCGGAGCCGGGCTTTTCGACCGGGCTCCTGTCCGGATGAAAAGGCATCGACATCCCTGCCGAGGCCCGCTTCGCGGCCTGTCGACCCCGCCTCACCGCCGCACAGGGGCCCCGGTAGAGCAGCGGGCCATCCTGGCCCGACTCGGTGCGCGACCGCTGCGCGGTTGCGAGAGCTGGAGAGCTGAAAGATCGTGCCTGCTCACGCCTGCTGTTTCGCCTCCTCTCCCCAGGCTTTACTGGGGGAGAGGGTTGGGGTGAGGGGCTCTTGACCTGGCTCAAAATCCGCCCACTGTGTATGCACTCGCGGACGTTAGCGTGAGGCCTGGATTGAGCCGTGCTGCGAAACGGAGTCGTCAGACGACAACCGCATACTCGCTCTGGACGAGGCCGCTGGCGTATTGCAGCGTCCGAATGTGTCTGAGGATGATGTCGTTCTGCAAGGGGCCGAAAAGCGGAATCCCGGCGCCGATAAGTACGGGAACGCGCGTGACAACGATGCGTTGGATCAGCCCGGCCTGCAGGAACTGCTGAATGGTGATCCCACCGTCTACATAGATATGCTCGATGCCACGAGTGGCGAGCAGCGAAACAATCTCGGCCGGTGCTCCCGACAGGTGCTCCACAACGGCCCCATGCGGGGTCGGAGGCAACGCCCGCGTGCTGAGCACGAACACGGGCTTCTTGCCGTAGGGCCACGGATCAAAGGTGAGAACCGTATCGAAAGTATGGCGGCCGATGACCAGCGCATCGACCGTGGCCATGAACTCATCGTAGCCGTGAGGTTCGCCACCTCCCGGCGGCAGAAAATCCAGCTCACCGTTGGTTCTGGCCATGAAGCCGTCGAGGCTGGTACCGACAAAGACAGATGCTTTCATGGCAGCGTTCCCCTCTTTCCGCCTAACGCGTGAAATAAGCAGGGCCGCGAAGCGGCTTCGCCTTGAATAGCTTGTCAGGCCCCAATCGGCCGATGCTCGGTACCGGCGCCTGGCGTGAGGAACAGCATCGTGGTTGGAACCGTGGTCTTGGCCGTGTGCCAGACATTTTGTGGCACCAGGACGTAAGAACCGGGATCGCTCAATTGAACAGCGCGCTCTTGGCCAGAATCCTCAAGCACGATAGTTGCGGTGCCCGAAAGCAACATGACCAGCTCCTCGCCGGCGGGGTGACGCTCCCACGTAGACCACGGCTCGGAGAACGTAAAGGCGGACATGAGCCTGCCTTGGTCAAGTTGTGGATAGGCACCGCCCGCCACTTCTTCCCAGAATGAGTCCGAAACGGATATCGCATCGGTTTTACCGCCATCACGCACATGCAAGTAAGTGCCGAGTATTTCCTTGGCGGTACCCATGCGGTCTCCATTGGCGCTCAAATTCAACGTTCGAGAATTCAATTCAGAAGCCTACCACCCAAAGGGCAGAGTCGCTCAGGTGCTATAGCCTGTACCTATTCACCCCAGCCGCAACAGTTTCCTCACCACCGGCAAATTTCGCCGGCTGATCTCGGGGTTGATTTCGGTGCCGTCGAGGCGCGCCAGCACGCGGCCGTCGGCGAGGGTCTTGATGCCGAGCAAGCGTGGCGGTGGCACCAGACAGTTGCGGTGCAGGCGTATCAATTGATCCGGGTAGGCTTCTTCCAGCTGGCGCAGTGATTCCTCGATCAGCAATTCGCCGCGGCGATGCTTCACCACGACGTATTTTTCATCGGCGAGCAGGCAGATCACTTCATTGAGTGCGATGCGGATTTGTTCGCCACGCATCCGGCCGCGCAGATAGGCGGTAGGCTCGCGCGGCTGATCGGCGAGGCGTCGTTGTGCGCGTTGCAGCGCATCGCGCAGCCGTTCCAGCCGCACCGGTTTGAGCAGGTAATCGACCGCGCCCAGTTCGAAGGCCTGAAGCGCGTGTGCTTCGTAGGCGGTGCAGAAGATCACCTGAGCCCGTGTGCGTCCTGACAATCGTTGCGCCAGCGCGGTGCCGCTGAGACCTGGCATGTTGATGTCCAGCAGCAGGATATCGGGCTGCAGTTCACCGAGCGAACCGAGCGCGGTTTCGCCGTCGCCGACACTGCCGACGATCTCCACGCCGTCACACTCGCCGAGCAGCGCGGCCAGGCGGGCGCGTGCCAGCGGTTCATCGTCGACGATCAGCACGCGCATCACCGTGCGGGCCTCGGCAGGTACAGCAGCACCACGAAGCGGTTGCCCTGCGGTCCGGCCTGCGCTTTCGCCAACGGGCCATAGCGGTAGACGATGCGCTGGCGCACGCTGTCCAGGCCATGGCCGTTGCCGGGTTCGGCGGGCGTGTCAGGCAGCGGATTGCTGATCTCGATGCGGATGCCGCCGCCGCCGCGATGTCCGCGAAGGACCACCTCTCCGCCTTCGCGCAGCGGCTGGATGCCATGGCGTACCGCGTTCTCCACCAGCGGCTGCAGCAGCAGGCGCGGCAGCGGAAAGTCGGCGGGAAGGTCATCCAGCTCACGCTGCACACGCAGGCGCGCGCCGAGGCGCAGTTGTTCGATCGCCAGATAACGATCGATCAGCGCCAGCTCCTCGCCCAAGGTGCCGTCGTCGGTATCGTGCTGGCCCAGCGCGGCACGGAACAGTTCGGACAGATCTTCCACCGTGCGCTCGGCCGCAGCCGGATCGACGCGGATCAGCGCCGCCACCGTATTCATGCTGTTGAACAGGAAGTGCGGGCGGATGCGCGCCTGCAGCGCCTCGACCTGCGCGCGCGTCACCGCCGCCAGCCGCGCCTGCCACTGCGCCAGCACGTAGAAATAGCGCAGCAGCGCGGCGCCGAGCAAGGTGGCGATCAGCACGTTGTCGCGCACGAACACGAGCAGGCTGCTGCGCACCAGATGCATTTGCAACGCGCCATCGAACCAGTGCGCCACGATGCTGGCGACCAGCACAAGCAGCAGGATCAGCAACCACACGCCGACATACGGCAGGTGTTTCGGCAAACGCTGCAACCACGGCCGCAGCGCGCACAGCGTCACCGCGATCACCATGCCCAGCAAGGTCACGAACAGCATGCTGACGCTATAGGCAGACCAGTCGCGCGGGTCGTCGCCTGCCAGCCACATCACGGTTACGGTCAATGCGCCCACCACGAGCAGCGCGAACAACGCCGGCAGCTCGCAGAAGTCCGGCAGCGGGCTGTGTTCGATGCGGCCGCGCGGGCCGCGGCTGGGCTTCAGTTCGCGCATGCGGGCCAGTATGCCGTATGCGGACGCCGCTTATGCCAGCCGCTGGCCGAGCCAGCGACGCAGGTCGTCAATTTCTTCGGCGCAGACCGCGTGGGCCATCGGATAGATATGCCAATCCACCGTGTAACCCAGTGATTGCAGCAGATCGCGCGAGTCGGTGCCGCGCTGCAGGATCACCACCGGATCGAGCGTGCCGTGACCCCAGAAGATCGGCAACGTCGCGTTCGCCGCGTGGCGTTCGCCCGCGAGCGTTGCGTGCAGCGGCAGGTAGGTCGACAGCGCGATGATGCCGCCCAGCTTTTCCGGATGACGCAGACCGGCGGCCAGCGCGATCGCCCCGCCCTGGGAGAAGCCGGCCAGCACGATGTGCTCGCTGGGCACGCCCCGGCTGCGCTCGCGGGCGATCAAGGTCTCCACCTCGCCGATCGACGCACGCATGCCCACCTCGTCCTGTCGCGCGTTGAGATCGAACGCGGCGATGTCGTACCACGCGCGCATCGACAGACCGTTGTTGATCGTCACCGGCCGTACCGGCGCATGCGGAAACACGAAACGCAGCGGTGGCCACGCAGGATCGACCAGCTCCGGCACGATGGGCGCGAAATCGTTGCCGTCGGCGCCCAGGCCGTGCAGCCAGAGAATGCTGTAACGCGGGTTGGCGGCGGTTTCGTGTTCGATGGCGGGCAGGGGCATGCGAATCTGTTCCCGTGGATCAAAGGTGGATTATCACAGGGTTGGTCATGCTTGCTTGCAGGACACTTGAAATCACGGGCGACCCGATCTTGGCGTCGATCTCGCTGTCCTTGAATCCTGCTTGAAGCAGGAGCTCTCTTTCCTCGCCGCTGTGTAGCCCTTCACTTGCCGGCTTTTCTTGACCACCACCGAGGGCGTTGAGCCGGAATGTGATGTATACCCGCATCTGGGCGGGCACCGGACTGCCATCGACGGTTTCCGGCACGCTCTTGTGTTGCAAGAACCAGTCTGTGGCGGCTTTCCTTAGCAAAGATTCGCTATTGCCGCTCAAGGCGGTTCGGGTATCAGTGATGACGATCTTGCCGTCCGATTGAAGACTACCCCTCATCACGACGATGCCGGCTGCATTATTGCGAATGGCGTCTAAGGGATATCCCGGCGCTAGTCGGCGATCCCAAGTTGGCCCATGACGTACATAACTCACTCGCAGCGAGTACTTGCCGGCGTCATCAGGGGTCGCTTCCAGCTTCGCTTCGACGAACGTATGCGCGGGTACTGCTTTCCCATTCTGCTGCGCCGGCACAAATCGCCAGCGCTTGAGCGCCAAGTCGAGCACAGCGGCGATGGGTTTGGTAACGCTGGCTTCCGGTTGTGTCTGAGTCACCTCGCCTTGGGCGTTCACATCCGCGCCGAGGACAAAGGTTTGTTCGCGCTTGTCAGCCGCTCGCGCGGATGAGCAGGCCAGTAACAATAAGGCGGTGCAAAGCATGAAGGTTTTCATTGTCGTCCTTCCCTGTCGGCGCCGGCGCCCCCGCGCCACGCGAGCGACCATCATGCCGCAATGACGACGCGCGAAACAGTCGGCATGTCGGCGCTGCCGTCATCTCATGGCGCGATGTCCAGCCCCAGCTCATGCGCGAAAAACGTCAGCCCAATCGCCGTATCGCCGACACGCTGACTGAACGGCGCGCCGATGCCGTGGCCGGCATTCATGCGGGTCAGCAGCATGATCGATCGGGTCGATGAGGTGGCGTCCTGCAGTGCGGCGGTGAACTTGCGCGACTGCCACGGCGCCACCCGCGGATCGTTCGCGCCGGTGGTCATCAGCACGGCCGGATACTCGGTGTGCGGCTGCACGTTCTGCAGCGGCGAATACGCCAAAGTGGCCTTGAACTGTGCCGGGTCGCTGATCGTGCCGTATTCGCTGACGTTGTACGGGCCGTTCGCGAACGCGGTCTCATGGCGCAGCATGTCGTGGATGCCGACCTTGGCCATTACCGCGCGGTAGTCGCCGGGATGCTGCACGATCTGCGTGCCCATCAGCAGGCCGCCGTTGCTGCCGCCGAGAATGCCCAGGTGGGCGCGGTCGGTCCAGTGCGTGTCGAACAAGGCCAACGCGGCGGCGTGGAAGTCATCGAACACGTTCTGTTTGTGCACCTGCTGCCCTTGCGCGTGCCAAACCTGGCCGTTCTCATTGCCGCCGCGGATGTTCGCGTACGCGAGTACACCGCCACGCTCCAGCCATGCGAGATTCGGGCCGATGAAGCCGGGCTTGATCGGGATATCGAAACCGCCGTAGCTGTACAAGATGGTCGGGCGCGGGCCGTTCGGTTTGGTGCCAGCCATCGACAGCACGGTCACCGGAATCCTGGTGCCGTCCTTCGACGTGCCGTCGATGCGCTGCACGGTCACCTTGGAATAATCGGCCGCCGGCTTCACCTCGAACACGGTTTTCAGTGTGCCGCTGTGGCCGTCGTATTCCACCCAGCGTTCCGGCGTGGTCCAGCCGCTGTAGCTGATCAGCGCCTTGTCCTGGCCGGATTCGGAAGCGATCTCGCCCACGCCGATCCCGTGCGCCGGCAACGGCAGCTTGCGCACGAACTGGGCCTTGGCGTCGTACTGCTCGACCCACCAGTCCGGGCCCCAGCTGCGAACCACCAGAAAACCGTTGCCAAGCGGAGCGATCTGCTGGATCGCACCGTCGCGTTGGGCCAGCATCGTCGCCGGCTTGCCCTCCGCGTCGATCGCGACGATCTTGCCGCGTGGCGCGTCCTGGAACGAGGCGGCATATAGACGTCCAGACACCCACGCGGCCGTGCGCACGTTCGCAGCGCGATCGAGCACGCGCTGGAACGTGTTGCCACGACGCAAGAACACTTCGGCCGGCCCGCCGTCGCCGTCGTACGCAAGCACCGCGGCCTGCGCCGTGCCCGGTGCATTCACCAGCACGTATTCGGCAACCTTCGAATAGTCCTTGCCGAACACCACGATATCCGCGGTGGCAGCCTGGCCCAGCGTGTGATGCACCAGCGTGGCATTGAACTGCTCCACCGGCTTGCCCGCGGCCGGTGGCGTGAGGCGCACATAGCTGAAGCCTTTCTCGTCGGCGTCCCAGGCAACACCCTGTGGCGTGGTGCCGCCGCCGGCCCAGGGCAGCGTGTCGCCGAGCGTCTTGCCGCTGTTGACGTCGAGCACGTGAATGGTGGTCAGTTCGCTGCCACCTTCGGCGGTGCCGTAGGCAAGGTAACGGCCTCGCGGCGACGGCCAGTAGGCGACGATCGCGGTGCTGCCATGGCCGGCGTTCGGATCGACCAGGATCTTCGCCGCGCCGTTCGGCCAGGCCTGTGCGATCAGTACCGGTTGTGGCTGCGGCGGCGTCTGCTGCATGTAGAACAGCGTGCCGCTGGCCAGCATCGGGCCAGAGCGCGTGGTCGAGGTGATCGACAGTTGTTGCACGCGCGCGGTGAGCGCCTTGCCCTGCGGCATGGCGGCCAGTTCGGCCTCGGTATAGGCGTTCTGCGCCTTGATCCACTGCTGCACGGTCGGGTCGTCCGGGTTTTCCAGCCAGCGGTACGGATCTTTCACGGTAACGCCATGGATCACACTGGCGTCGGCGTGTTGCGGTGTCGGCGTCGGCAGCGGCGCGGTGCCGGCGATCAGCGACACGTCGCCGTGCGTCGGCTTGTGCGGTTCGACGGGCGGCAGTTGTGCTGCACAGGCGACGCCCGCGGCAAACAACGTGACGGCGACAACGAAGGCAAGACGCATGGGGCAACTCCGCAACGGATCGGGTTCCGCAGGGTAGCGCGCCGGCGCGGCGAGTGCAGCGGTATCCCGGCGCACTGCGTGCTCCGGCGAAGCTGAGCGCGCCTTGTCGGCGCCGCGTGGCGTGGTTCAGGGCGCTGATAGCGTTGCGGCGTCGCGTGCAAATACACGACGCCGCAACCCCCGAAGCGGGCTTTGGAGTCCTCGCCGGTTTACTTGACCACCAGCGTGGCGGTCATGGTGGGGTGGAATTTGCAGAAGAACGCGAGCATGCCGGTGGTGGCGGTGACACGCCCGCTGGCACCCGGTTTCAGGTCGACGTCGAAGTGGCCGTCGCGTGCGGTGGCGCTGTGTTCGAGGATGTCTTTATTGGTCCATTCGATGATGTCGCCGGCGTGTACGTCGGTCGGCATGGGGCCGTACTGCATCTTGTCGATAACGATCA
>Ga0207700_10001539_pt1 | contig 13063 bp, 8 predicted proteins | sample LARL82metaG_FD_184348 | JGI IMG/M metagenome (GOLD analysis project Ga0207700, IMG submission 184348) | Corn, switchgrass and miscanthus rhizosphere microbial communities from Kellogg Biological Station, Michigan, USA - LAR L8-2 metaG... | ecosystem: Host-associated > Plants > Roots >...
CTTCCGATCTCATCACCGCAGTGACCAGCGTCTATAGAATTCGGGTGAACGTTGCCGGAGAAAAGCCGGTCTACAACTAAGCCTGAGAACTGATTCGTTACAATAATCCCAAAATGCCGGCCATAGCGCGATCTGATCGCGATAACCTTTCAAACACTGTTGCCCAGTATGTCGTGAAGTACATACATGGGAGGCGGCTTCAATCCGGCGATAAACTGCCGTCTGAGATTCAAGTTAGCGCCAACCTGAAGATCAGCCGAGGCATTGTCCGCGAAGCTTTTCGGGCGCTGAGAACCTCGGGAATCGTGGAGGCTGCCAATGGGCGATCGCCGCGCGTCGGCGCTCTAAAGAATACAGCTTTTTCGCAGTTAATACGGCACGCGTTGTCCACCCGGCAAGTCTCCCCGGAACAGGTGTTGGATTTGCGCACTTCGATTGAGGTTCGCGCCGCAGAGCTGGCCGCGACCCACCGGGACAGCGGACACATCAAGACACTTCGATTGGCCGTAGCCGGTATGCGCCGCACACTGAGGAGCCCGGATCGTTTCGTCCCACATGACATTTGCTTTCATGAGACGATCGGACAAGCAACCGGCAATCCGCTTTTCGCCCTTCTCGCGGGCCCGCTGCGAGAGTGCCTGGGAGTCTCTATTCGCGCTGGACTGGAGAGCCGAACTACCCAAGCGCAGCTTCGTCGGGTGGTCGACACGCACGCTGCAATCGTGGATGCAATAGAGGCCCGGCGCCCCACCAAAGCCGCTAACCTCATGACGCTTCATTTCCAAGAAGCGAAGGATGCTCTTCGAGCCATATCGCGATGAACGGTTCGCCGGCAGCTGCATTGACCTGTTGAACAGGCTGTGATACGCTCGGCGAGGATCGAGGGGACTTTCTTGACGCTACGGATTCGCTGGCTTTTGATCGGCTGGATGTTCGTCATCAGCGCCGTTGCCTACCTGGATCGTGTCAACATCTCAATTGCCGGAAAGCTGATGGAATCCGAGTTCGGGCTAAGCGACATCCAACTGGGCTGGGTCTTCAGTTCATTCGTGCTCGGCTACGCCTTGTTCCAGGCCCCGGGCGGTCGAATGGCCGACCGTTACGGACCCCGCAAGGTGATTGGCCTCGCCGCCATCTGGTGGGCGGTCTTTACTGCGCTAACCGGCCTGGCGCCCGCGGGACTAACGATATCACTCGCCGGCCTGATGCTTGTCAGATTCGCTCTCGGACTTGGGGAATCGGTTGTCTATCCGGCGAGCAACCGGCTGGTCGCGTTCTGGATCCCGTCGCAGGAGCGTGGTCTAGCGAACGGCTTAATCTTCGCCGGTGTGGGCGCGGGCGCGGGCCTTTCCCCTCCGCTCATCGCGTATGTGATGAGCCAATACGGATGGCGGTCGGCATTCCTGATCTGCGCAGGAATCGGTGTTGTGGCGGGGGTGGTTTGGTATTGGCTTTGTCGCGATACACCCGAAGAGCATCCCTGGCTTGGCCGTGAAGAAACGGCTTACATCCACGCGGCACTGCCCAGAAAAGTCAATGAACAGCCTCCGATTCCCTGGCGCGTGATCCTCACGAACCGTAGCGTTGCCGCCCTGACCCTTAGCTACGTCACCTTCGGCTATGCCGCGTATATTTTCTTCAGCTGGTTCTTCATCTATCTCAGTAAAGTTCGTAGCCTCGATCTGAGGTCCAGCTCATTTTACGGCATGCTTCCCTTCATTGCCATGGCGATCAGTTCGCCGCTGGGCGGGATTATCAGTGACAAGCTATCCAAACGACATGGCAAGCGCTGGGGACGTTGCAGTGTCGCCGCGTTTAGTATCGCTCTGGCCGCCGTCTTCATCGCTCTAGGGCCTCGAGTTGAGGATGCTCGCATCGCCAGTATTGTCCTCGCTGGAGGTGCGGGCGCTCTATACCTCTCACAAAGCATGTTTTGGTCGGTGAGTTCCGAGATTGGCGGACGTTCAGCCGGGTCTGTATCCGGATTGATGAATATGGGAAATCAGCTCGCTGGCGCCGTTACTGCATCATTAAGCCCCATCATTGCCGCTCAATTCGGTTGGACCAGTTCATTTACAGCTGCGGCATTTCTGTGCGCGTTGGGTGCGCTGGCCTGGGCATTCGTGGATCCCGAAGCGTCGCTCATTGATCGTTCGCCCGCGGCGGACCGCCGGATGCCGCAGGCGATTGGCTATCACCCGCACTGAAAACTGCGATGCAACGGTCTCTTCTATCCCTTGTCCTTCTGTGTGCCGTCCCAGTCTTCTGGGTCGAAGCTCAGGCGCCACAAAGATTGACCCAAGCTGACTTCGAAAAAATGATGAAGCAGCTGTCTAACTGGGGTCGTTGGGGCAAGAGCGATCAAATGGGCACGGTGAATCTGATCACTCCCGCCAAGCGAAAAGCCGCGGCCGCGCTGGTCACGGAAGGCTACTCGGTTTCGCTGTCCCGCGATACGGATACCCAGCAAGCCGTGGACAACGATTCTCCGTTCATTCACAAGATGAACCCAGGAGTGGACAACGAATTCAACATGGACGAGTACTCGATCTCCTTCCACGGCTTCGCGCACACTCACATGGATGCCCTCTCGCATGTGTTCTATCAAGGGCAGATGTACAATGGCTTCCCCCAATCATCGGTCAAACCGGGCGGAGCCGAGTTTCTTGCAGTTACTGCGTACCGGGAGGGGATTTTCACGCGAGGCGTTCTGGTGGACGTCCCCTGGCTCAGGCAAGTTCCGTACCTGGAAGCTACCGATGTGATCTATGCCGAAGAGCTGGACGCCTGGGAGAAGAAGACGGGCGTGCACATTCAAAGCGGAGACGCCGTCTTCATTCGCACCGGACGCTGGGCTCTCAGAGCGGCCAAAGGTCCCTGGAACATCGCTGCTCACTCGGCAGGGCTTTACGCCTCTTCGGCACGGTGGTTCAAACAACGCGATATCGCAATTCTAGGCGGCGATACGTCCAACGATGTGCTGCCATCGAGAATCGACGGAGTTACTTTCCCCCTGCACGAGCTCCTGCTGGTGGCAATGGGCACGCCGATGTTCGATCAGTGCGACCTTGAGCCGCTCGCCAAGGCTGCCGCCGCCAGAAACCGATGGACGTTTCTTCTGACAGCAGCGCCGCTTCGCGCCACCGGGGGTACCGGTTCTCCGCTGAATCCAATCGCGACTTTTTGAGTCACCGGCTACTGATATACTCCCACTGGGAAGCAAAATCCCGTGTGATGCCCTGTCCAACTTATACGGAGGCCGTATGACCAGACGCTTACTGATTGCAACCACGGTTCTTTTCATAAGCAGCCTTGTAGAGCCCTGCATCGGGCACGCGCAGACGTTCAAGGTTGAAAAATTTGATATCAAAGGCGACGGAGGCACCGATTATGTCGCCGCCGAAGCAGCCACGGGGCGCGTGTTCGTTTCGCGAGGCACCCACATGATGATGGTCGAAGGCGCCACCGGCAAGGTTCTCGGTGACATTCCGAATACGCCGGGCGTGCATGGCGCCGGCATCGCCACCAAGGCTGGCCACGGATTTACCACCAATGGCGGCGACGAGACTGTCACCATGTTCGATTTGAAGACCTTGGCGGTGGTCAAGCAAATCAAGGTCGGCCCCGGCCTCGACGGCATCATGTACGATGAGCCCGATGACAAGATCATTCTGACGAATCACAGCCGCCCGATCGGTACGCTCACCGCCCTCGATCCAAAGAGCGGTGATATTGTTGCCACGGTCGAATTGGAAGACAACGCGCCCGAAGGCGCCGCGGCCGATGGCAAGGGACACATCTTCGTCAACAACGAACGCAAGAACACGATGCAGGTGATCGACGTCAAGACCTGGAAGGCGACCGACTCGTGGCCGCTCGCGCCGTGTGAAGGGCCGACGGGCATCGCGTATGACAAAGCTTCGAACCGCATTTTCTCGGGTTGCAACAAAACATCCGTCGTGGTTGAACCAGGCACGGGAAAAGTCGTGGCGACTATCCAGAACGGCACCCGCGTTGACGCCCTGGGATGGGATGCGTCGAAAAAACTGATTTACATTCCGAATGGGGGCGAGGGCAACGTCACCGTCGTCCACCAGGACTCGCCCGACAAGTACACGACGATTGCCACGGTCAACACGTTCGCCGGCGCGAAGACCATCGCAGTTGATTCAAAGACGCACAATGTTTACCTATTCCAGCCCGAGCGTGGTCCAGCTCCGGCGCCATCTGCTGATGCGCCCCCACCGGCCGCGGGTGGACGTGGCCGCGGTCCACAGGGTCCTATAATTGCTGCCTGGTTCATTGTGATCAAGCAGTAGCTTGAGCTATTCGCGCAAGTCTGGAAACAAATGACGGGATTGCGGTGACTCCTCGTAAATTCATGTAAACGCTCTATTTCAGTCATGGATACATGCAGGATACTTGCCGCGCACATGGCGAAAGCACGCTCGTGCGCTTGCCCGCGAACCCCGCCTCTGCTAGTCTTCCTTAAGACTTTCGTAGGTTAGTTCTGTCCTCAATGAGGGAGAAATCCATGTTGATCATGAGATCCCGGGCCGCGCTATCTTTTGCGCTCACCGCGACGTTGTTCCTTCTTTCTGGCTTGCCGGCTTTCAGCCAGGCAACCACCGCAACTCTGACTGGCACTGTTCGCGACACCTCGGCGGCCGTGGTCCCCGGTGCAGCTGTCATGCTCAAGAATGAAGCCTCCGGTGACCTCCGGAGAACCACCACCAATTCCGAAGGGTATTTCAGTATCGTGGCGATCCCCGCTGGAAGCTATGTGCTAACGGTGGAAGCATCCGGGTTCCAGCGCAGTGAGCAAAAGGCAATCGCGCTCAACAGCGCGGACAAGCGTAATGTAGACGCCACACTGCAGCTCGGCGCAATCTCGCAAACAGTGGAAATCTCGGCTGTCGCAGAGGGCGTCACCCCGCTCGATTCGGGTGAAAAAGCACTCACGCTCAACACCCAAACCCTCCAGGGCATCGCCACCGTCGGCCGCAGCGCTGCCGAATTCATCAAGATCATGCCCGGCTTCGCCCAGGCCGGCAACGGCGCCACTAACGCCCCCGGCTATGACGGTCAGGTCATTGGCATCAACGGCAACGGCAACGCCGGTCGCCAGAGCGCTCTCGGTTACTTCTCCGGTAATGGTACGCCCCTGAATTCCACCGAAATTGTGTCCGACGGTGCGCACGTCTCCGACCCGGGCTGCAACTGCGCCACGCCCGTTAACCCCAATGCAGACATGATCCAGGAAGTCAAAGTGCTCAGCTCGAACTTCTCCGCCGAAAATTCGAAAGGCCCCGTCGTCATCAGCAGCATCACCAAGGCGGGCGGCTCCAGCTATCACGGCGAAGGTTACCTATCGGCCCGCAATTACGTTCTTAACGCAGGCGATTGGCTCGACAACAAGGCAGGCCTCGCTAAACCGGCGAACGTCTATTACTTCCCAGGTGGCAACATCGGAGGCCCCGTCCAAATCCCGGGAACAGGCTTCAATAAGAATCGCGACAAGCTCTTCTTCTTTACCGGCTTCGAATATTTCTACCAGCATCTGAATTCATCTCAGATTCAGACCTCCGTTCCGACCGCCGCCATGCGAGGTGGTGACTTCTCGGCAGCCTCAATCGCCGCCCTCGGACCCGCCGGAAGCGTTCCCGGCAACCCGAAACCAGTCACTGACCCCCTTTTCCCCGGCGGTATCATTCCGGCCAGCCGTCTCGATCCGGGTGGGAAAGTCATGACCGGCCTTTTGCCCATGCCGAATGTCGACCCCGCACAAACTGGCGGCTACAACTACGCCTTTAAGGCTGTCTTCCCACAGAACGGATACCAGTTCGTGACCCGCGTCGACTATTCCATCAGCGACGCCACCAAGTTGTTTGTGCGCGCCTACCACCAGCAGGAACAGCAAAACTTCCCCATCCAACTCTGGGCTAACGCTTCAAACCAGGTTCCCTACCCGTCCGCCGTCACCGCGCCGAATCACTCCGAATCCTGGGCTGTCGATCTGACCCACGTCTTCAACGCGACACTCACCAACGAGTTCATAGGCACGTTCACTTACATTGGTTTCCCCAATACGTTCGTCAATCCGGACGCGATTGACCGTAACAAGCTTGGCTACCCCTACCATGGCTTCTTCAACAACGGCATCGCACAGATCCCGAACATCCTCTCGGCGGCCAACCAGACGGCAGTGATTTCCAATAATGGCGGCTTCGCGGCGGGTGGCGGTACCCTGTTCGCCAACAAGCCCCTCGGAAGCCTCGCCGATAACATCGCGAAGGTTTGGGGCACTCACACGATCAAAGCGGGCTTTTACGCTGAGTACGTCGCGAATCTTCAGCCCGCCGGTGGTGCAGCCAACGGCAGCATCACGACGGACGCAACGAATCCGATTAGTTCCGGCAATGCCTACGCCGACCTGCTGCTGGGCCGCGTCTCGGCGTTCTCTCAGGTCAACTTCAACAACGTAAACCGCATTGCCTCGGAGCTTTATGAAGGCTACATCCAGGACAGCTGGAAGATCTTCAAGAACTTCACGGTCGATTACGGCATCCGCCTCCAGCACGAAGGTCAGTGGTTTGACCGCTACGGGCTCGGCTACGCGGTCTTCAAGCCCTCCCTCTACAAGCCCGACCCCACGGCCATTCTGCCGGGTATCGTCTGGAACAAGATCGACAGTAGCGTTGCCAACCCCGGCTTCCCCACCCGGCCCCTGTTCTTCGCGCCGCGTTTCGGCATGGCCTATGACCTGTTCGGCGGTGGCAAAACGGTGATTCGCGGCGGCATCGGCCTGTTCCGTTATCGCGGTTCCCAGAGCGGCACCGGTACTGCGCCCGCCACGGGATCTTACACCCAGAATCTGACGACCTCCTCGGGCACTACGCTCGCCGCCATCGACGCCGCGCCTCCCATCGCGCGTTCCACTCTGAATGGCTCGTTCCCGGTTGTGAATTCGAGTGACGATCAGAATCCCCTCACCTGGTCTTACAACCTGACCGTGTCCCAGCGCGTGCCCGGCAACTCGCGTCTCGAAGTGGCCTATGTGGGCAACCTGGTCCGCCACGTCCTGATCACGACTGGCATCGATAACCTCAACGCGGTTCCCTACGGCACTCTGCTGAGTGTCCCGAACGCCAACAGCGTGAACTACAACCTGTATCGCCCGTATACGGTCTATGGCGACCTGTATATCGTCGACCATAATGCGTACTCCAATTACAACGCCCTGCAGATCGGCCTGAATCATCAGAGCGAGCGCTATACCTGGCTCGTGAACTACTCTTATTCGAAGGTCCTCGGAGCGGGCACTGCGGGCACTGTCATCGATCAGCTGACCATCAACAACAACTACGGTCCGCTGAACTTTGACCGCCGCCATATCTTCAACGCCGCCTACTCCGTGCAACTGGGCCGCCCATTCAGCCATAACAAGCTCGCCGGAGGCGTCCTGAATGACTGGCAGGTCTCCGGCATCGTCCAGCTGCAAAGTGGAGCGCCCCTGCAGTTGAACAGCACCAACAGTAACTTCAACCTGACGCTGCCCAAGGGCGTCACTGCGCTGAACATCACGGGAACCAAGTCGGTCCCGGCGATGCCCGTGCTTACTTGTGATCCAACTAGCGGACTCGGCGCCAATCAGTTCCTGAACCCGAACTGCTTCGCGTTGCCGAGCGCGGGCCACAACGGCTCAATTATCGAACCCGAAGCCTTTGGACCCAGGTTCTTCAATACCGACGCATCGCTGTTCAAGAACTTCGTATTCAAGGAACGTCAGCGCCTCCAGTTCCGGGCGGAAGCCTTCAACTTCATCAACCATCCGAACTACACCTTCGGCGCCGATCAGAACCTCAACCTGGTGTTCGATTCCACGGGCAAACAGACCAACACGCTCTTTGGCACGGCCACCAGCAAGCTGGGACACCGTATCCTGCAGTTCGCGGTAAAGTATTATTTCTGAGACGTTGGAAGCTGAGAATTCGAACTTTCCGGGCACAGGCGATCTTTGCGCTGCTAGTCGTCTCAGCTACTGCGCAGCAGCTCGATAAGGGGCTGGCTGATGCTTTGCGCGCCCATCAAGCGGGCGACATCGGCGCCGCCCTGCTGCTCTATCGCGAATATCTGAAGGGGCATCCGGAATCGGTCGAGGGGCTCGGGAATTATGGCGCTGCGCTCGCGCATGAAGGACTCTTCGACGAGGCCATCTCGCAGTACAACAAGGCGCTGACGATCCAATCCGATAACCCGCAGCTTCTGCTGAATCTCGCTCTTTCCTATTACAAGACTGGTCGTTACACCGAATCGAAAGAGCGCTTTGAACGCGTACTTCCACGACTCGAACCCTTCTCTCCGCCGCATCACCAGATATCCTTACTGTTGGCCGATTGCGACATCCGCCTCGGTCAGTACAAAGCTGCCGTCCAACTGCTCGATCCCTGGGATCAGCGAGCCCCCGATGACATGGCGCTGGCGTATCTACTCGGAACAGCGCTCCTCAAAGACAAGCAATCGGATCGCGGAGCGAAAGTGATGGACCGCATCCTCCGAAAGGGAGAGTCCGCCGAATCGCGCCTCCTGATGGGAACTGCCCGACTGAATGCCCTCGATTTCACTGGCGCGCGTGATGAATTCCAAAAGGCCGTCGAGTTGAATCCGAAGTTGCCGGAAGTGCATGGGTCCCTTGGACTCGCGCTTCTCGGCCTCAGCCAGGCAGATGCCGCAGCGGCCGAGTTTCGCAAAGAACTAGAAGTCGACCCCAACAACTTCGTCGCCGTGTTCCAGCTCGCCATCCTCGCCAAGCAGAATCAGCGCTTCGACGAGTCCCGCAAATATCTTGCCCGAAGCCGGAGTCTACGCCCCGGCGATCCCGCCGTGCTCTATCAATCCGCAACCGTAGACATCGCTTCGGGGAAGCTCGCCGAAGGCTGCCGCGAACTGGAAGATCTGGTTAAACTTAGCCCCGAGTTCACCGAAGCCCACGTTAGCCTCGCCGGCGTCTATTACCGGCTAAAGCGAAAAGAAGACGGAGACCGAGAAAGAACCCTGGTCCGCAGACTCACGGCCGAAGCGCAGGCCCGTCAACCGGCGGCAAAATGATCCTGCTGTTCCTCACCGCCGCCGTAGTCCCAGCCTGTGCCACATGTCACCCGGTTGAAGCGAAATCGCAAGCATCCACTGCGATGAAGCGGGCATTGACTCCCGCTCGTGACTCCGCCATCCTCAAGGCCAACCCGAACCTTCGATTTCAAAATGGCAATTACCGCTGGAGCATCGCGCGCGAAGCCGGAGAACCCGTCTACTCAGTAACTGACGGCAGCCGGAAAGTTAGCGCAAAACTCCAATGGGCCTTCGGAGTTGGAACGATGGGTCAGACTTACGTGTATGAACAAAACGGCGCTCTCTATGAGTCCACGCTCAGTTACTACACACTTACTAAATCGCTCGACTTCACGCCGGGGCACCTTGATCGCCCCCGCCGCAACATCGATGAAGCAGCCGGGCGGCTCATCGATTCCGCGGAAGTCCGCCGCTGCTTCAACTGTCACGCTAATAACGCGACCGAACCAGTAACAACCGGTGTACAATGCGAGCACTGCCACGCTGGAGCTGCTACACACGCGGCCTCGCATTCCAAAATGATCCGCCTGTCTCAGGCCACCGCCGAAGAAATCTCAAACCTCTGCGGCGCCTGTCATCGCACCTGGGAAGATATCGCAGTCAACGGACCCAAGAGCGTCCAGAACATTCGCTTCCAGCCCTATCGCCTCGCCAACAGCAAGTGCTATGACGCCGCGGACCGCCGCATTTCCTGTACAGCCTGCCACGATCCCCACGGTGCGACAATCCGCCAATCTACGAGTTATGACGCAAAGTGCCTCAACTGCCATGCACAGGGCAAAGTATGCAGGGTAGGACGGCAGGACTGCGTAACCTGCCACATGCCAAAAACTGAAATACCTGGCATCCACTTCGCCTTCACTGACCACTGGATCAGGGTCGTGCGCGCTGGAGAGCCCTACCCGCAGTGAAACCTACCCGACGCCAGTTACTAACTTACGCGTCGCTGGCAGTAACACCTCGCCACTTACCGGCCGCCGACTCGCCTCTCTTCGAAGAAATTCCCGCCTCCAAGAGCGGCATACACTTCGTCCATGACAACGCCATGTCGGATCTGCGCTACCTCCCCGAAAGCCTTGGCCCCGGTTGCGCCTTCCTCGACTACGACAACGACGGCTGGATGGATATTTATCTGGTCAACAGTGGCGCTTGCGACTTCTGGAAGCCATCGAAGCCCACCCGCAACGCGCTCTACCGCAACAACCGCGACGGGACTTTCACCGATGTCACAGAGAAAGCCGGAGTAACCGGTGGTAACTTCGGCATGGGCATCGCCGTGGGCGATTACGACAACGACGGTTACCCCGATATCTTCCTCACAGCCTACGGTCGCGCCATCCTCTACCACAACAACGGCGATGGCACATTTACCGATGTCACAAAAAAGTCCGGTCTCCTTGTGGAAGGCTGGACTACCGGCGCAGTCTGGTTCGACTACGACAATGACGGCCGTCTCGATCTCTTCGTCGCCAGTTACGTCGATTACGGCGCGAGCGAACACTACTCCTGCGGCAACAACAAACTGGGCCGCAATTTCTACTGCGTACCCCGTCTGTTCAATCCCACCGTCAGCTTCCTATTCCACAACAATGGCGATGGCACCTTCACGGAAGTGGGAGCCCAAACCGAAATCGGCAGAACCCCCGGCAAAGCCTTGGGAGTGGTCGCCACCGACGTCAACAACGACGGCCTCATGGACCTCTTCGTCTCCAATGACACCGCGCAAAATTGTCTGTTCCTGAATCGCGGCGGCGGAAAGTGGGAAGAGGTAGCCCTCGCAGCCGGAGTCGGTTTCAGCGTCGACGGACGCCCTCGTTCCGGCATGGGCGTCGATGCGGCCGATTTCGATGGCGACGGCTGGCCGGATCTCTTCGTCTCCAATATCGATCAGGAGAGTTTCTCGCTCTACCACAACCAGCACGACGAAACCTTCACCGATATCGCCTTCGACCAGGGCATCGCTCAATCCACCCGTCTCCTCAGCGGTTGGGGCCTCAAGTTCTTCGACTACGATAACGACGGCAACTTAGATCTGATCCTTGCCAACGGACACCCCGATGACATGGTGGAGAGTTACTCACCTGGAGTTAGGTATCGCGAGCCCTTGCTCTTGTTTCATCAGGAGAACGGACGGCTGCGCAACCTGACCGCCATGGCCGGGCCCGCTTTCACCCGCACTTACACGGCCCGCGGTCTCGCTATCGGAGACTTCGATAACGATGGGCGGCTGGACGTTCTCATCGCGAACAACGGCGCCGCCCCGCTGCTACTCAAGAACCAGAACGCGCAAGCGAATAACTGGCTCGGTGTGAAACTGGTGGGAACGCACTCCAACCGCGATGCTATCGGCGCGCGCATTACCTGGTCCGCCAGAGGCGTTCGCCGCAGCCGCCTGAAGACCGGCGGAGGCAGCTATCTCTCTTCACACGATCCCCGCGAAATACTCGGTCTCGGCCACGCCCCAAAACCGGACTGGGTTGAGGTGCGATGGCCAGGCCCGAACGGCGAGACCGAGCGCTTCACCAACTTGCCCGCTGGACGGTACACCATCATCACCCAAAAGTAACCACTAACGTGCCCTGCTTCATGGCGAGTGTTCAATCTAATGATGAAGTGGTTCTGGCCCGCAGACCGAAAAGCTTGCGCCAGCCGTTCGAAAGTTGCGCGTTCCATCAATGGGGATGCTGTAGGTCGCCAAAAATCCATCCATTTGTAAAATCAGAAGTTCGAAGACTTTGGAACATGCGCTTGGATGGTGTTAAGGGAGTCGACGGTGGCGGCTATGAGCAGGTAACATTCGTTTCTTTTTCGTAACAGCTCGTTGCAATCGGGCTTATCCAACTAACCAAGAGTCCGTTATCTCATTGAATCTTCGAAGATTGGACAAAGAGGGATTATTGGCGAACGACAGGGGCCCCCTCGCGTTGCCAATCCACAACGAGGACGGAAATGTTGTGATTGCCGTTGCGCAGCACAAGTTGGCGCCAACCGTTGGAAGCGCCGGGCGATTCGATTAGGGTTAAATCGGATGTTCGTTTCGGATCCCATTTATACACGACGACGTTCCATCCATTGCGAGTACTGGGTGGCTCGCTGGTTCCTGATCGCGTTCGATCACTAGAGAAGACTGCAATGCCGCCGTCCACTAATTCAGCGGGTTGTACGTTGATTCTAACCGGAAATCCTGGAAAGCGGCCGTTCAGGACGCCTATCGACGCACCGGTTGGCGAGAGTGAGAGCAACCCACCTTTCCGCAAGTCTCCGGTCCAAATGAGGCGACCGGAACGGGGCTGGGTCAGAATCGTTGCGGGGGTTGGGGCTGCCACAGGGGCTGAAGAAGGCCGCACTTCAATCGAAGGGACGTCTAGCGCAGGCAGAGATAGGGGCGGCTCCGCAGCATGGATCTCGGGAAGTTTGGGCAAACTGGCGACTGGCGTGGCAACGTTGGCGCCGCTGGAAGGCTGTCTCACAGGCGGACGAAACGGCCGCGCTACGATGTTTGTCCGACCAGAAGGCGGCGGTATCAGCGGCCGGGGTGCATGTTTTTGCTCCTGCGTGTGTGATTGGATTGGCTTCTCCGACTCCATTTTAGTGACCGGGTTGGAGATAACCGATGATGCATCTGCCGGCATTGCTGTGGGAACCGGCGACACTAGCGGAGAACCAGTCGACATCACCGGGTTGATGAAGAAGTAAGGAGCAGACTCAATCGGAGGCTCTTTGCCATGCAATAATTTCAACCGCACTTCGAGCTTCTCGGAACGCGGAGCATAGACGATGCCACCGCTATCGAGACCGTCTCTTGTGATCGGAATATCCTTCGGCAGGCTCTCGCCGTCATGAATTTCCAGTGATGCTCCTGTAGCGTCGCGAACCGATCCCTGACTCGGGTCCCACTCGATCCGAACCTTGGACCCTACGTCGCTGATGTGTA
>Ga0207700_10001545_pt1 | contig 13049 bp, 9 predicted proteins | sample LARL82metaG_FD_184348 | JGI IMG/M metagenome (GOLD analysis project Ga0207700, IMG submission 184348) | Corn, switchgrass and miscanthus rhizosphere microbial communities from Kellogg Biological Station, Michigan, USA - LAR L8-2 metaG... | ecosystem: Host-associated > Plants > Roots >...
CACGCCGGACGGCCAGCTGCGCCAGGTCGCGGGCGACATCCAGTTCCCCAATGGCATGGTCATCACCCCGGACGGCCGGACGCTGATTATCTCCGAGTCGTTCGCGGGCCGGCTCACCGCGTTCGACATCGACGGCGACGGCGGGCTGTCCGGCCGGCGCGTGTTCGCCGACGGCCTGGGCCCGGACGGCATCACCATGGATGCCGAGGGCGCGATCTGGGTGTCCACAGGCGGGTTCTCGGTCGCCCGCGTCGCCGAGGGCGGCACGGTCCTGCAGCGGATCGAACTGGCCGAGAACCGGGCGCCGTTCGCGCTGATGCTCGGCGGCCCGGACCGGCGGACCCTGTTCATCTGCACCGCCGAGTGGCACAAGGCCGATGACCACGTCGCCAACCTCGAACGGCTGACCACGGGGCCGCGTACAGGAGAGATCCTCGCCCTCCCGGTCGAGGTGCCCGGCACCGGCCGACCGTGACGAGTCAGATCCCGTCCGCCTCCCAGTAGTCGGCCGGCTGTCTCCGGCTGCGATTACAGCACCAGCCGTGCCTCTTGCTCCGCCACCCTGATGCCGCGGGCCGAAGGCACTTTCTGAGTGAAGCATGATCCTGGCGGTTGTGGCTATGCTTCCGATGTGGCTGGAGAACCCGCCCTGAACGTAGCTCCTGACCGGCCCGGCGCAGAGGTCGCGAAGTGCCGCTGAGCAGGCTGGACGACCTGATGAACCCGGTCGAGCCTTAGAAGCCCGACAACGAGCTCACGCAGTGGCGGCTGCAGTCCCGGTCGTGCGCCGTCGCGGACACGATCGGGGCCGCGGCGAGTATCAGTCTTTATGCGTGTAGCGGGGATTGACAGCGTGGTTTCCTGGCCGTCGAATCAGGTCCTGCTCAGTGATCCGGACCTGTCCCGCATAGCCGCGGTGCTGTTGGCGCCGCCATTTTTGTGGCTGATCGCGTCGGCGGGGATGGTACCTGACCGGACGCGATATTGGAGACTGTCGCAGATGCCTGCGTGGTATCGGGCCTGCTTTGCGGCAGCCGCTGTGGTGTGCGCTGCTGTTATTCTCGGCGGGTTCGAGCTGGGCGCGGCGAAAGGAGCTGGCCGCGTTCTTCCCGGACCGCGCTATCAGGTTTCCGTGATCGGCAACAGCCCGACCGGCTGGACCACGGTCCCGCTGAGTCAATTCCGCCTCTGGCAAGCTAGTTTCGTTCGCGAAGACGGGCTCTTCATGTTTTTCGGGCTTGGTGTCGCCGCAGTCTTCATCGCCCTGCTCCATCTGCGCCGCGGAGCCACACGTCCTGGATTAGGAGACCACAACCGCGCGGCTGCCTGATGAGTCATAACTCATGAGGTGATTTCAGGTGAATAGGCTATTTGCTGGCGCTTGCGGGGGGCTGCTGATCGCGGGGCTCACGGCCGGATGCGGGACAGCGCGGCCGCCGTCGGCCGCCCGTCCCGCCACTGCGTCGGCGCTCCAGCAGACACCGCGCGCCACGGTTACCGCTATCCCGGCAGGCACCACGTTGCCCTCCGGCGGGCCCGCCCCGGCCGGGTTCAGGGCTGCCTCCGTTACCTTTGTCTCTACCCGCGAGGCGTTCGTGCTGGGCACGGCGCCGTGCCAGCACGCTCGGTGCACCTCGATTGTCCGCACTCGTGACCGGGGCCTGAGCTGGCGTGCCCTGCCCGCGCCCGTGGTGCCGCTCGGCCAGCCCGGCGTCAGCAGCGGTCGGGCTGTGTGGGGTATCCGGTTCGCCACGCCGGAGTACGGTTTCGTGTTCGGCAACGGGTTGTGGGTGACCACCGACGGAGGTAAGCACTGGTCAGCGGCGGCCTACCCTGGCGGCTCGATCGTTTCCCTGGAGGTCATCGACCACCAGGTGCTCGCGGTGACCATGCACAGCAGGGTGGCCGGCAACGCGAGCTGGGCACTCCTGCGGCGGCCTCTCGCAGGCGGGGCATGGACCCAGCTCGCAACGCGAGCCAGCGCGATAGGGAACATCGCCACCCAGGCACGGGTGGCGGCGATCATCGACGGCACCTCCGTGCTGGTCACCGGTGACGGCGGCCTCACCATCACCAGGCACGCGCTCCCGTGCACGGCCAGCCCTTTCCCGGTGCCCACCTCGGTCGCCGTGCAGGCCCCGCGCGGGCTGGCCTTCCTGTGCGCCGGCCAGGGCTATACCAGTCACACGGATAAGACCGTCTACGTGAGCGGTGACCTGGGCGCGACCTGGAAGCTGGCAGGCCACCCGGGCAGCGCCGGCGATGACGGCGTGATCGCCGCCTCTGCCCCCGGGCACCTGACCATAGCCACCACAAGCGCGGCAAGCTGGCTGTACTACTCCGAGGACAACGGCAGGACCTGGCGGACGGTGGTCACCTACTCCGACGGCGGCCAGGGCTGGAACGACCTGGGTTTCACCACCACCCGCGACGGCCTGGTCATCCACGGCCACCCGTACTACGGCGACATGCTCGGACAACTATTGATGACCGGCAACGGCGGGCAGACCTGGCACGTGGTCAGGTTCTGAACATCCTCAGGCCCCTGGCGGGCATTCACCGACCAGGTGAAGCGAGGCGGCAGGCTCAGGCCGTAACACCACGGTCCGTTCGGGATCATCGAAATCATTACTCCGAACGGACGGTGGTGCTTGTTCCGTCCCCCGAGTAGGGGACGCGGTCGGGTTCTCGCCCTTCAGGACTGGGAGCTGAGCACCTCAGGTGGTGGCGCGCTGGCGAGCACCCGCGGCAGCAGGACGTCCGCCACCTCGGGGGACATGAGGGATGGCAGCGGGAATTGCGGGCCAGGCTGCCAGGTGCTGGGCGCCGAGATCTGGCCGTTTCCTGCTTCCAGGACGCGCCCGGTGACCGTGCGGGCCGCCGGTCCCAGCAGCCAGGCGATCACGGGCGCCACGTGCTCGGCGGCCAGCGGGTCGTCGCCGGGGCTGGCGGAAGCCTCGCCCAGCCATTCGGTCAGACGCGTCCGGGCTACGGGAGCGACGGCGTTGACCGTCGCCCCGTACCGGCCCAGCTCGTCGGCGCCGACCCGGGCGAGCATGGCCACGGCGGCTTTACCCGCGCTGTAGGCGGCTTCGGCGCGGAAGCCGTACAGCCCGGCGGCCGAGGTGGTGAGCACCACCGCGGCCTCGACTGCCCGGCCTGCCTTGGCTTCGGCGCGCCAGTAGCTGCCGGCCGCTCGCAGCAACCGGAACGGCGCGGTCACGTGCACCTCGAGTAGAAGGCGCAGGTCGCTGTCATCGAGCTGCAGGATCGGCCCGGAACGCAGCAGGCCGGCGTTCGATACCAGGCCGTGCAGCTGGCCGTAACCCCGGAGGGCCGCATCGAGCAGGGTGCGCGGGGCATCAGGACCGGTGACGTCGCAGACGACCGCGTGCACGCTGCCGGGCAGGTCCCGGGCAGCGTCGGCGACCTCTTTGAGGGCCGCCTCGTCGATGTCGTCGGCGACCACGGCGGCGCCTTGCCGGCACAGCTCGAGGGTGTAGGCGCGCCCGAGCCCGCGCGCCGCGCCGGTCACGATGACGGTCCGCCCGGCCAGCGGCACCGGACGGCCAGGCTCCGTGCCGCTGGTTTGGTGAGCCCGAGCGGGCGGGTCGCCAGCCCGGACCCGGCGCACGACGGCGTCGATCTGCCGCAGCATGGTGGCTTCGGACGCGTAGGGGCCGAACACCGCGTCAGCTCCCCGGCCCAGCAGGTCGGCTTGGTCCCGCTCGGTCAGTACGCTTCCGCCCAGGACCAGGCCCATGCCGAGCTCCCGGCAACGGGCCAGGAGCTCGTCGGCGTAGGCGGCGTACTCCCAGGAGTGGATCGACACCCCGACCAGGTCGGCGTCCTCCTGCTCAGCGGCCGCGGTCAGCCGTTCCGGCGTGTTGAAGCGCCCCAGGTAGATGACCTCGTAGCCGTGCCGGATGAGGATCCGGCTGATCGCCATCGCACCGACCTCGTGCTGGTCGAGGCCGAGGGTGCCGATGACGATGCGTCCCGGCCTGCCGCTCCCGGCGGAGGGACCAGGCGCGGGGCCGGTCATGTCCGGGTCCCGGGCGGCTGGCGCCGGGCGGCGAACTCGAACGGGTCGCCCGGCAGCCCCAGGCCCTCTCGGAGGCAGCCGGTGATCTCGCCTATGGTGGCGTCCGCGTCGAGGGCGGCCACGATCGGACCCATGAGGTCGGCGTCGGGGTCGGCCGATGCATCGCGTACGCGCTCGAGGCCGGCTTGCAGCGGCACGCCGCCGCGGGTGGGGCGCCAGGCGCGGATGGACTCGACCTGCGCGTAGTCCGGCTCGAACCGCTGTTCGGCTATGTCGCGCAGGAACCGGTCGTCCTCGGGGGCGATGACATGCTCGTTGACGCCGACGATCCGCAGTTCCCCGCTCTGCACGGCACGGGAGTGCCGGTCCATGCCGTGCAGGAAGATGTTCCGGAAGTAGCCGCTCTCGACCAGGGTGCCGACATCACCGAGAGCCTCCATCTGCCGCACCGCGGCATCGATGCGGCGCTCCAGCTCATCGGTGAGCGATTCCAGGTACCAGGAGCCGCCCAGTGGGTCCTCGACGGCGGTGATGTTGGTCTCGGTCTGGATGACCTGCTGGGTGCGGATGGCGGTCTGGTGCGCGATCGCGGACGGGGTGCGGAACGGCTCGTCGAAGGCGGATATCTCCAGCCCCTGGACCCCCGCCATGGCCATCGCCAGGGCCTGTACGGACCCGCGGACGATGTTGTTCGCCGGCTGGGCGGCGGTGAGCGTGAGGCCGGAGGTGTGCACCGCGATGTTCACCGACCACGATCGCGGATCGGTGGCGCCGAACTCCTCGCGCATCATCCGGGCGAACATCCGCCGGGTGGCGCGGATCTTGGCGATCTCCTCGAACAGGTCCATCCGGCAGTTGACCAGGATGGCGATGCGCGGGGCGAAGGAGTCGACCGGCAGGCCCCGGGCGAGCAGCCGACGGCATACCTCTCTGATCTCCAGCAATCCGAGGCTCATCTCCTCGACCGCGTCCAGCCCGCCGTCGGAGATGTAGTAGGTGTCCTCGAGGAACGCATGGAACCGGGGCATCTCGCGAAGCGCGAAGACGATCGAGTCCAGGGTCAACCGCATCCTGGTCTCGAACGGCAGGAATGTCGAGTACGAGCAGTCCTCGGAGTACAGGGGCGGCTGGATCGCCGACCCGCGCAGCACGCGGGGGTCGATGCCATGGCACGGGCTGGCCAGGTACTGGCCGGCCAGCGCGAAGGCGGGGGGCAGCGAATGGCTCAGCGTGATCTCATCCAGCGGGATGCCCTCGACCAGCTCGATGAAGTCCTGCTTGCGGCACAGCGACACGCCCGTGGTACCTACGGCGGGGATGCACATCGGATGGTCGGGATCGAGCGCGGACATCGTCGGATTGTCCCCGATCACGTCGATGCCCAGCGCGCCGCGGGCCAGCAGGTCCCGGAGCTGCTCGTTCGACCGGCGGGGCGAGCCTTCTCCGGACAGCTCCCGGTGGATCCATCCGCGGCGCCGTGCCGCCGGCGGCCCCATCCTGCCCCTGGTGTACGGGTAGGTTCCAGGGTCGCCGATCTTGGCGTAGTCGCGGTCGGCTTCCACAGGCTCATAGAAGGGGCGCAGCGGGATGCCCGCGGCGGAGCAGGCTGCCTCGTTTGCCGTCATGCCTCACCTGCCTGGCAGAGGGACAGTGCGAACGCCCGGTAGCGGGCGGCGAGTTCATCGAGGGACAGGGCGCCGTCCTCGTGGTACCAGGCGCGGATCCCGTCGAGCATGTCGAGCATGGCCATCGCGGTCAGCAGCGGGTCGGTGACGTGAAACTGGCCCGTGGCCGTGCCTTCGGCGATCACGTCCCGGACCGCGTCCCGGTATGAGCGCCGCAGCGCGGCGATGCCGGCCTGCTGTTCGGCGGTCAAGGCGTTGAGCACCGGGTTGCCGGCCAGAAGTTCCTCACGGCGGGTTACGGTCAGGACCACGTGATCGGTCACGGCCCGCTCGAGCCTGGCCCGCGCCGGCACCGACGTGTCGCGCAAGCCGGCCACCAGCCTGTCCGCGAACTCGCGCAGGAACCGGCCGATGACCGCGTAGAGAATGTCCTGCTTGGTGGCGTAGTAGTGGTAGAGCGTGGAAGTGGACAGCCCCACCGAGTCGGCGAGCTCGCGGATCCCGATGGCATGGTAACCGCGGCGGGAGAACAGCGCGGCGGCCGAGTCGAGGATGGCATCGGACATGGACCGACCGGCCGGCGCCCGGTCTGGTCTGGCCGCCTGTTCCTGGTGTGGCATCCAGCCAGTGTGCATCAGGTTCTCGCGGGTGCGCTCGGCGACCGGGTTCCAGCCAGCTGCTCGGCTAGCTGCGCGGCCAGTTGCTTCTTGATGACCTTGCCGCTGGCGTTGCGGGGCAGCGCGCTGAGGATGACCAGCTCGGCGGGCAGCTTGTAGTCGGCGAGCTGGGTGCCGGCCCACTCGCGCAAGGTGCCGAGAGCCAGGGACTGATCCGTACGCGGCACCGCGACGACGCAGACCCGCTCGCCCATGACCGGGTCGGGCACCCCGACCACGGCCACCTCCGCGATGGCCGGGTGCCGGGCCAGCACGCCTTCCACTTCCAGGCTGTAGATGTTCTCGCCGCCTCTGATGATCATGTCCTTCAGCCGGTCCAGCACCTGGACGTATCCGCCGGCGTCGGCGCGCCCCACGTCGCCGGTACGTAGCCAGCCGTCCGACCGGAAAGTGTCCGTGTCCGGGCGGTTCCAGTAGCCGGCGGTCACCACCGGCCCCCGGACCCACAGCTCGCCCACGGCGTCCGGTGAATCCGCGACCTGGCCGTCGACGGCCACGGCCACCTCCACTCCGGGCACCGGCCGTCCCACCGACCACGGCCGCTCCAGCCACTGCCAGCCGATGGCGCAGGTGACGATCGACGTGGCCTCGGTCAGCCCCCATACGTTCATGAAGGTCACGTCCGGCATCCGCCGGACCGCCTCGTCGAGGAACGCCTCGGCCACCGGGGAGCCGCCGAAGCACGCGGCCCGCAGGGCAGGCAGGCCCGCCGGGTCGAAGGCGGGGTCGGCCAGCATCAGCTGGATCATGGCGGTCACGCCCGCGAAGAACGTGATCCGGTGCTCGATGAGCGCGCCGAGCATGTCGGCCGGCCGGAAGCGGGGCTGGAAGACGCAGGCCGCACCCTGCGCGCCGAACCCGACGAGCTGCGACGCAATGCCGGTGGCGTGGAACATCGGCGCCACCACCAGGGTGCGGTCCTTGGCCGTGACCCGCATCACGGAACGGACGGTGCCGGCGTTGAACACCAGGTTGCCGTGCGTCTGCATGGCGCCCTTGGGGCGGCCGGTGGTGCCCGAGGTGTACAGGATGTTCGCGATATCGGTGCCGCCCGCGGCCAGGCCGGGCAGCTCGTCAGCCTCGGCGCCTGGGCCGGTCAGCTCATCGACGTCCCACTGCGGGCACAGCCGCGGCACCCGCGCTGACGTCTCGGCGTCCACCACGGCGGCACAGGCGTCCGAGTCGCCCAGCACATACTCGATCTCCGGCGGTGCGAACCTGGTGTTGACCAGGACCGCGGTACCCCCCGCCAGCTGGACCCCAAGGTAGGTGACCGCGTATCGCCATCCGTTCGGGAGGGCCAGGGCGACCCGGTCGCCGCGCCGGACGCCCCGCGCCGCCAGCCGCCGGGCCACCGTTCGCGCTCGCGAGGCCGCCTGCCGGTGCGTCAGCACCGTCTGGCCCTCGACCAGAGCTGGCGAGTCGGGCCAGCGGCGCGCTGACCGCAGCAGCAGCCCGCCGACGGTCGACGCCTCGTCCAGCGCGCTCATCCGGCCAGCACCATGTCGGGGGCCGGGTCGTCACCGGACCGGATGAGCTCGGTGGCCAGCCGCATGCCGGTGAGCGGGCACAGGTACTCGCGGAGCAGCATCGCCGCGCCGGGCCGGCCCGGACGGGCGGCGAATTCCGGCGCCGCGGCGTTGACCGGCGTGTCCAGGACGGCGCACGCCGCCCGGTAGTCCCCGGTGACCGGTCCCAGCAGGGCCCGGCCCGACAGCGAGACCCACTCCGCCGGATGACCGCCGGTCAGCAGCACGCCCAGGTCCCCGCCGACCGGCCGCAGCTCCGCGTCGGGGCCAGCCAGCCGGGAAGCGGCGCCGGTGGCCGGCGGCCGGGCCGCCGCCAGGCGCGCCGCCAGCCGTTCCGCGCGCAGCTGGCGCGTTGCGGTCTCGTCCACCGCGCCGTCATCATCCCAGGCCACGGCGTAGACACGGGTCGCGTCGGCCGGGCCGAGCCAGCCGCGGCTGACGTCGCCGGCGACCGCCTGCGGCGAGCGGACCAGCGGATCGCCGTAGCCGGGGTGGTTCGCGCCCGTCCAGGCCAGGACCGAATCCGGCCCCATCATCAGCGGCGGCCCCTTGTGATCTACCGGCTGCTCCTCGCCCGGCATCGCATCCAGGTCCTGCGGCACGGTACCGGCGGCGAATTGCTCGGCCAGTCCTATTCCGTGCTTGATGCGTACCCGTCCCATGCTGCTCGGGTTGGCCCCGAACGGCCCGACCGCCTTGGGGAAGGAATCGTCGACGTACAGGGCGGCCGCCATGCCGGGGGTGTCCCACGGGATGTACGCCTCGGTGATGCTGCGGCCGCCGCGGTGAGCGCCGGCGCCGTCCGCGCCGCACGGCAGGGCGCGGCGGTACAGGCACAGCATCGGGTACAGCTGCTCGGTTTCCTCGATGTTGCTGGCGATGCCCTCGGGGATCCAGAAGTGCCCGCCGAAGTCCGCGCCGTCCGCGTCGGCGCTGGCCGGCAGCGCGCCGACCATATTGTTGGCGTTGACGGCGATATAAGGCGCTCCGGTCGGATGCTGGCCGGCGATGATCGTCCCGTACCAGTGCGGCTGCGAGGGCCCGAGTGCGCCGTCGCGCAGCTCCGGCGGCCCGCACGCCACCATCTTGGCGATGACCGAACCGGACAGGCTGATCAGCAGCTCCATGGTGAACACCCCGGCCGGGCTGACCGCCGCGGGGAAGTCGGCGCAGGACAACGTGCCGGGCACCGGCTCGAAGCGCACCCGCCGGTAAACCCCGCCGTAGGCGCCGGCCAGGTCTGGGGTCAGCGACGCGGTCAGCGCCGCCAGGAAGGCGCCCACCAGCCCGGCGTACGTGACGTTGATCGACCCGGCCTGCGGGTCGGTGCCGGCGTTGTCGACGACCAGCTCGTCGCCGCGTTTGCGCACGGTCAGCTGGTACCGGTAGAGGCCGGTGTCGCCGGTGTGCGAGGCTTCCGCGTACACCCGGTGCGACCAGGTGCCGTCCGGGATCTGCCGCAGCCGTTCGGTGAACAGCTGCTCACCGGCGTCGATGACCCTGCTCATGACCGTCTTGACCGTGTCGGCGCCGTACCGGCTGACCAGGGCCTCGATCTTGCGCACGGTGACGGTGTTGGCCGAGATGGCCGCCCGCAGGTCCATCTGGACCACCCCCGGCAGCCGCGACTGGCGCAGGAACACCTGTTCCATGTCGGTCCGCACCCGGCCGCCCTCGACGATCTTGAACGGCGGGAACGCTGACGGGTCGGTGAAGATATCGGGCGCGTCGATGCAGAAGCTGCCCACCACCGAACCGCCGATGTCCGAGTGGTGCAGCACGTTCGCGACCCAGCAGAACAACTGCTGGCCGGCGAACACGGGCGCCGCGACGATGGTGTCCGGCTGGTGCGGGGTGCCCACGTAAGGGTCGTTGGACAAGAACATGTCGCCGGGCCCGATGCCGGGGTCGGCGCTGCGGTTCTCCAGGATCCACTTGATGGTCAGCGACTGCGCGTTGGAGAAGTACTGCAGGTACGGCCCGAGAAACACCAGTTCGCCGTCCTGGGTGAGGATGGAGGGCTGGAAGTCGCGGGTCAGCATGGTGATCGGCGAGACGCACAGCCGCTGCAGGGTCTGGCCGTGCTCGACGTTGGCGTTGAGCAAGCCGTAGCGGATCACCTCGAACGTCACCGGGTCGACGTCGGCCCAGTGTGTCTCGTGCCGGGCCAGGCCCGGGTCGATGGCGAGTGGTTCGGCCGGGATGTAGCCGCGCGCCACTCCATCCCAGGCCACCGCGGTGGGCGTGGTCATCGTGCTGCTCCCTTCACGGTCGTGTCATCCGCGGGCAGCAGGAGGCGGAAATGCCCGTGGTCGGCGATGAGGGTCGCGGCGCGTGGCACCGCGATCGTGGTGTGGGACAACTCGACCAGGGCGGGTCCGGTGATCTCGTCACCGTGGCTGAGCCGCCCGCCGTCGTGCACCGCGGTACCCAGCCGCGTCCCCGCGTCCGGCCAGTACACCTCGGCCGTCCGGCCGGCCCGGCCCGCCGGTGACGCCGCACCGTCGTCGCCCGCCCAGCGGGCCGCGGCGGGAACCCGGGCGCGGGCCCGCAGCGTGAAGATCTCGGCCGCCTGGAACGCCGACGCTGCGGACTCGCCGTAGCGCCGGGCGTACTCCTGGGTGAACCGGCGGGACAGGCCCGCGCCGTCACTGCCGGCCAGATCGACCGGGACCTCCAGGGCGTGCATGAGCTGTTCCTGGTAGCGCATCAGCGCCCAGACATCGACGTGCGGCTCCTGCGTCACCCCGGCGTCGGCTATCGCCTGCCGGGCCAGCTTGACCAGGCCGGCGACCGCGCTTGACAGTGCCGTGTCGTCGAAAGGCGCCTGCTGGGCGGTTTCCATTTCCACGAACCGGGCCACGTCGCCGGCCGCGATCCCGTAGGCCGACAGCGTGGACGCGCCGTTGCCGAGCGGGATGACCACCTCCCGGATGCCGATCTCGCCGGCGTAGCCGAACGCGTGCACCGGCCCCGCTCCGCCGTAGGAGTACAGCACGAAGTCGCGCGGGTCCAGGCCGCGTTCCAGGGTCTGCTGCCGGATCAGCGTCGCGGCGTGCAGGTTGTTGACGTTGACGATCCCGGCCGCGGTTTCCTCCAGCCCGAGGCCGAGCGAGCCGGCCAGCCGTCCGACCGCCGCCCGGGCCGCGTTCACGTCCAGCGGCATCCGCCCGGCCAGGAAGCTCTCCGGGCGCAGCAGCCCCAGCACCACGTCGGCGTCGGTCACGGTCGCCTCGGTACCGCCCCGGCCGTAGCAGGCCGGGCCGGGTTCGGCCCCGGCGCTATCGGAACCCACCCGCAGCGCCCCGGTCTGCGGGTCGCGGCGGGCGATGGTGCCGCCGCCGCAGGCCGTGGCCCGGATGTCCAGGTGCGGGATCTGGTAGGTGTACTGGTCGATGACCGACTCGTTCGCCACGATCGGCTGCCCGTCGATGACCAGGCCGATGTCGAAGGAGGTGCCGCCCATATCGGTGGCCACCACGTTGCGGTGGCCGTTGGCCGGGGCCAGCGCCGCCACCCCGGTCAGCCCCGCCGTGGGGCCGGAGTCGAGCGTGCCCAGGGCGATCTGCGCGGCGACCGAGACCGGCACCACCCCGCCGCTTGACTGGATGACCAGCAAGGGCACGCGCAGGCCATCGGCCGCCAAGCGCTCGCCCATCGAGGTCAGGTAGCGGGTGCAGGCCGGCCCGATATACCCGTTGAGCACGGTCGCGACCGTCCGCTCGAACTCGCCGAGGCGTGGCGATACCCGGCTGGAAACGGACACGAAGACCCCCGGCGCCACGCTGCGGACCAGCTTGTCTACCGCCAGTTCGTGGGCCGGGTTCGCGAACGACCACAAGAACGTCACCGCCACGCTGTCCAGCTGGTAGTGCTCGATGAAGGCGGCGATCGCATCCCTGGCCTGGGACTCGTCCAGGGCTACCACGACCTTCCCGGTCGCATCCACCCGCTCGTGCAACTCCAGCACGGCCCCGGGGACGATCAGCGGCGCGGGCAGCGCCGTCCCGCGGACGTGGAACACGTCCTCCACGCTGCGTCCGGCTACCCGCCCGTGCCCGCGCATGATGGCGAGCGTGTCGCCGTGCCCGGCGGTCGTGATGACGCCGACCCGGGCCCCGGTGCGCTCCAGCACGGCGTTCGTGCCGATCGTGGTGCCGTGCCCGAACCGCCCCGTCCGGGCCAGCAGCTCCGGCCGCGCCAGGCCGACGTTCGTGGCCAGCTCGGTGAGCCCGGCCAGCACGCCCTCCGCCGGATCAGCCTTCGTCGACAGCGTCTTGGCCGTGCTGTAGGTCGCGGTGCCCTGGGTGCTGTCCCCGACGAGCACGCAGTCGGTGAAGGTGCCGCCGATGTCAACGCCGATGTGGAACACGAGGGGACCTCCCGCCGAGAACACCTCCCGATCGATCGATCGATCGGGTAGTCGGTATGACTGTAACCCTGCCGCCGTCAGGCCGTCAAACGGCTGCTGGCCCCCGGCAGGTACGTGCCGCGGTCCGCGGTAACAGCGCCAGCGGTACCCCTTGCTCCGCGACCCTGATGCCGCCCTGGAATACGGCCCGGCGGTTCGGGTCGCCCCATAGCACGGACGGATCCTGCAGCGGGTCGCCGTCCAGGACGAGCAGGTCGGCGACCGCGCCCGGACCGATCCGGCCCAGGTCGTCACGTCCGAGCAGCTCCGCGTTGACCGAGGTGGCCGCCCTGAGCAGAGCCAGCGGTCCCTCGACCTCGGCCTGCAGCCGCAGGCCGTGGAGCTGCTCGCCGTCCAGCGGCCCCATCAGGTCGGTCCCGAACCCGATCCGGACCCCCGCCTCCCGCGCCAGCCCGATCGCCGCCCGCCCCGCGTCCAGGACCTCGCGGTTCTTGGCCTGGGCCACACGAGCCAGGCCGAGCTCGGCGCCCCGCCGCTCCATCGCGTCGTAGGTGACCAGCGTCGGCACCAGGAACGCGCCTCGTTCGGCCATCAAGGCGGCGGTCGGCGCGTCCAGCAGGTTCCCGTGCTCGATGGAACGGACCCCGTTGGCCACGGCCACTGCGATCGCCTCCGCCGAGTAGGCATGGGCGGCCACGTAACTGCCGCGGCGGGTCGCCTCCTCGGCCACGACGCTGATCTCCTCCGGTGGCCGCTGCGGTCGCACGCCACGGGTATGAGCGACGACGACCTGCTTGCCAA
>Ga0207700_10001547_pt1 | contig 13040 bp, 19 predicted proteins | sample LARL82metaG_FD_184348 | JGI IMG/M metagenome (GOLD analysis project Ga0207700, IMG submission 184348) | Corn, switchgrass and miscanthus rhizosphere microbial communities from Kellogg Biological Station, Michigan, USA - LAR L8-2 metaG... | ecosystem: Host-associated > Plants > Roots >...
GGCCGAGGAGTGCTCACAGCTCTCGGAGGAGCTGGGGATGGACGACGACGTCGTCACGGAGATGCTCTGGCGGCAGACGCGGGCAACGGTGCTCGCGCACCGCGGAGATCGCACACCGGCGCTGCGCCTGGCGCGCCAGGCGGTTGCACTCGCGGAGCAGGCAGACGACTTGAACGCCCACGGCGATGCGCTTCTCGACCTGGGCGAGGTACTCGCCCTCTCCGGCCGCCGCGACGAAGCCGCTTCACCGCTGGAGCAGGCGCGCACCCTCTACGAGCGCAAGGGCAACCTGGTGATGGCCGCGCGCGTCCCGACGCCGGCCGCGCTCGGCGAGCGCAGCACGAGGCGGGTGATTTCTCAGTCGGGGTAGTCCGCTCGGTCCGGCCTACACCTATCTCGGACCGAGCCGGTGGCTGTACCTCCACCCGCACCCCTCCGGGCCTACCTCGAGCTCGTACTCCGCGCCCGCAGGGATGGACGCCCAATCGTCGGCAGACAACCACTTCCTCGGCACCACGTTGCCTCTCTGCGTTCCGCGTGTTGATGCGGATGCGCCCCGCTCAGGACGGTGTGCAACCCATGTGAGTCGTAGTGGTGGATTGATGATACTGATGTCCGGAATGATGGGCCGGTGAATTAATTGGTGCCGCTGTATCGCGATCGGCTGCCCGGTCACATGTGCTTGTACCTGATCGTGGCGGGGTTCGCCACGATCTCGAGCGTGTATTCCACGCGGGCTGGGATCCACACCCAGTCGCCGGGCCCCAGCTCAACCTCGGGGCCTTCGCCGGGTGGGCGAGCACCCTCGTTGACGCTGACCCGTACCCTTCCGTTCACGATCTGATGGAAGCCGTCCGTGTCGTGGTAGTGCGGACCGGTCGTCACGCCGACTCTTGCCAGGACGTCCAATTCGATCCCGGCCCCGAAAACGATGGGAATCAACTCCCCCTGGAATCCTGGTGCGTTGCCCTCTGCCGGAAGCACGTTCATCAACGTGGTCGCCAGCCTGTCCCGCGAGGTGAGGACCGTCGTCGCTTGGTTGAACCTGTGTTCGTCTTGTTCGACTGCGGCTCGAATGCGCCCCTGATCGTAGCTGACATCTGGCCCAATGCTCACTCGAGGCTCCTCTCGCTTTTCTCCGCTGACCCCGCCTAGCAGACCATACAATTCGTGGCCGTGTCCGGGGAGGTGGTGTATGAACACGGCACCACGTGATCCGGTGCTCACTTTATGCGGTGAGTGCCGTTGGTGCATGGTTTCCTGCAAATCCAGTCGGACCCACGGGACCCGTTGGCTCGAGCGTGCTATTGCCGCGGCGCCGGACCCGGCGGACGCCATCCGTGCGCAAGCTCTGCTGGCGTTGGGCGCGGTGAGATGCCGTAGTCCGGCACCGTCCGGTCAGTCCGTGAGAAGGCTGTGAGAGACACCAGCCATATCGTCGCCCTGGTGCCGGTCACGATCGCCAGTCGTCTGAGGCCTCACGCCAAGCCAATGCCCTACTGGGTCTCCGGAATCTACCCCATGACTGCCTGCACCGTGCAGGGGGTGGCGCCGTATCCTGACCAGGCTCCCTGCCTGGCCCTTAGTTTCTGGTCAGAGTGCTTCCGAAGGCTCAATGTCAAGAGTGGCCAGAGGTCATTTCCGGAGGAAACGCGAAGCGCCCTTGATATTGAGGGGAAGCACGTCACAATTCAGGGGCCATCCCCGGACCTGACCCCTTCCGTGTCACGTCTCCTCCGCGACTCGGCTGACGTGCGTCAAGCCCAGGTCGCGATGCCTGCGGCGTCGTCCGGGAGTGACCGTGACAATTCTCGGCCGACCACCTCATCGGGCACGCGAGGGGCACGGCCAGTACCTTCAGATCCACGGCCTTGTGAGCGACCCGGATGATAGGCATACCGACCACCCCCGTCCAGATGCAGCACTTCCGGCCGTCGAGTCGCTGGTGACGATTGGCCCCCGTGAACGCCCTAATGGTTTTCAAGAGTACCCGTGACTTATAGCCCATCACCGCTGCTACCTGCGTCATTGAAACTCGGGCTAGCGGAGTGAGCAAGATCATCCCATGCATATCCCGCGTCTTCGTGTTTAGACGATGCTGGAACTGATTCCTATCGGCGCCGGGTGTGATTGTCATCGTTGTCGGCCCGGGCGGGGTTGACTGGGGCGTCCCGCATGTCCACGTTCTGCAGTCAACTGTGCCCTACTGTAACTCCGATTAGTCGGAGCCTCTCAGTTGGGCAATGTCTATACGCGTAGCGATAGCCTCAGGGTGGTCGCCGCCGAGCCGCTCCTCACGCATGGCCAGGACGGTGGTGAGGGCCTGTTCGGCTTCCGCCCACCGGCCATGCTCGCGCCACACCCGGGCCAGCTCGTGCCGGGTGGCCAAGAGGTTGGGGTGGTCGCCGCCGACCTGCTCCTGATATGCGGCCAGGCAAATGGGCGGGCCGCATGACGAGCCGACGCGACCAAACCGCCTCGGTCCTGCTGACGGTGGAGGCGGCGGCCGATCGGCTGAGCACGTCCCCGCGGTTCATCCGCCGTTGATCGCCGAACGGCGCATCGAGTTCGTGAAGGTCGGCCGTCACGTCCGGATCAGCGAATCCGTGCTCACTGACTTCATCGACGCTGGCCGCGTCAAGCCACTAACCGCCGCGAGTACCCAACGCAAGAGACAGGAGTTGCGTAATGGCGAACCGAGATGGACACCGACGTTTAGGCAACGTCCGCAGACGTGAATCCGGGCGCTACCAGATCCGGTATCCGGGACCTGACGGGCGGATGTGCACAGGCCCGGAGAGTTACGAGCGGAAAAGCGATGCTGACCGCGCGCTTGTCATGATCGAAGTTCAGATCAGAGCGGGCGAGTGGACCGATCCTGAACGCGGGAAGGTGAAGCTCGGCGACTACGGATCCGCCTGGATCACCGAACGGCCCGGGCTGCGCCCCCGCACGATGGACCTGTACCGCTGGCTGCTCCGTAAGCACATTGAGCCTTACCTCGGCGGCGTACCGGTCGGAAAGCTGTCGACCCGCCAGATCCGGGAATGGCGCGCTACGCTCCTGGCCAACGGCGTGTCCGTCTCGGTAACGGCCAAGGCCTACCGGCTACTCCGCGCCATCCTCACGACGGCGGTAGATGACGACAAGCTCCTGCCCCGCAACCCGTGCCGGATCCGCGGCGCCGGGACAGAGGACGCAGCCGAACGGCCGGTCCTGACCGTGGCCCAGGTCTTCGAGCTGGCCGGGCAGGTTGGACGCCGCCCGGCCGCGGCCTCAGCTCAGTCCGGCCCGATGCATGTCATCTATATCGAGCGGTCGACCGGCGAAATGCTCCTCGGGCCACCCAAGTCCAGGGCAGGCCGCCGGATCGTCGGCCTTCCCGAGGTGATCGTCCCGACGCTCCGCGAGCACTTGGCCGTCTTCGCCGAGGACGACCCGGGCGCACTGGTCTCCCCCGGCGCCAAGGGCGGCCCGCTGCGGCGGGGCAACTTCAACAAGATGTCAGCCTGGCCACACGCCGTCGAGTCGATCGGTATGCCAGGCCTGCACTTCCACGACCTGCGCCAGGCAGGGAACCAGTTCGCCGCCTACAGCGGCGCTAGGCTCCGCGACCTGATGGCCCGAGACTGGTCAGGGCAGACATCCCAAAGAGTCGCCTGACCTGGGTTTTTGGATTGGAGCGGGTGACGGGAATCGAACCCGCACTATCAGCTTGGGAATCTGTGCCGTCCGGGCCTGTCACATGGCCTGACCTGCGGGGAGGGGTGTCCGCGAGCGACCGTGAGAGACCGCTCGTCACCGGGGTTAATGGCCCGCTAATGGCCCGACGAACTTGGCGCAGTCCGCGTGAATCGCCCGTGCCCTGCTCCTCGATCAGGTGCGCGCAACGGACAGGTTCGCGACTCCGGATCGTGGCTGGGCAGACGTATGCGGGGCATGATTCAGCTGTGCTCTGGAGGTCTCTGCGGGAGGTGATGCCGCTGTCGGCCGCCTTCCTCGATGCTGGTCACGTCGAAGTGATCTACCCGCAGCACCGGTAACTGCGAACCTGGCCGTCCTGGGGAGTCCTGGAGCATGTCCGGGCTGAGCCTGCGGTCATGCCGTACGACGAGCTGGCCGGGCAGATCACGCAGGCTCTAGGTGGTCATGTGGTGAGTATCTCGGCGGGGCCAGCTGGCCTGACGGCTGCCCTATGGACCCAGGACAGCTTCCCGCCCTGGTACCACGTGGTGATCTGGTCCGGCAGCCTGCAGGCTATGACACCGTCGCAGCCCCGAGTCTGGGGCAACCCGTGCTGGTCGGCGTCTGGCGTTCTGGCTGTTACCGCCTTTGACGGCACCCGGCGGGGAATCGTCACGATAGATCCTGGCGACGGGAGGACGCGGTGGTGGTCTCGGCCAGCCTCGTCCAGCTACCGGCTGCTTGCCCTGGCGGCCGGTGGCCAGGATTCTCTTGCCGTTCGCAGCGATCACGACGGATCGGCGTGGCTCGTCCGCGCCGTGCACGGCGGCGCCGATCACCGCCTGCAGATCCTGCACCCAGCCGATGGGGTACCTGTCAGGGTGGTCACCTGGTCTAACGACGGGATTACGCTGGAGGGACTGCTGGCCGCCGCGGCCGACGCCGGACCGCAGCGGCTGCTGGTGCTGCTGCATGGCGGCCCGGTCGGCGGCCTAGTCTGCGGTGAGCATCCGGATCCGTCGGCCTGGGTTTCGGCGGGCTTCGCGGTGTTCATGCCCGATTTCCGCGCCTCGGGTATCGCGGGGCAGCACCTCATGACCGAGGCCTTCCGCCGCCCGTGGCTTCCCGCAGCCGACCCCGAAGCCGGTGACGTGCTGGCTGGCGTGGACATGCTCATCGCCAACGGCGTCGCGGACGGGCACGCCTTGTTCTTGCTGGGCCACAGCTATGGCGGCTACCTGGCCGGGCGCATCCTTGCCCGCGATCACCGGTTCGCGGCCGCAGCGTGCTGGGATGCCGTCGCCGACCTGCGGCTTCTGGATCCGGCAAGCCGGAAGATGCAAGCCGCCTGGCTCGGCAGTGACCCTGGCCGGTCATCCGGACGGTGAGTCTCTGCATCTCCCATCGAGTACGCCCGGGACATCCGTACGCCATTGCTGCTGATCTACTCCGCGAGCAGCGGCTCGGTCGTCCAGGGGCGGGCCTGGCAGGCCTCACTGTCTGCGGCCCGGATAGAGCACAGGCTGATCACCATCGACGAGGCCGACCACGTGTTCTCATCCAGCCAAGCCCAGCGGCGACTTCACCAGGAAGTGACCGGATGGTTCGAGCATGCACAACCCCGAGGAAGGAGAATCACCGGCATTGACGCCATAGACCGGGACGCATAGTTCGCATGTTTGTTAACGCCTTGCGTTAATAACGCATTGCGTTATCATGGAGGGTGCTGAGATCCTTCGGGGACAAGGACACCGAGGCGATCTGGCGGCGGCAGCGATCGCGGAAACTGGACACGACAACACAACGCGCCGCCTGGCGCAAGCTCGCGATGCTGGACGCCGCGGAGACCCTGGGAGACCTTCGGGTGCCTCCGGGCAACCGGCTCGAGAAACTGGCAGGTGACCGCGCGGGGCAGTACAGCATCCGGATCAACCGGCAATGGCGGGTCTGCTTCCGCTGGTCCGAAGCCGGCCCGGAAGACGTCGAGATCGTTGACTACCACTAGGAGGAGCCGTGACAGCTGAGACGGTCATGGCACCGGTACACCCTGGCGAGATCCTCCTCGAGGAGTTCCTCGGACCGCTCGGGGTGAGCCAGTATCAGCTGGCCAAGGCGGTAAGCGTGCCTGCCAGGCGGATCAACGAGATCGTCCACGGGCAGCGCCGGATCAGCGCTGACACGGCACTGAGGCTCGCCCGCTACTTCGGCACCTCGGAACGGTTCTGGATTAACCTGCAGGCCCGCTACGACCTTGAGGTCGAGAAAGACCGGCTAGGCGCGGCACTCGACGACATCCAGCCCCTGAGCGCCACAGGCTGACGCCGACACGGACTATCAGCTTGAACAGCCCAACCCTTCTCACCATCGTGATTTCCGCGGCGTTAATGGCCCGGCTGGTCAAAGTCGGGCGCTCACAAGATCACCAATGAGCCGTGGAGAGCGGGGCTGACCTGCGCTTTCAGACTGGAGCGGGTGATGGGAATCGAACGCGCACTATCAGCTTGGGAATCTGTGCCGTCCGGGCCTGTCACATGCCCTGATCTGCAGGGCCGGGGTGTCCGCGAGTGACCGTGAGAGACCCATCGTCACCGGGGTTAATGGCCCTTAATGGCCTGGCTGTCTTCGTCGGACCTACGCTCATGAGGTTTCGCGACCGCCATCAGGGCTGCAGGCGGGATGGTCAGGCTTGCGCCCGCGGCTACCTTGCGCCCCGGCGGCTGGGGGCGTGCCCGGGCGGGCTTTCGCCGTGTCGGGGCTGCGATCAACCCGGCGGGTAGGTCGGCGGTGAGCGTGGCCAGCTCCGCCTGGGTCCGCGAGGCCAGCGCCTGACCCACCCGCGCATCCAGCTCGTTCTCGGTCAGCCGGCCCTGCACGAATGCCGCCTTGAGCAGATCGATCGCCTGCTCGCGGTCAGCATGCGATGCCCGCAGGCAGCCGCGGTCCGGCGCAGCTGCCATCTCGTCTCCCCGCCCAGCCATCACCGGCGCCCCCCCCACCAGACAATAAAGGAAAGCGTAACGCGGCTGCCGTCTCGCGGACATCCTCGGACCTTCTTATCCGTAGGAGTAGGCAAGTCGTGCAGGACCGTCTGATACGGCCACTCGGCGCCGAGGCGGCGGGCTTCGGCGAAGGGCACAGTCTGCGCGGTGCCAGTCTCCGCCGAGCCCGCCGGTTGATAACCTGGATGCGGCTCAGCGATTACCAAGGTCGATGGTGCGCTGATCCTGCTCGTTCCCGCAGACGCGGGAATTGGGAGTGCAGGCAGAGATGAAGCCTTGCGCGACTGCGGTACCTTTCTTAAACGCCTTGCCCGGCTGCGCGGTCACAAGCACGAGGACAGTCTGATTCGCGTTCGTGCATCCAACTTGGGTTGACCCGAAGCCAGTTGCGACCGCGCTTCCGGCGCGTTGGGTGAGGCTCACATCGACAAAGGCAGTCCTGGCGCCGGCGCACTCGATCTGGACGGTGACGTTGGCGCCCGCTCCCTTGGCGACCAGCGTGGCTGGCGAGTTCACATGGATTTCAAGCAGGAGCGGCGGCGAGAAGAATCCCAAGGCGGGGCTGGCGGGTCCTACGACAGCCACCGCGGCCCCACCCGCGATCGCGAGCGCAGCCAGGGCGGCCTTAACCTTCATGTGACGCTGCATTCCACTTTCCCCTTTCGTTGAACGGTTGGATCACTGCCGGGTACTGGAGGCCGGGTGGTTGATGGGCGGCAAGGCCGACGATCGCCCCAACGGTGAACGGAATTGCGGGCACCTGCCAGAGGAAGTCGAAACCACTATGCAGAAGGAAGGCGGTGGCCGCAGCGACGGCGCCTGCCCACAGCGCGCGCCCGGGCAGGTCTATTCGTGCCCTCCACAGCAGGCGCCCGACTGCGAGCAGGAGGATGGCGGCCAGTGCTGCGCCGGCGAGGCCGAGGTCGGTGAGTACCTGCAGATACTCGTTGTGGCTGTACCGGTCGATATAGAGGCCGCCGCCGGGGCCGGTCCAGCGCAAGATGGCCTGCCCGGGCCCCGCCCCGGCCAACAGGTGGTGTTCAACGATGCGCAGCGCGGCGGCGGCCTCGCCGGAGCGAGCGGATGAGGCGAGCGTGAACCGCGCATGCGTGAGCGCGCGGATGGCGCCATGGACCTCCGGCGCGCGGTAGATCACGAACACCGCGGCCGCCAGCGCCGCGCCGACGATAGGCAGTGCCAGCGCGGGGCCGGTCAAGCGCTGGATCAGGACCGCAATCACCAGGCCGGCGGCCACCGCGAGTGCCGCGATCAGGGGCCTGGCAGGTGCGGTGGCGCGCAGGGACGGGACCAGGCCGACCAGCGCCACGCCAGCCCCGGCAACCGGCCCTGCAGCGGCCCGTGCCAGCGCACGTGCGCCCAGTACCCAGCACAAAACGAGCAGGCCAACCGCAAAGGCCGCGGCGCCAGCCCGACTGAGCGTGGCACCAGCGCCGGTGAGCAAGCTGGTGGCAGCCAGGCAAAGGTAAGCCGATCGCGGCGCGGCCGTCAGGCGCGCCAGCGCGACCAACGACAGCGGCACCAGCAAGGCTGCTGTCGCGTTCGCATATGTCAGCGTCGACCCGGCACGCCATAGGCCCTGCGCCGGCAGTCCCCACGGCCGCATGTGCAGCGCAACGCCAAGCCACCCGGTCATGGCCACCAGGACGCCAACAGCCAGCACGCCGCCGAGTAGCGTCTCACGCGAGGCGGCGTCCAGCCGGCGGCTCACCGACACGACCGCAGCCGTTCCGGCGCCGAACAGCACCCAGCCAAGCGCGCCAGTCGGCGTCCCCGCCGCTGCCGCCCGGATCAGCGCCCAGGCCGCCAGCAACAGGCCCGCTAGGACAAACCCGGTGCGCAGGTCGGCCACTGGCAACACACGGGCGGCCAGCGCGACCGCGAGCGCAAGCGCGATGAGGGCCACGGCGAACCACTGGATCGTACTGAAGAAGGCCCCCTGCCCGAAGGCAGCTGCCGCGAGTGCCATCAGGAGCAGCAGGCTCGTTGACATGACCGTGACGTCGTTCAGGCGGTGCTGTGGCGCCTGCGCGGTGTCGACTATGCCCCCCGCACGCCAGCCCATGCGGCCCTCCACGACATATCTTCGCGGCTATCGAAGCTACAGTAGTCCTACCGAGAGCCATTTATAGAGCCAAAAGCTAAGCGTTTTCCGGAAATCCTGCGTACGTCAGATCATCAACCGGGCAAACCGGCATGACACGGCACTAATCGGTCCAGGTTTGGCCGGGGTGGCCTAGCCGGTGGTCCCATGCCGGACCTCCCCCATTCCCATGATCGCCGCCAACTACGGGAGCCGGAGAGGGGAGTCAAGTCCGTCTTTGCGTGTACGTTGACCAGGCGCTTTACTGGCAGTTGTTGTCTTGCGGTCACAGGCTTGACGCCCGGTGGAGGCGATCCATAATTACCAGGCGGCGGGAATGGGGGTCACTTGCACCTTCCCGTCTCACGTTGTCGTGTCCCAGGTGATCAGTGAGGTGATCTCAAGAAATAGGTTTGGACGGGTAGGCTTTATTCCACCCAGGCGAGGGCACCGGGGCAGACATACGGACAAACAGGACTGCCCGGAGATAGCCGTGGAGCCCCCAGTAGAAGAGGTCTCACCACAAATCACCTTCACTGGAAGGCTCCACGTGATCGTCTATCGTGCCACGCTTGACGTCCCCAGGGGACTGGCGCATTTCGTTGCAAAGCTGCTGGCCACAGACGGGCGGCGGCGCGGTACGCCGCGCGGCAGCCGGGCGCTGGGCGGCTTCTGGTAGGCGGTGCTGGGCTGCGTGGTTCCGCGACCGCATCACCGCCGGTGACCGTGCATCTCGCGGGCCACCGCCTACCGCTATCTCGATGAGGTCATCACCGTGCTCACAGAGCAGGCTCCGGACCTGCGTAAGGCGCTGGAGCGGGCCAAGGACGCGGGGTCCTCGCAGGTGATCCTGGACGGTAAGGTCATCGCCTGCGACCGGTGCAAGGAACCGGCCGTCAGCGTAAAAGGCGAGGTCATTGACCTGTGGTACCCCGGCAAGGCGCATGCTCATGGCGGTAACGTCCAAACCGTGCCCGGTCCCAGCGGTTCCCGCTGAGGTCGCGCAGGCCGAGCCCGGCTCGGTGCACGACATCACCGCCGCGCGCCTGCACGCCCTCTACCGGGCCGCGGCGGGTGACTTGCCCACCCTCGCCGATCCCGGCTATGAGGGCGTCGGCATCGGCATCCTCATCCCGGTCAGGCAACCCGCTGGCGGGGGGGACTGGATATCAATACCCGCACTCGCAACGCCATCCAGCGCTCGCTGCGCTGCCTCGGGAACGCGGATCCGCCTTGCTCACCGGCCGCTGGCGCGCCCTCCAGCACATCACCCCCAGCCCCGGCAAGATCGGCGACATCGCCCGTGCCGCCCTCGTCCTGACCATTTCGAACACGGCTGCATCACCTGAAATTCGCTGAGATCACCTCCACGACCTGCGCCACACCGGGAACCAGTTCACGGCCCGAGGCGGCGCCGGGCTGCGGGACCTGATCACCTGCATGGGCCACGACAGCGAGCGGGCCGCAGTGATCTACCAGCGCGAGGCCCGCAGCGCCGACCAGCTCATCACGAACGCGATCGATGCCCACGTCCAAGGCGAGCAGCGCAGGGACGACGAGGACGGATCAGGCGGGGCCCTGGTCCCTGCAGGCTTATGGCGCGCTAATGGCACGGAAGATCAGCAACGACTGTCGAGGGCTAACGAGCGGACGTTCCAAACCGGCTCTGACCTGGGCCTTAACTCTTGGAGCGGGTGACGGGAATCGAACCCGCACTATCAGCTTGGGAAGCTGTACCGTCCGGGCCTGTCACATGGCCTGACCTGCGGGGCGGGGTGTCCGCGAGTGACCGTGAGAGACCGCTCGTCACCGGGGTTAATGGCACGCTAATGGCACGGCGGATCGTGGTCCGGCCTGCGCTGATGGCCGCGGCCTGGTCCTTCCCCGTCCTCCTCGATAGCTGCCGTCCCTCGGGCCGCGGCCGCCGTGTCAAGGCTCGCGAAGCGACCGCGTGCGGCTTGGCCTTGACACGGCGGACTCGGCCGAGACAATCGAGCAGCGAGAAGGACGGCACGACCCTGCCGGATCCGCCGACCGAACCGTACGTCGCTGGGTTATGAGCCATACGACGTGCGTCTCTGCCGTCCCGGGGAGTCTCCAGTCACCGCCTTGGCCTCGGCAGACGTGCGGAGCGAAGCCGTCTCGGGGCTTCCGCGTCTCCCCCATCTCGAGTCGTCTCGCTGCGTTCGGTTTACAAATCGGTTTACAGAACCGCCTCCTGGCCTGCGGGTTCCTGCCGTTCGACCGGCCAGGAAACCCGTGCTCGACGCCGCCCTGCCCCCTCGCCTGAACCCGACTGCATCCAGGCGGGCAATAACGACTTCTCCTTAGAGCCGAGAGAACGGGCTGGCAAATCAATAAGCCATTTGCGGACCCGGAAGGATTTGGCAACCGCAGGCAGAGCCTTGAGTCCCTCGGGGCCGGACTTATCGTAAACGTGTCGCGCGAACCGCAACCAAGCGAGCCAGGCGACGAGGGAACTGAGTGAGGGAATAGACAAGACGAAGATCCACGTGGGCATGGCAGCACTCCAGGAGCCCGCCTACAGCCCGATACGAGGCGGAGCCTATCTGTCGTGCGCCGAAGCACCTAGTTTTTATGGGTACGACTTGCCGTCCCTGTCCATGCTCGAACCACCCCGCCAAGGCTTATGCCTGTGCGTGTGCCTAATAGCAAGAACCCATCAGGCAAAACATGTCTCGGACGCGGACCGTAGCATGAGGCCGTGTCCTCCCCGGCGTCCGGAGACCGTGCCTTATGCCACTCGGGTTGCAATCCGCCGAGACGGCGTTCGCGTAGGGTCGCACCTTACGTAGCAGGCTACATGAGGTGAGGACATGTCCTCAAGCGCAGGGCGCGCCCGTAGGTATGCGGCAAGTTCAATCCATCGGCCGCGTAGTCGTGCGGGCTCTAACTCCGCTGCGTGAAGCTATCACATCCGATGCGAGCTCCAGCGTTGCTGTGCGGCCTGGCGGCTGATGCCGAGACGGGCGCCGATCTCAGTCCAGGAGTAGCCGCGGGCGCGCAGGCCCTTGACCGCCTCAGCCCATGGCGGCGTCGATCTCCTCAGCCAAGCCGACCAGGAGGACCAGAGCCTCCACGTCGCTGTCTCCGACGCGGCGACTGTAGGCGCGCAGGACGCGGCGGACGAACGCACCGTACTCGTCGTTCTCGACCTGTCGTCATGGCCGTTTCGGTGTCAACCTCGCCTTGACAGTGCTCGCCCTAGGAAGCTGGGCCGCTCGTGATGGACCGCACAGACAGGTGGCTACTGTCTGGCTGGCCGGCGCGCCGCGACGGGTCGGCCCCCAGGGCCGCAGCCCGGTGCGAGCGCGGCCGGGCGCGGCGGAGCCGCCTTGATCTAGTGCGGCGTAATTCGGCACTCAGCACAGCGGACGAACAAAACGAGTGGCCCGATGTCCTGTCCCGGTAGATGCTTGACATTCCAGTCCCACCAAGGGCTTATAGATGCCGGTAATTCGGCTTCGCTGTCATGAGGGTTATCTCGTAGCCAGGCCTGGGCTTCCTCGATCACTTCGGCAGCTGCCGGGCTCCCCGGTACCGCCTGCACAAGGGCGAGCAGCGCCGCCCGCACTTCACTATCCTCGGGATGCTCTCGCAGCCAGGCCCGGGCCTTCTCGATCACCTCACCGCCAGGGAAACCAGGTACCTCCCGCACCAAGGCCAGGAGCCCTTCGCGCACACTGGTAGCGCCCGGATGATCACGCAACCAGGCCCGCGTCTCCTCGATCACCTCGCCGCTGGGGTTAACCGGTACCGCTCGCAAACGAACGACCAGCGCCCGCCGTGCTCCGGTATCGCCGAGATGATCACGGAGCCAGGCCCGGATCTCTTCCACGATGGCCGGGTCGTGGGCGAATGCCTGCTCCGCCGCCGCCGCGTCATCACGCGCGAGCGCCACTTCACCGACCCGGCTGTGCGCGGCCGCCAGGTTCTGCTGCCAGACGATATTGCCGGGATCCAGCGCCGTCAGCCGCTCGAAGATGACCAGCGACCGACCGAACGCCTGCTCCGCCATTGCCAGGTCGTCACGCGCGAGCGCCACTTCACCGACCCGACTGTGCGCGACCGCCAGGTTCTGCTGCCAGACGATATTGCCGGGATCCAGCGCCGTCAGCCGCTCGAAGACGGCCAGATCGTGGGCGAATGCCTGCTCCGCCGCCGCCGCGTCATCACGCGCGAGCGCCACTTCACCGACCCGGCTGTGCGCGGCCGCCAGGTTCTGCTGCCAGACG
>Ga0207700_10001548_pt1 | contig 13040 bp, 8 predicted proteins | sample LARL82metaG_FD_184348 | JGI IMG/M metagenome (GOLD analysis project Ga0207700, IMG submission 184348) | Corn, switchgrass and miscanthus rhizosphere microbial communities from Kellogg Biological Station, Michigan, USA - LAR L8-2 metaG... | ecosystem: Host-associated > Plants > Roots >...
CTGCTGCGGCAGTCATGCTAGGTGGCAAGCCTACTCTTATTCCAGCATCTGAGGGAACCACAGTTGGGGGAAAGGCGTTTCCTTCTGTTGTTGGGCTCACAAAAGATGGTCAACTAATAGTTGGTGAACCAGCCCGAAGACAGGCAGTAACTAACCCTGAGGGTACAGTAGTAGCAGCAAAAAGAAAAATGGGAACAGATCACTTTTTTAAAATTTATGATAAAGAGTACAAACCTCAACAAATTTCTGCATTCATCTTACAAAAAATAAAGAGAGATGCCGAGGCATTTACTGGAGACAAGGTCGAAAAAGCAGTAATTACGGTACCTGCTTATTTCAATGATAATCAAAGACAAGCAACTAAAGATGCTGGACAAATTGCGGGTCTTGATGTTGTTAGAATAATAAATGAACCAACTGCTGCCGCACTTGCCTTTGGACTAGACAAATTAAAACAAGATATGAAAATTATGGTGTTTGACTTGGGTGGAGGTACACTAGATGTTACCATTATGGAAATGGGTGGCGGTGTCTTTGAAGTAATGAGTACTTCTGGAGATACTCAGCTAGGAGGTACTGATATGGATAAAGTTTTGATTGATTATGTTGTTGATAGTTTTAGAAAAACATCAGGCATTGATATTTCCAAAGATAGTGCAGCCATGGTACGAGTAAGAGAAGCAGCTGAAAAGGCAAAGATTGAACTTTCTTCAATATTTGAAACTGATATCAATTTACCGTTTATATCATATGACCAATCTTCTGGACCTAAAAATCTTGAATTAAAAATAACCCGCGCAAAGTTTGAAGAGCTCATAAATCCGATAGTGGAAAGATGCAGACCTTCTGTTACGAAATCTATGGAAGATGCAAAGCTTACTCCTGCTGATGTTAGTAAAATAATCCTAGTCGGTGGTCCAACTAGAATTCCTCTAGTCAAAAAATTTGTAGCGAATTTGATGGGAAAAGAACCTGAAGCAGGAATAGATCCGATGGAAGCAGTAGCATTAGGAGCAGCTGTTCAAGCAGGAATTATTGGTGGTGAAGTCACAAGCGATATTGTACTTTTGGATGTAACTCCTCTCACACTGGGTTTAGAGGTTCTAGGAGGATTGAGAGAACCTATAATTGATAGAAATACAACAATTCCTACTTCTAAAAGCAAGGTTTTCACAACTGCTGCAGACAATCAAACTGCTGTTACCATACATGTAGTTCAAGGAGAGCGACCAATGGCTACAGATAATGTATCACTTGGAAGCTTTAATCTATCTGGTATCCTTCCTGCACCGAGAGGTATTCCACAAATTGAAGTCAAATTCGATATTGATGCAAACGGTATACTCAATGTTGCAGCAAAAGATCTAGCTACACAAAAAGAAGCAAAAATAACCATTACTGCTAGCACAAAACTTGCCAAAGAAGACATAGAAAAAATGACAAAAGATGCTGAACTCTTTGCTGAACAAGACAAAAAGAAGAAAGACGAGGTACTGATCAAAAATGAAGCACAACAAGCTATCTACGCAGCTGAAACTTTGATCAGCCAACAAAAGGACAAGATATCACAAGATCAAGGTGTACAGGTAAGTAATGCAATAAAAGATCTAAAAGATGTTCTTGATAAGAGCGTTGAAGAAATAAAACCAAAACTTGATTCGCTAACTAAATTAATAAATGACATAAGTACAGAACTTTACAAAAATGTTACACCTCCACCTGGAGCAGCTGGACAAGGTGGACCTGAAGCAACTGCACAAAGTGGGCCTGATGCAACTGGACAGGATGCAGGCAAGTCGCAGAACTGATCTTTATACAAGGGAAAGTGTAGTTGAGTTATAATGAGTTCCAAACGTGATTATTATGAGGTTTTAGGAGTCTCAAAAAGCTCAACACCTGATGAGGTAAAATCACAATATCGTAAACTTGCTTTAAAATTTCATCCTGATAAAAACAAGTCACCTGATGCTGCAGAACACTTTAAGGAAATTTCAGAAGCATATGCAGTGTTATCTGACTCTGAAAAACGTAAACTCTATGATACTTATGGTCATGCTGGCGTAGATGGAAAATACAGTACAGATGACATCTTCCAAGGTTCACGAGCCAACTTTGAAGATATTTTTGGAGGCGCTGGTGGTTTTGAATCTATTTTTGAATCTATTTTTGGTAGAGGGGGAGGATTTCGGTTCGGAGGGTTTGATTTTGGAGGATCTGGTAGAGTACGAGGCTCTGATCTTGTGTATGATACAGCATTGACATTAGAAGAAGCATTCAAGGGGAAAAAAGAAGAGATTGATCTGCCTAGGCTAGTAAATTGTGATACTTGCAATGGAACAGGTTGTGCTCCTGGTACTTCCGTGAGGACATGTTCTGTATGTAACGGTCATGGTCAAACTAGAGTATCACGCAGCACTGGATTTTCTACATTTGTAACTGTACAACCATGTAATACTTGCAAAGGTCAGGGCAAGATCATAGAAAGACCGTGTTCAAAATGTAAAGGGGTCGGAAAACAAAAAACAACAAAAAAATTCTCATTTGAAATTCCTGCTGGAGTAGAGGATGGAGAATACAGGATCCAGGGAGAAGGTGAATCAGTTCAAAACGGCGTAAACGGAGATCTGATTGTTAGAATACGAGTTCAACCGCATGATAAATTCAAAAGAGATGGATCTGATATCTTCTATGATGCAAATATTTCTATGATTGATGCAGCATTGGGCAAAAATATCATGGTTGAAACACTTGAAGGACAAGAAAAACTTGAGGTAGAATCAGGAAGTCAGCCAAATACCATAATAAAACTAAAAGGAAAAGGACTTCCTCGTCAGAGTGGAAGGGGTAGGGGCGACGAGTATGTTAGACTTGTTATCAATATACCTACAAAGATGGACAAACATCAGCGTAAATTACTTGAAGAATTAAAAGATAGTTTTAACAGAGATTGATGAAATTGAGAATAGCGCTTGATGTGGATGGAGTTTTAGCTGATGTCATTGCATCTTGGTTGTCGTATAGTAACAAAATAAGACCGGCAATATCAAAATCTCAAATATCTGAATGGGATTTTTGGAAAAATCATAGTATAGATAAATTTGATTTTTACAATGAACTCTCAATATGTTGGAAATCCTGGGAAAGTATCCCTCCTACAGAAAACAATATTGCACATGCTACTACACAACTATCAAATCTTGGTACTGTTGACATTGTAACTGCACGAGACGAGTCTACTCACAATGATGTAAAAAATTGGCTCAAACTGCATAAAATAAATTTCAAAAATTATGTTGGTGTATTGGAAGGAATAGAAAAATCACGATTAGATTATGATGTATTTATTGATGATTCGCCTCTCAATGCAAAAAGTATGTTGGAAGAAGGAAAATCTGTAATACTTTACTCGCAGCCGTGGAATACATCTTTTGAAGATGATCAAGCAATTAGGATACATGAGCTAAAAAATGCTGTACCTATAATTGATAAAATGATCAATGCGGACAAGTCCATTAGATATGGCAAAAAACAAGTATGATGTCAAACGGTATGTGAAATTACTTGCAGAGTGCTGTTCTACTGTAACAAAACCATTTGGAACAGAAATTACATCGAGGTAGACAGAAATCATGTTTTCAAAGTGGGCAAAATAGCAAAATTTTCGATATTTTGACAATTAAGTGATATAATATATTCATGTTTGTAGAAACCATCATACGCTTTGAACATTAAACAAAAGAAATATCATCTAATTGCACTTGTTTTGGTCATCTCTGTGATAGGCATCACCGGATTTTCGCTAAGAACACAATCGGAGAATTTTTTATCAATATCACCATCACCATCACCATCTACTAGTCACATTTCTGCTGTGTCAGAACATGTTGTTTCACCAACTACTATTGTCCTGTCACCACAAACCAGATCTATTGATCAAACAAATATTTCAATAGTTGGAAATCTACATGAAAATAAGATACTAACGACGAGTAACTTTCTACTCTCCTTGATACATAATGTATACAAATCAGCGAATTTTCTCTTGTTTGCCAATGCTCAAACTTCGGGTCCAAATAATGTTCCAGTACAAGTGACCATAGCTTCCGGTGCAGGAGGCAGTCAAAATGCGGCTTGTGTAACAAATAACAACTGTTTCTATCCATCTAATGCACAGGTAACTGCCGGAGGAACGGTCCAATGGACAAACACAGATTCAGCAAGCCATACAGTAACCAGTGGAAAAGTAACTGATAACATAGTAGGTACATTGTTTGATAGTGGCATAATCAAACCCGGAACAACATTTTCGGTAGCGTTTACACAAACTTCTGGGGTCTTTAATTATTTTTGTAGTATTCATCCTTGGATGACAGGAAGTGTTACCATTCAGGGTACTTCATCTACACCCACTCATCCGAATCTTTTTGTTTCTGCAGAAAATTCTCAATATGGTAATTATTTTGCGGGTCCTCAAGTAATCCAAGTAATCGTTACTGACCCTGATATCAACAGATTAGACCAAGCTTATGGAGAACCTGTAGTAACCATCAACGGTAAGAAATTGAGAATGGCCCAGGCAACAGACGGAAATTGGTATGCATACTTTGCAGATAGAAATCAGGCAGTTGCAGCAGCTAATACTGTAGCAAAATCTGGAAAGGGTTTGAATTTTGGTGGTTTTTGTTCTGCCTCTAGTACACTCAGTGTAAAAAGTGGCGTTACTTTTACAGATACTCAAGGATTTACCATTGCACGAGGTGGATTTGGTTCAACTAATCATACCTCAGCAAATGTACTTAATACAACAGGCATTGCAAACCAACTTTGTAGTACTGGCAGTCCTGCTACATCTGGTCAAATGGAGCACGTTGTACGACAAAACAAAACCTTGAACACAAACCCATCTGGTTTTGCAGCTAGCTCTACATATGAAAATGTGTGGCCTATAATACAACTCTATGATTTTTCTTCAGTTCCAACTGCAGTAACTGTTGATTATCAAAAAAATGGAGGAGACCAGATAGTCAACCTAAACTTTGATAGAATACCTGTAAACATGATTGGTGCAACACTGGACCGAGGTAGTTATCCTCCGTCTTCAGAAGTTTATGTGAACCTGTATGATCCACAACTTAACATTGATCCAACTGACAAAAATAGTTGGACATGGGGCAGCAATTCAAACAATGAAACTCTTTTCTATCAGGCATTTGATAAAAATGGAAATCCTGATGCAGATGGAACAAGCGGAATGCAGAATGTAGTTGGTAATTTAACTTCCTTCCTGTTCAATCACAATGGAAAACTATCTCTTAATTTGGCATCAAGTTCGTCTTCTCCTGCAACAAAACTCAGGGGTACGGGACTACAGATTCTAAATTCTGCATCAGGTACAAATTCAATTTCATCCTCTTCTCAACCAATTACCTTTCTGGAAACTGATATCAACTCTGGAGTTTTTATAAATTATGACTCGTCAGTGAAATCTGATCTGATCACTGTTTCTGACATATCGAGTCTGCTAACTTCGTCGATTAGATATAATGATATTAGTTATTCAATACTTGCGTATCCTTCTAGTAACTTTTTTGGATATGATGCACTCAATTCTACAAAATCTGTTCTAAATAACCTCCCTATTGCTTTTGACAATACAGTGTCAACAAATCAAAATACAGACGTATCGGTTTTTCTTTCTGGAACCACAAAAAACAACACACCTCTGGTATTTGTCTTGTCTTCTAATCCCATACATGGAACACTATCTAATTTTGATCCTGTACATGGCAGAGTAATCTATACTCCTGATACGAACTTTGTTGGAACTGACAGTTTTACATTCAAGACAAATGATGGCAGTTCTGATAGCGGAAATGTAGGCACAATAACATTAACCGTAAATTCTGTCATCCCATCTCCAGTAGCTAATATCTTGTCACCTTCAAATGCAAATTCTGGTACCGTTGTAACGCTAGATAGCTCCCAAAGTACTGTAGCGCCTGGTCATGCCATAACACATTCATGGCTCCAAACATCTGGACCTCAAGTGGTTTTCTCTTCATCAAACGCTACGGAAATAACATTTACTTCTCCATCTGTCACATCTAGTACAATCCTTTCAATCATACTACGAATAAGCGATGGTTCTGCTACTAGTTTAGCTTCTACTACTATACAGATATTGCCAGTACCTAATGTAATCAATGCACCTCCGATAAAAAACAATACGAACATAGCAACAACCTCTTGGTTTCTTGCGAGTTCTAATTTCTCGCCAACCAGATTTGCATTAGATCCATCTGGCAATGTTTTTATAACAGGCTCAAACAAAGTTGCCTTTTTTGATATTTCAAAAAATAATTTTACCAAATGGACAGTTCCATCATCTTCCCCCGATACTGGAATTGCAGTAGATTCTCACGGTAAAGTGTATTTCACAGAAAATAGTACAATCGAAAAGCTGGACCCACAAACAAACATCTTTACAGAATATAATGTTGGTAATGGCACAAATCCCTATTTGCTTGCACGAGGACCATCTGATAATATCTACTTTGCAGAGTCACGTTCTATTGGAATCTTGAAACCATCAAACAATGTATTGATAGATTACAACATGGCATTGTTATCGCCAGCAGTTTTTGTGAGCAGTCTAGCAGTAGATAATTCTGGCTCTGTTTATTTCACAGATTACCTGCATAGTACAGTAGGTAAACTAGACACCACGACAAATGTTTTGACAAAATGGACATTACCTACAAAAAACAGTAATCCTTCTTCAGTTGCAGTTGATTCCACTGGAAATATCTATTTTACAGAGAGTGGGGGAAGGATAGGTAAGGTCACTACTTCAACAAATACTATAACAGAATGGCGTGTTGTCAATGATGAATTTGGAGGAGTAGGAGGTGCTATAGCTGTGGATCCGTATAACGATGTATTCTATACTGTATCAGACAGTGGTGGGAATCTAGGAAGGCTAGTGCCATCTACAGGTACTATTACTGAATGGTCGGATGTTCATGATTCTGGTACCTTGATAGCAGATCCTTCCGGAAATCTGTATCTGGGATCAACTGATGGAATTACCAAAGTTACGGGTCCATCTGTACATTAAGGTGTAAACTTGACAAAAAGACGCGCATACCTTCTCATAGGAATTGCAGTCCTGTCTACACTTGTAACCGGAGCGTCCCTGGAAGACAACCTTGTACAAAATATCATATCCCCAATAGTGTCTATCTTAATTCCATCCTCTACTACAGTAACAACATCAACTAGTACAACAAAACCAATATCTTCATTTTCAAATGCAACCACATCTTCTTCACCTCTATCTGTAATTCCGTCCTCTACTACTGTATCAACAGCATCTAGTACAACAAAACCAATATTCTCATTTTCAAATGCAACTCTGGCATCATCTCCAGTTACAATCATACCATCATCCAATACGATATCTGCATCTGTCTTTACCACATTTCCACCCATGTCTTCATTAACAATCAGTCCACAATCCTCTGTTCAAAGTGGTTCATCATTTTCAAATCCAACTGTTCCAATCCTCTCTTCTTCAATTATCAGTCCACAATCCTCTGTTCAAAGTGGTTCATCATTTTCAAATCCAACTGTTCCAATCCTCTCTTCTTCAATTATCAGTCCACAATCCTCAACTCTTGTTGGCAATGTGATTCAAGGAAAGACAACAATATCTAATTCCCTAACCAGTTTTACATTTGATCCATCCACCAACATTAACACCATCACCATATCTAGTAGTAATGCACTACTCACCAATATCATAATTCCATTTACTGTAACTAATCCCAAGATTGACTATGGACAGATTTTATCCACAGAATCTAATGGTGATAAATCTGTAATAATTGATAATCCGCTCTCAATTTCTTCTCATACAACTAATGCTAATCTTGATGTTTTCATCCCTTCTGGAATTAAAATAAGAGGCTCTTCAAACTGGGCAGGAATTATGAATTTGCCTACCCTCATGGCTAAAAACACGATTAATGTTTCAACTATTGGTACATCATCTATTGTAAGCTCTGTTATAGAACTTGGATACAATGATGTCCAGTTGACATTTGACAAGCCTGTCAGAATTGCATTCCATGATAAAGGAGATCAAAGTATTGCATTTCAAAGAAATGGTGTAGATACAGTAATTTCCACTTCCTGTAACAGTGATGATTCTGCTTCAGTAATTTCACAGTTAGGCAACACTGGAGAGTGTAAGATTACAATAGGAAATGACCTTGTGATATGGACATTTCACTTTACTACCTTCTTTACTTTCTCGTCTACTAGTACTACAAACACACCCTCTACTCCATCAAGTACAACCAATTCTGGTTCTAGTGGAGGCGGAGGATGGGACGAATTATCAAGTGGTCTAGAACTGGGAAGTGGTTTCTCAAATGTGAGAATATATCAGATATCATGGGATCTTCTAAAGGATCACAAGGTGCAAGTTGTAGTGACCAAAGGAGATGGTATTTTCGTATTAATACGATCAAGTATCTCTGGAATACACCCAGCACAGTTATCCACTGAACAACCTTATCTAGACAAGTCTGTTTTTGAAGCTCCACTTTCTTCAAGCGAAAAATATTTTGAAGTAGAGCTGGAAAATCTTTCAGGTCCAAAACCTGTCATCATTAAACAAGAAGTTCTTATCACAGGACCAACTGGACTGATAGTCAATTCTCAATCACGGTATGTTCAAAATACAGTTACTGGAATTTCGCAGAATACAAATTCAACATCCACAGCAATTCCTGAATTTGGACCGATCATAGGCATGATAACTTTGATAGCTATTGTTGGAAGTATAGCGATTTCTAGAAAATTTTTGCATCCTAACTGATTGTTTATCAAAACTACATGAATGATGTTTATGCATATTTTTCTTTGCAGCAGTTACCATTATTTTCCAATCATCTGCAAAAATTGATATCGGTTTTTTACCTTTCTCGTATTTAGTGTATGATTTTTTGACTATATCAAAAAGAAGTTTGGTTTCAATTTTGTTTAATTTTTTACCTGGATTTGTACGATATAGACGTGGTCTCATTCCTGAAATAATATCAGGAGTTATTTTCAACGGTTCACCGTCTGCAAAATAATATGAATCAAATTCTAAAATTTCATCTTTGATTGATTTGATCTTGAATGCACTTCTCACAAAAGGATATGTTTCACCCTTTATCCAGATTGCATCAAAAATAATCGTATTTTTTACTTCTGAACTTGTTCGTAATTTTTTATGACATTTACAATATGTTCCAGTTTCCCAGTTTGGGTCTGTTGGATGTAATCCTGTAACATTTCTAAGCCTCCAATTACGTTTTTCACGTTGATGCCTTACTATCCAGCCTGCAGGCTTTTCAATAGATCTCATATTCTAATATCTTCTTTTTTCAATTATTGCCGTTTATTTTATATCATTATACTTTTGCACGATGAAATCCATTACTTTCATCCTTAATTACCAGTGAATTAATTGATCAACATTTGTTAGACGAACTAATTAGACATGTTGAGAAACTTCTAGATATGAAAGTAGGTGATGCCTCAAGATTAACCAGCATTGTTGAACGATTAAAGAGAGGAAATAACTTGTATTCTAATGATCAAATTTACGTGGATAATTTGATTTCAAAACATCTTTTTCCTCAAGAAGAGAAAGATGAAAAAACAGCATTTAACAATAAAATCCCACTATCAGATGATACTCTAACCATTCTGCAAAATAGACTTGCAAAGGGAGAAATTTCTCCTGAGGAATTTGGTAGATTGAAAAGTTTTCTTTCTACTGGTGGTGGTCTGACTGAATTAAAAACTGAAATTGCAAGATTGCGGAAAAGGATCGAAATAACTGAGGAACATCTTTCAGAGGGAAAGGAAAGGAAAATTAGAAAATTGCAAGCAGTGGGAGGTGTCATACTTTTGGCAATAGGATTACTGATGGTTGTAGGTGGAGGAGCTGCTGCTATTGGCAGTATGTGTTTAGGTCAATCCTATGGTAGTTGTCAAAGTAATACATTTGGCTGGATTATCGGTGTCGTCATCTTTTGGATAGGAATGATTCCAACCATATTTGGTGTGAGAGGAATAGCAAATGCCTGATAGTAAGAAGGAAAGAAAACTGTTCGGTTAAAAGATAATCTTGGAAAACAAATTGGTAGACATTGGAGATGGTTGAAGGTCATCATCTTCAACACTCTTATTAATTGATCAAAATTGAAGTAATGTAAATTATGACATCCGATGGAAATTTCCCTTCTGAAGATGATTATTCTCTCATGATCCTTAAGAATAGACTAGCAAAGGGTGAAATTACTATAGATGAATTTAACAATCTAAAAAAAATATTAGAACCAAACAGTGTTAAACAAGATGAAGAATCAAAGATAAAAGATTATCCTCAAAAAGTTAACAAAAAAGGATCCTCTAAATTTGAGAAACCTAAGAAAAAATTAAGCAAGAAAAAGGTCATTCTCATAGGAATACTGGTATTCTTTGCATTTATTATCGCTGGTCAATTTGTAGCGTCACCAAACTTCCATACTACAAAGTACAGGATAGGAGATTATGTATGGGTTGACGGAATAAATTATAGAGTATACCAAACTGGTTTTGCAGATAATCACAATATATACGACAAACCAAATGGTAAATATCTAAAAGTTTACTTATCAATTACAAATTTGGAGAATACCTCTGCCGAAGTATATGCCTCAAATTTCTCTCTGATTGATGAAAGTGGAAATCGATATAGTGAAGCCACAGAATATGGATATGATTCACTTCTGACTACCACTCTACAGCCAAATTTGATAACCAGTACTTATGTGGTATTTGACATACCGATTAATTCGGATCCCTCAAACTATTATCTAGAGATAAATGATGAGAACCATGTCATAAAATTAACTAATTCTTAACTTTCTTCTTGTAGTTCTCTAATAATTCAATTAATGCATCATCGAGAGTCGGAATTTTCCCTGTTCTGGCTTGCATCTTACCCATAACTTTCAATAGTTCAGTATGAGTATCCTTTCCTATTCGAATAGTAGTATTGTCTTTCAAACTGATGCTTATTTGATATATCTGTTATATTAGATTTGAGAATTGGTTTCTTCTTCTAGGTTTTATCTTGCAATAAAGACACTTATTGTAGGATCTTAATTCTCACGTTGTTGCGGGGGTCGCCTAGCCTGGTCAACGGCGTAAGGCTCAGAACCTTATCTCTTAGGAGTTCGTGGGTTCAAATCCCACCTCCCGCACTTTTTATTTTTCGTCTATCTTGATCTTTATTTTATCTTCTAAAAGTTGATTTAATTTCTGACCGTCTACTTTTCCACGCAGTGTTTTCATGGCAAGGCCCATTAAAGGTCCCATTGATCTTAGTCCTTGTTCTTTTATTATTCCAAAATTAGATTTTACCAACTCATCCAATATCTTGTGTAATTCTGCATCTTCTACGGTATTCAATGCATTTGACTTGATTGCATCTGATATGGATTTGGATTTTCCACTCATGATACTCTCAAATATCATCTCAAGTGATTCTTTTGCTATCTTTCCATCTGTTACTAATCTAAAGGCTTCAAAAATATCTCCAGTTTTTAATAGTGTTGAATCCATTCCTCTTCGTTCCAAGTTTGTAATTGTACCACACAGAGTTGAGGCAACAAAATTAGGAGAGATTCTCTTATCTTTGCATATTGTCTCAAACAGATCTAGATACTCGGAATCAAATATCTGTGCTGAAAGTTGTTGATTTAATTCATATTGTTTTTGTAATGCCATGAGATTCTCTTCCCATGATCTTGGAATCTTATTCCTTGCTTGGTCTATCTCTGCATTGTCTACAATGATTGGCGGTATGTCCGTTTCTGGATACATTCTTGAAGAGCCTGGCCTTGGTCGTAAAAACACTGTTTCTCCTGTAATTGTAGCAGCTCTTGTTTCTGCAGGTATTCCTTTTCTTGCATCTTCAATTCGTTTTATGATGGATTCTATTACAATGTCTAGTTTTTTTTCATTTCCAGCCACAATGATAAAGGCATCATTGGATTTTATCTCAAGAATATTTTTTACTTCTTGAATTTCTGATTCTTCTATGCCATAATTTGGTAGTTCATCAGAATGAAACAATCCGCCCAATCCGAAAAATCTAACCAGCTCACCTAGTTGTTTTCCTAATCTTATTCCTGGATATGGTTCCCATCCGAACATTCCTGAAAAACCTTTGATTCTCATTGCCTTGATTAAGGAGCCCTCTGAAAGAGATTTCTGAATTATTTTTGATTTACAGCTTTTGAATATACTTGATACATCTTTTACATCTTTTTCTTTGGTTATTTTTTCTATATTGAGTGTCTGTAGTTTTTCTGCAATAATTTTTAGACCATGTTGCCTTTTTGCTTCATACTCGATGACTTTTTCTAACTGATCTAATTTCTGTACTCCTTTTACTTCTATTACTGCACCGCCTCCTTCTATTGACACATTGACATCTTGTCTGATTGATCCTATGCCTCTTCCTACTCTTTTTGTTGCACGTAACATTCTGCCTAAAGTCAAAGCAATGTTTTTGATCTCTTCTGGTGTGCCTGAGACTGGGTCCAATGCAATTTCTACTAGCGGTACTCCTAATCTATCCAAACTGTATTCTCTTGTCTCTTTTGAGTCTTGGAGTAACTTTGCAGCATCTTCTTCAAGACAGATGCTTTGAACTCCGATTTTTTTACCGTTTACTTCAAGACTGCCGCCCATGGATACTAACATAGTTCTTTGAAAACCTGATGTGTTGGAACCATCAATCACGAGCTTTCTCATGACATAGATTTCATTGAAAATATTTGATTTTAACGCTGATGACATGATTAAAACAGTTTCTTTTGCATTAGGGTCAAGATCATGTGGAGGCTCATCATCTTGTTCTACAAGACAACTACTCTCTGGATTTGCAGAATACAAAATTGTTTTTTCTTTACTCTTCTCAAAAATAGCGC